>Ga0302326_10017289_pt1 | contig 15052 bp, 14 predicted proteins | sample Palsa_T0_3_FD_202264 | JGI IMG/M metagenome (GOLD analysis project Ga0302326, IMG submission 202264) | Peat permafrost microbial communities from Stordalen Mire near Abisko, Sweden - Palsa_T0_3 | ecosystem: Environmental > Terrestrial > Soil > Palsa > Peat permafrost | place: Sweden: Abisko... | reverse complement strand
CTCACAGGGCTACGGCGTCCGCGTAGATGCGCTCGCGTAGAAACGGGCTCACGCCGCCCTCGCTGAGCACATCGACATGAGTGCCAAGCAGATCTTCGAGGTCTTGCCAAAGACCGACGAGGTCGACCAGGCTGCGACCCGGTTCCATCTCGACCAGTAGATCGACATCGCTCGTAGCGGCGGTTTCGCCACGCGCGGTTGAACCGAACACCCGGACGTTACGGGCGCCGTGCTCGGCGGCGCACCCAAGGATTTCCTGTCGCCTGAGGCGCAGCCGACGAAGGTCGAGTTGGGCGGACTCGGAACTCATGCCAACGATCACGTTATCGATGTCGGCTGCGCCCCAGGCTCCGTGAACGCCTCGTTGACCATCTGGACCTCACGCTCCGATGGCGCGTAGTGGGCATAGATCTGCGTCGTCTTACTGTCCGCGTGCCCGAGGAACTCCTGGATCGTGCGCAGTGGCTGCCCCGAAGCAGCCAGGCGAGTGGCGAACGTGTGGCGCAGGTCGTGGAACTTGATCTCCCGGACACCAGCCGCGCGACAGACGCCCCCCAGCCCTTCCCAGCATCCAACCGCGTGTCTATCGGGGAGACAGGATTTGAACCTGCGACCGCCCGGCCCCCAGCCGGGTGCGCTACCAGACTGCGCCACTCCCCGTGGCCAACAAGCGGGCGACGGGAATCGAACCCGCCCTAGAAGCTTGGAAGGCTTCTGTGCAGCCACAACACTTCGCCCGCACGCCCTCGCCTCATCCTACCGCCGCTCCTCCACCGGCACCTCCCCCGCCTCGTCCGCCAGCCCCGCCGGAGGCCACGGCCCGCACCAGTTGTCCCGCGCGCCGTCGAGCGTGATCGTCGACCCGTTGAACGCCCGCCCGAGCGGCGAGGCGAGCAGCGCGACGAGCCATGCGTGCTCGCTGGCCTCGCCCAGCCGCTGGAGCGGCACCGTGCGCGATGCCCCCGCGCGTACGGTGGCCGGGTACTTGGCGAGCACCTCCGTGTCGAAATGACCGGCCGCCACGGCCGTCACAACGACCCCCGCCTCCCGCCAGCGCCCCGCGAGTTCCCGCGTTAGCGCCTCAACCGCGGCCCGCGCGGCCCCCGAGTGCGCCATCCCGGGCATGCCGTGGTGAGGCGAGAGCGTGATGTTGACGACCGTCCCCGCGCCGGCCGGCCCGAGCGCCAGCTCGAACGCGGCCTCGGCCATGTTGAGCGTGCCTTCGACGTTCAGCCGCCACACCGCGCGCCAGCCCCTAGGGGCGATCAGCTCGGCCGGGCTGAAGAACTGCCCGCCGGCGTTGTTGACCAGCAGGTCCAGCCGCCCGCGACGCTCGAGCGTGGCGCGCACGAGCCGCTCTGCCTCCGCACGCTCGCGCACGTCGCCAGTCAGCCAGTCGACATCCCCACCGTCGCCGCCCGGCGTATCGCCACCCGCAGCGTCGCTGCCCGCAGCCTCACCCCCCGCAGCCTCGCCGCCCACCGCCTCGCCGCCCGCAGCCTCGCCGCCCACCGCCTCGCCGATCTCGGCGGCCGCCTCCGCCAGCACGTCCTCGCGCCGCCCGACGATCGTCACCGCCGCCCCGCAGCGCGCCAGCTCCAGCGCGGTGGCCTTCCCCAGCCCGGTGCCTCCGCCCGTCACCAGCGCCACCTGCCCGCGCAGCATTCCCGGCGCGAACACCTCCGACTGGCCCTCACCGGCGCCCATGGCGAGCGATCATAGGCGCCCGCCGCGCGTCCGTCCCCGAACAGGTCTAGGGTTTTGTGTGTGTCCCACCGGCCGCTGGTCTTCGTTTTCGGGCTCACCGTCGGCGACTACCTGCTGTGGAGCTGGTCGTCGAGCGGCAACCACGCCGTGCTCGCGCTGGTTTCCGGGCTGACGCTGCCACCCCTCGCCGCGGTGTGCGCGTGGCAGCTCGCGCTGGGGCTCGCCCGCCTGATCGCCGGCGCCGCCCGCCGACCGAGCGCAAGGCCCGGCGCGAGCGCGAGGCCCGGCACGCGCACGAGCACGAGCGCCACCGTGGCCGCGTCCGTGCCCAAGGACACGCTCAGCTCGGGGGGACCCTCCGACACGGCGTCCCGCACGCTGGCGGCTTGAGCAGATCGCCTCCAGCCGGCCGGACCCCGGCTCCAGCCAGTGGATGACGGCCACAGGCGCTCGCTCCCCGGCTCCCGGCGCTTGCACGTGCTGCTGGCGGCGCTCGTCCTGCTGCTCGCGGCGATGGCGCTCGCGGCCTACCTGTACGAGCGCAACCGCACCGGCAGCATCTACCATCCACACGCGCGCTTCATAGCCCAGCCGGCGCCGAAGCTGCCGGCACGCGGCCCCAGCCGCTTCGCGTGGCCGATATATGGCTACAGCAAGGAACACACGCGCTTCTTCCCGGCGCCGGGGGACGTGCACGCGCCGTTCAAGCAGGTGTGGGTGCACGGCAACGGCGCGCTGCTGGAGCTCCCGCCGGTGATGTACGGCGAACTCATCTTCCAGCTCGCCGACGACGCCGTGCTGACCGCGCTGAACAAGCACACCGGGCGCGTCGTGTGGTCACGGCGCCTGGGCCAGCAGTCGGCCTCATCCCCCGCGGTGACCGCCAACACCGTGTACGTGACGATCCTCTCCAGCGGCCATCCGCGCAGCCCGGGCCGCGTGATCGCGCTGAACAGCGCCAACGGCGCGGTCCGCTGGTGGCGCGCCCTGCCGAGCCCCAGCGAGTCCTCGCCGCTGCTCGACGACGGGCGTGTGTTCTTCGGCACCCAGAGCGGGCTCGTGTACGCGGTCAACGACCGCACCGGCGAGGTCGTCTGGACCTACAAGGCGCCCGCCGCGGTCAAGGCCAGCCCGACGCTATCGGGCGGCGTGCTGTACTTCGGCGACTACTCCGGTCACCTGCAGGCGATCTCCGAGCAGACCGGGCGGCGGCTGTGGGTGAGCAGCTCCGAAGGCGCGCTGCTCGGCAACGGAACGTTCTACTCGACCGCCGCGGTCGTCTACGGGCGCGTGTTCCTCGGCAACACCGACGGGCGCATCTACGCCTACGACGCCTTCACCGGCAAGCTCGACTGGGCGGTGCAGACCGGCGACTACGTGTACTCCTCGCCCGCCATCACCAACGCCCCCGGTCTCGGCCCGACGCTGTACATGGGCTCCTACAACGGCACCTTCTACGCGCTCAACGCGCGCTCCGGCCACGTCAGCTGGCGCTTCAACGCGCACGGGCGCATCTCAGGGTCGGCGACGATCATCGGGCGCACCGTGTACTTCTCCGACCTCGGCCGCCACCGCACCTTCGGCCTGGGCATCTCCACCGGACGCGTGCTCTTCGAAAAGGACACCGGCGCGTTCGACCCGGTGATCAGCGACGGCACCGACATCTACCTGACGGGCGTCACCGGCCTCTACGCGCTGGCGCCGCTGCACGAACCGCCGCTCGCAAATGCCCGCGACAGCGAGAAGCGCGCGGTCACGACGGCCGTGCCCCGGGCACGCAGCCGCACGGCCGTCCACCCTGCGGGCGCCGGCGCCACACAGCCGTCTCCACGCGCGATCGTGAAGTAGCGGGTGAAGTGCACGCGCACGAGGAAGCTGCCGGGCGAGCGCGCGCTGAGGGTGAACGAGTCGTGTGCGAGCGCGGTCAACCGCCCGGGACCGGATGCGATTGGCGTGGGCGCGAGCACGCGGAAGACGCGCCAGTGGGCGCTCGCGAAGACCTCGCGCAGGTACGGCAGCCCCCCACGAATCAGACGGCCCTCGCCGGCGCTGGAGGGATCGAGCGCCACGTCGGGTAGCGCGACATATGACACCGCCTGCTCGTGCAGCCAGCGCTTGTAGCTAGCGGCGTTCAGGCTGTGGCCGATCAGCACGCCGTCGTAGCGGGTTTCCATCTGCTTCTCCCATCCGCGCGCGAGCGACACGTGCGCAGCCAGCAGCGCGGCCTCCCAATGCGAGCGCGTCAGCGGCACCTCCACGCGCACCGGTTCGGCCGGAGGCGCGCCGACGCGGTCGAGGAAGCGCTCGACCGGCGCGTAGTAGGCGGTGCTCGTCGCTTCGCTGCCCGCCACCGCAACCGTCTCACGCACCGGCCCCCACACCACCCACACCGCGATCGCGCACAGCGCCAGCACAGCCACCGGCGTCATCCTCGTCCGCAGCCGCTCGCACAGCAGCAGCGGCCCCGCGAGCAGCACCGCGTAGCGCTCGACGTTGCTGCCGATCGGCGAGTGCACCGCCAGGCACGCAAGGCACGCGAGCAGGTACACCAACGCGCCGATCCGCAGAACCCGCGCCGAGCGTGGCAGCGCGCACAGGAACGCGAGCACGATCAGCGCGGTCGCGGCAAACGACAGGATCGGGTAGGGCTCGTAGCCGCCTTCGGGGAACAGCACCACCAGCGCCAGTACGAGCACCGCGGCGGGACCGGCGAGCGTCAACAGCGCCCGCGGCGAGCGCCGCGCAAGCGACAGCGTCAGCGCCGCCAGCCCCAACAGCGCGCCGGCGACCGGGCTGGCCGCCGTGCACAGCATCGCGAGCACGCCCGCCGCCAACATGCGCCCGCGCGTGACCGCCAGCAAGGCGCCGAGCGCCAGCGGCACGCCCAGTGCGAACGTCGTGCGCCCGCTCCACACGTCGCCGAGCGCCGCCACCGCGAACCACACCGTCCCCCAGCGTGCCGCCCGGCCGTAAGCAGCGTGCGCGAGCCGCGCGAACAGCAGGCTCGACGCCAGCACCGACACCGCGCCCAGCAGCCGGATTCCCAGCAGCTCCGCCAGCGGCGGGTACAGCAGGCTGTAGCCGGGCAGCTGGTGGCCGGCGTACCAGTTCTCGTCCCACACCGCGAACCCGATCTGGCGGAACAAGTCGACGCGGTAGACCTGCGCGGCGAGATCCGGCGTGCGCGGGTCGACCGCCAGCCACAGCGCGATCAGCGCGGCGGTCAGCGCCACGAGGCCAAGCGTGTCCGGTTCAGCGGCCGCGCGCCCCAGCCATCGGCGGGACTTCGAGCGCGCGAGCGACCCTGAAGTGGCTGTGCTGCTCCCGGGCACGCCAGGATAATGACGGCCATGACCACCGGGACAGCCGCCAACAGGCGCGCGCGAGCGACGAGGACGGCGCTGGCGCTCAGCGCCATCTGCGCCGCGATCGCCGCCGGCGGCTGCGGCACGAGCAGCCCGCGCCCGCTGAGCGCCGGCTCGCTCGCCGAAGCGCAGACCTTCCCGTACTTCCGCGTGTACTGGGTCGGCCCGAGCTTTGACGGCAACCACCTGGCCGCGGCCGACGGCCTGAAGGGCTACGTGTCCACCGTCGGGGACAGCGTCTACTACGGGGACTGCGTCCAGAGCAAAGGCATCTTCGGCGGCGGCAGCTGCCAGCTTCCGCTGCAGGTCACGACGGTCGTCTACGCGCTGCACTCCAACGCCACGCTCGGCTGGCAGTACAACACGCTCGTGCGCGGGGTCCCCGCGACCGTCTACGACGACGGCCATTCGATCGAGATCTACACCGGCAGGCTCGCGATCGACATCTTCTCCGACACGTTCGCCCACGCGATGCAGGCGATCGGCGAGCTGCGCCCGCTGAACGCCCCCGGCTCCGCCGCCGGCAGCCTGCCCGCGCCGGTGTACTGCCCCGGCCTGTCCGGTCCGGTGGACGCGGGGCTGGCACGCGTGCTGGCAAACCTGCCCGGCCAGGTCTGCCAGCATACGGCCGCCGAGCAGGCGTACATCAAGCAGGTCGGCGCCCGCTAGCGCAAGGAGCCGCGGCGGCGGGGACGCTCAGCTGGGGAGCACCGGGGTGAGCGGCTTTCCCAGCTCGCGACGCAGGCTGAGGAATGCGAGCGACCCGATCACGGCGGGAACCCACAGCGAGATCGCGCGGTAGATGATCACCGCCGCGATCACCGCCGAGCCCGGGCGCACGTGAAACAACAGCAGCATCCCGACGAGCCCGCCTTCGACCGCCAGAAAGCCGGCGGGCACGGGAAGCGAGTTGGCGATCATGCCGACCAGATAGGCCATCGCCACCACCCACAACGACGGCGCGTGCCCGAGCGCGGCCAGACACGCGTACAGGACGAGGTTGTCGAACAGCCAGTAGCCGACCGCCCCCAGCAGCCTCAAGTCGTGCTCGCGGATCAGCGCCAGCGCGTCCTGCACACCGCCGCCGATTGCGATCAGCACGACCGCCATGCGCCCGCCCCGGCCCTCGCGGCGGGCGGCCGCCCGCCGTGCCCATGCGGCCGCCGCGAGCGTTCCCACGATCATCGCCAGCGCTACTGCGGCCGGCAGTAGCGTCAGCAGGGCGTCGCGCGAGCCGGGGATCACACCCAGCCACATCGGCACGCCGATCACGATCACCGCGGCCACGTTGACGACGCTCGTGAGCACGAAGATCAGCACCGAGCGCTTGGCGATCCGCTCGGCCGAGATGCCCTTGCTGCGCAACACCCACGCCCCCAGCGCGATTCCCGCCAGGCCGCTGACCGACACGACCGAGTTGACCGCGAGCTCCGCCAGCGACAGGCGCGAGCTGAGGCTGCGCCCGAGCCGGCCGAAGACCAGCCCGAACAGCACCACGTAGCCGAGACACGAGAGCACCTCGAGCACGACCCCCGCGACCGTCCACGCGGGGCTCGCATGGGTGATGCGGTCGGCGGCGGCGTCCAGGCTGGGGACGCTGAACAGCAGCGCCGCGACCAGCGCGAAGAACACAGCGAGGCTGACGATGCTGTTGCGCAGCGTGCGCGACTGGGCCGCGAGCTCGTCGCGCTCTATCTGCTCGCCGGCGATCGGGCGGTCCTCAGCGATCGTGCTCCCCCCTCGCGATTCTTAGCATTCTCTTCGCTCTTCCTTACTCGCATACCCCGGACACCAGTCACGCTAGCCTGATAGTTGCCCGCTTCCGTCACAACCCGTCGCCGAGCACGGCGCGGACGAACCGGAGGGGCAGCCCGACAATGGCCGAGCAGGCACGCATACTGGTCGTCGACGACGAGCCCGCCGTGCAGAACGCGCTGCTTCGAGCGCTGACGCTCGAACACTACGACGTGGCCAACGCGAGCGACGGGCGCGAGGCGCTCGAGCGGTTGGGCACGACGGCGTACGAGGCGATCATCCTCGACATCGCGATGCCGCGCATGAACGGGCTGGAAGTTTGCACGCGCCTGCGCGAAGGCGGCGACACGACGCCGGTGCTGATGCTGACGGCTCGCGGCGAGGTCGACGACCGCGTCGCCGGCCTGGACGCGGGCGCGGACGACTACCTGGTCAAGCCGTTCGCGCTGCGCGAGCTGCTCGCGCGGGTGCGCGCGCTGTTGCGGCGCGCGAGCGAGGAGGACGGCGCGCAGGAGACCCTCGTCTTCGAGGACCTGCACCTGGACCTGCGCGCGCACGAGGCTTGGCGCGGCGAGCGGATGCTGACGCTGACGCGCACCGAGTTCCTGCTGCTCGAGCTGTTCATGCGCCACCCGCGCCAGGTACTGACGCGCTCGACGATCTTCGAGAGCGTGTGGGGCTATGACTTCGGGTCGAGCTCCAACTCGCTCGGTGTGTACATGGGCTACCTGCGCCGCAAGACCGAGGTCGGCGAGGAGCCCCGCCTGTTGCACACGGTGCGCGGGGTGGGCTACGTGCTGCGCACGCAGTCATGAGCTTTCGTCGGCGCATAGCGATCGCGTCTGCCGCCGCGGTGGCGATCGCGGTGGTGCTGGCGTCGGTGCTGATCTACGCGCTCACCTCAGACCAGCTGCACGGCCAGGTCGACGCGCAGCTGCGCCACCGCGCCCAGGAGACGAGCGCCGTCCAGCGCGCGCTCGACGCGACCGGCGGGAGCGAAAGGCAACTGCGCCGCCGCGCGCGCCTGCAGCTCGCCGCCGAAGGCGCGCTCGGCGCGCCTCCCCCACGACCCGCCGCCACCGCCGGCCGCGGCGTCGGCGCGAAACCCGCTTCCGGCGCCGGCAACATCTTCGGCGGGCTGCCCGGTGGACCGGATCAGGTGCGTGGCTACCAGCAGGTGGTCAACGCCGACGGCAAGATCGTCGTGCGCTCGGCCAAAGGCGTCTCGCTGCCGGTCGACGCCGGTACGCGCGCGCTGGCGGCGCATCGCGGCAAGCCGTTCTTCACCGACGCCGACGTCAAAGGCATCCACCTGCGCATGCTCGCCGAGTCGCTCGGCCACGGCAGGGCCGTCCAGTTCGCCCAGCCGCTGACCGAAGTCGACAGCCTGCTCAGCCGTCTGCGCCTGATTCTCGCGCTCGTGGTCGTCGGCGGGATCGCGCTGGCGGCGCTGCTCGGGCGGCTGGTGGCGGGGGCCGCCGTGCAGCCGCTGAAGCGCCTCACCGAGGCCACCGAGCACGTCGCGCTGACGCAGGACCTGAGCGGGCGCATGGCGCCGTCCGGCGGCGACGAGCTCGGGCGCCTGGCGCGCAGCTTCAACTCGATGCTCGACGCGCTGGAGCAGTCGATGAGCGCGCTCGACGCGTCCGTGCACGCGCAGCGCCAGCTGGTGGCGGACGCCTCGCACGAGCTGCGAACGCCGGTCACCAGCCTGCGCACGAACATCGAGATCCTGCAGCAGCAGGGCGAGTTCATGGAGCCCGAGGACAGCCGCCGGCTGCTCGGCGACGTCGTCGAGCAGATCGAGGAGCTGACGATGCTGATGAACGACCTGATCGACCTCGCCCGCGGCGAGGAGCCACCGGCCGAAGCCGAGGAGGTGCGGCTGGACCTGCTGACGAGGGAGCTGGCAGAGCGCGTCGCCCGCCGCGCGCCAGACACGCCGCTGCACGTGCAGCTGCAGCCGACGATCGTCAACGGCGTGCCCGCGAGGCTCGAGCGCGCGGTCGGCAACCTCGTCGACAACGCCGTCAAGTACAGCCCGCCGGGCGAGCCCGTGGAGGTGCGGCTGCGCGCGGGAGAGCTGTCGGTGCGCGACCACGGCCCGGGCATCTCCGCCGAAGACCTGCCGCACATCTTCGACCGCTTCTATCGCGGCGCCGAGGCGCGCGGGCGGCCCGGCTCCGGGCTGGGTCTCGCGATCGTCCGCCAACTCGCCATCCAGCAGGGCGGAAGCGTCACGGCCGAGCCCGCTCCCGGCGGCGGCACGCTGATGCGCCTGCGCCTGCCCGGTGCCGAGGCGCTCTCATCCTCGCCGGAGGTGGAGTCCGCACGGTCGCCGGCGGGGGAGGCCGTCTACGAGCGCTCCTCCGCCTGAAGCGCCGCGTCTCGAAAGCGCGCCGGCGAGAGGCCGTAGCGGCGACGAAACGCCCGCGCGAAGTGCGGTCCCTGGCTGTAGCCGACCAGGCGCGCAACGTCCTCGACCGGGATATGGCGCTGTTCGCGCAGCAGTTGCGCGGCCACGCGCATGCGCCGCGCGTGCAGATCCTCGCTGAACGTCATCTCACCGAACTGCGCGTACGCGCGCTGCAGCTGACGGGGGGAGCAGGCGAGGGCGTGCGCCACCTCGACAAGCGTCAGCTCGCGGCGGTAGTGACGGACGACCACGACCCGTGCCAGCAGGTACAGCCGCCGCCGCGCAGATGCCGTTTCGGCGCGCATGTCCCCCACTCCGACGCGATCGGCCACAGGGGACGCGCGCCGCTCGGGCCTCGTTGATGCCGCCGCCGCCGACGCGGCGCGTGTCGCTCGCGCCCGCGGGCAGCGTCACGGCACGCGGCCGGCGCGCAGCGACTCGAGCAGCCCCTCGCAGGCAGCGCGCACCAAATCGAACACCGCGTCGAAGCCGCCCGTGCCTCCGTAGTAGGGATCGGGCACGTCGAGATCGTCCGCGGCGGCCGCCGCAGGGTCGAACTCGCGAAGCAGCCGCACCTTCGCGCGCTCCTGCTCGCCCGGCGCCATGCGCCTGAGCTCGCGCTCGTTCGAGCGGTCCATCGCCAGCAGCAGGTCGAAGTCGAGGAAGTCCTCGGGGGCGACCTGGCGCGCGGCCCCCTCGAGGACCAGCCCACGGGCCCGAGCGGCGGCGGCGGCGCGCCGATCGGGCGCGCTGCCGACGTGCCATCCGCCGGTCCCAGCCGAATCAATATAAAAATCGTTCTCCAGCCCCGCCTCCTCGACCAGCGCGCGCATCACGCCCTCCGCCGTGGGCGACCGGCAGATGTTGCCCAGGCACACGAACAGCAACCGCAAGCGCTACTCCTCCCCCAGCTCCAGCACCGCCAGGAACGCCTCCTGGGGCACCTCCACGCGGCCGACCTGCTTCATCCGTTTCTTGCCCTCGCGCTGTTTCTCCAGCAGCTTTTTCTTGCGCGTGATGTCGCCGCCATAGCAGCCGGCGATCACGTCCTTGCGGAACGCCTTCACCGTCTCGCGCGCGATCACGTGCGAGCCGATCGCCGCCTGGATCGGCACGTCGTACTGCTGGCGCGGGATCCGCTTGCGCAGCTTCTCCGTCAGCGTGCGACCCATCTCATAGGCCTTCTCGCGATGCACCACCATCGACAGCGCATCCACCGTGTCGCCCGCCAGCAGCACGTCGAGCTTGACCAGATCCGACGGCTTCATACCACTGATCTCGTAGTCCAGCGACGCGTAGCCTTTCGTGCGCGACTTCAGCTGGTCGAAGAAGTCCAGCACGATTTCCGCCAGCGGTAGGTCGTATGTCATCTGCACGCGCTCGGGGGACAGGTAGTGCATGCCCGTGTGCACGCCGCGGCGCTCCTGGCACAGCCCCATGACCGCGCCCACGAACTCTTTTGGCGCGATCACCGACGCCGTGATGAACGGCTCGCGGATCTCCTCGATCGTGCCCGGGTCCGGCATGTCCGACGGGTTGTGCACCTCCAGCTCCTCGCCGTTGGTGAGCGTCACGTCGAACTCCACCGACGGCATCGTCGCCAAGAGCTCTAGGTCGTACTCGCGTTCGAGACGCTCTTTGACGATGTCCATGTGCAAGAGGCCGAGGAAGCCGCAGCGAAAGCCGAAGCCGAGCGCGTCGGACGTCTCCGGCTCCCACGACAGGGCCGCGTCGTTGAGCACCAGCTTCTCCAGCGCGTCGCGCAGGTCCGGGTAGTCGTCGGAGTCGATCGGGAACAGGCCGCAGAAGACCATCGGTTTGACCTCGCGGTAGCCCGGCAGCGCCTCGTCGGCTTCGGCGGAATGGGCGCGGCCCTGACCGGGCGCGTGCGAGCCCGATCCAGGCTTCGCGCGGGTGGTCAGCGTGTCTCCGACGCGCAGCTGCGTGACGTCCTTCAGGCCCGTGATCAGGTACCCCACCTCCCCCGCCGCGAGCTGGTCGGTGGGCATCATCTGCGGGCTGAAGAAGCCGATGTCGTCGATGTCCGCCTGCGTGCCGGTCGCCATCGCACGGATCAGCTCGCCCTTGCGGAACGTCCCGTCGACCACCCTGATGTAGGCGATCACGCCGCGGTACTGGTCGAACTCGGAGTCGAAGATCAGCGCGCGCGCCGGCCCGTCGGGGTCGCCGGCCGGCGGGGGAACCCGCGCGATCAGCTCCTCCAGCACCTCCCCCACTCCCTCGCCGGTCTTGCCGCTGATCTTCAGGATCGACTCCGACGGCTCGCCGATCAGCTCGCTGACTTCGCCGGCCACGCGCTCGGGCTCAGCGCCCGGCAGGTCGATCTTGTTCAGGCACGGGATCAGCTCCAGGCCCGACTCCACCGCCAGGTACGTGTTCGCCACCGTCTGCGCCTCCACCCCCTGCGCCGCGTCGACCACCAGCAGCGCGCCCTCGCACGCCGCCAGCGAGCGCGAGACCTCGTAGGTGAAGTCCACGTGCCCGGGCGTGTCGATCAGGTGCAGCTGGTAGGTCTCGCCGTCGCGCGCGGTGTAGAACACGCGCACCGCCTGCGCCTTGATCGTGATGCCGCGCTCGCGCTCGAGATCCATCGAGTCCAGCAGCTGCGCGCGCATCTCCCTCGCCGCGACCGTGTGTGTCAGCTCGAGGATGCGGTCGGCGAGCGTCGACTTGCCGTGGTCGATGTGCGCGATGATGCAGAAGTTGCGGATGTGAGCCTGATCCATGGTGCGGCTACAGCGTAGAGGGACGCTGCCGGCGGTCGGGGCGCCGGGCGCCGCCGCTCGCGCGCGCCGGGCGCGTTAGTGCGAACGCTTGACCTGGCGCGCGATCAGCTTCGCCGATGCCGTCTCCACCTGCGCGCTCATGCGCTGCTTGAACACCGCCAGCAGCGCCTCCGAGGCGATCGCGCGCAGCGCGCCGATCGCGTCCGTCACCTCGTCCCAGCGATCCTCCGGCTGCCCTTCCCCGGCGAACGGCTCCCACAGCTCCTTCACGTACAGGCGCACGAACGCGCGCGAGATCGACTCGCAGTCGCGGCTCACGCGCTCGATCAGGCCGAGCGCCGCGTGCAGCGGGATACCCAGCTCGGTGACCTCTTCGGCGGCCTTCATCAACGCCGGGCTGGGCACCTCGAAGCTGCCGTCTCCGAGTGGCACCAGCAGCCTCAGCCTGCGCACCCGCTCGACGTCCTTCGCGTCGACCTCGCCGAAGCGCTCCTGCAGCTCCTGCGCGGTCACCACCTCCGGCGTCTCGCTCTCGAATGGCGCCGCCAGCGCGTTGCGCAGATTCAGCAGCCGCTCAGCCGAGCCGCCGGACGCGCTCAGCAGGCGCTCGATCGCCGTCAGGTTGAAGCCGTCCGCCTGTAGGTCGAGGATCAGGCGCAGGCGCGCGACGTGCTCGGCGCTGTAGTAGCCCACGCGAGCGCGCACCTCCGGCGCGGGCAGCAGGCCGCGGGAGTGGTGGTTGCGGATGTTGCGCACCGTCATCCCCACCTCGCCCGCCAGCTGCTCGATCGTCAGGTCCGCCGCCGGGTGCGCTCGCTGCGTGTCGATGCTCACACTCGCCATCTCAATCTCAGGATACCGTGTTTGATGTAACCTCAAACGAGGTAACAATAGATCAGGTCATGATGTCAGCGCTCCCGCCAAGCCCACGCACCCGCCGCCGTGCCTGAACGCGGCGCCGCCCCGCAGGTCTCTCCCGTTCGCCGCCGCGCGCTGCGCCTGATCGGCTCGTTCACCTCGCCGCTGGCGCCCGACGACTACCTCGAGCTCGTCAACCCGCTGTGGTCCACGCGCGAGCTGCGCGGGCGCGTAGAGCGCGTCCGGCACGAGGAGGGCTCGGGCGCGGTCACCGTGTCGATCCGGCCAGGCTGGGAATGGCCGGGCCACCTGCCCGGCCAGTACGTGCGCCTGGGGATCGAGGTCGACGGCGTCCACCACTGGCGTGCGTACTCGCTCACCTCCGACCCGCTCGCCGGCGACGGCTGCATCGCGATCACGCCCAAGCTCGTGCCCTCGGGGAAGGTCTCGCCGTACCTGTGCAGCCGCGTTCGGCCCGGCACGATCGTGCGCCTCGGCGGCGTCGAAGGCACGTTCGTGCTGCCCGACCCGCTGCCCGCGCGGCTGCTGTTCGTGAGCGCCGGCAGCGGCGTCACGCCGATCATCAGCATGCTGCGCAGCCTCGCCCGGCGCGAGGTGCTGGGCGACGTCGTCCACGTCCACTGTGCCCGCACCCCCGAGCAGGTCATCTTCTCCCGCGAGCTGCGCGGGCTGCACGAGCGCCACCGCGGCTACCGCCTGCACACGCGGCTCACCGCAACGCAAGGGCGGCTCGCGCCCGCGGAGCTCGACGGCCTGTGCCCGGACTGGCGCGAGCGCGAGACGTTCGCCTGCGGGCCCACCGGCCTGCTCGACGCGCTCGGCGAGCACTGGCGCAGCGACGCGGACCCCGCGCGCATGCACGTCGAGCGCTTCGGGGTGGGTGGGGACGGGATCGTGGCCGGCGACGGCGAGCGTGGCTGCGGCGGCACGATCGACTTCTGCGCGAGCGCGCTCAGCGCGAGCAGCGACGGCACGCAGCCGATCCTCGTGGCCGGCGAGAGCGCCGGAGCGCAGCTGCCGTTCGGCTGTCGCATGGGTATCTGCCACAGCTGCGTCGGACGGCTGCGCTCGGGCCAGGTACGCGACCTGCGCAGCGGCCGCGTGCACGGCCAGCCCGGCGAGCTGCTGCGCACCTGCGTGAACGCGCCCGAGGGCGCGATCGAGATCGATTTGTAACCCGCCACCAAGGGAGCCCAATGTCAGCCACCCTCACCGACCCCAGCACCGTCCCCGCCGCCCTCGGCGCCGACCCGCAGCCGGCATCCCACCCGCAGGAGGAGAGCCCGCTGACGCGCCTCAGCCCCGAGCAGATCGAGCGGCTGGGCCAGGAGCTCGACGCGATCCACGAAGAGGTGTTCGCGGACCTCGGCGAGCGCGACTCGCGCTACATCCGCGCGGTCATCAGAGCGCACCGTCAGCTGGTGCTGGGCGCCCGCGCGCTGCTCGCCGGCTCGCGTTACCGGCCGCTGTGGCTGGCGGGCACGGCGGCGCTTTCGATCGCGAAGATCCTCGAGAACATGGAGATCGGCCACAACGTGATGCACGGCCAGTGGGACTGGATGAACGATCCCGACATCAACTCGCAGACTTGGGACTGGGACACCGCCTCTCCGGCGCAGGCGTGGCGGCACTCGCACAACTACGAGCACCACACCTTCACCAACATCCGCGGCAAGGACCGCGACCTGGGCTACGAGATCATGCGCATCGACCCGCAGCAGAGGTGGTACCCGATCTACGTCCTGCAACCGCTCTACAACCTGGTGCTGATGGGCTTCTTCGAGTGGGGCGTGGCGCTGCACGACCTCAACTTCGACGCGATCCGCTCCGGCGAGAAGCCCAAGGAGCAGGCGATCGCGGAGCTGAAGGCGATCGGCGGGAAGGCGCGCAGGCAGGTCGTCAAGGACTACATCGCATTCCCCGCGCTGTCGGGCGCGCTGTCGGCGGCGGCGTCCGGCGGCTCGCGCCGTCGCTCGGGTTGGCGCACGTTCAAGACCACGCTGGCGGCGAACTTCACGGCGAATATCGTGCGCAACGTGTGGGCGCACTCGATCATCTTCTGCGGGCACTTCCCCGACCAGACGTACACGGTCGCCGAGGACGAGGTCGCGGATGAGACCCGCGGCGGCTGGTACGTGCGCCAACTGCTCGGCGCCGCCAACATCGACGGCGGCCCCCTGTTC
>Ga0302326_10017287_pt1 | contig 15053 bp, 15 predicted proteins | sample Palsa_T0_3_FD_202264 | JGI IMG/M metagenome (GOLD analysis project Ga0302326, IMG submission 202264) | Peat permafrost microbial communities from Stordalen Mire near Abisko, Sweden - Palsa_T0_3 | ecosystem: Environmental > Terrestrial > Soil > Palsa > Peat permafrost | place: Sweden: Abisko... | reverse complement strand
CACCAACAACGAGGTCGGCTTCGACTACCTGCGCGACAACATGGCGTGGGCGCTCGATCAAATGGTGCAGCGCCACCTCAACTACGCGATCGTCGACGAGGTCGACTCGATCCTCATCGACGAGGCCCGCACCCCGCTGATCATCAGCGGCCAAGGACACGACGCGACCGAGCTGTACGGGCAGTTCGCCAAGATCATCCCACGGCTCGTCAAGGACGAAGACTTCACCGTCGACCAGAAGTCGCACGCCGTTCCGATCACCGAGAAGGGCGTCGCCAAGGTCGAGAAGATGTTGGGCGTCAGCAACCTATACGACCAGCGCAACCTCGAGCTGACCCACCAGCTCAACGCCGCGCTCAAGGCTTGGCACCTGTTCCACAAGGACCAGCAGTACATCGTCAAGGACGGCGAGGTGATCATCGTCGACGAGTTCACCGGCCGATTGATGTACGGCCGCCGCTACTCCGACGGCATCCACCAGGCGATCGAGGCCAAGGAAGGGCTCAACGTTCGCAGCGAGGACCAGACGCTCGCGACGATCACCTTCCAGAACTATTTCCGGCTCTACGACAAGCTGGCCGGAATGACCGGTACCGCCAAGACCGAGGAGCGCGAGTTTCGCGAGATCTACGGGCTGGCCGTCGTCGTGCTGCCGACCAACATGCCGGTGCGCCGCAAAGACAACGCCGACATCGTCTACCGTTCGGAAGAGGCGAAGTTCAACGCGGTGATCGACGAGATCATCGCCGAGCACGAGAAGGGCCGGCCGGTGCTGGTCGGCACGCGCTCGATCGAGAAGTCCGAGCGGCTGGCGATGATGCTGCGCCGGCGCGGCGTCGAGTGCAACGTGCTCAACGCGAAGTACCACGAGCAGGAAGCGCAGATCATCAAGGACGCCGGGATTCCCGGTAAGGTCACCATCGCGACCAACATGGCCGGCCGCGGCGTCGACATCAAACTCGGCGAAGGCGTCCCGGAAGCCGGCGGCCTGCACATCATCGGCACCGAGCGCCACGAGTCGCGCCGCATCGACAACCAGTTGCGGGGCCGCGGCGGTCGCCAGGGCGATCCGGGGACGACGCGCTTCTACATCGCGCTCGAAGACGAGCTGATGCGGTTGTTCGGTCAAGAGCGGCTGCAGAAGATGATGGACTTCGTCAAGTTCACCGACGAGACGCCGATCGAGGCCGGGATCCTGTCGCGCTCGATCGAGAACGCGCAGTCGAAGGTCGAGAACCACAATTACGAGATCCGCAAGTCCGTCCTCGAGTACGACGACGTGATGAACAAGCAGCGCGAGGTGATCTACGGCGAGCGCCGGCGCGTGCTCGAAGGTCAGCCGCTGCGCGACTTCTTCATCGAGACGCTACGCCGCAAGACCGCCTACGCGGTCGACACCGGCGCGCCCGAGGAGAAGCACCCGGGCGACTGGGATCTGGCCGCGATCCTCGACGAGCTCGAGCTCATCTTCCCGATCAAGCAGGACGTGAGCGTCGCCGATCTCGAGAAGCTCGACCGCGACGGCATGAAGGAGCTGCTCTTCAACCACGCCGTGGTGGCCTATGAAGAGAAAGAGCAGGAGATCGGCCTCGACGTCATGCGGATGATCGAGTCGCAGTACATCATGCTGCCGACGATCGACCGCCTGTGGGTCGACCATCTCTACATCATGGACGCGCTCAAGAGCGGGATCGGCCTGCGCGGCTACGGTCAGAAAGACCCGCGCGTCGAGTACGAAAAAGAGGCCTACGAGATCTTCGAGGACCTCAAGAACAACATCGCCGATGAAGCGATCAAAGCCGCCTTCACTGTCCGCGTCGAGCAGGCGCCGCCCGAAGGTTTCCCGCCGCAGGGCATGCCGCCGGGCGGCTTCGCCGCCGACGGCACACCGCTCGCCGCCGACGGCACGCCGCTGCAGTACGCAGACGGCGCTGCGCCGTCCGGCAACGGGATGCCGGCGTTCGAGCCGATCCCGACCGGCGCGATCGCGCCGCAACCGTCGGAGTCGCGCATGGATCCGTCCGTTGCGGAACGGCTGCTCGGCCCGGCACCGAAGTACGAGCCGACGCAACTGCACACCAACCGCGGCGACGGTGAACCCGCCAAACCCAAGAGCGCCACGGCCACCGAGAAGGTCGGCCGCAACGAGCTCTGTCCGTGCGGCAGCGGCAAGAAATACAAGCGCTGCCACGGGGCCGCCGCGTAGCGGGCGCGAATCGTGTCTCGCATGGGGGTGTTGCGAACGTTCCGACAGTATCGGGCGCATCACGACGGCCGGCGCGATCACGGAGTATGCGGTACCAACCGCCAACAGCGTTCCGTCGTCGATCGCCGCCGGCTCCGACGGGGCGCTCTGGTTCACCGAAAACGGCGGCCAGAAGATCGGGCGCATCACAACCGCGGGAGCGATTAGCGAGTACCCACTTCCGAATGCCAACGCGAACCCAGATGGAATGGCGGAAGGCCCGGACGGGGCGGTCTGGTTCATCGAGCAGGCTCAAGTCGGTCGCATCACCACCTCCGGAACGATCGTTTCCTATCCGCTTGCGTCAGCGGCGACTGATTCGATCAATGGTATGGTGACCGGTCCCGACGGAGCGGTCTGGTTCACCGAACGTGTCGGCAACGCCATCGTGCGCGTCGCTCCTTGAGATGGCATCGCTGCGCAGGGTCGTGAGCTGAAGATCTCGCCGGCCTTGTGGACGCGGCACAACGCTATACCGCCGGAGGCGCCTTAGGAGGGCCCACGCTCATCCGATTTCCGGTGAACAGGCGCTTCAGCCAGACCACGAGTCCAGCCCCGAATGCTAGGATTATGAAGAAGAACTTTTTGATGAGCAGAAGTATTGCGCCAAAGCCTACGGTCTTTGCAATTGTTGCGCCGGCGGCCGTGCCGACGAGTGCTGCGATCCCGTATCCCGCCAGCTTGTCGCCTTGAACGTAGTCCGAGAATCGGAAACCCGGGTTGAATTGATAATCGTTCACGGAACGCGCGAGAATTGCCGCGTCGCCTTTCGGATCGGTCCCCGTGCTCGCGAGGGTGAAACGTTCGTAGCCCCGGCGACCGAGGTGCAGCGCGACGGCATTTACGAATTTGCCGCTCGCGTTGTGCAAACCAACGATCCAACGAACGCTCTTGCGCGTGGCATCAAAGGTCGGGCGCTGGATCCAGCCATCTGTGTAAAGCGGCGAAATCCCGCTCCTTACCCTTGCCTCATTGTTCTGCTCGGTCACCTGCGTGAAACTCTTCAGCAGCTCGTCGGAGTTGACGTCCTTCCAGTCGTCCGCGGTTACGTAGCCGGAGTCCGAATAGCTTAGGTAGAGAGTACGGTGGGACATTCTGACGAAACCCTCGGAGTCGGCGGCCGTCGTACCGTTCACCAGTTCATCGGCGCGTTGAGCCTCTGCTCCCACGACCATTTTGGCGCCACTCGGGACGCTGAAGGTACCATTGGACGTGAAGAGCTTTTGCCTACCGCCGGCCCAATGCATTCGACCAAACTCACGTCGCGCAGCCGCTTCGTGTTGTTGCGCAGTAGTCGCGAGCGCAGGCGCCGAGGATAACGCGCAAATCGCGAACATGACAACAACGTGGAAAGCACTCGGTCTCATCGCGAGACCTCCTGTGTTCTAAAGCACGATGCCTTCTGAGCTTGGATAACGCCCCGGGCGACCAGCGTTCGTGGCCTTTCGGAGCTCCCCTCTTCCCCTTGCGGCTCCGTCGAAACTCTAGGCTCCTCAGGATGACATCGGGATTCCGTCGCGTATCACGAGTTGCACATCTCGAAGCGCCGCGATGCGCGCGGTCGGATCACCGTTGACCGCCACCAGGTCGGCGCGCGCACCCGGACGCACGACGCCGAGATGGTCATGACGTAGAACGCGCGCTGCCGTCGAGGTCGCGGCTTGCAGCGCTTCGGTCGCGGTGAGGCCGTGTTCGACCAGGAGCTCGAGCTCGCGGGCATTTTCGCCGTGGGGGAAGACGCCGATGTCGCTGCCGTTGGCGATCGTGACGCCGCTGGCGCGTGCGGCGGCGAACGCGTTGCGCTTGGCGACGACTAGCGGATGGTCTTTGGATTGGTTGCGGATGCGTTCGAGTGCCTCGTAGGCCGCTAGTGTTGGCACGTACGCGACACCGCGTTCGGCCATGAGATCGAAGACCTCACGCGTGCCCTCGTTGCCGTGCTCGATCGTGTCGACACCGGCTAGCGCGGCGCGCCGCATCGCCTCGGCGGTCGTGGCGTGCGCAGCAACGGGAACGCCGGCGTCGTGCGCGACGCGCACGATCAGCGCCAGCTCGTCCTGCGAGAACGTCGGACGCGCGTCGTTGGCCGGACCGAAGCGATAGTCTGCGTAGACCTTGATCCAGTCCGCGCCGCGCGAGATCTGCATCCGCGTCACGCGCAGGATCGCTTCGGGCCCATCGACCTCTTCGGCGCCTTGCGGCACGCAGCAGCCAGAATGGAATCCGGTCGGCCCGTACGTTCCGCGAGCGACGATCGCGCGCGTCACGCAGACCAGCCGCGGGCCGGGAATCACGCCCTCCTCGATCGCGCGGCGCAGCCCGACGTCGGCCTCGCCCGCGCCTTCGGTTCCCAGGTCACGTATCGTGGTGAAGCCGGCCTCGAGCGTGCGCTTCGCGGCCACGACTGCACGGGCGACGCGCAACGCCTCGGGATCGCGCAGCACTTGATCGACCCAGGGCCGTTCCTCATAGGGGTGCAGCAGCAGATGCGTGTGCAGGTCGATCAGCCCCGGCAACAGCGTCGCGCCCGCCAGATCGACCGTGCGATCTCCCTCGGCAGCGACGACGTCGGCACCGGCCGCGGCGATGCGGTCGCCGTCGATGCGCACGGCCCAGCCGACCTGTAGTTGCTCGCCGTCGAAGACGGCGTCGGGGCGGAGGAAGATGCTGCTCACGCGCCCGTCTTTCGGCCGTCGCCGCGAAAACCCGTGACAGGGCGATGGCGCCGACCGGAGAAGCCGGGGACTGCCGTGTCCGACGCACAAATTACCGCCATCGAACGTGCCCGCGAACGCCTGAGCGCCCTCAAGGAGCGCCTTTGACGACGCGGGCAAGCGTCGCAGCATAGCCGAGCTCGAAGCACGCTCGAACGCTGACGATTTCTGGAGCGATCCCGACAACGCTCGGCAGGTGATGAAGCGGATCGCCGACCTGCGCGCCGATCTCGATTCGGTCGATGCCGTCGATGCGGCGCTGCGCGACGCCGCCGAGATCATCGAGGTGCTCGGCGACGAGGAAGGTGCTGAGGCCGAGGCCGATGCGATGATTGCGCGCGCTACCAAGGGGCTCGACGAGCTCGAGATGGCGGCCAACTTCGACCGGCCGTACGACTCGCACGGCGCGATCATCACGATTCGCGCGGGCGCCGGCGGAACCGACGCCGCCGATTGGACGCAGATGCTCGGCCGCATGTACCTGCGCTGGGCCGAGAATCACGGCTACGAAGCGCACGTCGTCGAAGAGTCACCCGGCGACGAAGCCGGCTTGCGTTCGATCACCTTCATCATCCGCGGCAAGAACGCGTACGGCATGCTCGAGAGCGAGCGCGGCGTGCATCGGCTGGTGCGCATCTCGCCGTTCGACAACCAAGGCCGCCGTCAAACGTCGTTCGCCGAGGTCGACGTCGTTCCGGAGATGGAAGAAGACGAGAGCGGCGACGTCGAGCTCAAGCCCGAAGACCTCAAGTTCGAGACGTTCAAGGCCAGCGGCGCGGGCGGCCAGTACGTCAACAAGACCGAGTCCGCGATCCGCGTCTACCATCTGCCGACCGGGATCGTCGTCGCATCACAGCAGGAACGCTCGCAGATGCAGAACCGCGACGTCGCGCTCAACATCTTGCGCGCCAAGCTGGTGCAGCGCGCGCGCGAGGAGCAAGAGGCCAAGCTCAGCGAGCTGCGCGGCGAGCGGATGGCGAATGAGTGGGGCTCGCAGATCCGCAACTACGTGCTGCATCCCTACCAGCTGGTGAAGGACGTGCGCACCAACGTCGAGACCGGCAGCGCGCAAGCGGTCCTCGAGGGCGACCTCGACGGCTTCATCTGGCCGTATCTCCAGAACCGCAACACGTTCTCTCCCGCGCGCGGGGGCGACGCGGCGTGAGCGCCCAGGCCGCGACGATGAGCCGGGTCGACGTCGTCGTGGTCTGCTGGAACGACCGTGAGAAGATCGCCACCGCGCTCGACTCGGTGTTCGCGCTGAGCGAGGTCCGCACAGATCCCGACTTCGCGCACGTGGTCGTGTCCGACAACGGCTCGAGCGACGGCTCGCGCGAATTCGTGCGCGAGCGCTACGGCGGCCGCGTGCAGATCGTCGAGAACGGCGCGAACCTGGGCTTCGCCGCGGCCTGCAATCGCGCGTTCGCCGCGACGTCGTCGGAGTACGTGTTTCTGCTCAACCCCGACGCCGAGCTGAAGGGCCGCGCGCTGGCCGCGATCGTCGACTTTCTCGACGCGCATCCGCGCTGTGGGATCGCCGGCTCGCGCATCTACAACTACGACGGCAGCGTCCAGCAGTCGGTCGGCGAGTTCGACACCTGGGCCGGCGCGTTCTTGCGCTCGAGCGCGTGGGGCGAGTGGCCGCTGCTGCGTCGCTTTGCCAACGGCGCAGGGCTGCGCGACTTCGATCCCAGCCGCGCGCAGCGCGTCGATCTGACGATCGGCGCGGCGCTGGCGATCCGGCGCGCGACGATCGACGCGATCGGCCCATTCGACGAGCGTTTCTTTCTGTACCACGAAGAGGTCGACTACGCGAAGCGCGCGGCCGATGCAGGCTGGGAGACCTGGTTCGTCCCGGCCAGCGAGGCCGTGCACGAAGGAATGGGCAGCGCGCGCGGTCAGTACAACGTCGAGAAGCGCAAGCAGACGTCGCGGCGCAAATATTGGATCAAGCACCATGGCCGGGCGTGGTACTACAGCTTGGTCGGCGCGCTGGTCGGACGCTACGCGCTCTACGCCGGCGTCGTCGCCGGGGCGATCATGCTCGGCCGGCGGTTGCTGCGCTGATGCCGGCGGCGAACTAGGCGTGGCGATCGCACCGGAAGCCGTCACCACGTTCGAGCGCGTCGAAGGGTATCGCGTACTGCGATCGTTCGGCTACGTGTACGGTCAAGCCAGCCGCCCGCGCAACGTGCTCAAGCAGACGTTCCGCAGCATCGGCGCGTTGATCGGGCTCGCGCCGGTCGAGTACTTGACCGACGCGGAGCGCGCGCGCAACGAGTCGCTCGAAGCCTTGCTGCGCAAGGCCGAGACGATGGGGGCGAACGGCGTGATGGGCTTGCAGTTCCAAGCCTCCGAAGGGCCCGACGGTTCGACCCGCGTGCTCGCCTTCGGCGAGGCCGTGCTGCTCGAGCCCGCGCCGGCCGAACCGGTCGCCGTTCCCCCGGCTGCGGACAGCTCGTGAGCTTGCTGGAGCGCGCGCAGCGCCAGCGCGACCTCGACGACGCCGCCGGGGTCGTCGAGCGCTGCCGCAAGTGCGGGATCGGCGCGACGCGCACCAACAGCGTCTACGGCGAAGGCGATCCGTGCGCGACGCTGATGGTCGTCGGCGAAGGTCCGGGTGAGACGGAGGACAAGCTGGGCCGGCCGTTCGTCGGCCGCGCCGGCGAGCTGCTGGACCGCATGCTGCTGGCGATCGGCCTGCCGCGCGAGGACGTGTTCATCTGCAACACGGTGAAGTGCCGGCCGACGCTCGACGCCGGAACCCGGCTGGCGAACCGGCCGCCGACGCCCGACGAGATGCGCAACTGCCGGCCGTATCTCGACCAGCAGATCGAGATCATCCGGCCGCGCGTGATCCTGGCCCTCGGCGCGCCCGCCGCCAAGTCGTTCATGGGCGAGAAGTTCTCGATCTCGCGCCAGCGGGGCCAGTGGTTCGACGGGCCGGCCGGCACGCCGATCATGGCGACCTTCCACCCCGCCTACATCCTGCGCATGACGGGCGGCGCCATGACCGAGGTCAAGAAGCTGGTCTGGAACGACCTCAAGGCCGTGCGCGCGCGGCTCGACGCGCCGCCGCCGCAGCCCGTCGCGGAGCCCCAGCAGCACTCCCTGTTCGACCATTGAGGGCCACACCTAAGAATTTAATGCTCGGCTCTGGAACAAACACCTAAGGAAATAGTAGAATAGGGTAGCGATCGCGATCGACTTCCCCCGTCCGCTTCGAGAAAGGTCACCATGCGCTTGACCCGTGCTACCGCATTGCGCTCGCTCGCCGCCGCCGGCCTAGCCGCCGTTGTGTGCTCGCCGGCCTTGGCGCAGTCACCGCCCCCCGCTACGATCGTCGACCTCGCGGCGCAGGACAAGAACCTGTCCATCTTTTCGGCAGCCCTCCACACGACCGGCCTCGACGAGGCTCTCCGCAGCCAGGGCCCCTACACCGTGTTCGCCCCGACCGATGACGCGTTCGCGAAGATGTCGCCCGCCGACCGCGGGGCGCTGACCAACGATCCGGCCCGCATGCGATTGATGCTGCTCGGCCACATCGCCAACGGCGTCACGCTGATCCATCCCACCGCCGGTGCGGTCGCGCGCGGCAGCGTGCCGACCGACGACGGCGGAACGCTGAGCTTCGGCGGCACGCCCGATCGTCCGACAGTCGGCGGTGCGGGTGTCGTCAAGGCCGACATGCGAGCCGGGAACGGCGTGCTCACCACGCTGGATCGGGTCGTCCTGCCGTAGTCCCCGCGGGCACGGCGTGGTAGAATGTCGCGTCATGCTCGCCGCGCGAAACTTGTGGATCGACGAGAAAGCGCGTCGCGCCGGCTACGAGAACGGCGCGGCGCTCGCCTCGTCGCATGACCTCAAGGGATACCGGCTCGACCAGCTCTACCGCGCTGCCGCCAAAGAGTTGATCGCCGAGCTCGGCGAGGTGACGACGCTCCCCAAAGAGCTGCGCGCGGAGCTCGCCGCAAAAGGCTTCGCGTTCGACTCGGTCGAGCCGGTCGTCACGCAGCGCTCCAACGACGGGCAGACGACGAAGGGCCTGTTTCGCTTGCACGACGGAAACGAAGTCGAAGCGGTCTTGATGGAGCATCACGGCGGGCGCAACACCGTCTGCATCTCCTCGCAGGCCGGCTGCGCCTACGCCTGCGCGTTCTGCTCGACCGGTCAGGCCGGCTTCACCCGTCACCTCAGCGCGACCGAGATCTTCGATCAGGCGCGCTACTTCGCGCGCGAGCTGGCACGCCGCGGCCGCAAGGTCACCAACGTCGTCTTCATGGGGATGGGCGAGCCGTTCCACAACTACGACGCGGTGATGGGCGCGGTCGCGCTGCTCAACGATCCCGACGGCTTCGGCCTGGGCCACCGCCACATCACCATCTCGACGGTCGGGTTGGTGCTGCAGATCGATCGCTTCAGCGACGAGGGCATTCAGGTGAACCTGGCGATCTCGCTGCACGCGCCGACCGACGCGACGCGCTCGAAGATCATGCCGGTCAACCGCAAGTGGTCGACCGCCGAGCTGATGGCCGCGGTCGAGCGCTACATCCGCAAGACCAACCGCAAGGTGTTTTTCGAGTACGTCATGCTGGCCGGCGTCAACGACTCCGACGAGCACGCGCGCGACCTCGCCAAGCTGATGCGCGGCCCGCTCTACCACGTCAACGTCATCCCGTACAACAGCACGCCCGACGCGGTGCTGCGCGGCAGCGACGAGCAGCGCATCTGGGCCTTCGCCAAGATCCTCGAGCAACACGGCGTCGCGGTCACGGTGCGCACCCCGATGGGCCGCGACATTGCCGCAGCCTGCGGCCAGCTGCGCGCCGAAACGCAGCCCAAGGCGCATCCAGCGGCAGCGCGCTGAGCATGACCTACCGCGTCGTCATGCAGCGGACGTGGAAGGAAGATCGGACGTATCACGACGTCGAGGGCGTGATCTACCACTACCCTCGTGCGTATTTCGACCTCTTGAGCGGGTTTGAGCGCTTTGTCTATTACCGTCCATCGAGCGGAGCAGCACGGAATGAGCGCAGCGCATACATCGGGTACGGGACACTCAGTCAACCGTACGACGATCCGGATAACCCGAATCGCCGCTATGTGGACGTCCGGCAGTACAGACCCTTCGCGCCAGTACCATTCGCAGACGCCGGCGGTATATTCTTCGAGAGTGGCTTTACGTCACGTAACGCGTTTCAAGGACGTTCGATTCGCCCGATCTCCGAAGTCGACTTCGTGCGCATCCTGGTTGCGGCGGGAATCTATGGTGATCCCTTCGAGGCGCTCGCTGACACGAACGCGGTGATCGCGCTGCCGTATTCGTCGCTCGTGATCGCGGCCAGCGCGCCGACGCAGCCGCTCCGTCAGGTCGATGGTATCCCACCCGGCACCGCTTACCGACCGACTGGCCAAGCAATCGACGTGCGCGAAGCGGCCGCACTACAGGAGCGAGCTCGAAAGGATCACCAGGATACGCTGCGCGCGCTTCAAATGCTCGTACATGAGCGGGGCGGGACAACGTACCTCAATAACAACGTCGATCTCCTCGCCGACGTCCGCGGTGAGAAGCTGTTGATCGAGGCGAAGAGCATCGGTACCGAAAACGTCGTCGTAGATAGAATGCGCTACGGGATCGGCCAACTTGCAGACTACTCCGTTCGATATCGTGGCGAGCTCGGTGGTGCCCAGCGCGTTCTGGCATTCGGACGGATACCGTCGCCGGCTAGCCGTTGGATCGCGACGATTCTGCAAGAGTCCGACATTGCATTTGTCGCACTGGATCGTTCGGTTGATCGCGTCGTCCCGCTGAATGAGCTCGCTCGCGATATCCCGCTGTTTGACGGCTAGTAATCGGGAAGGCGAGGACGCGCAGTACCTTCGCTGGCCGACGCCCGCTCCATCACGCCGACGCCGACGCAACTGAGCATCTAGCGATCTTCGACCCGGACGAACGCGTCCCACCCCTTGCCAAATCGACCGCCGTCGTTAAAGGAACTCGGGCGACATGCTTTCGTTCGAGCTTGCGATGGAACTGTCGCCGCGCGCCGTCGAGGAATTAGGACTTGCAGATTATGCTAGAAATGATATACTCTGAATGGGACCAATAAAGGAGCTCATTTGGATAGGATCCACGAGAAGGGACCTTATCGAGTCTCCCGCGTCGGTCCGAAAGACGATGGGTGGTGCGCTCCGGACCGCCCAACAAGGAGGTAAATCAGATCTCGCGCGGCCGATGCGCGGCGATCTCCGCGACGTGATGGAAGTTCGCGACAACGACGAGGCCGGGACCTATCGGCTCATGTACACGACCAAGATCGGTGCGAATGTTTTCGTCCTCGATTTCTTCCAAAAGAAGAGCAAGTCGGGAACCGCGACGCCTAAGGATATTCTCGACCGAATCCGCCTACGCCTCAAGAAAGCACGGGAGATACATGCGGAAGAAGAATCCGGTCGCAGATAGCGTGACCTCGGAGCGCGGCAGCGGGAACGTCTTCGCCGATCTCGGCCTCGAGAATGCCGACGAGTTGCTCGTAAAAGCTGACCTGGTGCACGCCATCAACAGCGAGATCCGCGCTCGCGGATGGACGCAAGCGCAAGCCGCCGAGCGCACCGGACTGAGCCAGTCGGACATTTCTCGGATCGGGCGTATGAAGACCGACGGCTTCTCGCAGGAACGCATGCAGTACGCTTTGCGTCGGTTGGGGATGGACGTCGAGATCAGGATCCACCACCGCGAGAACGGCGGTATCGGGACTGTTACTGTGCTTAAGCTCGCCTGATCTCTCCTGCGGGGCCCGGGAACATTTCGGCGTGAAGGACGCCTCTTTACTGCCGCGTTGGGGCAACGAGGCCGATGCCGAGCGGCGCATTTCGCCGTCTGGCCGGCGTGTTTCCGCCTCGCCGCCACTGTCATCGGCGACCGGAGCTTGGCGCAAGACGCGGCGCAAGAAGCCTGTGCGATCATCGAAAAATACGGAGCATGCGCAGCGCCGACGCCTTCGATACCTGGCTTCAACCAGTCAAACGCAGCCACGTGCCGGATCTGGCAGATTCCCCTGACGTCCGGCACGGTGCGAAAATTCACCGTCGACGCAAGGACATTCGCGATTATGCCTTGACCTTGCGGAACGATGCACGCCCTAGCGGGTCGGCGGAGGGTGTGGGTCGGTCCAGTCGCGGAGCCGAATGTGCGCCGGCGTTTCGCGCAACCGGCCGCGCCTCTCGAGCTGCTCCGCGAGCCACTGAAACCACTCCAGGTACATCGGCCAGTCTTGCTCGGCGCGAACTTCGAACGCGATATTCTTCATGCGTTGCCAAATACCGATGGTCGCGCCGCCGATGACGTCGCTAGTGATCTCGAGCGAAATCGTTCCCCGATAGACCAGCACGCCGATCGTCTCGAAGCGAAACGCCAAGATGGTCGCCGCCTCGTCGTACCGCGGGCCGAGCGCATGAAAGTCAGCGGCCGAGATTCCGACCGGCAGCGAATGGATCAAGCCGAACGCGTTCGAGAACGTCGTGTCCTGGAGCGAGCGGACCAGCTCGACGGCGGCCGCATCGCGCCGCTGCGCGCGCAGTTGCCGGAGCTGGTCGATACCGATCAGGGCCGTGACGACGATGACGATGCCGGTGAAGGCGGTGCTGAGCGCGGTGATGGCTTCCCAGCTCACGCGGCCTCTTTTCGGCGAGGAGACCAGGGAACCCGCAATCACCGGACGCCATCGAAAGCAAGGACATCCGCGGCAACGCCTTGATTCTACTCCCGGAGATGAAGTCGGGGGACCGTCCGGATGCGGTCGCGGTCGTCGTCCTGCGCGGGCAAGGCGACGACGCGCGCGTCCTGCTGATACGGCGCGCCGCGGGCGCCTTCGCCGGCGCCTGGACCGTCGTGATGGGGACGGTCGAGGACGGCGAGCGCGCGACGGACACGGCGCGTCGCGAGTTGCGCGAGGAAACCGGGTTGTCGGCGGCGCGGCTGTTCACCGCCGGCGAGCTTGACGCGTTCTACGATCCCGTGCGCGACCGGATCGTGCACGTTCCATTCTTCGTGGCGTACGCCGAGCCGGGCACGATCGCGCTCGACGCCGCGCACGATGCGCACCGCTGGGCGACGTTCGCCGAGGCGGCCGAGTTGCTGGAGTTCGCGGCGCAACGGCGCGTTCTAGCGGACATCCATCGAAATTTCGTCGCTCGCGCGCCCCAAGCGTGGCGGCTCATCAAATGAATCGACTCATGTGGCCTTTCCAAACAAGAACGAAAAGGTTCCCGCAGTGAGAAAGTTCAAGGCAACCGTGAATGCTTCCAAATTGTTCGAAGTATCACGCAACAGGATGAAGCGTGCGTTCGTATAGACGAGGAATCCGACAACAAAGGCGTTCCAAACCAAGCTCACGACAATGCATATGGTAAAGACCCGTCCATCAAGAGTCCTATTCTTTCCACCTTTAACCAAAATGGCGCCCAGTGCTAGTCCTATCGGTGTAGCATATATCGCCGCGAGCTTTGTTCCCAGTAGATCCGAGTCCGCGAATCCTCGCAGCGCGAACGAAATGCAGAAGCACGCTGAGAACAAAGCAAAGAGGGCGTAGATACCAAGAACAATCGATTGAGCGGAGCGTGCGCTAAGCATTTGCAAGATTCCGGCATAGATCGACGACCAGGCCACTAAAGTCCTTAGCTGCCGCTACCAGCATTTGGTCGACCGAGCGCGGGTCGAAGTTGTTGTCCCATGTCGCGCCGCGAGGTTGGCGGTGCACCGTAACGATTTTTAACCGATACGGAACGCCTGTAGCCCTCTTGTCTTGTCCCGCCAACGTTGTTTCGATTATGGTTGCGCACCTTATTGCCTCGCCGTTGACGGGTCCAGTAGTTAGACTCGACCACGTTGAAACGTACGCCACGAAGACGTTGTTGGCATAGGGCTCCACAGTGGCGAAGAACTGCCCATCTCCAATTGTGTTCGTGATATCGGGCATTGAAAAGCGCCCACTACTTAAGCTAACCCAGGGGTCGCTGTGGTCAAGCTTATCGTAGGCTTCAGACGCCATTTCGGATTCAAAGCCTACGTCGTAGCCAAGTCTCGCACTCTTGAGGCGGCGTCCGCTGCTTCCGGGGGCCGCAATCTGTATACCCCGAGTCAAGAATAAATTTTGCTTTACCTTCGAGGCAGCGACTCCAATAGTAGCTGCCGCCAAGCCACTACCGGTGAGAGTGTTCTTGGTGTTTGTTGCGATCTGAACAGCATCCCATATTATAGACGCTCGTCGGTCGGATCGCACAAGCGAAACACCGGACATAGAGAGTACTGGTGGCCGCGTGATTCGCCGATAGAGTTCCTGCGCTTCAGTGTACGCATTTATTGCCCCGCGAAAGTCACCCAGCTGTGTGAGCACTCTAGCGTAGCCCAAGAGCGCTGAGCCACGATCGGCCTTTGTATAATGCCGGGGCCTTTTCAGGATCCACTCGTAGTCGCGTCGTGCCAACGCCAGGTCCGCGGCGTTTACAGATGCATCGGCTCGTCCCAATCTGGCCTGGGAGGACCAAACGCCGTTCCGTCGCCGGTCCCACAAGACGCCCGTGTATTCGACAATAGCTTGCTGGTCTTTACCTAGCCCGTATAGTGCCGAACCGGTAACAAGAGAACGCGCAACGTCGTCAATATTTGCGAGGTCGATGTTTGAAAGATATTCGAAGTCGTGATGCAGCTTGTCTAGGTTAACGGCGCCCAGAACCATGTCCTGAGAATGATCTTCGCTAAGATCCGAGCGGACGGTGATCGTTTGCGATTGAGTGACGAACCGGAGATAGCCTGAAGGTGGAACGCGCCCGTATTCATCAATGTAAATCGTTTGTTGGCCGGCAGCCGGGAACGAATATTCAAGCGCAACATCATAACGCAAATCGCTATCAGTTCCGACGAGCACAGCTGCGCGGTAAACAGCGATTTGTCCGTTTGCGGCGTCCGCCCGAATCCAACTTGTGTCGGCAAAGATCGCTCCAACAAGTGCCGTACGAAGGAAAGTGCCCCTGCGCATCGCCTTGTGCCTCCCATCCGATCTTCCGCCGCGAGACGCGGCTCCTACCCTCGACCG
>Ga0302326_10017286_pt1 | contig 15053 bp, 9 predicted proteins | sample Palsa_T0_3_FD_202264 | JGI IMG/M metagenome (GOLD analysis project Ga0302326, IMG submission 202264) | Peat permafrost microbial communities from Stordalen Mire near Abisko, Sweden - Palsa_T0_3 | ecosystem: Environmental > Terrestrial > Soil > Palsa > Peat permafrost | place: Sweden: Abisko... | reverse complement strand
AGCGAGCCTTGCGCGCCGGAATCCTGCTCCAGGGCGGCTTTGTGGGCCGTGCCTTCCATGATCCATTTGCCATTGTCGGAGGCGAGCTGGACGTAGATGACGTCGCCGGGCTTGACCAGCTCGTCGCCGTGGGGTTGGCCGGTCCACTTCCAGTCTTCCTGGGTGATTACGATGGGCAACTTGCCTACGCGGGCGCGAATTTCGAGCGGCAGGACCGAGGTCACCAGCGCATGCACGTAGTCGCCGGGCTGGACTTTCATGGCCCAGTCGGGATGCTTGTAGTCTTCCAGGGTCATGCCCTGCGCCAAGACGTTCTGCTGCGTGCCTTTCCAGCCGTGGCGGCGCTCGTAGGCAGCTACTCCATCGTTGACGGCGTGGTTGGCTACCTGCTGCAGGTCGACGTCGAGGGTGGTTTCAACGCGCAGGCCGGCCTCGTGGACTTCTTCGGCGCCGAACTGCTTTTCGAGCTCGCGGCGGACTTCCTCGACGAACCACGGGGCGACGGACATTTCGGGCTGGGCGATATTCAGGCCAAGCGGCGCGGCGCGGGCGGCCTCGGCTTGCTGGTGGGTGATGGACCGGTCGTTCTCCATCTCAGTGAGGACGAGGTTGCGACGGCGCAGGGCTTTTTCCGGGTTCAGCAGAGGCGAGTAGGCAACTGGGCCCTTGGGCAGGCCGGCCAGAAGCGCGGCCTCGGTCAGGGTGAGCTCGCTGGCGTGCTTGGAGAAGTAGAATTCGCTGGCCGCCTCGAAACCGTACATGCCGTGGCCGAGGTAGATCTGGTTCCCATAGAGCGTAAAAATCTGTTCTTTCGTGAAAGACCGCTCGATCTGGATGGCGAGGTACGCCTCCTGCACCTTGCGGGCGGTGGTGCGCTCGGCGGAGAGGAAGAGGTTGCGGGCGAGCTGCATGGTGAGGGTGGAGGCGCCCTGAGCGCGGCCGTGGGAGACGATGTCGTGCCAGGCGGCCCCGGCGACGCGGAAGACATTGATGCCCCAGTGGGATTCGAAGTTCTTGTCTTCAATAGAGATAACGGCCTGGCGCAGGACGGGCGAGAAGTCGTCGTAGTTGACGAGGATGCGCCGCTCCAGAGCGAAAGATCCGAAAGGACGGCCTTTCTGGTCGAGAAGTTCGGTGGTGGTGGAGGGGCGGTAACGCTCGAGGTCGTGAATCTGGGGCAGATCGACTGAATAGACAAGGGTTAGTCCGGCGAGCGAGCCGGTGATGGCGGCGAGCGAGAAGAGAATGGCGTAGGTGAAGCGGCCGGTGACTTTACGGCGCTGGCGCTCGGGCGCGGTTTCAGGCCGCAAGCGCGGGGGGCGGAAGCCGCCACGGGCCGGGGGACGGTCTGGGATATGAGCCGGCGCCTGTGGGGAGGTGGAAGCCAAAATCAGATGCCTCAAGCCCGAGGCTATCACGCGGAATCAGGCTCGGGGGCGAGCTTTCGACTGGAGCGTACCTGTCGTTACAAGCTTTCGGGAAAACGCGCGGGCGACAGGAAATCCCTGTCGCGCATGCATTCGCCGGTTTTCAACTTGGAACAACTTCGAACCTAGGCAGCTTTGGCTTTCAGGACTGCAAGCGCTTTATCGAGGGGCGCATCGGTCTTGGGCGGGACGCCGGACTCGTCTTCATCTGCTTCCTGCTCAGGCGTCAAAGTGACCTGAATCGCGGGGGTGACTCCGTCTTCGAGGAATTTTTTGCCGCCGGGGCTGGAATAGGTGGCGACGGTGAGGATTACCGCCGCGCCGCTGGGTAGCTCGATGGTCTTTTGCACCGAACCCTCGCCAAAGGTGCGCTCGCCGACCAGGTCGGCGCGCTTGTCGTCGGCCAGGGCTGCGGCGGCCAGTTCAGCGGCTCCGGCGGTTCCGCGGTTGACCAGCACGGCCAGCGGGGCGTCGGTGACGAAGCGGGACGGATCGGCGGTGAAGGTCTGGGTGGGGTATTTCTGACCGCTGAGCGTGGCCAGGGTGCCCTGCTTCAGGAAAAGGTTAGCCAGCCGCTCGCCCAGGGCTTCGTCGTCTCCGCTCACATCGCGGAGGTCCAGAAGCACTTTCTTGTTGCCATTTTTGGCCATCGTCTTGAGCCGCGAGGCGATCTCGTCGACCCTGGCCGGGGTGAGGACGACAGGTTTCAGGTAGAGGATGCTGGAGTTCTCGTACTGCTGCTCGCCGAGGGCGGGAACGGAGGGGACGACGCGGGTCAGGGTGACCTTTTCCGGGTCCTGCTTGCGCGGGCGGATGACCGAAAGCGTCAGCTCCGAGCCCGGCTTACCTTCGAGCATGGTCCGAAGCATGGCCAGCGAGAGCTCGCGCGTCGACTGGCTGCCGATCGATTCGATGAAGTCACCGTCGGAAAAATGCTCCTTCTCGGCCGGGGAGCCGGGCAGCACGCTGACTACGACGCAGTAGCCGCCGCGCTTGGAGACGGTCAGACCGACCTGGGCGTCGCCGCCGGCTGGATGATCCTTGTAAAGCTTGTATTCGGTGGGGGTGAGGTAGCTGGAGTCGGCGTCCAGGGTCTCCAACAGGCCGTGCAGGGCACCGGTGGTCACGTCGGTCATGTTGGGCTCGGTGACGTATTCGGCCTGGATGTGCTTGAGGACCTGCTGGTAGACGTTGATCTGCTTGTATGCGCCATCGTCGGTCGACCCGGCGCGCACGGCGCGCAGTCCAAACTCCCCGGCGATGAGAACAACCAGGAGGCCAAGTGAAAGCACAAAGACGGAACGCTGCAGGAAACGGTTCATTGCCACCCCAAAACCGGACTTCCGAAGGCGGAAATCCTCATATCCGATAGACGAATGATACCGCAAAGAGTTTTCCGCGTGGGCCTGGAAGGGCCTGCGTAGCCGATTTCTCTTGCAGGGCGGACGCTTTTCGCAGGGAGTGGACCAAAAAGGGACTGGAGACACGAGGTGAAATTCTTTTTTCGGCGACGTTCCAAAGTTGACTTTAGTTTCAATGCAGAATCAGGTTTTTCTTGCCGTTCGTCCCTCGTAGTGGTACTTTGCGGTATCGCAGAGGCAGTTCGTCCCTAAACAGCGAAACCGGAATTCCCCCCCACAAGGAGAGACCATGACTCGAACCATCGGTCGAATTTTGATCGCAACCGCCGTTCTCTTGTCGGCTGCAAGTATTGCAGCCCAGGCGCAGACCCTCATGACGCACCATGTGCGCGACGCGGTTCGCGATGGACGAGCTCAGGCTGTCGGGCGTCTTCCCGCGTCTCAGACCATGCAGTTGGACATCGTTCTTCCGATTCGGGATCAGTCTGGTTTGGATGCTTTCCTGAGTGAAGTCAACGATCCGACCAGCTTCTCGTACCGGCGATTCCTTACTCCGACGGAATTCACGGCACGATTCGGTCCTACCCAACAGGACTACGACGCTGTACTGAGTTTCGCGAAATCCAACGGCCTGACGGTTGTCGGCGGATCGCGCGACGGCATGGAAGTGCAGGTCAAAGGCCCGGTTTCGGCCGTCGAGGCCGCCTTCCATGTGAGCATGCACACGTATCGGCATCCGACCGAGAATCGCGTCTTTTACGGGCCGGATCGCGAGCCCACGACCAGCCTGCCCTTCCAGCTATGGCATGTGTCGGGTCTGGACAACTACTCCATCCCGCATCCCATGCTGATCAAGAAGAGCGACTACGCAGCGGCGCATGGAATGGATGTGGAGAAGGTGGTGCAACATGCCACCACCGGCTCCGGTCCCTCGGCTTCTTTTTTGGGAAGCGACATGCGCGCGGCCTACTACGGCGGAACGGCGCTCACCGGAGCGGGCCAGAACCTGGGATTGTTCGAGTTTGAAGGCACCGACCTGGCCGATTTGAATACCTATTACAAGAGTGTCGGCCAGACCCTGGCGATTACCCCTGTTTTGCTCTCCACGGATGGAACCAGCACCGCGTGCCTCGACACCAGGGCCGGCGGCGACTGCGACGACACCGAGCAGACGCTGGATATGACTCAGGCTCTGGGCATGGCTCCCGGTCTCGCCAGCCTGGTGGTGTATATCGGATCGACCGACACGGCGATTATCAGCGCCATGACCGCGCACAGCCCACTACCTTTGACCATCGGCTGCTCGTGGGGATGGACTCCGGCGGATGCAAGCACGCTCGATCCTTACTTTGAGAAGATGTCGGCACAGGGCCAGAATTTCTTTGCGGCCTCGGGCGACAGTTCCACCTGGTCCAAGAGCAACGAGGCCTGGCCGGCAGACGATGCCAATGTAGTCTCGGTGGGCGGCACAGATCTGGTGACGGCGAGCGCCGCTGGCGCGTGGCAGTCGGAGACCGCATGGACTGACTCGGGCGGCGGCATTTCGCCGGACAGCATTGCGATTCCGGCGTGGCAGAAGCTCTCGGGTGTGATCAATTCAAGCAACAAGGGTTCGACGACCCTGCGCAACGGCCCCGACGTCTCGGCCAATGCGAATTTCACTTTTTACACCTGCGCCGATCAGGCCGCCTGCATGGCCAATGAGTACGGCGGCACCAGTTTCGCAGCTCCTATGTGGGCTGGGTACATAGCGCTGGCCAACGAGCAATTGGCCAACAACGGCGAGGCTCCTCTGAGCTTCATCAACCCTACGATTTACGCACAGAACATTACCTCGAGCTATGCCACGGACTTCCACGACATCACCAGCGGCACCTCGGGGAGCTATTCGGCGGTGACCGGATACGACCTGGTGACCGGATGGGGCAGTCCGAATGGGGTTGGGCTGATCAATGCCCTGGCTCCGACGAGTGCGACTCCTGCCTTCACCATCGCCGCGTCGCCGACTTCCGTCTCTGTTGTGCAGGGCAGCAGCGGTAGTTCGACGATCGCCACTTCGGTTTCCGGTGGCTTTGACTCGGCGGTTGCTTTGAGCGCGTCGGGGCAGCCGGCGGGCGTGACCGTCACCTTCAGCCCCACGTCGATTGCCGCGCCGGGCTCGGGAACGTCCACTCTGACCCTGGCTGTGGCGTCCACGGTCGCGACCGGCACCTACACGATTACGGTAACGGGCAGCGGGGACAGTATTACTCATACGGCCACGGTTTCGCTGACCGTCACCGCGACCGCGACTCCTGCGTTTACGCTTGCGGCGTCGCCTACTTCCGTTTCCGTGGTGCAGGGCAAGAGCGGCACTTCGACGATCACGACTACCGTCTCCGGAGGCTTTAGTTCCGCGGTTGCCTTGACCGCGAGCGGCCAGCCAACCGGCGTTACCGCAACCTTCAACCCAACTTCGATCGCGGCGCCGGGTTCCGGTACGTCCACGCTGACCCTGGCCGTGGCTTCAACTGCCGTGGCTGGGACTTACACGATCACGGTCACCGGAACCGGCGGCGGACTCACGCACACGGCAACTGTATCGCTCACCGTGACGGCAGCCTCGGCCGGAACATTCGCCATTTCCGTCTCGCCTACTTCCGGTTACCTGGATCAAGGGCAAAGCGGGTATGGGGTGGTAACCACAACTGTCTCCGGCGGCTTTGACGCAGCTATCAGCTTGTCTGCGACTGGCCTGCCAACCGGCGTCACTGGAAGCTTCAGCCCGACATCGATTGCCGCGCCGGGTTCAGGCTCGTCGGATTTCACTCTTACAGTGGCGCGGAACGCTCCAACCGGAACCTACCCCATCACCATCACCGGCACCAGCGGCGGCGTGACCCACTCGACGACGCTCGAATTCACAGTACGGCGTTGATACTCACCAGCCGTCCGCAGTGATCGCGGCGGCTTTCACAAAAGAGCCCGGACTTTTGAGTCCGGGCCCTTTTCCTGGCATTTTCAAACGTGGATGACGAATCAGGCGCGGACGAATCAGGCACGGCCCGCGAACTCACGGGTCTCGGTATAGACTTTGATCTTCTCGCCCTGCTTGATGAAAAACGGCACGCGGATCTCGATGCCGGTCTCCAGCTTGGCCGGCTTGGTGACCGCGCCGCTGGCCGTGTCTCCGCGAACGCCCGGCTCGGTGTAGGTGACTTCGAGCTCGACCTGCTGCGGCAACTGCAGACCGATGGGGTTGCCGTTGAACTTGTGAATCTGGAGCATCGCGCCTTCGAGCAGATAATCCAGCGCGTCGCCGACCATATCGCCGCCGAGGGTCAGCGTCTCAAAGGTCTCCTGGTCCAGGAAATAGGAGCCGTCGCCGTCGCTGTAGAGGTAGGAGGCCTCAACCATCTGCAGGTCGGGCTCCTTGAACTTGTCGCCGGCCTTGAAGGTCTTGTCGAAAACTGCGCGGGTGAGCAGGTTGCGCATCTTGAGGCGAACCAGCGTCTGGCCGCCTCGGGCAGTGGGGGTTGAGATCTCCGAATCCAGACAATAGAACGGGGAGTTCTCAAATTCAAAGTACATCTTGCGCTTGACGTTGATGGCGTCGATCAGTGCGGCCATGGTTTCCTCAAAAATAGATTTACAGCAGCAAGCATCACCGCGAAAGCCGATCCCCACGCATTCAAAGGCTTGGTGGCGGAGGGCGGGATCGAACCGCCGACCTACGGGTTATGAATCCGTCGCTCTAACCATCTGAGCTACTCCGCCGGGAGGGGTGCTGCAAGGCAAAGGACGCTGGAAAGCGCCTCTTTGATGATACGGACCGCTGGAGGGGAGGTCAAACCGGGAGGTCAAGCTGGGAGGTCAAGCTGGCGGCTTGGAACGGGATCGCGGAGCAGCCTCCACAATAGGACTCCTGCCGCTGGGAGCGCCGAGACCAGCCAGAAGGTGGCCGTGTACTCGGCGCGGTCGAACATGCGGCCCACTACGGCCATCAACACCCCTGTGGTCAGCGACCAGCCGGAGATGCTGAATCCTGCCAGAAAGCCGGTGTTTTCGGCGGCCTGGGTGGTTGCTCCATGGGCCAGGGCGATGACCACGTAGCCGCCGGAGAGGAACATCACCAGGAAGAAGATGGCCATAGCGATCGACACGGCGTGCGGAAATTGCGCGGTGTAGGGAATGAGACATAGCGCAGTGCTGCCGGCGGCGAATAAGGCGAACAAGCCCAGCGGGGAGACGGCGCGATTTCCGGTGGCCAGGGCGTTCTTGCGGCGACGATCCGCGATCCAACCCCAGAAGAGGTAGCCAGTTTCCCAGCCCGCCGGCGGAATCCACAGGAGATGCCCGAGCGCGGCCTGTGGCTGGTGGAGGATGCGTGTGAGATAGAGCGGCGCGGAGTAGAGTCCGAAGGCCAGCGGCGCCGCGCCTAGTCCGTAGATGGCGGCCGTGGCGAATAGATCGCGATTCCATTTCGGCCGGGCGGTGAGGCTTTTTATTGGCTGAATCTGAGCCGCGGCTGCTCCGCTGCGATAGAGCCCGGTGACACGCAAGAGCACCCATCCGCCGATCCAGGCGAAGCCGATCGCCGCGGAAAGGATGAATGTCGAGCGCCAGCCCCAGCGCAGGGCCAGTGGGACCACGACGATGGGCGTGAGCAGCGCGCCGAGCGAGCCGCCGCTGTAGGCCAGGCCAAGGCCGAAGGATCGGCGTTCCGGCGGCAGCGACTCCGTCACTGCCTTCAGTCCAGCGGGGAAAGTTGCGCCCTCGCCAAAGCCGAGAAGGCCGCGAGCCACGCAGAGACCCAGAAAGCCGCTTAGTAGCGCGTGGGCTCCCGAGGCGAGCGACCAGAGCGCGACTGCCAGGCCGGTGGCCGCAAAGAGGCCCACGCGATCCATGAGCAGGCCCCAGACGGGGTTGGCGAGCATGTAGCAGATGCTGAAGACCAGGATCGCCGTGCCGTACTGGCCTGCGCTCAGGTGCAGGTCGCGCAATATGACTGGGCTGAGAATTCCGAGGATGCTGCGGTCGACCAGGCTGATGAAAGAGAGCAGCAGCATGGCAATGCAGGAAATCCACTGCGCTGAGAGGCTACGCGCCGACGGCGGGGCGAGAATGGGTTGCGGCGTGGATTCAGGGATGCTGCTCAGGCTCAAGATTTTCGGCTCGTGGGATATAGAGATGCCGAAGTCCAGTGTACGTTGCGGCATTCCGCGGCCTGGCATTTCCGGTTGAGGGTTCGCTGGAAGCGCATCGCGATCGTTCAGAGTTCGCAGAGCGGGAAGCCTACTTCGAACCTGCCGCCGTGGCTTTGCCCGGCGCCTGGGACGCCTGCGCCGGAGGCGTTGCCTTGGCTTCCTCGAAAGACGGATCGCGCCGGCATACAACCGGCACATTCTTCATCTGTTTGAGGAAGACCTGATAGCTGGGCCTTCCCGGTTGGAGCGTGGACCAGTAGCTGAATCGGCTGAGAAGCGGCCTTTGCTGCGTAATCAGCTGGTTATCGAGAATTTTGACGCCGCAGGTGAGGTTGTTGCTGGGTTGCAGGATCGTCTTGGCGGGATCTTTCTCCCGCAGCTGCTTATCCTTGTCCCAATCGAAATCGCAGCCGTAACGCTCCGCATCCATGTAGGTCAGTTGCAGCAGACCCTCGCTTCGGACCATTCGCTTCGTCACCGAGTCTTTGACGGCAACCTCCGGCTCGGTGTGGCGCACGTCTGTCGTCGGTTTCAATCCGGCCTCCGCAGCCGCCAAGGCCTGGAAGAAATAGGCCCAGTAAGCCCGCTTGTCGCCTTCGCTCATAAGATTGAATCGCGGACAGAATGGCCGGACGTCATGGGCTACTCTTCGCGACAGCAGCTCGGGCGGCAGCGCCTCTTCGACGATCCGGTCCCAATCCGGTTCCCAGGTAGGGCCGCCGAACTCTTCCCGCTTATCCTCGATCGGAGTCGCCGGAGCCGGCTTGACCTCTGGCTCGGTCTGAGCTTGAGGCTGAGGCGGAGGCGGTTGTTCCGCATGGCGGGCGCAGCCCGTCATCACCGCCGCCAAACACAATACCAGCCCTTTTTTGCGGATATCTTGCACGATCACCGCCCGTCTGATGAGATGCGGATTTCAGATAGCCTCAAAAGATCTTCCTAGCAGTAGTGTCCTAATTTGCCTTTGCTTTGAAAGGGCACGGCTTTAGCCGTGCCGTAAACGCCGTGCTTTTGCGCGGCTTTAGCCGCCGAGGGAATGCTGACAACGAAATTAGGACACCACCTTCCTAGCGCTTTTGTTCAAAAGAGACCGGGTTAGAGATTTACACTTACCGTTTATGAGCAAAAGAGCAATTCTTGGCGTGATTCCGGCGCGGCTGGGTTCTACGCGGCTGCCGCGCAAGGTGCTGCGGGAGATTGCCGGCAGGCCGATGGTGGAGTGGGTGTGGCGGGCGGCGGTCGCGAGCCGCCAGATGGACGAAGTGGTGGTGGCTACGGACTCCGCTGAAGTGGAAGAGGCTTGCCGGCGGCGCGGGATTCCCGTGGCCATGACTTCACCCGAGTGCGCGAGCGGAAGCGACCGCGTCCACGAGGTCTCGCGGCAGATCGAGGCGGAGATTTATGTCAACATCCAGGGCGACGAGCCGCTGCTGACGCCGCGGCACTTTGCGCCTCTGCTGGAGCTGTTTTCGCGGCCTGAGGTCGAGGTGAGCACGATCTCGGTCCCCTGCCCCGCCAACGACTTCGCCAATCCCAATGCGGTCAAGGTGGTCACCGCAGCAGACGGACGCGCGCTCTACTTTTCTCGCTCCACGATTCCCTACGACCGGGACAAGATCGGCTTCGCCGGATACCGCAAGCATCTTGGCCTCTACGCCTACCGCAAGCAGGCGCTGGAGCAATTCGCCGCGCTAGCCCCGTCCCCTCTGGAGCAAATCGAGCGGCTGGAACAGTTGCGGCTGCTGGAAAACGGCATCTCGATTTACGTTGGGCAGGCTGAAGGCGATACTATCGGCGTCGACACCGAAGACGACCTGCAGCGCGTGGAGCAGATCCTGCGCGGGCGATCCTAAACAGCAAGCGGAGTGAAGCGCAGTGCGAGGCCTTCGTCGCCGGGAAGCACTTCGACCTCAATCCCGGTGAGATCGGTTACGAGATAATGCGCTGCGCTCAATTCCTCGATGGAATGGGAGAACGTGGTGCCGATCACGGTGCAGCCGGCTGCGCGCCCGGCTTTGGTTCCCGAGGCTGAATCTTCAAAGACTACGCAATCCGCCGCCGGCAACTTCAGGATTTCGGCGCCGCGCAAGTATGGCTCTGGATCCGGCTTGCCGTTGATGACGTGGTCTGCGGTGATGATGCTTTCCGGAACCGGAATTCCACCGGCGGCCATGCGAACGCGCGCCAGCCGCTCGGTCGCCGAGGTGACCACCGTCCAGCGAGGGGCGGGCAGCGCGGCGAGGAGCGCCAGCACTCCGGGGAGCACGGCAAGCCCTTCGTTGTCTGCTATTTCCAGGTCTTCGATGTATTTCAGTTCAGCCTCGTCGTCAAGGTCGGGACGAAGTTTGCGGATGGTCTCGATGGCCCGGCAGCCGTGTGCCGCGTGAATGACCTTTGCCGCATCGAGACCGCGCGCCAGCCCCCAGGTGGTCCAGCTTCGCTCGACCGAGCCAAGCGAAGAGATCAGAATGCCGTCCATGTCGAAAAGGACGCCCTTGCAGCGAATGGTTACTGGGGCAGAGACGCCGGCTGGGGAAGAAGATAGGGAAGAGGATGCCGTCATCCTATTATTTTACGACGGGTTATTTTTGGGCGGCCCGAGATGCGGACTGGGATGCGGGCTGGGCGGCGTGGGCATTGAGCTTGGCTTCCGCCGGTACGATAGACAGCTTCACCGGCCCGGCAAAGGGAATTGTGCCTGCCATGCTGGAGCTGCGTTTGCCCAGGACCAGCTCATTCTGGCCGATCTGGGCCTTCCCACCCTGGATGGAAACCGTTCCGTTCCAGTCGTCAAATTTCGCCTCGGGTTTCGCCTCGGATTTCGTCTCGGATCTCGCCTCCGGGACCCGCGCATCCGGAGACGCCGCGGCAGCGATTGAAGCTGTCGAGAGCACCCCGTGCAGCCAGTCGAAGCGCAGATTGCCCACTGCCGAGGTTTGGAGATCTTTGGCGGTGAGGCCGGAAAGCTTGATGCTGCCGCTGCCGCTGACCGAACCGCCCGTCCACTGCGCGTTGACGAGTTCTCCCACGGCGATGGGGTTGAGGCGGTTCAAGCTTCCCTCGAAGGTATATTCGGGCTTGGCGCCGGTCCAGGCAACGTGGCCGGTCAATTTGGCCGATCCGCCTAGCAAATCGGTCTGAATATCTTCCAGAACGATTTCGCTGGGCTTGAATTGCATGTGAATCACCGGTTTCAGAAGCAACGCCGGACCCAGCAGCAGGCTGTCGGCCTGCACACTGACGGTGACTTCGGGCAATTTGGGACGGTCGGAGGAGCGCATTCGATCCATCAGCGGGGCAAACAGAGACTTCTCTTCGGGAGCGCCGATCAGGGCGGCCTGCAGGGCGGCGGCATCCAGCGCGCCGAAGCGAAGCTCGACCTGCGGCTCGCAGGTGCCTGTAGACGGGCCGCTTGGTGAAGACCTGTCGCCGGGGCTCGCGGGCTTGCAGTTCGCTAAAGCATGGACGGCTATCGAGCCTTTGATGGGTTCCACGGCGGGAGCTTTGGCCACATCTTTGGCTGGATTCTTCGGACCGCCGTAAGAGAAGTCGGAGTTGAAGGCGACAGTTGCGCCGGAAATCGTGATCGCGGTCTGCGCCAGGTCAACGGGACGCGCCAGATACGCTGCTTTCCATTGTGCGTGGCGCAGTTGCATGGAACCGGAAAAGGAATCCTGAGTGGCTGAAGCTGCGGGCGCCAAACCTGGAGTCTTGGAAGATAGCTTCTGCGCGAGCGCAGCATCGGCTGCGCTGTTGGTTGCCTCAGGAGATGGAGCCGGCTGGGAGATCGCGGCTGCATCGCTGGAAGGGATCCACGGACCCGCCGCGGTCAGGTCGAGATCGGCCGTTCCTCCGTCGAGGCCATCCGCTGCGTCCAGATGGGGCAAACCGAAGGCGTAGACGAGATCGCGAATTCTTCCAGGCGAGGCCGAGCCGGTGACGGTTGCATCGTATCCGCGAGCGCCAAGGCCGAGCCGAACGGTGAGCGCCTGTGCAGGAGCGGCGGCTGGCTGCGGGCTCGACTGCGAGGCTGTTGCCGAGGCGGCAGAGGGCGCGGCGGCCGGGGCTGACAAAATCGAAAACCGTGCGCTTAATAGGACATTGCTTGAGCTGCCCTCAGCGGCCGGAGCAGAACTCGGAACCAGCACTGGCGTCAAGGTGACCTTGGGCAAGACCAGCGCTTCTTTTAGACCGCCGCCCTGGAGCTGGGCGCCGTCGACAGTCAGAGATCCTTGCAAATTTATGGGCAGTTCTGTCGAGTTGGCTCGCGCGGTTCTTCGTCCCGACTGGCGCGCAACGGCGTGACGGAGCGGTTTCCCAGGCTCTTGCCCGCCGGTGGCTGTCACCTTGTAGGTGAGGCTTCCGTTGACGGCTCCTTTCACGGAAATTCCCGGCGCAAAGCCGCTGCGGACGGTGCGCAAGAGATCGAGGCCAGCCTGTAGAGGAACCTGGTTGACCTCCAGCATCGCCTCTGGCTTTCCACCACTTCCCGGCAGTTCGGCCTTCAGGTGCAGCTGTCCGCCGCCAATGGCTGTATCGCAGCCAAGATTATGGAAGGCGTTTTGTGAATGCCGATAAAGAAAATTGCAGTTGGCGTCGAAATCCAGCGGCGTTCCGGGCGCAAACTCTTCGCGCCTGACCCCGACGGCGCGCAATCTTGCCTTGGTTTGGGCGCTGTCGGGTGTGCCTTTGATCTCGATATCGGCGGTTACGTCTCCGCGCCATCCGGCATCGGATCCGTAGAGCAGGCGCGAAAGCTGGCCGAGCTGGGCATCGCGCCACTCCATCTGCAATTGCAAGGGCATCTCGCGCAGTTGAGTGGCTGCGTGCAGGCTGCCCTCGGCGCGAAGCTCTCCGGTATCCGCCAGGCTCATCGGGATATCTGTCCGCACCGGCTGGCCGCGCAACCGGAACCGCCATTGGCCTGGTGCGTCCTGCCATAACGACAGATCGGTTTCCTGCAGAGAATACGGGCTCTTCTCCGCCCCGAACTTCAAATGCACCCACGAATTGGTCGCTTCCAGGTAGGGAAAATGAGCAGAGATGCGCGAAACAGCTCCACCTGGACTCTGGCTCTGTCCCGTCAAGGCCGGTTGCGCACCCATCACCAGCGAATCGAGATTCCACTTGCCAGCCGCGGTCCGCACCAGGTTCAGGCTGGCCTCGTCCACGCTGACGCGATCGATCTCCAGCCGCCCTCGCCACAGAGAAAGGATTCGAATGGACGCGACCACCGTTTGCGCCGACAAGACAGGTTCCGCGCCAAAATTGGGGTCTTCGCTGACCGAGAGATCGTGCAGCACAAAACCCGGACGCGGCAGCAGACGCAGCTCCACGCTGGACATGTAGACCGGCCGGCCCATGGAGCGGGTCATCAGGGCGGTAATCCGGCGCTGGTAGCGGCCGATGTTGACGAGCGGCGGAAGCACCACCGCGGCCGCGATCAGCACGACCAGGCCTCCAATCAGCGCGACCCGGCGGTTCCAGCGCGACTTCCTGGATATTTCCTGCTGGATAGCGTCCGGATCGAGTTCGACAGCGGCCACAGAACCGACCGATCCAACCGCTCCGGCCGCTCCGGCGTGAACCTCGCTGGGAACGTCGTCGCCAGCCCCAATTGTGCCTGGCTCGCCCATGGTGGTCACTTCACCAAATGCAGCGTGCGGCTCCACCGGGTATCGGTGAAGAAATGCAGCGCTACGTGGCCCATCCACGTCATCCGCTCGGAAAAGCTGGTCTTGTACATCTGGTCGTCGGGAGTCTTGAAGGACCAGTAGTTGAACAGCGGCCGCCCTACGATGTTGGCGCGTGGGACAAAACCCCAGTAGCGCGAATCGAGGCTGTCATGGCGATGATCGCCCATCATGAAATACATGCCGGGAGGAACGACCAGGTCGTTGCCCTGGATGTGCGTGGGCAAATCGAGCGCCCACTCTGCGGTCAAGGGGTCATCGGCCTCAGCCCCGGAAACCGATGGAAAATCGTCCTTGTACGGCACATACGAGTCTTCCGGCCACAAAGCGGCATAGGGCTCGGTCTGGGCCACGCCGTTCAGGATCACCACGCCGTTACGGAGGTGAATGTGGTCGCCGGGAACGCCGATCAGGCGCTTCACGAGGAACATATCCGGCTCACCCGGCTTGAGGAAAACGACAACATCGCCGTGCTTAGGCTCGCGGTAGTGGACCAGCGGCATCCAGTCGGCGGAGGGAGCCAGGGTAATGCGATCCACGAGCAGATGATCGCCGACCAGCAGGGTCTTCTCCATGGAACCGGAGGGAATGACGAAGTTCTGCGCCAGAAAAGTGAGGATGAACAGGCCGATCACCAGCACGGAACAGATGCTGGCCAGCGCTTCAAAGGGAGTCTCCTCGACCCGCTCCGCCGCGTCGCCCTTCGAGTCCGCCTGCGTGACTTCCACAGGGGCCGGCCCCAGATCCTCCGCTACAAGCTTTTCTGCCTTGGCCATCTTCCCGTTTTCCCGGCTACCGCCGCTTTAAAAATACTTGGATGCTTAATGAACGACATGCAGAATGCGTTTCCAGCGCGCAAAGCCCTTGAAATGCGCCGAAAGATCGCTTTCGTGCCCAAGTTTATCATCCGAGGCCTGTTGCATATCGGTCCGCGAGGGGCGCGAGAGCGAGAAATAGATGACCAGCGGGCGAGCGATGATCTGGTTGCGGGTGACAAAGCCCCAATAGCGCGAATCCCGGCTGTGATTGCGGTTGTCGCCCATCATGAAGTAATCGCCCTGCGGGATCACCAGCTCGCCGTTCTGGGTGAGTTGCTGCATCTGCTTCCACCAGCCCGGCTCCACGCCTGGATCGCTGTAAACCTTGGCCGGAAACCGATCCAGATACGGATTGCCGGCGACAGGCTCGAAGGTCGCATAAGGCTCGTCCAGCGGCTGTCCATTGATCCACACCTGGTTTCCGTCGATGCGCAGCCGGTCGCCGGGCAGCCCGATAACTCGCTTGACCAGATATTCTTTGGCGTTCAACGGCGAATGGAAGGTGACAATTTCGCCGCGCTGGACACTGCCATAGGGCAGAATGCGCCGCCAGATTCCGGCCGGGGCC
>Ga0302326_10017280_pt1 | contig 15056 bp, 13 predicted proteins | sample Palsa_T0_3_FD_202264 | JGI IMG/M metagenome (GOLD analysis project Ga0302326, IMG submission 202264) | Peat permafrost microbial communities from Stordalen Mire near Abisko, Sweden - Palsa_T0_3 | ecosystem: Environmental > Terrestrial > Soil > Palsa > Peat permafrost | place: Sweden: Abisko... | reverse complement strand
GTTCACGCAATGAAACCGTGCTGCATCGGCCTTTGCATGTATCGGGTTACGCCTGCGTATTGACCAGACTTCCGATGCTCAAGGCGCCGTCAAGCTGACCTGCCAATGCCTGTAGAAAGCCGCTGAGTGACGCGGAGCCGCTGCTGTCACCGATCGCGGTGACGAGCTTGTCGAAGCTGCTCTGTAGTGCCGACTCCGGAGAGCCGGCCGTCGCACTGGTGGAGCGGAACTCAGGCTACGAGCGGTAGTGTCACGTTGACGCCCACGGCGGCGGGAACCCTGACGTATACGCTGTCCTGCGCTAACGCGCAGGGTGGCTCAACGACGACGTCCGTTACGCTGAGCGTCAGTGCGGCTGCCGCGAGTTCAAGCGGTGGTGGCGGCAGCTTTGACAGCCTGACGCTGCTGGTGCTGGCGGGTTTGGGCTGCACGCGGCTGATGCGACCCGCGCGCCACGTAGCCCGTTGCTAGCTCGCGGTGAGTCCCGAGACTATCCCGTAGTGGGTGCCGGCCGAGCTCTGCCCGGTACCGCCGATGACGATTTGCACAGGCGACACATTGGAGTTCAGGATCGCTAGACCGGTGAACTGAACGCCGTTTAATACGGCGTCGGCACCGGTGCAGCTTTCGTAGGAATACGAAATCTCATAGACATCATAGCTCGTGTTGTTGGCCGACACCTGACCGTTCAGGACACAGCTGTCGGCCGAATTCTGAGCGGTCATAACGCCGCCGCTGGTGATCGACACGGTCGCACCGCTTGAGGGATCGCCGGTCGAGGAGTCGGAATAGTTGCCGCTAATGGCGCTGAGCGATGACGCGGTATCGTAGAGGGAATCAAACGTCAGCGACCAAGTGCTGCTGGTTGCGGTGTTGTCGCTTGTGGTAAAAGTCAAGGTGCCACTGATCGAGCCGCCGGTACTGACCGTGGCGTTGAGTGTGCCGACGCCGTAGGTCGAACCATCTGAAAATTCAGCGCCAAACTGAGTGTACCCGTCCAGGGTCACCGCGAGCGCCGTCCCGGAGACCTGCACGGCACCGACGTATTGCACGCCATCGGAGCGAATGAAATCGGCCAGTCCCGCCGCATTGACGATACCGCTCAGTGCAAGACCGCTGGCCGAGTCGGTACCCGTCCAGATGCCCGCCGCGGAGGCGTTGGTGGTGGTACTGCTGGAACTGCTCGAACTGCTGCCACCACAACCCGACACACAAAGCGCTAGGGCCATGACCGCACTAAAACCACTGAAATGGCTACACCGATGCATGCGACTGTCCCTTTGTTCAACTTTGGGCGCCACGAATCGAGGAAAGTTCCCGCGCCGTTGAAGTTCTTGGGCGAGTACGTGGAGGCCGAGGATCAGGTCTGAGTGGGCATCCTATGTGGCCGCAAGGCGCGCCAATTGCGTTACAAGATTTACTGCTATAAGGGATACCATCCAGTGTCATTCGCACACTGCCGCGCTGCCGTGTCGACGAGCGTCTTGCGCAAACGCGCGATACATTTCCAGCTTTGAGCCGGAACGATAGCCCCGGACTTAGGCTGGCTGACTCACGCAGATTTGGCGTTTTCCTTCCTGGCTTTCATCAGGCGGACTGGCGAACCCCCGCTCCTGGCAGAGCGCTTCACATTCCACGACCTGCGTGCCAAGTCGGCCAGCGACTCGGCAAGCGATCAGGATGCCGCCGACCGGCTTGGCCACGGCGATGTGAAGCTCACGCGAGACACCTACAGGCGCCTGCCCAGACGAGCCGCGGCACTGAAAATATTAGACAACAAGGCTTGATATTAGACAGCCCCGCGGACGCCCGCGTCTAACTAATTGATTTTGGCGCCCCCGGCCGGAGTTGAACCGACGACCTACCGCTTAGGAGGCGGTCGCTCTATCCACTGAGCTACGGGGGCGTTGGGCCTAGACCTCGACGACGCGGTTGCGCAACTCGCCGATGCGATCGATGCGCGCCAGCATCTCGTCACCATCGTGCAGGTATTGCGGTGGTGTCATCGCAAAGCCCACTCCGGACGGCGTACCGGTGGCAATTATATCCCCGGGCAGCAACGTCAGGCCGGCCGAAAGCGTGGCGATTATCGTCGGAATGTCGAAGATCATCTGCTCCACGCGTGCGCGCTGCCGTTCCTGGCCGTTCACGGAGAGCGAGAGCTCGAGCGCTTTTGGATCGCTGATCTCGTCGCTCGACACGATGCAAGGTCCCAGCGGCAACGTGGTGTCGAGCGACTTGCCCTTGAACCATTGGTCATGCCGCCGCTGCAGATCGCGAGCGGTGACGTCATTGGCGATGCTGTAGCCGAAGACATGCTCGAACGCCACCGAGGCCGCGATGTCGCGACCGCCGCGGCCGATGACGACCGCGAGCTCGACTTCGTAATCGAGCTTCTGGGTAAGCTTTCGATCCAGCCGCACGTCGGCGCCCGGACCGATGACGGTCAGGGTCGCCTTGGTAAAGAACTGTGGCGCCACCGGCAGCTTCAGATCGGCCTGCATGGCGGCTGCGCCCTCCTTGACATGGTCGACATAGTTACGGCCCACGCAAAAGACGTTGCGCACCGGTTGCGGAATCGGCGCCAGCTTCTGCACCTGGCCGGCGGGCAGCAGTGCATCGCCGCTCGATGCGGATCGGGCGGCAAGCCGCTTGCACGCGGCCAGGGCCGGCGCATCACCGCGGATGATTGCCAGTACCGACGACAGATCGGCCGTCTCACCGGCGGCCTTTCCGGCGGTCGCCAGATCCAGAACTCCCTCAGGAAGGACAAGGCCGGCCGCGATCTGATCTTTATGGCGAAAGCTGATGAATCTCATGGTGTCTTGGCACTGGGCGAATGAAACTCTGGGAAGCATCCCTGGGCGGGGCGGCAATTATATGATTTTAGGCTATTCCATTTCACGATGTTGCCCAATTGTCGAGGTCGTCCTGTGCCGGCTGCAGCAGTCGGGCGGGCACCATGGGGTGTTGCAGGGGCGAAGTCTACGCGACTTCTGGGGACGGCCACGCTACGGCGGAGCGCAGCAATGGAACTGGCCGGAATTCAATCCGCGCCACGCGGCTCGCAGGTCAGGCCACGACGTGAACGATATGCCCGGCCGAGGCTGCCAACGACCCTTGCTGCTGAAGATGTTGCAGCATGCCTTGCAGCAAACCATTCAGTGCCGTGTTCGCATTCGGACTTGACACTGCACTTGCGGCGCCGGAAGCGCTGCTGTTGGCGCCCAGATCAGCCATTAATTTGTTGAAGGCGGCGTTCAGGTTGGAAACATTTGTGTTCGCGGATGCGCCCGGCGTGGCGGCGGAAGTGCTGGCGCTGCTGCTGTTGTTCAGGGCGCTGATGAGTGACTCGAGTTTGCTGCGCATGCCGCCGTGGCCATGTCCATGCCCGTAGCCTCGAGTAGATGCGGTGCCGGCGACACTGGCCGCACCGCCGCTGCCGGAATTGCTCATGGAAGCGGTGCTGCCCGTGCTGGTGGCACTTGCGGCGCCGCCGTCCTGCGCCTGCAGGGACGGGTTGGACGCCAGGGTCTGAAGCAACGACTGCGTGAAAGCCTGGAAATCCTGAGCAATTTGGGTGCGAGTGGCCGTGGCGGCGCTATTGCCAGTGGCAGCGCCACTGCTGGTCGCGACCTTTGCGCTCAGAGTCGACAGCAGGTTCGCGAACAGGCCGCCGCCATTGCCGGCAGCGGTAGTACCGGCAGCCGGGTTACCGCCGGGCGCCGAGGTGGTGGCGGTGGCCGTAGCCGCCGTCATCATGCGCTGTGCGCTCAATACCGAAATCTGGTTCGCCCAGAAGCTGGCATTGTTGATCGATGCAAGTGACATACATGTCCTGTCGAAAAAGCTACGCATCTGACTGCCGTGCGGCAATCGCTTGCCGGCAAACACCTGCCGGTACGCTTATCGTGGCGCCTCGGTGAGCGTGCGATTGCGTCGATCGCATCACAGTCTGGCGCCCGTAAGCCGCGATCGGCAGACGTCGGCGGGCGATTCCGGAGAACCGCTGCTCAGGAGATGCGAAATCAGTGCCAACTGGCAGCAACGCGCAATGCGCGATCGGCGCGCATTGTCGTATTTGTCGAAGTTACAGGTGCCAGCTTACCCCGACCGACAACTGGTCCACGGTGTAGTCGTAGCCAACATTGTTGCCGCTGTCGATCCGAGCCCATTCGGCGTGGAGCCTGGCGCCGCCATACAGCGTAAATTCGCCGCCCAGCCCCAACGACAGGCCCACATCGTTGGAATTGAAATCAGGGTAGTTCCGATGCAGCTGTACGCCGCCGACACCGGCAATCGCATAGCCGGAAAACCACGGGGTCATCGGCAGTATGCCCTTCACGTAGCCGCCGTACACCACCGGGACATCCACGTGATAGAACCCGAACTGGTCGCCCGTGACGCCTCCGCCCAAGCGGCCCTCTATGGCCAGATAGGGATTGAATTGCTCGCCGATCTGGAGGAAAGCGACGCCGGGCACCATGGTGCCGAGCCCCTGCTCCTTGTAGAAAATCTCACCGGCATTGGCGCCGATATAGAACCCGCCGCCGTAGTAGTCACTCGCGCTGTCGTAGCCATACGCGTTGGCAGCCATAGCGGCGGTACAAAGAATCCCGGTGAGAACCAATCCCGGCAATGCAATGGTCGTGCGCACAGACACCCCCCTGAAGCAGCTCGCTACATCCTGGACCTGGCATCAGACCTGCGCACGGTCCACTCGGTTCCCTGGCGCGATTGGCATGACAACGCGGCATGCGCCATCCGGCTGACACGGCATCGATCGGTTATGATTGCCGGATGCGGCCTGCTGACAGACTCCACCCACGCGCAGCCCGCCGCCTGCTTGCTGTGTGCCTGTGGGCGCTGGCGGTCGCCCTGGGCTGGGCCGCGCCGGCGTGTGCGGCCGCAGCCGCGGCGGATCAGAATGTGTTGCGTGCAACGCTGCCGAACGGTCTGCGGGTAATCATCGTCCGCAACACGCTCGCTCCGGTGGTCGCCACTTCGGTCAACTATCTGGTTGGATCCGACGAGGCCGCCGCCGGCTTCCCGGGCATGGCGCATGCGCAGGAACACATGATGTTCCGCGGCAGCCCCGGCCTGTCCACCGAGCAGCTCGCCAACATCAGCGCCGTCATGGGCGGCAACTTCAACGCCAATACGCGCGAAAGCGTAACTCAATATCTATTCACCGTTCCGGCCGAGGATCTCGACGTGGCGCTGCACATCGAGGCCCTGCGCATGCAGGGGGTGCTCGATACCGCGCAGGGGTGGGATCAGGAGCGCGGCGCCATCGAGCAGGAGGTGGCCCAGGACCTCTCCAATCCCGGCTACGTCCTGTACGCGAAGATTCGCGCCATCATGTTCGGCGGCACGGTGTACGCCCATGATGCGCTCGGCACTCGTGAGTCGTTCGACAAGACGACCGCCGCGATGCTCAAGAGCTTCCACGATGCCTGGTACGCGCCGAACAACGCCATTCTGATCATCGTCGGTGACGTCGCGCTGGAGGCTACGCTGCGCGACGTGCGCCAGCTGTTCGGCACGATAAAGTCCAGGGCGCTACCGCAGCGGCCGCCAGTGCATCTCAGCCCGGTGCATCCGCAGTCATTCAGCGTCGATACCGATCGGCCCGTCGGCACGCAGATGATCGCGATGCGCGTGCCCGGGCTGGATAGCCCGGATTTTCCGGCGCTCGAGGTGCTGTCCGACGTTCTCAGCAGCCACCGCTTCGATCTGTACGGCCTGGTTCCGCAGGGGAAGGCAATCGACGCGGAATTCTCGCTCGATCCGTTGCCGCATTCCGGCCTTGCCTATGCCGCACTATCGTTCACCGCCGGAACGGATCCGAAAGCCCTGGACAGCGACGTCCGAGCGATCCTAAAGAAAGTCGCCAGCGGCGGTGTACCGCCCGAGCTCATCGAGGCCGCCAAGTTGCACGAACGCAGCGAAGCCGAGTTCCAGAAGAATTCGATCGCCGGTTCGGCTTCCGTCTGGTCCGATGCCGTGGCGCTGTACGGCTTGAACTCGCCCGACGACGACCTGGCGCGAATCGAGAAAGTCACTGTGGCCGACGTCAATCGCGTCGCGCGCCAGTACCTGGACCTCGACCACGCCGTGACGGCCGTGATGGTCCCGCGCGGTTCGGGCAGACCCGTTGCATCGAGCGGCGGCTTCGGCGGACCGGAGAACATCGGCCTCGGGGAGGCCAAGCCGACCAAGCTGCCGGACTGGGCACAGGCGGATTTGAATCGCCTCGCAGTGCCGGACCTGACCACGCACCCGATCGTCACCACGCTTGCCAACGGCCTGACGCTGGTCGTTCAACCCGAAGATGTCAGCGATACCGTGAGCGTCTACGGCTATATCAGGAATCGGCCCGAGCTGCAGGCGCCTCTGAGTCGCCAGGGGGTATCGCAGGTGCTCGATCTGCTGCTGCCCTACGGCAGCGAGCAGCTCGACCGCGTGGCATTCGAGCAGGCCCTGGACGCCATCGGCGCGAGAGAGAGTGCCGGCTCTGAATTCTCGCTTCAGGTGCTGAGCCAGGATTTCGAACGCGGCGTCGAGCTACTGGCGCAAAACGAACTGCACCCCGCGTTGCCGGCGCAGGCGCTGGACATAGTGCGTGCTCAGGTGTCCCGGGTGGTCGAGGCGCGCAACAACAGCCCGGGCCATCTGGCGCAGCGCGGGTTGCGAGAAATGCTGTTTCCGAAGGATGATCCGAGTCTGCGCGAGGCCACGGCGCAGACCGTACGCTCGCTCGCGCTGGAGGACGTGCAGTCCTACTTTCACGACACGTTTCGTCCCGACCTCGCCACCATTGTCGTGATCGGCAACATCACGCCGCAGCAGGCCCAGGCCACGATCGAGCGGTATTTTGGCGCCTGGAGCGCGAGCGGCCCGACGCCGCAGGTCGATCTGCCGGCGGTACCGCCGAATCGAGCGGGCCTGCTCGCGGTGCCGGACGACAGTCGGATTCAGGATGAGGTGCTGCTGGCACAGAATCTTGATCTCACGCGCAGCGATCCAGACTATTACGCCCTGGAGCTCGGCAGCGCGGTTCTGGGCGGCGGCTTCTATTCGACGCGGCTGAGCATCGACCTTAGAAAGGATGCCGGCCTGGTGTATTCGGTGGCTTCCGAACTTCAGGTCGGCCGATCACGTGGCGTCTATCTGGTGCGCTACGCCTGCGATCCGCAGAACGTGGTCAAGGCGCAGGACATCGTGATCCGGGATCTGAAGACCATGCAGTCACAACCCGTGAGCGCGGAGGAACTGCTGCGCGTAAAAGCACTGTTGCTGCGCCGTATTCCGCTGAGCGAGGCAAGCATCGACGACATTGCCATGGGCTTCATCCATCGGCGCGATCTGAATCTGCCGCTCGATGAGCCGATCCTGGCCGCGCGCCGATATATCGGGCTCGAGCCTGCCGAGGTGCAGGCGGCATTCCAGAAGTTCCTGCGCCCCAGCGACCTGGTGCGCGTGAGTCAGGGACCGGCACCGAAATAGCGCCCGCAATCTCACCCGAGAGTTCGAGCAAGCGGCTACTACCATGGCTGGTCGCCGTGGCGTTTTTCATGGAGTCGCTGGACACGACGATCCTGAACACGGCAGTGCCCGCCGTGTCGGACGCCCTCAACGTGGCTCCCCTCAGCATGAAGTCGGTGCTCGCCAGCTACACTCTGAGCCTGGCGGTCTTCATTCCCATCAGCGGCTGGATGGCGGACCGCTTCGGGACGCGCCGCGTATTTGCTTCCGCGATCGGCTTGTTCAGCCTCGGATCGTGTCTGTGCGGCATATCGAGCAACATCCATCTGCTGGTCGCGTCCCGCATCGTGCAGGGCTGTGGCGGCGCCATGATGGTGCCGGTGGGTCGACTGACGCTGGTACGAACGTTCGCCAAATCCGAGCTGATCGCGGCCATGAGCTTCGTGGCCATTCCTGCCCTGGTTGGCCCGATGCTCGGGCCTATTGCCGGCGGCCTGATCGTCAGTTATCTGCATTGGCGGGTGATCTTTTTCGTGAATATTCCGATCGGGTTCGCCGGTTTGCTGATGGTCTATCTGCATCTGCCGGACTACCGCGAACGGCGCAGCCGACCGCTCGATCTTCTCGGCCTCATCCTGTTCGGATCCGGGATCGCCCTGCTGTCGTACGTGCTGGAGATATTCGGCGACCATACATTGAGCGTGCGCGAGATTGTGGGACTGCTTGGGATCTCCCTGGCGCTCATCGCCGGCTACGGACTGCATGCGGCGCGGACGAGATTTCCGTTGCTGCAACTGAACCTGTTTCGCATCCGCACTTTCAGCGCAGCGGTCAGCGGTAGCTTCTTCACCCGCATCGGCATCGGCGGGGTGCCATTCCTGCTGCCGCTGCTCTACCAGATCGGCCTCGGCCTGACTCCCGTTCAGTCCGGGCTGCTCATCATGCCCCAGGCTCTGGCCTCGATCAGCACGAAGTTCCTGATGCGCCGCGTTCTGACCCGCGCGGGCTATCGCGCCGTATTGATCTCGAACACCGTCACGCTCGGGCTGCTGCTGCTGCTGTTCGCGACCATCGGGCTACGCACGCCGATCTGGCTCATCGTGCTGCAGGCGTTTTGCTACGGCGCCTTTACCTCGCTGCAATATACGAGCATGAACACCCTGGTCTACGCCGACATCACCGAGGAACAGACGAGCAATGCCAGTTCCATCGCCAGTACGATGCAGCAAATGTCCATCAGTTTCGGCGTCGCTGCAGCGGGTCTTGCCACGGCGTTCTTCGTTCCCAACCGCCTTCGAGCCGACCCCGGCGAGCTGATCCACGGCATTCACGAGGCATTCCTGGTGCTCGGCGGATTCACCATCCTGTCCACGGCCGTGTTCCGCAAACTGAAAAGCGGCGACGGCAGCAACGTGAGCCAGCACAAGGTGATCGCCTCCACCTGACCGAGAGCGCCGACTCGGTGCGGCGCGGCCTTAGGCGTGCCCGGCCCTCAGGCGTGTGCGGCCTGACGTGCCGTCAGCGGCGCGCAGCGCCGCTCCACTACCGCCCAGTCGACGTTATCCAGAATGATCTTGACGTAGTCGGTACGCTGCGCCGGAGTGAAATCGAGCATGAAGGCGTGCTCCCACAGATCGAGCGCAAACACGACATCACAATTCGCCGGCATATGCAGGTGATGCAGGTCGACCCAGCAGTTGTGCAGCCGCTCCTGGCCGCGCTCCCGCAGCGTCAGCACCCAGCCGACCCCGCGGGTCTTCGCCAGAGCCTCCACCGAGGCACGCCAGCCAGTGAAATCGCCGTAGTCCTCATGTAGTGCCTCGACCAAGGCGCCATCCGAACGCGGTTGCCGGTGCTTGCCAACCAGCTGCTCGAAGAACAGCTCGTGCAGCGCCACGCCGTTGAACTCGAACGCAAAGCGACGGTTATAGCCATCCAACTCCAACGGCGCGTTGCCGGCCGCCTGCTGTGGCGACTGCTCGAGGAGCTTGTTGAGCTGCTCGACATAGGTCTTATAGAGGCCGAGGTGCAGATCGATGGCCTTCTTCGACAGACCCTGCACGCCGGAAAGATCAAATGTTCGGACTTCATAGGCCACTGCAATTCTCCAGAACTGGGGTTGAGGTGGATCGGGCCGGCCCCGGGGCCGTCGTCAGGTACGGGAGCGATGATGTCACTTCCAGCCCGTCCGGATGATCGGCAGCCCTCGGCAATCGCCGTAGGAACTCACTCACAGCAGCGCGGGCATGATCCGCCGCGTTCGTACCGCGGCGCGCGGTCCCGCCGGCGCCAGCGGCACCGGCGGCAACAGAGGGATAATGCTACAGGCGGGGACCGCGTCTTCCGCGGTAGCCAAACAGCAGGTAGGCCACGACGACGGCGACCACGATCAGGCCGATGGGACCGAGTCCCCAGCCCGCGCCCATGCCCCAATACAGACCCCCTCCGCCGCCAAACAGCAGCAGCAGGACAATCACGACGATGAGCAGATCCATGTTCCATCTCCTAATTATTGCCCCCGGGCCGACCATTGCACGCCCGACGGGCCGGGACACTACGCCGCGCGACTCGCGCCGTCTGTAAGACGGCGCCGCTTGCGGGCACGGCCGGGCGCAACCGCCGGATTTATTCGCCAGCGCTGCCCCTATCTGCGCTGGCGCACAGAGGGAGCGAACCCCCGTGCGTATGCTGATCGGCGCAATCGCTGAAGATCGGGGTGCTAAGAGCCCTTCAGCGACCGATTCTTAATGCAGGAGACGGTTATGGCGACACTTCGACTCAAGCCCAGAACGAAACCGGCGGATGGAGAGATCAAAGACGCAGCAGGTGCGGTGAACCGCGAGCAGAGCCTCGAGCACAAGGGCGACGTGCCACAAGCCGCCGGTGCAATCTCGGCCCCGCCTGCCAGCCTCAGGGAATATCTGAAGACAGGGAACTGAGCGCACCGCGCCGAAAATGCGACTTCGGCCGCCGGCCGGAGTAAAGTCCACCTATGCGAGTGGACTGTGAGGGCGCGGCGCCTTGAAGGTCATACGGATCCATGCCAGTCCCGCGCCAGGCAAGCGCGGGGCGGACGAAAGCCGCGGTCTGCGGCGCGACTTGGTGTGGCTGCTGGCGGTAAAGTTCGCAGCCCTCGGGCTGCTGTGGTTGCTGTTCTTCTCACCGGTACATCGACCTGCCGTCGATGTGTCGGCTGCGAGCCAGCGACTCGCTGTCACGGCACCGCCGCGCTGATCAGCCGCGCGCGCAACCGGATGTCGACACCGCGGAGTTGATTCGTGATTGACCTCGACGTGGTCGGGCTCTCGCGGCTGCAGTTCGCACTGACGGCGCTCTATCACTTTCTGTTCGTTCCCCTCACCCTGGGCTTATCCATGATCCTGGTGATCATGGAATCCGTGTACGTGATGACCGGACGCGAGATCTGGCAGCGGATGACGAGATTCTGGGGGCTGTTGTTCGGCATCAATTTCGCAATGGGTGTCGCCACCGGAATAACAATGGAGTTCCAGTTTGGCACCAACTGGGCCTATTACTCGCACTACGTGGGTGACATCTTTGGCGCGCCGCTGGCGATCGAGGGGCTGATGGCCTTCTTTCTCGAGTCGACCTTCGTGGGCCTGTTCTTCTTCGGGTGGGACCGACTGTCGAAAATCGGTCATCTGGTGGTGACCGCACTGGTGGCGCTGGGATCCAGCCTGTCGGCCCTGTGGATCCTGATTGCCAATGCCTGGATGCAGAACCCGATCGGCGCGCATTTCAACTACCAGACCATGCGCATGGAACTGTCCTCGTTCGGCCGCGTGCTGTTCAATCCGGTCGCCCAGGCAAAATTCGTGCACACGGTCGCCGCCGGCTACGTGGTCGGCTCGGTATTCGTGCTGGCCATCAGCGCCTGGTATCTGCTGCGCGGCCGTAATACCGAGGTCGCCAAGCGCTCCATGGCCGTGGCCGCAAGCTTCGGTCTTGCCTGCTCGCTCTCAGTGGTGGTGCTGGGTGATGAGTCCGGCTACCTGGCGAGCGAGAACCAGAAGATGAAAGTCGCGGCGATCGAGGCGGAATGGCGGACCGAGGCGCCGCCGGCGGCCTATACCGTGATCGGATTTCCCGACGTTCAGGCGCGCGAAACGCACGCTGCCGTGCAAGTGCCGTGGCTACTGGGCCTGATCGCTACCCGTTCGATCGACAAGCCGGTACTCGGGATCTACGACCTGGTCGAGCGCGCGAGGGCGCGCATAGCGAGCGGAATCCAGGCACACACGGCACTCAAGGCGCTGCGCGCGAACCCGGCTGACGCCGAGGCCAAGTCTCAGTTCGCGGCACATCAGGTCGATCTTGGCTACGGGCTGCTGCTGTTGCGGTACGTGGGAGATCCCTCGCAAGCCACGCCCGAGCAGATCGATGCGGCTGCGTGGTCGACGGTGCCGAACGTGCCGGTGCTGTTCTGGTGTTTCCGAGCCATGGTCGGACTCGGCCTGTTCTTCATCCTGCTGTTCGGCGTCGCCATTTATCTGTCGACGCGGCATCGCTTCGAGCAGAGTCAGTGGTTCCTGCGGATCGCGCTCTTCAGTCTGCCGCTGCCGTGGATCGCCGTGGAACTGGGTTGGATCGTCGCCGAATACGGCCGGCAGCCCTGGGCCATCGACGGCGTGCTGCCCACGTTTCTGGGTGTGTCCACGAGGTCGGCCGGCAACGTGATGGCCTCATTGATCGGCTTCGCCGTGTTCTATTCGGCACTCGCCGCGGTCGAGGTGTACCTGATGGTCCGTATGATCCGCCGCGGACCTGATGGGCTGGGATATTGGCCGGCGGCGGCCCAGGTCTAAGGACACAGCGATGCCCGATTACGAATCGCTTCGGATCATCTGGTGGCTGATCCTCGGTACGCTACTGATCGGTTTTGCGGTGACCGATGGTTTCGATCTCGGCGTGGGCGTCATCTTTCGTTTCATCGGCCGCACCGACGAGGAGCGCCGCGCTTTGCTCGAGTCGATCGAGCCGGTATGGGAGGGCAACCAGGTGTGGTTCATCCTCGGGGGTGGCGCGGTATTCGCCGCATGGCCGCTGTTATACGCCGCCTCCTTTTCCAGCCTCTACCTGGCGATGTTCCTGATACTCATCGCATTGATCCTGCGGCCGGTCGGATTCACGTTCCGCAACAAAATCCCCGATCCTCGATGGCGCCAGTTCTGGGACTGGACGCTGCTGATCGGCGGCACCGTGCCCGCACTGCTGTTCGGAGTTGCCTTCGGCAACCTGTTTCTGGGCGTGCCGTTTCATTTCGACGAGCTCATGCGTCCCGTGTATACCGGTGGATTTATAAACCTGCTGCACCCGTATGCGCTGCTGGCTGGTGTAGTGAGCTTGTCGATGCTGAGTCTGCACGGAGCGGCCTACGCGGCGCTCAAAGTCGGCGCGCCGATGTCGGCGCGCGCGGCCGCGGCGGGCCGCCTGGCGGCGACGGTCTTTGTGATTGCGTTCCTGGCCGCCGGCGCGTGGGTGGCGAGTGGGCTCGATGGTCAGCGAATCGGTTCGGGCGCCGATCCTCTGGGACCCTCCAATCCCCTGCTCAAGAGCGTGCTGGTGTCACCAGGCGCGTGGCTCGACAACTACCGGCAGCACGGGGTTCTTTGGCTGGCGCCGCTGGCCGCGCTGCTGGGCGCCGTCGGCGCTTGGATATTACTGCGCCTCGGCCGGCCCGGCGCAGCCTTCGTTTCCAGTTCGGTCACGCTCGCCGGAACGATCCTGACGGCCGGCATCGCCCTGTTCCCGTTTCTCATGCCTTCATCCACGCATCCCGGGCAGGGACTCACCGTATGGGACGCCTCGAGCAGCGCCAAGACGCTGTTCCTCATGCTGGGGGTCGTGATCGTGCTGCTGCCCGTTGTTCTTGCCTATACGGCGTGGGTGTACCGCGTGCTCAGGGGCAAGATCACGCTCGAGGACCTGCGCAAGCACAGTGGCCTGTATTGAGGCCGGGGAGATATCGGCAATATGTGGTACTTCAGTTGGATCCTGGGACTTGGACTGGCGCTGTGTTTCGGCATCCTCAACGCGATCTGGTACGAGATCCTGGAGAGCCAGCGGGAAGCGCGCTCCGACCGTCAGCCGCCCGGCTGAGGATGCGGGCCGTACGGCCGCGGCCGACGACAACGCGGCGTCACGTCAGGTGGGAATCAACATGCCACACGCGGCGCCGCCCATCACCAGCGCGGTGATCCAGCCCAGCACGAGTGACGTGTGGCTCGCCGTGTAGGCACCCAGGACCGAGCGCCGGGAACCGAGCAGCAGAATCAGTACCGTAAGGGGCACGGCTACGACGCCATTGATGACCGCGCTATAGAAGAGCGCCTTGATCGGGTTGATCGAGGTGAAGCCCAGGCCGAGACCAGCGAGCATCGAGGCCGCAATGATGCCGTAGAAACCGCGCGCGTCCCTGGCCTTGGATTCCAGACCCCCAGGCCAGCCCATCGCCTCGGCCACAGCATAGGCGGCCGAACCGGCCAGCACCGGAACACCGATGGCGCCCACGCCCAGAATTCCGAGGGCGAACAGATAAAAGGCAAAATCGCCCGCCAGAGGCCGCAGCGCCTCCGCCGCCTGGGCGGCGGTCTGAATGTCGGTGACGCCGGCGACGTGCAGCGTGACCGCCGTGGCGAGAATGATAAAAAACGCCGTCAGATTCGAATACAGCATCCCGCTCCAGGTGTCCCAGCGAATGCGGCGCAACTCCCCGGGCGCCGCGGCTGCATCTTCGATCAGGGGGCGGGCGCCCTTTGCGCCGCGCAGATCCTCGACCTCTTCGGAAGCTTGCCAGAAGAACAGATAGGGACTGATCGTGGTCCCGAACACACCCACGACCACGGTTGCCGTCGGTGCATCGAACGCCAGCCTGGGCAGCACGGTGTGCACGGCCACCTCGCGCCATGGTACGTGCACCGTGAACAGCACTGCCGCATAGGACAGCAACGACAGCGTGAGCCATTTCAGGAACTTGACATAGCTGTGGTAGGGGACGAACACCTGGGCCAGCAGCGAGGTGGCGGCCAGCGCCACGGTCAATAGATGGCGGTTACCGCCGACCATGAGGGCGAACACATCGCCCATGGCCGCGACGTCGGCGGCAATGTTAAAGGTGTTGGCCACCAGCAGCAGCCCCACGGCGCCGTAGAGCACCCAGGCGGGAAAGGCCTGCTTGATATTGACGGCAAGTCCGTTGCCGGTGACGCGGCCGATGCGCGCGCAAATCGATTGCACCGCGGCCATCAGCGGATACGAGACCAGCATGGTCCACAGCATGTTGAGCCCGAACTGCGCGCCCGCCTGCGAATAGGTCGCGATGCCGCTCGGGTCGTCGTCGGCGGCTCCGGTGACGAGGCCGGGTCCTACGCGCGCCAGGGGATGCGCGGCCAGCCGTTGCTTGATTTCCCTGAGACTCAACATAAGCTCGGCATCATACGCACACCCCACCGGAGATCTGCAATGTCGACGCGCACGTTATTCCTGTTGCTCGTGGCAGCCCTCCTCGCGCTGTTCACGATATTCAACTGGCAGGCCTTCACGACTCC
>Ga0302326_10017277_pt1 | contig 15058 bp, 16 predicted proteins | sample Palsa_T0_3_FD_202264 | JGI IMG/M metagenome (GOLD analysis project Ga0302326, IMG submission 202264) | Peat permafrost microbial communities from Stordalen Mire near Abisko, Sweden - Palsa_T0_3 | ecosystem: Environmental > Terrestrial > Soil > Palsa > Peat permafrost | place: Sweden: Abisko... | reverse complement strand
GATCGCCCACTTGTCGAATCCGGCGATCCGGGTCGCGAGCGCCTCCACGAACGCGTCTAGCTCGGCGTCGGGCAGGGCGCGGCTCGTGACGACGGGTCTTTGTGTCCCGGCTACCATTTGCCTACGTGCGCACCGCCATCCACGTGCAGCACCTCGCCGGTCACTTGACCGGCTTCTGTCAGATAGACGATCGCGTCCACAATGTCTTTCACCTGTGCGATCTGCCCCATCGGTTGCCACATCTTTAGGAAATCCCGCGACTGCCCCTCATGCATGGGCGTATCGACGACCCCCGGCGCAACCGCGTTCACGCGGATGCCCTGCTTGGCATATTCCATCGCCAGGCTTCGCGTAACGGCTTCCAGGCCTCCCTTGATCATCATCGCAACGGACGAATTGATCTCCGCGATCGGATGATTCACCTGCGCCGCGCTGAGATTGACGATGCTTCCGCCGGTGTTCTGAGCCAGCATCTGCTTGATCGCCAGCTGGGTGATCAGGAGAAAACCTTCGAGGTTGACCGATGCGAGAGCGCGAAGATCGTCAACCGTGTAATCCGTGAAGTGTTTCGCGAAATAGATGCCGGCGTTGTTGACCAGCGCATCAATCGATCCAAATTTGTTCTTCGCAACTTCCGCGATCTTCGCCGCGGTGGTCGCTTCGGCGATGCTTCCGTCCACCAGCGCAAGTTTTTCTGACGCTTCAAATGCACCCGACTTGGTGATTTCCAGTGCGTTGGCCACCACGTTATAACCGCGATCTAGAAACGCCTTCACCACGCCGGCTCCAATGCCACGCGAGCCGCCGGTCACGATTACTGTTTTCCGCGTACTCGTCATTTCTTCGTTCCTTTGCTTCACGCGAAACTGCGCGTTGCCGCTCCCTTCGATTTCACTGGCGCGGCGATCTGAACGGCGCTCGGAGCTCCTCACTGAAGAGTTGCGGTCGCTCCCAGGCCGCGAAGTGGCCGCCTTTGGGGATCCGGTTGTAGTTGATCAGTTTGGGATAGACTTTCTCTGTCCAACTCCTCGGGGCTTGGTAGATCTCGTCTGGAAAGGAGCTCACCGCGACCGGAATGGAAACGTTCCTGACGTCGAAAAAACCGCCCTTATATTCCCAATAAATACGAGCCGACGAGACCGCCGTATTCGTCAACCAATAGAGCGTGATGTTGTCAAGGATGTCGTCTCGCGTCAAGCCCTCGGGCTGACCGTCGAAGAACGGCATCAATTCCGCGAAAGCACGGTCCGAGTCACGCCCGCGATCCTCCTCTCGTGACGGGACGTCAATCTGACGACCGTGCGGTTGGTAACGATAGCAGCCTCGGCCGTGCCGCGATCGAGTCAATGTTATGTGGTGCCGGCAGCGGCCATTGCCCAGCTCTTCAGGAGCGGATGCCAACGTATCGCCAATACCATCGTCCAATAGATTCTTCGCCCCACTTCTGGCTTAATAGCGAAGAAGGAGAACGTGGGCATGGACCTTCGAGCTCACAGCGGGTGATCGGGACGTCTGCCCTCTTTCTTAGGGCTCTCGAAGAGGAAACGAATTTGGGCCTTGGTCGGCGCGCGCAGGCAGTCGTAACGCCACGGCGCGACCTATCCCGGTTTTCTTCTAAGTTTGTTAGTAACTGTTTGTGCATCGTACAAGGAGACGAAATATGAAAGCAGTTGTTGTCCACCAATATGGCGGTCCGGAAGTACTGAAGTTCGAAGACTATCCTGACCCGGTTCCGGGTCCGGGCGAGGTGCTGGTCCGCGTCGCCGCCGCGAGCGTGAATCCGATCGACTACAAGCGGCGCGCCGGATTAACGAAGGATTTTTATCCCATCCAGTTCCCGGGCCTCATAGGAGTCGATATCGCGGGGACTGTGGTCAAGATTGGCCCGGGAGTGGAGGGCTTTTCCATCGGCGACCGGGTGTTCGCGATGGCGGACAATACTTACGCCGAACTTTGTGTCGTGAATGCAACGATCTTGGCGAAGATCCCCGAGGGGCTCGATTTGATCCAGGCCGCGGCGCTGCCGCTGGTGACGATGACCGGCAACCAGCTCCTTTCAGCTACGGGAATCAAAGCGGGCCAGACGGTTATGGTCGTAGGTGCTGTAGGAAATGTCGGGCGTTCGGCGGTATTCACTGCCAAGCAGTTCGGAGCGACCGTGATTGCAGGGGTTTTAAAGAGGCAAATGGAGGAAGCCAAGAGCGTCGGCGCGGATCATGCGGTCGCAACCGACGACGACACCGCGATTGCGAATCTTCCGCCGGTCGATGCCGTTGCGGATACGGTCAATGGCAAGACCTCCGAAAAGTTGATCGACAAGGTGAAGCCGGGCGGAATGTATGCATCGGTTGTCGGGGCGCCGCAGAACGCCGCGAAGTACCCATCTGTAAAGCTGGTGCATGTATTCTCGAAATTCGACAGGAAAACGCTCCAGTTCATGGCCGAGGCCGTCCGAGATGGCAAGCTCGTAATTCCGATTAGCCAGAAACTGCCACTCAGTGATGCGGCCGAGGCTCAAGCAGCGGCAGAAAAGGGTGGTGTCGGGAAGATCTTGCTGGTGGCTTGAACTCTTTGCTGGACATGCAACATCTAAAGGAAAATTCGAAATGAAAAAAGATCGCCGCGGACTTAATCCCGCTTCGAAACCAAGTGGTGACGGCTGTGTGGAATGCCTGGCGTCACCGAAAGGTTGGTGGCTTCACCTCCGCCGGTGTGCGGAGTGTGGGCACATCGGATGCTGTGACAGCTCTCCGAGCCAGCACGCATCCAAGCATGCCGCAACGACAGGGCATCCGATCATTGCCAGCTTCGAGCCGGGTGAGGATTGGTTCTTCGATTACGAGAAGCGGGGGATGATCAAAGGCGTCGAATTGATTCCGCCGCACGCGCATCCCGAAGGTCAGCCCGCACCTGGACCCGCAGGAAGGGTGCCAGCTAACTGGGAATCGCTCCTAAACTAGCTGACCGCTATAGGGTAGCCAGCAAACGAAACGCTTCCTTTAGACCGAAGGCGTTTCCGGCCGCATCCTAATTCATCGAAAACAGGAGGCACCCCATGAATCTACCTGACGCGTCGATTGCACCCGAAGGCCTCTTCGCGACTCACTTCTTCACCGTGAGCGACCAGGACAAGTCGAAGGACGATCGGGCTTAGAAAGCTTCTGTTGTGAAGGGGAACACACCATGTCTGAACTTGTGACGTAATTGCAAGATTTGAACTCCAGAGTGTCGGGTTCCCAGGGGCTTTAGGCGGGCCAATAACGCTGCCATGAAGATTTCTGGATGAAGAGGGCCTGGCAGACGGGATCAGGGTGTTCCATTGCAGCCCACGTTTCATCTCGCTCATGAAGTCCGGCGGCTATCACGGGCTAGCTTGCCAAGTGATACGGCTGAGCTGGCCAGATACCTCATCGGGAAAACCCTTGTGCGCAAGGCCGGGCGAAACAGGATGAGCGGTCGTATTGTCGAGACAGAGGCTTACCCACCAGGCGATCGGAGTGGGCATGCTTATCGTGGACGAACGGCCAGAAACCAATCCCTGTTCCTGGGCAGAGGATTTGCTTACGTGTACTTCATCTATGGAACGTCATACATGCTCAACGTGACGGCTGAAGAGCCGGGGGTTGGCGCGGGAGTGCTGTTACGCGCCATTGAGCCTCTTGAAGGAATCGACCTAATGAAACGGCTCCGCAAAACCGACAAACTCATAGATTTGGCGAGAGGGCCGGGACGGCTTGCGGCGGCATTGCAAATCGACCAGCGGTTGGACGGAGTTGACCTGTGTGCCAACGGTCCGCTTTGGCTTGGCGCTGAGGTTCGAGAACCTGCGCACATTAGCACAACTGTGCGCATCGGCATCACGCGTGAGGTGGGCCGGCTGCTGCGTTTCTTCGAAGCGGGCAGCCCGTTCGTTAGCGGCCGCCTCAAAGAGATAAGAAGCCGTTAGGCTTGCCTCGACTCGATTCAACTGACACCACTACTGACACCGGCACGTTTCGGCCCGAAACAGCGCGGGTGGCCCATGTGCAGTAAGTCTCTTTCGTGTAAGATGTTGTGACCATTTTATAGGGGCGTAGCTCAGTGGCAGAGCAGCGGCCTTTTAAGCCGTTGGTCGTGGGTTCGACCCCCACCGCCCCTACCAATGTCGCTTTGATTCCGGTGCCCTTACTCACTTGAATCTTCAATTCCGCACCTATTCTCCCAGGGGTTTGCTCCGAGCCAAGGTACCGATGTGCGTTTCCATGTGCGTCCGAAAACACGTGTTGCCAGCCAGGGAAGCCGGGTGTATACCGGACCTAGGTAGCCTTGGGGTTTTGCGCCTCGACGCTTTTGCGATTCAGAATCTATCGAGGCTGATGAAAAGGAGGGGCGACGTAATGAAAATTCGCCTTATTAGCTATGGGTTGGCAACAGCGGCAGTGGCAGGCGTGCTCTGCCTGTCCTTGGTTTCCACATCCGCTGCCCAGGATCAAGCGCCGGCGCCCGATTCGAAGGCCGAAGCCGCGGTTGTACCAACGCCGCGATTGTCCGATGGGCACCCCGACCTGACGGGATACTGGGCGGGGAGTGACCCCAAAGCATTTACTCCGCAGAAGGCCGACGGCGACATTCCCGGCGTGGACTCCCTGACGAGAACTGCGGACGGCTCGCTTTTCTATGACTACGGAGGGGCGGAAAATCCTGGAGACCAACTGCGAGACGTGGATGTGCCCCTGGCGACGCCTAAGAACCAAGCCTCTTACAAGCCTGAATACATGGCCAGGGTCAAGCAAATCGCTGGCACCTTTTACGGCAGCGCCACATCTCTTGATCCTCAGCAGGACTGTAAGCCGCACGGCGTTCCGCGGGCGGGATTCGGCGGTTTTGTCGTAGCTTCCCCGCAAGCCGTGGCGATCCTCTACGAGGCTGCTCCTGGGCCCTACTATCGCCTCATCTACACCGACGGCCGCGGACACCCGAAAGATCTGGACACATCCTATATGGGCCACTCCATCGGCCACTGGGACGGCGACACGCTGGTGGTGGACACGGTGGCCCTCAACGATGAAACCTGGTTGGGCGGCGGGACACTGACCACCATTCATAGCGATCAGGAGCATGTCACAGAAAACATCACCCGCGCGGGGAATACGATTAGCTACCAGGCCACTGTGGAAGATCCGGTCATGCTGACCAAGCCCTGGGTGCTCCCTGCTCGAAAAATACGGCTCTCTCCTCCAGACCCAGACAAATACTATATTCAGCCGCAGATGTGCGTGAATAACGATAAACCCCATCTGATCCAAGAAACAGCCACGGATAAATACCAGTGTACCTGGTGCCAGAAGGACGCCGATAAAGTCTACGGTCCGGGCGCGGCAGCCGACAAAGCCAAGGCCGACAAAGAGGCCCAGTCGCAAGGCAGATTCGCCGGCGGCGGCGACGAGTAGCTCTCAACCCTTTCCCCGTGCAATCCCGGTGCCGGCAACGCCACCGGGATTGCACGCTCTTCCACGGACGAGCACCTCGCCGCCATCGCCGCCTGCACCCTGTCCGCCATTGGCGCCCCCGTCCAGAGCCCAAGGACATTTCGTCTCGAACAGTTACGAAAAATTTGGTTCCATCGCAGTGCCCCCCGTTGCGCCCCAGTTAAACATGGAGCTATACGGATGCGGATCCAGGGCGTTTTCTCGGCTGGAAAGTGAAATGCCGGAAAGATGCCTGTCGAAGAGGAGATCTCCTGCTGAAACCTCCTTTCGCAAGCGCGAAGTTCGATATGATTGAGGAGATCAAGATGGCAGGCCCGCCCCAACCAACGCATACTGAACGAATCGCTTCTTTACGCAGAATATTGGTGACCACCGATTTTTCCGCCTCTTCCCAGCGGGCCCTTTCATATGCGGTCACCTTGGCTCGGCAATTCCACGCGCACATTTTCCTGGCGCACGTTCTCACTGGCGCGGATCCCCTGGAGGGCGTGGACGCTTCCTCCAGCGGATCCCAGATGGAGCGGGAGAAAGCGGAGCGAGCGGTCGCCGCTATCCTTTCTTCGGGGCGGATGGACGGTGTGTCTCATGAAGCGCTGATCGAGGAAGGGTACTTGTGGCAGACGTTGGAGACACTGATCGAAAAAAATGAAATCGATCTGGTTGTTGTCGGCGCGCGCGGGCTCGAAAGGGCTCCAAACGAAGACATCGAACCGACGGCGGAGATGATTTTTCGTCGCGCAGTGTGCCCCGTACTGACGGTGGGGCCTGCCACCGAAAATGCGCCGCGCAACGCATCGGGCTTCAAAAGCATCTTGTTTGCCACCGATTTCGGCAGAGCCGCGCAGCATGCCGCGCCCCACGCATTCTCTTTGGCCATGCGGTTCCGGTCCAGGGTGACGCTGCTTCACGTAGTTGGCACATCGGGAGACTACCCGGAAGGCGGACAGGAGATGGTGAAGAAGACCTCTTACATTCGTCTCACCGAAAGCGCCCCGCCCGACCTGAGCAAATCCTGCCAGGTGGAATTGGTCGTGCAATTTGGAGATTCGGCGGAACAGATCCTGCGGATCGCTCGCGAGAAGAATGCCGATCTAATCGTGATGGGAGCGCGCGCCGGCCGCACTCTTGTGACCCACCTGCCTCAGAGAACCGCTTACACCGTGGCCATTGCCGCGCCTTGTCCCCTGCTCACCGTGAAGGGCTGACGCGACTCGGCTTTGGTAGAGCTTCAGCTTTCGGCAAAAAAACGGTCCGCCGCGCCCGGCGGACCGTTTTGCGTTTCATCGAAAACGTCCTACTTCCCGAGAGCCCTGTTCAACTCAGCCATGGTAACCGTGCGGCTATCGGCCGGATAGTGGATGGGGATGATCGTCTCGACGTCGAGGTTCAGCCGCTTGATATTGTCCATGAGATTCACGTTGTTGGCATTCAGCGTGGCCGGCGCCGGCGCGTTGGGATTAGCCGGAGGATTGAAGGCGTCCGCTTCCACCAGAATCTTCTCCTTGGGCAGATATGCGACGATCAGTCCGTAATTATGATTGCTGCCCTGCAGGCGGTACAGCTCGATCACGCGGTTGCCGTCGGTCAGGACCTTCTTATCGGTCATGGTTTCGATGGAGATCTTCTTCTTGGCCTCCGACTGCCGGTCGGGACTCAGATTGTGAGGCTGCGAGAAAATCTTCTCGTAGTAGCCCTTGTTGCCCTGATAAGTGATGATGGTCGCGCCCTCGGCGATGAACGCGCGCAAGCCGCTGGAATGATCGAAATGATTGTGCGTGTTCACCACGTACTTGATGGGCTTATTGGGAATATCGCGCTTGGCTTCGGCGATCACGGCTTCCCCGCGCTCTTCGCTCTGCGGCCCCTCGACCACCACGATGTAATCCTTGAAATCCACGGCCAGCGCGGCATACGCCGGCAAAATCAAGTACACCCCGTCGGCAAGTTTCTGTGAAGACACCGGAGCCGGCGCCGGTCCCGGCCGCGGCGCCACGATATCCGCGGGCGCGTTGGGCTTCACATCCGCGACGCTCAGGTCCAGTGTCGGCGAGCCGCCCTGCTTCACCACGATGCTGGTGGGAAACTTCACGCCGTCGAAATCCTTATAGCCCCCATAAATCGCCTCCACCAGCATGTCCCCGACCATCGGATTATCCAGCCAGGTCTCCACGCGATCGAGCATGTTCTGCGCATCGAAATAGCCGTTGACCTTGGCCTTGTTGGGCGCGGTAAAGGTCACCACGGTGTACTTCTTCCCGCCCATGGATTGCATTTTCACGCTGGCGTCGCTGCTGGCTGCGGCTTCGCGCAGGAATCCGAACGGGGTCATCCACAGGTCCACCTGATTGGCCCATGGGGTATTCGCGCCCACCACCACGCTCTGCGTGGGGCCGGGAGGCAATCCCCCGCCCTTGCGATCCGCGGGAATATCGGCCAGGACGCGATCCACGCGCCATCCCGGCGTTTCGTAATTGATCGTTCGCGTGTAAGACGTATCGGCGAATCCCGGCCACGGCGAGCTCGGATCGAAGGCCTGTCCCAAGGCGTATTCCGTCGCGGTCCCGGAATACTGGATGGTTTTGAGGTTGTCGGCGCCCATCGCTTTGGATGCATTGCTGAGAACCTCCTTGGCGTCCTGCGCGCGCGCGGCAGGCGCCGCGCACATCGCCACGGCCGCGAACACTAGGCAAGCTGCAAATTTCTTGAACATGGTTGCTCCTTTGTCCTGCTCTTTCGTGCTCCCCCTGGGAGGAATTGCTGGAGAGTATATCGCATCCTGCGCGTGGTTAAACGGAAGCGCGGAGCAACCTCGCGCGCGCCTTTTATGAACTGACGGTCACGTACGCCTCGATCGGCAACACGATCTTGCCTTCCACAATAGGAACGCATTCGGGCGGAAATTCCTGCGTGAACTTGAAACCCTCCCCCGCCAGCCGCCGGATAAATTCATCCAGATGCGCCATGGCCCCGCCGGGAATATCGTGAAGCACCACAAGGCTCCACTCGCGCGTGCGGCAATCGGTAACCGCCCGCTCCAACCATCCCTCCGGGTCATGCCAATCTCCCGGAACGCAGTTCCACAACACACATGTGTAGTCCCCCGCCTGCAGTCTCTCCACCACCGCGGAGTTCAGCAGATGCGTTCCCAGCGCCCCGCCGCCTCCGAAGGGACGGAACAGGCGCGGGCGTTGCCGCACCCAGGAAAGCGCCTGTTCCACCTGTTCAAACTCGCGCAAGGCGTCTTCCCGGTTCAGTTCGCCCAGCGGGCTGGTATGCGTGAAGGTGTGATTGCCCACCCAGTGCCCTTCGGCAATGGCGCGCGCGGCCAGGGCGCGGCCCCCTGGCTGCGCCACCTTGGCGCCCAGCACGAAGAACGTGGCCAAAACGCCGCGCTCCTTCAAGCAATCCAGCACACCCTCGGTGACGCCGTGCGTCGGGCCATTATCGAAGGTCAGGGTAATTTTTCTCACAAATCTAAAAACCGCGGGCCGCGATATCCGCGCCGGCCAAAATCGAAGCGCTTTAACTCCGCTATTTCAGTCCTGAGGGAGAATCGGCCAGTGAAGTGGATGGACCAGGCTCCCAACTGCTCAGCCGCAACCCGCGCCAGCCAAGAATTGCCGTGGCCGCAAGTCCGCACAACGCCGCAGCCGAAAGCCACAGAGCGGGCATGGCCTGGTTCCCCGTCTCGTGAATCAGATAGGTGCAGATCGCCGGAGTAAAACCGCCAAAGACGGCCGTCGCCAGGCTGAACGCCAAAGAAAAACCCGTGGTCCTGACTTCCTGCGGCATGATTTCCGTGAGGAACGGGACCATGGCCCCATTGTAGCAGCCGAAAATACAGGAGAACCAAAGCTCCACCGCCAGCAATCGCGCCGTGGACGGTGCGCTCACCAGCCAGAACATCGCGGGATATGCGGTAATCAGCGTGGCCACCGTAAAGGACACCAGCAAAAACCTTCGCCCCGTGCGGTCGGAGATGGCTCCTCCAATCGGCAACCACACAAAGTTGGACAGCCCCACGCACAGCGTCACGAACAAACTCTGCCCGCTCGTCAAATGCAGCACCGCCTGCCCGAACGTCGGCGTGTACGCGGTGATGAGATAGAAATTCACAGTGGTCATCGTCGAAAGCATCGTCCCCAGCACCACCAGTTGCCAGTTGCTCGCCAGGATCGCCAAGGTCTGCGCGGCTCCCAGGTGGCGCTTTTGCGCCAGAAATGCGCCGGTTTCCTGCAGCGATTTGCGCAGCCAGAAAAGCAGCGGCACCACCAGGCATCCGATCAGGAACGGAACGCGCCAGCCCCACAGCGCCATCCTGTCCGGCGGCAGAATCAGGCTCAGCCCCACGCCCAAAAGCGCCGCCGCGATCACCGCCACCTGCTGGCTTCCCGATTGCCACGCGCAATAAAATCCGCGATGCCCGGGCGTGGCAATCTCCGCCAGATATACGGATACCCCGCCCACTTCGGCCCCGGCGGAAAAACCCTGCAGCAGCCGCCCTAATACCACCACGATGGGCGCAATTACGCCGATGGTCCGGTAGCCCGGTGTGCAGGCAATCACGAACGTGCCCACGGCCATCAGGCACAGCGTCAGGATCAGCCCGGCGCGCCGCCCATGGCGGTCCACATACGCGCCCAGAACGATCGCGCCCAGCGGCCGCATCAGATAGCCGGCGCCGAACGTCCCCAACGTCAGCATCAGCGAAGCAAACTCGCTGCTGGAAGGAAAAATAGCTTTCGCGATGTACGACACATAGTATGCGTACACCATGAAGTCGTACATTTCCAGGAAGTTGCCGCTGGAGACGCGGACAATCGAGCCCACTTTTGAGCTGTGTTCTTGCGCGCTCATCGTGCTGGCTGGCGCCCCCGTTTCCCGGCAACTACGGCGCGGAACGTTCCGCGGCACTCCGCAGCAAAGCGGCGGAACGATAAATCCCGTGGACAAACTTGCTGTAAGGCAGCGCCAGAAACAGCGCCAGGATCACTCCAAGGTGCAAGGCCAGAAGCATGCCCATGGCCGCGCTGTGCCGCAACGCCAGAAGCAGCAATCCCGTGGCCGCCGCCAGAAACAACAGGATCAGCAGAGCATAATCGGAACCCATCAACGCCCTCGCCACCGGCGCGGGATCCCGAGCGATCTTGATCCACACCAGCCCGAGAATGCCAATTATCATCCCAATCCCTCCCGCCGTGCCAAGAAACACCGGAAGGCTCAGAAACGGATACGGGGCCAGCAACCCGAAACCATGCTCGTAGACGGCTGCCGCGCTAGTGGACGCAAAACACAAAAGAAAACCGTAGAACATCGTCTGGTGCGCGAATTGCCGCGTATGGGAAAACGTTTCGTTGCGATCGTTGCACCCGTGCCCGCCCCCGCCCAGATTTCGCAGCGTCAACACGTCGCCCAGCGCTTTCCATAAGGGACGCTTTTGCAGGACCGCCCCGCCGCCCGTATCACGCCAGAAATTCAGGAACCCCATACCCAACGCCAGCACCGCGAACAAAAAAGTGATCCCCGCCACTCCCACCATGGCCCATTCGGGCACCGCCGCATAAAAAGCTCCCGCAGCATCCTGCGCGCGATAAAAATTCGCGCCCGATTGCAGGTTCGCCGTCAACCCCAGCACCAGCGCGATGCTCAGCGCGGCCAGCAAACCTACGAACGTGCCGTTGCGGCGAAACGTTCCCGCCAGCCAGCGCGGCCACGCATATTCCGCGTACGTTTCCGCGCGCACACGCGCGAACGCCTGCGGCAGATTCAGAAGAAACTCATGTGGCGGCGAAAACGGACACGCGAAATAGCAGCCCCGGCAATCGTGGCAGAGATTCGCCAGATAGCTCAGGTCCCCGTTTGAGAATTTCTGCCGCAATTCCATCGCTGGGAAAACCGCGCAGTACCCTTCGCAATAGCGGCAGGCGTTGCAGATCTCCAGGAAGCGCCGTGATTGATCTACGGCTTCAGTGCCGCGCAATTTTTGCAGCCTCTCTTCCGGCGATTCGTCCGAACACCGTCCCGATAGCCATGCCCGTGCCCGCAACGTATCCCTGGCCCAGAATATTCCCCGCCATGATCTCTCCCGCGGCGAAAAGATTGCCGCAGGGCTGCCCATCCTCCAGCAGCACACGGGCATTCTCATCCACCTTCACGCCCAGATAAGTAAACGTAATTCCCGGCCGCAACGGATAGCCCAGAAACGGTGGCTCATCGATGCGCCGGGCCCAGTGCGTCTTGGGCGGATCGATTCCTTCCGTCCTGCAACCGTCCAGCGCGCCGCTATCGAAAACCCCGCGGCGGACCGCCTGATTGAACTCCCGCACCGTGGTTTCCAGCGCTCCGGGATCCAGCCCCAGCGCTTTTGCCAGACCAGCGACGCTCTCCGCCACCACCGCGGGAAAAACCGAAGGCATGAAAAGCTTCTCCGCCTTGTTGTCCATAATCGCGTAGGCGATCTGCTGCGGGCGCTGCGCCAACAGACGCCCCCATGCCGCATAACGCTTGGGCCACAGATCCTCGCCCTCATCGTAGAAACGCTTCGCCTCATGGTCCACCACGATCCCGAATGGCACGCAATCCAGGCGCGTCACAATCCCGCCGTCAAACTTCGGCGCGCGTGCATCCACGGCGATGGCGTGAAATTGCGTGGGATCTCCCACCGGAGCTACTCCCTGATCCAGAAGGTTCCGCAGCACGCGCCCCTGCGCGTACGGCGTTCCGCGAACCACAAAATTGTCCGCCGCGTCTCCCCAGTACTCGCGCAGCCATTCGATGTTGGCCTGAAAACCGCCGGAAGAAACCACCACCGCTTTGGGCCGAAGGGTTTCCTTTGATCCCGCGCTCTCAATTTCCACCTCGCGCACGCGCCCGTCCTCGAGCGCAAGCGAGCGCACCTCCGTGCAGTACGCAACGTCAATGCCCATGCGCTTCGCCACATCATAGTAGGCATTCAGCAGCGCCTTGCCCCCGCCCAAAAAAAAAGCGTTGGTGCGCGAAAGGCTGAGCGTGCCGTGCAGAGATGGCTGAAAGCGCACCCCGCGCGCCTCCATCCATGGAAGAATCCCCGACGTGCCACGAATCACCACGCGCGCCAGGCGCTCATCCGTCTTGCCCTTGGTCACCCCCAGCAAGTCCGCCCAATATTCCGCTTCCGTATAGCTCCCGGTAAGCGTGGCGGTGGGCTTCTCGTGCATCACCCTTAAATTGCGCGTGTGCCGGCTGTTGCCGCCGCGAAGCGCCGGCGGCGCGTGCTCCAGCACCAGGACGCTGGCCCCAGCCTCGCGCGCGGTCAACGCCGCGCACAGCGCGGCGTTCCCTCCGCCCGCCACGAGCAGATCGTATGCCTTATTTTCCCCGATCGCCGCACCTCGCGCCTGCGCGACATAGTATCGAATCCGCGAACACATTTGCAGCAAACCATTCCCAAGCGATGCCAATATCGACGCTCACTCCGCGCCGTGATATGACCCCTGCAGCAATACCGGAGGTACACGCCATGGCCAAATCCAAGAAAAGTTTTGCCGCCCACTTTAAAGATCGTCATCCCGAACGAAGCGAGGAATCTCTCTGTGCCTCAGTGACTGGAACTCGCGCGTGACATTTCCCACCTTAAACCGTGTGCGGGCTGCCCTTAACGATGTCATTCTGAACGGAGTGAAGAATCTCTCCGTGCCTTCTGTGGCCTGGACTCGCATGTTACAATTGTTCTGTTGTAAAAGTGCGTCCCCTCCTGCCGGTCAGTCGCTAACCCGAAAACGAACTCGTCAGTCGCCATGCCGCAATTTCGAAAGGATCATCACTGCGACGCAGTGAGGAACCCCTCATAGTCCTCTCTTTCGCAAAGAGCGCGAAGAGACGCCCACTAGAATCAATCACTTGCACGCTCTTTGGCCCTCTTTTGCGCCCTCGGCAAGAATAACCCCTGCGCTTTCAATGGGTTCGAGCCTCTTCAGCAAAAATACCGGGGGTGGGGGGTAGGCGAAAATTGAAAACGAAAAGCCGCTAAGCCAGCAATCCCTGTTCTTCAGCACGTCGCGGGCGATCTCCAAACGCATCCCGCATGTTGCCTGCCCCGGCACAGCGGGTTGCTTCGCACGGCAGCGGCCTGTAACGTGAACCCGGTAACGTAAACAGCGAGAAATCCCGATGCGGGACGCGCGTCTTCCCAAAAATCTTTTCGTGGTGATCGTTTTCGTCGCGCTGGCCAAGGCCGCTTACGACTATCCGTTGCTTCCGGACCGCCTGGCGTCTCACTTTGGAGCGAGCGGCTTCCCCAACGGCTGGATGACGAAGCCCGCCTTTTTCACGATCTATGTCGCGTTAGTGGCATTCGCCGCAGCGGCGGTTTTTCTCGCTCCGCGGCACATTGCCGCGAGTTCCAGGGACAAAATCCGCCTTCCCAATAAGGAATACTGGCTGGCGGCGGAGCGCCGCCCCGAAACCATGGCCTATTTCCGCGCGCAATTTGCCTGGTATGGGTGCGCTTTTCTGCTTACCGAAGTGCTGGCAATGGAACTGGCCATTGAAGCCAATTTCCACGTTCCGCCGCGTCTCCCCATGGGCCCGATGTTGCTTGTGGTTGTGGGGTTTGTTCTTTTCAATGGGTTCTGGACCGTTCTGCTCATCCGCCACTTCTCCAATCCCGGCGGATAAATGCGGATAAAATATTGCCTCTGCCGTTGCGCCTCCTGCATCTAACTCACTTGACACCTCAGCTCGGGGTTCCGTATTGACAAACCCTGGACGAGGAGTAGCGTGGAGACGTTCGGTTTTTCGGCGTCCTCCATTTTCAACTTGGCTAGGGAGGGGCGCATGAAAGTTTCCACGGCCCTTGTCGCTTTTGCCGGTCCCCAACGGGAAATACTCGTTCGTGTCGAACCACTCGCCCAGCCCACCGTCTTGCTAATCGGGCGCCGCACCTTCTGGGGTCCGTTCCTGATTGCCGCTCTGCAGGAGTTGGGCTGCGCGGTGCATTTTCAAACCGCTCCCCAGGAAACCACGCACTCCAGGCTCCGCGAGTTCGATCTGATCCTCGGCGGGCAGGGCTGTCTGCGGGAAATCCACCGGCTGCCGGGTCTGGTGGGCTCCCGCGCCACGGTCTTCTATGTGTTCCCGGTGGAAGACAGTTGCTGGTGGCTGCCGGCGCTGCAGCACGGCGTGGACTGCTTCGGCGCTCCGGCGCTGCGCCCCAAGGAATTCTCCGCGCAACTGAAACAGATCCTCGGCCAAGGCCGCCTCGCCGCAGCCAAAACCGCGTCTTAGTGTGCCTTTCGCCGCGCCCGCCGCGACATCGCACAACTGCGCCGGCCGGTCGCTACGGAAAGCATACCGTCATGCGATGGATTTTGTGATGGATCCTGTGATGGATCTTCTGCTTGATCTTGATCTGCGGCGAAACCTACCGCCAGCAAGGGAAATTGAATTTATTTCCTACAGAAACAAGACGGCCCGTCGCGAACAACCGCGACGGGCCGTTGCTGATTTTATCCTGGCGGCGACCTACGTTCCCACACAGTTACCCGTGCAGTATCATCGGCTCTGCGGGGCTTAACTTCCGTGTTCGGGATGGGAACGGGTGTGACCCCCGC
>Ga0302326_10017276_pt1 | contig 15059 bp, 16 predicted proteins | sample Palsa_T0_3_FD_202264 | JGI IMG/M metagenome (GOLD analysis project Ga0302326, IMG submission 202264) | Peat permafrost microbial communities from Stordalen Mire near Abisko, Sweden - Palsa_T0_3 | ecosystem: Environmental > Terrestrial > Soil > Palsa > Peat permafrost | place: Sweden: Abisko... | reverse complement strand
TTCGGATCAGTTGACCCTCGTTGGGGACTTTCTCTACAGCGATGCCCCGCATCTCGCGGTAACTCCCGGCGGTGGATCGGCCCAGTGGTACGGTGTATGCGGCTACGCTGCATACAAGATCAACTCGATGTTCACGATCAATGCTCGCGGCGAATGGTTCCGCGACCAGGGCGGCTTGGAGACCGGAAACCAGGCGAATTATTACGAGTTCACCCTGGGCACGCAGATTCACCCGCTGCCCAACGACAATATCTTCCAGTGGCTGGAGATTCGCCCGGAAATCCGCGGCGATATATCCGACCATCGGGTATATGATCTGAGCAACTCCGCCGGCGGCGAATACAGCGAACTTACGGCGGCCGTGGACGTGATCATGCAGTTCTGAGCGTCTTAATACATTGCAAATACTCGCACTCAAAGCCCCGGATGAATATCCGGGGCTTTTCGTTTGACAGATGAGCATGGCTTCCCCCACAATCCCGCCAAAGCAGGAGGAATTCCATGTTGCGTTTGATCCGTTCGTTTTCGCCGGTCGCCTGTCTCATCGCCCTTGCGATTTTCGCGGCTCATACTGCCAAAGCCGATGATGCCGCAACTTCCCAGCCCAGCGCCGCGACCGGCAGCATCACGGTCACCGTCCTCGATTCCGACAGCAAGCCGATCCCCAAGGCCCGCGTTCAGCTTTATTCCACGAAGAAAGTTTCCGATGCCGATAGCTCCGACGCCACCCCGTCCAAGCCCAAGGCGATCGCAAAGGGAAAAACCGACGATGACGGGAAATTTACGTTCACGAGCGTTGCGACCGGTGAATATAAAGTGAAGGCCTCACAGAAATCGACCGGCAGCAAGGGATCGGCCACCGTGAATGTGACCGATGATGCGCCCAGCCCCTCGATCACGATCAACCTTTCCACCCCTGATGCCGGGGCAACCACGGCTCCATCAACGCAGCCGGCTCCATAAGCCTCATCCCCGTAAAGCCTCGATCACATACGGATTGCCGCCGGCTTCCTCTTCCAATTTGCTCGGCGCACCATGTCCCGGCAAAAGCTGTGTGGATCGCGGCAGAGCCATCACTTTGCGAATCGACGCCTGCAATTCCCCGAAATCTGCATCCGGAAAATCGGTTCTTCCCACCGCCCCCATGATGATCAGATCGCCGCCCACCAGTATTTTCTGATCGGGAAAATGATACATCACATGGCCGGGCGAATGTCCCGGAGTATGCAGAACCCGCACCAGCAGATTTCCAATCCGCAACTCCTGTCCATCCTTCACATATTCATCCGCCCGGCGCGAGGGAATCGCAAACGGCAACTGTAAAAATCTGCCGGCCGGCTCGATCAGCTTCGGCTCGTCCAATGAATGAATCAGCACCCGCGCCTTGGGAAATTTCCTGGTCACGGTTGCGTGGTCCGCCACATGATCGAAATGCCCATGCGTGAGCCACAATCCGATCACGTCCCAACCCCGATCCGCCGCCTGCTCCAGCAACGGGGCGACCGTATCGTTGGGGGCATCGAACAGCACCGCCTGCTTGGCGGATTCATCCGCGATCAGATAACAATTCGTTTCCGCGACGCCGCCGGTATTGGCCAATATCTGCATAACAAACACCCGATCAAAACACGAGCCCTATCTGTCGCCGCATTTCGTCCAGAACGCGCATATTTCCCAGTGAATCATCCCGGCTGACCGCGGGCGGATTGCCGTCCAAAACCATCCCCGCGAAATGATCCGCCTCGATTCCGTACAAATCGCCCGCGACATCGACAATTCTCACATCCCTCGGCGGCGGTCCACCCGGGATCGGTTTGTCCATTTTCGGCGTCGTTCCCCCCGCGATGATGAATTTCGAACTCCCCGCCACCGGCTTCCACGGCACGGGAATTTCAATGTATCCCTCGGACCCGCAGATGTACGCCGTGTTATCCGCCTGGACGCACATGCCGCAGTCAAATGTGGAGATGATCCCGCCGGGAAAAACCAGCGTTCCCGCCGCCAGTTCATCGACGCCCGTCTCGTGAAAATTCGCCGAAGCGTGGATGACGCTGGGTTCTTCGCCCGCCAGGAATCTGGCGAAGCTGATGCAATAACATCCGACATCCATCAGCCCGCCGCCGCCCAGCTCGCGGACGAAGCGAACATTTCCATCGATCTTGCGCGTGCGATAACAAAAGCTGGTTCGGATGAGACGCGGCCTCCCAATGGCCCCGGAGCGCACCGCCTCGATCACCGCCGATGTCTGCGGATGCGTTCGATACATGAACGCTTCCATCAGCATTTTCCCCGCCCCGGCCGCCGCATCGAACATGCGCTGGGCCTCCGTCGCATTCATCGCCAGCGGCTTTTCGCACAGCACATGTTTCCCCGCCGACAGCGCCCGAATCGTCCAGGGCGCATGGAGCGAATTCGGCAGCGAATTATACATCGCGTCGATCTGCGCATCCGCGACCAGACTGTCATAACTGCCATGTGCCGTCGCTATTCCATATTCTTTTGCGAACGCTTCCGCCGACTGGCCGCTGCGCGATCCAACCGCCGCCGCCACGCCGCGCCGGCTGGAGTTCAAACCCGCCGTGAATTGCCGGGCGATGTTCCCCGTTCCGAGGATTCCCCATCGTAGTTTCCCTGACATGCCAAAAAGGATACGCATCCCAGTTCGACCCGCCAAGCCTCAAACTTGACGCCGAGGAAGGTTCGAGGCAACAATATTGTCGTCATGTTCCGTACCCCCGTCGTTTTACTGCTCAGCACGTTCCTGTCGGTTGGCCCGAATTTGTTTGAGCGGTTGCATGTCGCCGAAGTGAACCGCGCCTTGGCCGCAATTCCCGCGCCCAGGTTGGCCACCCGCTCGCCGCTGAAACGAATGCCGGTGCGGCCGCCGGTTCACGATCCGGCCAACTGCGCCATCTGCATGCTGATTCATGCGCCGGCCGCCGCGTACGTCTGGACGATGCCGCCCCTCGGCCCAACCGTCCGGATCGGCTCAATCGCTCCTGAATGCCTGCCGACATTTTCTCCCATTGGCATTTCCCGCCAACAGTGCCGCGGTCCCCCCGCAGCCTGAGTTCTTCTGAGTCACGGTTTCATCCAATCGTATTTATCGCCGCCGCGCCACCGTTTTGTCGCCTCCGCGGCGAGGAGCCTCGCATGGGATTGCTTATTCACAAATTGAAAAAGACGTACGTCGCCCCGGACGCCAGCAGTGTGCCGGTGATCGACATTCCCGAACTTTACATCGCTGATGGCGAGCAGGTCGCCCTGATCGGAACCAGCGGATCCGGAAAAACCACTCTTCTGCACATGATCGCCGGAATCCTCGCCCCGGACAGCGGCAACGTCGTCTTCGGATACGATCCACGGACGCCCGATTCGGCCAGCGTGGTCGATCTGACCGATTTGTCCGAAGCCGAGCGCGACATCTTCCGCGGTCGAAACATCGGATACATATTTCAAACCCACCATCTTCTTCCCGGATTCACCGCACTGGAAAACGTGCTCCTGGGAATGAGCTTCACCGGCCGGGCGCACGATCGCGGCTGGGCGCAGAAGCTTTTGGCCGAGGTGGGACTCAGCGACCGGCTGAACTACAAGCCGCAGAAGCTGTCGGTCGGCCAGCAGCAGCGCGTGGCCGTCGCCCGCGCCTTGGCCAATCGTCCCAAGCTCGTGCTGGCCGATGAACCGACCGGAGCGCTGGACGCGACCAATGCCCAGCAGGTGTTGGATCTGATCCGCCAGCTCTGCACTGAAGTCGGCTCATCGCTGTTGCTGGTAAGTCACGATCTCGACATCGCCCGCCAGCTTCCCCGCGTTCTGACCCTCACCGAGATCAATCAAGTGAACACGAACGCCCACGGCGCTGCCGTGGGTTTTTCAAGGTAACCCCCATGAATTATTTCCAACTCGTCCTCAAGCAGATGCGCCAACGCGCCCTATCCACCTGGCTGACAATGCTCTCCGTCACCCTCGGCGTCGGCCTGGCCATCGCCATCATGATTCTCGGCCGCGAGAGCGAATCCCTCTTCGGCCAGAACGATTACGGCTACGACGCCATCATCGGAAAAAAAGGTTCCAAGCTGCAATTGGTCCTCAACACCATCTATCATTTGGACGTAAGCCCCGGCAACATTCCATTTGACCAGTACACGCGCCTGCTCAACCCCCATCTGCCCCCCGGCGTTCCGATGCCTGCCGACAATTATTACAAATACGTCAAAATCGCCGAGCCTACCGTCGTCGGCGATACTCTCAACGGCCAATATCGCATTGTCGGAGTGCTACCCAGCTTCTTCGGCTTTGACGAGCATGGCAATCCCCTGCCTCCCGACGACGTGATGGACTATCGTCCCGGCAAAAAGCTGGAGATCGCATCCGGCCACGCGTTCGCCTACAACAAATTCGAGGCCATCGTCGGCAGCGAAATCCCTCGCCTAACCGGCAAGACACTTGGTTCGACGTTCCAGGCGACCCATGGAACCCCAATCCCCGGCGAGCCGCCCGATATTCACATGCAGGTCTGGAAAGTGGTCGGCGTTCTGGCCCCAACCCACACCGCCATCGACCGCGTCGTCTATATCCCACTACTGAGCTTTTATACCATCGCCGAGCACGGCGCCGGCCTCATCGCGCAGAACGCCCTCCGCAACGGCAACGCCCCGGATGCGTTCGACCCCGACAGCGATTCCGACCACCCTCATCCCGCCGACGCCCAGGGCATCCAGCATTTCAGCAATTACGATTTCAACACCCATGATGGGACCATCAAACTCAAGCTCGACCCCGCAATATGGGCCGTTTCCGCAATCTTAGTCCAATCCCGCGGCGGTGATACCGAACAGGCGCTCGAATACAATCTGAACAACGGCACCGATGTCATGGCCTGCAATCCCGCGCAGGTCATGCGGGAATTCTTCAAGACCTTTCTCGAGCCTACGCGACTATTGTTGCTATTGATCTGCTCCCTGGTCACTGTCGTCGCGGCCGTCGGAATTCTCGTCAGCATCTATAACTCCGTTTCCGCCCGCCTGAAGGAAATCGCCATCATCCGCGCCCTTGGTGCCACCCGAACGACCGTCCTGACATTGATCTGCCTCGAAGCCGGTCTGGTCGCACTGTTCGGATCGATCCTCGGCCTCATTCTCGGCCACGGCGTCAACGCGGTCGGCGCCTGGTACATGGCCGAACATTACGGCGAATTCCTCGGCTACAATTATATCGAATTGGTTTTCGAAGCCGGCTATATCATCGCCGTGATCGTCCTGGCGATCATCGCCGGCCTGGTCCCCGCCATGAAGGCCTACCGCTCGCCCGTCGCGACGAATCTGGTGGCCACATGATCCGATCCTGGCGAGCCATCGCACTGATCGCCACAGTGATCTTCCTCTTTGGCTATCCGATCTACGTCTACACCGATTCCCTGATCACCGGCGGAATCACCCAGCGCGGCGATCTTCTGGTCGTCGATCTCAAGGCCCTGAGCAGCTTTGAGATGGACCAGGACACCGGCACCACGCAGGACATCCCATTGCGTTACCGTCAGCTTGACGGCAAACGTGTTCTTCTGATCGGCCAGATGTGGGACCCCTACACCGCCGACGGAAAAATCCGCGCCTTCACGCTCGTCTATTCCATCTCCAACTGCTGTTTCAACGGCCCCCCCAAAGTCCAGCATTTCATCCAGGCCGTCGTTCCCGAGGGCCACGCCGTCGACTATTCCAGCGATTTCGTCGACGTCGTCGGCAAGCTCCACGTCGGCGTGGAATCAGCAGAAGGTCATGTGCAGAGTGTGTACCGAATTGACGTGGAAAAGGTAGCGAAGGACCAGTAGTTCATCCAAGATCATTTGATAAGTTCAGACCGATCGATTCCCCCAATGAGCCGGCCCGTCCTCGGGCCGAACGTCCCCCCAAATCATGCCGGACGAACCCCTGGCATCCCGCCCCCCTTATCTCTTCCGCTCTTCACGCGGCGGAAGCAGACCATGCTTCTTTACCAGTTCGCCATGAGAAGGCATCTCGGCGACACTCCCGCCGACTTCACCATAATCAATCCGGCCATTGGCATAATCGATGAGCCACGCGGCGAGCTGTTCGGCCGGAAGGTTGGCGTAGAGCTTGAAGTCGATGTCCTCAAGACAAGGCCACGGGACGTTGGCAGCCCCCTGCGCGTAGAGCGAATCATGGTACTCGTTTCGCTTCTTGGTTGCGCCGCTGAGATCGAGAATCAGGTCCAGCAACCGTTCGATTTCTTCTTCCAGAAATGTTGATTCCCCTCCGATCAGGGCTCCGAGGTCGTCATTGCGTTCCCGCAGCGCGTAGCAGATTTCAATGAGTTCGCTCAGTAACGAAGTTTCCACGTCCATTGGCGAGATCATACGCTGGCGATTGACCCGGAACAACGGTTTAACCTTACATAGAGCGGCGGCATTCTGCCTGGTTCGACATCTGACAATTCTGTCGATTCCCTCAATGAGTCGGCCCGTCCTCGGGCCGAAAGTCCCCTCAAATCACGCCGGACGAACCACTGGAATGTGGCGAAAGAGTCACACGGGCGTTCCGCCCGTAATCATTTTCCCCGGTCAGGGAATGGGTTAGTTTCTCCTCACAAAGCCCACGGATAGCCATCCGTGGGTCCCCATTTCGTCTTCCTCATTGATTCGCCGCAATGGTCTTCTGATATTCATCGATGGCGCGATGAAATTCCGGGTTTGAAAGAAGCTCGGCCAATTCACGAGCTGTCCAGTTTCTTATTCCTTTTATGGGTCCCAGCTTACTTATTAGGTCGCTGATCTCGTCATCAAGGGCGATTTGCTGGCTCTCGAACGAGCCTTGCGACATTCCGCGGACGCGATCCATAAGCTTGACGATTTTTTGGTAAATCGGCGGTTTGGGATTGCCGGGCGGCGTAAAGGCGACCAGCGAGCTGATTTCATCGGCAACTCTGTCCCGCAGCGAGATAAACTTATCCTTGGGAAGATCGTGGCATTTATCCAGCGCCTCGCTCAGCAGCGTGTGGCAATCGACAATATCGTCGGCACTCCAGGCAATGTATTCCGCCAGTTGGTGCGGCGTCAGAAGCTTTAGCGCATCGTTCGCCCGCGCGAACGCGGCATCCGTCAGGTCAGGGATCGGCCGATCAATACCCAGCTTGTGTTCAAGTTCGGAGACTCGACTCTCGGCCGCGGCAATCTTGTCTCCGTCGCCGCTCAATATCGCGTCGCGCAGCGTGCTCAACGCGGCGTCATAATCCGCATCAACCTCGCCCGAAGCGCTCGGCAAATCGCCGGCTGGATTTTCCGTCATCTCGCGCAGTTGTTTAAGCTGGTCGGTCGTCAGTTTCAGCTCGCTAATCGTCCTCAATGCATCGACTTCCAATTGAGTTTTCACAAGCTCATCCGGCGTCGTTGCGCTGGGCTCCGTCGTGGCCGCGCCGGCGAAGGCAACGCTTCCGAACAGCAGGGTTGCCGCGGACAAAAACACAGTCATACATCGCATGAAATCTCCTTCCGACCAACTTCGTCGGCAACTTCGCGTAGTATATCCAATTTTGGAGTTTGGACCAGCGTTTTTCCTGGCTCGCGCCCGACTCAAACGCGGAGCGCGGATTGGCCGCTGATATCAATACCGCAATAATCGGCTCGTGGCCCCCACGTTGAATTAACGATGGCCAAGCCGACAAACGCACTTAAAATCATGCAGGCCATGGTGGGGATCGATCCAAAAGCCCACCGGCTGCCGAATAACGCCCGCGTCAACGCACAAGTTGCACAGCTTGTTCACGATGCTCGAACCGGACCCGGGCTCACCCAGCGGCAACTTGCCGACCGCATTGGCACGAAACAGTCCGTCATCGCCCGTTGGAGGATGCGGACTATAAGGAACATCCGCTGTCAATGCTCAAGCGCATTGCCGACGCCGTCGGAAAACGCCTGGAAATCCGGCTCACTCCCGCGGGAAATTCTAAGGGGTCGGGAGTGTTTGATGGGATGAAATCGGCTTCTGGAACAGATGGCGAGCCAGCGTCAATCGGTACAAGTGCCGTTGCCCAGCGCGCGGTCGATTTTTTCAGAGTTTTCAGCGTTGGCGGATGTTTACCGGATTCAATCCTCGAAAGCGTTTCCTCGCGGATGCCGGCGCGCTTGGCGAGTTCCTGTTGGGTCAGGCCGGCGAGCCACTCGTAGCGTCGACACTTCAAGCTTCTTGTTACACATAGCCGTCTCCCCGGACCCCATTTCCATCTGGAGTTAACGTAACGATATACATTCAAACGATTTTCAACTCGCCAGTAAACTAGCGTATACTAATCAAACTTGAAAAACTGTAACAATTCGTAAACTTCTGTAACATCGGCTCGTAGAAAACCAGCCAGCGGAGCGTGATCTTTTCAATCGGCATTTGGCATTCGGCCTGCCCTGCGTTCGACAAGCTCACGCCCTGAGCCCGTCGAAGGGAGCGAAGTCGAGGGGCAATCTCTTCTCACATCCCCGGCTGCACATCTGTCTGCGGCGGCTGAATATTGATCGTCTGCTCCTTGCCGTCCAGACGGGTTACTTCCAGGACCAATGGGTCGTTCGGGCGTTCCTTGCGGGATTCCTGGTAGTCCTTTTTGAACTCGTCGAGATTCTCGACCGGCTTGCCATTCATCTGCGTGATCAGATCGCTCATCTCCAGCCGGGCCGCCTGGGCGGCGGCCTGGGGGCGAAGAAGCGCAACCACCACACCCGTCGTCGTCGCGGCGGCGTGGCGGCGGTAGGTGTCCACAAAGGTCACCTCGCGGGCGACGAATCCCAAATCGCGGGCGTAATACCGTTTGGCTTCCTGCGGCTCCTTCGGCCGGGCTTCCAGCGTCATCACCAGTTGCCTTGGCGTGTCCCCCTTGTCGCGAATCATCGTGAATGTCACCTTGTCGCCGACGTTCATGCGCTGGATTTTCCGCGTCACGATGTCGGGAAGCTCAACCGGAAGATCGCCCCGCTCGATCGGCTTGCCGTCGATCTGCGTGATCACGTCCAGCTTGCTCATCCCGGCCTTGGCGGCGGGGGAGTCGGGAATCACATCATCCACCTGCACCGAGGGCACATCCGTCAGCCCGAAATATTCCGCATCCTCTTTCTCCAAACCCTTCATCTCGCATCCGATCCAGGGAATGATGATCGGCTTGTCCGGGCTGGGGGGACTATTGATACCCGGAAGAAAATCTCCCGCGGGGATGAAGAGCCGGGGCGGATTGAATACCATCGGCAGATCGTCGGGATTTTCCGGATTATCCAGCAGCGCCTCGCCCAGGCTGCGGGCATGAACCATGCCGATGGCGCGAGCCTGCGAATCCAGCACAATCGCGCCCGTGCCGGCGAGTTGGCCGCACACCAGCAGTTGCGGCACCGGCCCGCGCAGCCGGGTGGACATCATCGCCGTGGTCACCCACGCTTTGTACCCCGCGCCCTTGGGGAGCAGGCCCACGGAGTAGAGCGGATCACCGGTTTGCGGGGCAATATCCACAAATTTGATCGACTTCCATTTCTGCGGCGAATCCGGCCGCACAAACGCCAGGCTCGTGCGCTCGTCGCGGCCCTGAAACGTCGCGTCGATTTCCGTCTCATCGGACGTGGCGCTGGGAACGATGATTTTGAATTTCTGCATCTGATTGGAGGGAATGACCGCCGGCGTCACGATGCCGATCGGAAAGGCGACCAGGCCGTCATCGCTCACGATCACCCCCGCGGCGGTCAATTCCTGCGACCCAAGCTCATTGGCCCAGGTATATTTCACCGCGACCAGCGATGGCTTCACGAGGTCGTAAATTTTCCGTACCGTGGCGGCTTCGTCCGCCCGGGCCGCGGCGACGGGCAGCGCGGCGAGCACAAGGATCCATCCCATCAATCGTTCCACCAATTTCATATTGCTCCTATTCGCTCGATTCACTGGACGGCGCATACTCCTTGACCTTGAGGATGGAGGTGAAAACCTCCCGGTCTCGCTCCACTTCCAGGGCCACACGATCCAGTTTCGCCGCCAGGGTTTGGTCATATAAAGCCTGAAAGTGTGCCATATCCGTCGCCGGCTTGCCGTTGACCGACAAAATCACGTCGCCGGCTTGAAGGTGCGCGCGTTCCACCGGCTCACCATCGGCCATGCTGGTGATCCACACACCAGCAACTTGATCCAATTGCAGCGCCAGCGCGTACGGTCTGGTCACCGGACGCAGGGAAACGCCCCATTGCGAGAATCCCAGTTCTTCGCCGAGATAACCCTCGAGCAGCGCCGTTTTGGCGGTCAGTGTTTTGATCTCTTTGCCGCGCTTGATCGTCAATTCCACATTCGCGCCGATCGGCAGCGATGCGATTCGCTGGCGAACCTGGGCCATCTCTTCGGGAAACCGCACATTGGTTGGCTGGCCGTTTACCGCCAGCAAAATATCCTGGGCCTTTCCCCCCGCGTCGGCGTATGGCCCGATCCGGTCGACGCTGTTGATCAGGACGCCCTTGTTGATGTCGATATCATAAAACGCTTCCAGCTCGTGCATGGGCAGCAGCTCGAATCCCAGATCGCTGCGATCGACACGTCCCTTCCGGGTGGGCGTGGCGGATTGCAAAATGGCGGCAATGACCGGCTTGGCGGTGTCGATGGGGATGGCGAAATTCAAATTCTGGCCGCCGCCGCGTGTGTTGATTCCCACCACTTTGGCATTCAGGTCCACCAGCGGACCGCCGCTGTTGCCGGGATTGATCGGGACATCCATCTGAATCCAGTTGGAAAAGTCGCCGGTCTCGTAGCCGTCGATGTCCATGCGCTTGGACTGATCGAAGAAAGTGCGATCGGTGTTGGATATGCTTCCGCGGGTGACCGTGCGCGCCAGGCCAAAAGGCGTGCCGAAGGCCATTACGTCCTGACCGACGACCAAACCGCTGCTGGCCCCAAGTTGGGCGGAGCTAAACTTGATGTTCTGTTTGCTGACCTCATCCATGTCCATCTGGATGATGGCCAGGTCTGTCCAATGATCGTCGCCGATCAGTTTGGCCGGAACGCGTTCCTTGCTGGAGAGGGTGACATAAATCTCGATGGCCCGGCCGGCGACGTGATAGTTGGTCAAGATGCGTCCCTGCTGATCGATGATGACGCCCGACCCATTTCCGCGAAGGAGGGTTTGCTTGCCGTTTTCGTAACTCGCCTGGGCGATGTCGACGCGCACCACCGCCGGCGATATCGCCGCCGTGACAGCCGTCACCCGCCGCGGGGTGGCGGCGGGATATGGCGCTGTTTGGCAGCCCGCGATCAGCAGAGCCATCCAGCAGGCAAGATTTCTCAAAGCGATTCGATCCATGAACAGGCTGTGGATAACATGCGCGAAGCCTGTTGATGCCGCAACCCCATTGGCAAAGATTTCTTTTTTCCCGCTACATTTCCCGGCATGGGATTTCCATCCGGTTCCGTCTCAATGCGTCGTTTTGCCATTTCCGGCGATTTGCCAAAATCCGCCGATGAATCTCTTTTGGAGGCGCTCGATCGGCATAAATTATGTCCCGCCGGCGATGAAACTCTCGCGGAGATCGAATACGGCTGGTGCGGCGGCCGGCATGTTCTTGATGGACGGTTTGATTTCGAGCGCAATGTGTTTAATGATGCGGTCTCCTTCGCGCTCCGCGTCGATACCAACCGCGTCCCCGCGGAATTGCGGCTGGCATATAAATTGATGGAAGAAGAGGCGATTGCCGAATCCAATCCGTCCGGATTTATCTCCAAAACACAGAAGAAATCCGTCAGGGACACTCTGACGCGAAGGATAGATGAGGAGATTCGCTCCGGCAAATTTCGCCGCGGCAAAATTACGCCCGTGCTGTGGGATTTGCGCGCCGAATCGGTCTATTCCCCGGCATCTCCCGGCGCGGCGGAAAAATTAACAGAGCTATTCCAACGCACATTCAACCTGGAGCTGCATCCGCTGTCGGCCGGTTCGCTGGCACAAAAAATCCTCGCTTCGCGCGGCCGGCGCCGTGATTACGAAGACCTCCGGCCCACGCGGTTTGTCCTCGGCGATGGCGGGGACGGCCATTATCCCGATTATCCCTGGACGGCCAAAGGCGCCCAGCCAAAAAATTTCCTCGGCAACGAATTCCTGCTGTGGCTCTGGCATGAGGCGGACCATCATGATGGGACGATCAAGACCGAATCAGCGGAACTGACGCTTTTCATCGACAAATCGCTGGACCTGGACTGCGCCTATGGCCAAACCGGCCGTGATACATTACGCGGGACCGGACCTTCCCGCATGCCCGAGGCCACGGATGCTTTGCGAACGGGTAAAATGCCGAGGAAAATGGGGATTATTCTCGATGTGTCGGGCCAGCAATTCAATCTGACGTTCAATGCTGAAACATTTGGCATCACATCCGCGCATCTTCCCGAAGTGGAAGATGCCGATACCCCACGGGTGGTATTCGAAGAACGCATCACCATGATGCGGGAATTGTGGCGAGCGATCGACTCGATGTTCGAGGCGTTTCTCAAGCGACGATCTTCCACCGCCTGGGAATCGCAAACGAATGCCATTCGCAAATGGATATTGCAAACGCCGAAGGCGGTTGCGGCCGTCGCCTGAGACTTCGACGCCAAGCCGGATTCTCAACCAGCCTTTTTGTTTTTTTTGATTGCAGACAATATGTCGTCGCTAAGATTCCACTCGTCAGGCGTAAAGGCCAGGAGCATTCCAACCAATTGAACCGATTCGGCGCCAAATTCGGATTCCAGCGCGTTCCAAATCAGCTCTTGTCGTTCGTGATCGCGCTTTCCCTTAAAGCTTGGCGAGATGATATCCCCTACGAGACGACCCCCGGCATTTTCCAGACGGAACTCCGGGCTTTTCAAGCCGAGTTTTTGGGCCAATAACTTTTCAAGTTTACCTTTCGTCAGTTTGTTCTTTGCCATATTGCCTCGCATCGCTTAATCACTGCCGAACAGGCATCGAAAAAATCTTTTGACGCCTGCTTCATCGTCCGGCGGTCGTTGTCGATCTCCCCGAGATTATACCACATCGCTTCAATTTTGGTCGTGGACAAAAACCGCATGTTGTTCGACCAAAGGCGGGCGATGTTTTGCACATGCTCGGTCATCGAACTCGGAATCCCGTGGTCACGCAATACACCCAGATTTCGGATCAGTTTCAGCATCGCGTGCAAGTCGTGACCCGTATCTAATGTCTTCTTTCCCAGGGCGTATTCGTGATCGCTCTCCCAAATAACGGCCCGAAGCATTCCTTCAACGGCCCGACCCGCCAAATAGACGCTCCCTCCAAATCGCCCACTCCGCAGAAGAATTGCGGCCTCTTCAAGGCGATCCTGAGCGCCGCTTCGGTAATCGGTCCCGCCAGTTCTGGTCATTCTTGCGATTCCGATGATAATCGTATCGGTGCCATCACTTTCCGCAAATGGATGGCGACTATCTTCTTTGCGCCATACTTTCGACAAATACAGTTTGCTGTTAATTTATAGTTCAGGTCGAGCGAACGGAGTCGAATGATCTACGTTCTTGGAATTGCCGGGCTGTTGGCTGGGATCGTCATCGGGGCGCTGGCGGGTTCACGGAAATCGAAAGTGGCGCTCGCAGTAGCGCAGCAGCGATTGGCGGACCTGACTGCGCACCTCGCGGCCGAAAAGGTTCAAACTCAGTCGCTGCGCGACTCCCTGGCGGAGAGCGATCGAAATCTGGCCGCCGCGCGAACACAGTTCGCCGCCGCGGAGCGGAATCTCGTCGATCAACGCGAGCTGATCGCCCACGCCCAGGAGCAACTGCGGATCGCTTTTTCCAGCGCGAGCGCCGAGGCCCTGGCGCGCAACAACGAAGCGTTTCTGCAATTGGCCAGGGAGCGATTCGCGACGATTTCCGCCGAGGCCGTGGGATCGCTGGACCAGCGCAAGGAGCAGATCGACGCGCTGCTCAAGCCGATGCGTGAAGTGATGGACCAGTACCAGGTGCGGATCGGTGAAATCGAAAAATCGCGCGTGGAATCGTACAGCATGTTGCGCGAACAGCTTGGGGCGCTGGCTGAAAGCCAGCGAACGCTCAATTCGCAAACCTCGCAGCTTGTGACCGCGTTGTCCCGACCCACGGTCCGTGGACAATGGGGCGAAATCTCGCTGCGGCGGCTCGTGGAACTGGCGGGGCTTTCCAACCGATGCGATTTTGTGGAACAGGAAAGCGTGGATACCGAACAGGGCCGATTGAAGCCGGACATGGTTGTGAATCTGCCGGGACAGCGGGATATCGTGATCGATTGCAAGACCTGTTTCGACGCCTTCCTCGACGCCGCCGCGGCCACGGACGACGATTCCCGCCGTGGCCATCTGCAACGCCACGCCCAGCAAGTCCGCAGCCGTGCCCGCGAACTTTCCGGCAAGAGCTACTGGTCGCAGTTTTCGCGGTCTCCGGAATATGTCATCATGTTTCTGCCGGGCGAGGCCTTTCTTTATGCGGCCGTCGAACATGATCCGGCGCTCGTCGAGGATTGCATTCGCAATCACGTCCTGATCGCCACGCCCACAACGCTGATCGCGCTGCTGAAAACAATCGAATTCGGCTGGCGGCAGGAGGCCATCACCGAAAACGCCGAGCAAATTAAATCGCTCGGCATCGAATTGTACGAACGCATCGGGACCGTCCTTGGACATATCGGCAAGCTGGGCGCGAGCCTGTCATCGGCCGTATCGCATTACAACACCACGGTCGGATCGCTGGAAACGCGCGTGCTGTCCACGACGCGCAAGATGGGGGAGTTGGGGGCGAGAAATGATAAGGAACTGCCGCAGCCGGAAGTGATTGAACGATTGCCGGTAGAGCCTCGGTCGTGAACGCGAGATGCGAGAGCCAAATCGGAAATTCGAAATTCGAATGACGAATCAAATTCGAAATTCGAAACTCGAAAGAAGAAGGGCCGACGAAGTTCCCCTTTCGGTCATTTGGTCATTACAGATTGAAACCACGGCCTCCGGCCGTGGACGCGTTTAGGCTCTGCCGTTGCAGCGTGAACAACGTCTGCAAGAGAAATTAGGCTCTCCTTCCAGGAAG
>Ga0302326_10017275_pt1 | contig 15059 bp, 12 predicted proteins | sample Palsa_T0_3_FD_202264 | JGI IMG/M metagenome (GOLD analysis project Ga0302326, IMG submission 202264) | Peat permafrost microbial communities from Stordalen Mire near Abisko, Sweden - Palsa_T0_3 | ecosystem: Environmental > Terrestrial > Soil > Palsa > Peat permafrost | place: Sweden: Abisko... | reverse complement strand
CCTATCGCGCCGCCGCTGCTCGCCTGATCGAATTAACCAGCCGCTATCCGCTTTTCAGCGAGGCCGATCGCGCCAATTGGATGCTGGGGAATATCTATGCGCGCAATGAGAAGAAGGACGTGGCCGACACTTATTACGCGCGCATCGTGCGGGATTATCCACTGTCGCGCTTCGCGGCAGCGGCCAAGAACAAGCTGGTGGCGGACGGCGCTCCCGTGCCGCAAATAGATCCCGACGCCGAGAAACGCATGAAAGAGGAAGCGGCGCTCTACGCGAAAAACCGGCCGAATGTGTTGCGGCGCACGACAGGCATTCTGCATTCAGGGCCGGACCTCTCGACGGCTGCGCATGAAGGAGAGCCCAACCTGCAACCCGAAGGCGATGTGGTTTCCGCCACGGATGTCCTGCGGCGTGGCACGCCGGAACCGACGCTGGCCGCGTCTCCCACCACGGCGTCGGCGGGCTCGGCGGAGGGCGGCACCACCGGTACGGATACGAGCGGAACCTCAGGCCTGGGAGTGGGTGGCAGCTCGGGCGCGGGATTGTCCGTCGAAACCGTGCCAAGCGATTCTTCAAGCGCCCCTCAGCCGGGGGAATCCAGTTCCGAGCCGGTGGGTGGCAGCGCGTCCGGCGGTACTGCGTCGCCGGGGATGAGTGGCTCCGGAGAAGCGAATGGCACGCCGTCCGGAGGAAGCGAAACTGCGGCTCCGGCGGAGCAGCCCGGCCCCGCGAAGGCCGAGGGAGCCAACACGGCGGCAACAAGCTCGTCCGCGGCGGCACCCAGCGTGCAGAGCGGGAATAGCGCTTCGTCCAGCTCCTCGGCACAAGACAAATCCGCGAAATCCGGTGAGAAGGCGGACGCCCTGGATCCCAAGACGGAATCCACAAGCAAGAAAAAGAAAGGCTGGCACAAGCTGGTTCCCTGGTAGGCAAACGCCCACTGAATTGATCCGGCTGTGATTTATTCACCCGCGCGACCTTTAGGCGCGCAAGTCGGTATCCGGACAAGCGCAACTCAACCCGCGCAAGCGGTTCTCTCTCTTCGCCTGAGTTGCCACGGTTATGGCATGATTTCGGCGAACCCGAATCGCGGCCAAGGCGACGTGTCCGACTTAATACCGAAAATAACCGCCCAGCCATAGCTATTGATCATGACGACTGAACATGACCACTGAACTAGCCAAGACCTACGAACCGGCGGAAATCGAAAGATGCTGGGCGCGCGCCTGGGTGGAGCAGAGGCTTTTTCACGCGGACGCGAAAGCTGCCGGGCCGGTGTTCTCCATCGTGATTCCCCCGCCGAATGTGACCGGCTCGCTGCACATCGGCCACATGCTCAATCACACCGAGATTGACATTCTGACGAGATGGCGGCGCATGCGTGGATTCAACACGCTGTATCTGCCGGGCACGGACCACGCCGGCATCGGCACTCAGGTGGTGGTCGAACGGCAACTTGCCGCCGAGGGGATCACGCGGCAGAAAATCGGGCGCGACGCGTTTGAAGAACGGATCTGGCGCTGGAAACAGGAAAGCGGCGGGACCATCAAGGAGCAGATGATTCAGTTGGGCGAAAGCTGCGACTGGAGCCGCGAACGGTTCACGCTGGATGCGGGCCTGTCGCGGGCGGTGCGCGAAGTTTTTGTGCGTCTCTACGAGGAAGGATTGATTTACCGCGGCCACTACATGGTGAACTGGTGCCCGCGGTGCCAGACGGCGCTCAGCGATCTGGAAACCGCGCACGTCGAACGCGCGGGAAAGCTTTGGTATATCCGTTACCCATTGGCGGACGGCGAAGGAAACATCGTGGTAGCCACCACGCGGCCGGAAACTATGCTGGGCGATGCGGCCGTCGCGGTTCATTCCAGCGACGAACGTTATCGGAAATTGATCGGGCGCAAAGTCATTCTGCCCCTCGTCAACCGCGAAATCTCCATCATCGCGGATGAATACGTGGACCCGGCGTTCGGCACGGGAGCCGTGAAAATCACTCCGGCGCACGATCCCAATGATTTTGAAGTGGGCAAACGCCACCAGTTGCCCGAACTGAATGTGATGACGGATGACGCGCACATGAATGCGGCGGCGGGCGCGTACGCGGGACTAGATCGATTTGCGGCGCGCAAGAAAATCGTGGCGGACCTGGAAGCGGGGGGACTGCTCGACCGCATCGCGGATCATGCCCTGACCGTTGCGACGTGCGACCGCTGCAAAACGGAAATCGAGCCGCGCGCCTCGACGCAATGGTTCGTGAAAATGAAGCCGCTGGCGGAGCCTGCCCTGGCCGCCGTCGAAAGCGGCGAAATCGAAATCATTCCCGAATTCCACAAGGCCACATATTACGAGTGGATGCGCAACATTCGCGACTGGTGCATCTCACGGCAACTCTGGTGGGGCCATCGAATTCCCGCGTGGCACTGCCGCGCGTGCGGCGGAATCGTGGTAGCGCGCGAGATGCCGACGCGGTGCTCGCACGGCCATGAGGGCCAACTCGAACAGGACCCCGATGTTCTGGACACATGGTTTTCGTCGGCGCTGTGGCCGTTTTCGACGATGGGCTGGCCTGAAGAGACCGAAGACCTGCGCCGGTACTATCCCACCAGCCTGCTGCTGACCGGACACGACATTCTGTTTTTCTGGGTGGCGCGGATGATTATGATGGGACTGAAGTTCACGGGACAGTCCCCTTTTCGCCAGGTGTATCTGCACGCGCTGGTGCGCACGCCGGAAGGCGCGAAGATGTCCAAGTCAAAAGGCACGGGCATCGATCCACTGACCATCAACGCGAAGTACGGTACCGACGCGATTCGCTTCACGCTGGCGTCCATGGCCGCGCCGGGCACCGATATCGTTCTGAGCGAAGATCGCATGCAGAGTGGCCGCGCGTTTGCAAACAAGATATGGAACGCCACGCGCTTCGTTTTTTTCAATCTGAAGAAAATCGAAGGAACGCGACTCACGCTCGAAGATTTGGCTTCGCCGGACACGCGCGCCGGAGCGCCCTATGCTGTGGACGGGAAATCGGCGTTGGAGGACGCGTGGATTTTCTCGCGGCTCTCCGCCGTCAGCGCGGAAATCGGCGCGGCGCTGGAAACTTTCCGCTTCCACGAAGCCGCGCAGGTGATGTATCACTTTTTCTGGGGCGAGATTTGCGACTGGTACATCGAATGGATAAAGCCCCGGCTGAGCGATCCTGACACAAGGCGCGCAGCGGTCGCCTGGAAGAATCTCTTCGCGGTGCTGGAAGCCGCGCTGCGGCTGCTGAGTCCTTTCATGCCGTTTCTTACCGAAGAATTGTGGCATAAGCTGCCCCAGCGGCCGGGTGCGCGGTCCATTGCGCTGGAGCGCTTTCCGGAAGCGCGCGCCGAGTGGACGAACCCGGAAGCCGAGGCACGAATGGCGGCATTGCAGGGAATTATCACGGCAGCGAGGAACGTCCGCGGGCAATTGAAGGCCGACGCGAAGCAGAAGTTAAGCGGCGAGTTTTATTCGGCGCATAAAGAGCTTCGCGATCTCGCGGCCGACAATCTGGACGCCATACTGCGGTTGGCGACGCTCTTCGCGCTGGAATTTACTTCCGCGCGGCCGAATCCCGCGGGTGGCGCGACGCACTCGACGGCGCAGTTTGACTTGCGCGTGGCGCGCGGTGCCGAAGAGGAAGCTGACCCCGAGGCGGAACGCGCGCGGCTACGGAAGGAACGAGACCGCCTGGCGAAGGACCTGGAATCGAAACGCGCGCGCCTGGCTGACGACAAATTCCGAAGCCGTGCACCGGTGGAAATCGTGCGCAGCATGGAAAGCACGCTGGCGGAACGGCAAGTTGAATTCGACAAACTGGCGGAACGGTTGGAGCATCTGGGCGGTTGATGCGGCATTTTGCATGGCTTCCATTTCCCAGCCCAGGTGATCGATTGTTTGGGCGCTTGACAGCACGCCAGCCCACACGAATTTGCTGGCGCCGGAGAGATGCGATAGGCGAATCGCTTTTTCCAGCTTGGGTCCAAACACAGGAGTTGCGAATTCTTGCAAAAGCCTCGCGGGATTACCGATAAGCGACTGGACGCGCTGCTGACGCTGCTGGCGGAGAACGCCACGGTGGTGGTGAGCGGGCCGAAGATCGCGCGCGAAATCGGCGTCACGCGGCACACAGTGTGGCGCTGGATTGAGAAGTTGCGCAAGCTGGGCGTGAAGGTGCAAGGTCATGCGCGCACGGGGTATCACATCGAGCGCGTTCCCGACATTCTGGCGCCGCAACTTCTGGCGCACCGTCTTTCCGGATCGATTTTCGGCCGCCGGATTTTTCATTTCTTCAAGGTGGATTCCACCAATACAGTAGCCATGCGTCTGGGCGATGAAGGCGAAGCGCATGGCGCGGTGGTGATTGCCGAGGAGCAGACGGCGGGACGCGGGCGCGCGGGACGTTCCTGGATTTCGGAGAAATCCGCCGGAATTCACGTCAGCGTGCTGCTGCGGCCGCCCGTGCCGCCGGCGCAAGCGCCGCTGCTGACTTTGGTGGCAGGGCTGGCAGCCCGCGAGTGCATCGCCCGGCAGACAGGCCTTTCGCCCGACATCCGCTGGCCGAACGACATCCTGCTGGGTGGCCTGAAGGTTTGCGGAATCCTGACGGAAATGCGCGCCGAGCCAGACCGAATACACTACGCGGTAGTGGGCATCGGAATCAACGTCAACCAGACGCACATACCGGAGGAATTGAAGGACATTGCGTCGTCGTTGCGCATGGTGACGGGGCGGACGCATTCGCGTGCCGAGCTGCTGATTCAATTGCTGCGCGACCTGGAACGCTACTACAATCTTTTCGTGAACGAAGGCGCAGTTCCCATCGTGAAACGCTTCGCTGAAGTTTCCAGCTTCTGCCGCGGCAAGCGCGTGCTGATCCGCACGGCCGGCGAAACATTTGAAGGAACGACGGCGGGCCTGGAAGCCAATGGCGTGCTGCGCGTCAAGCGCAAGGACGGGCGAATCGAGCCGGTGGTGGCCGGCGACGTGACGGAGGCTCGCTGATGCTGCTCACCATTGACGTGGGCAACACCAACACGGTGCTGGGCGTTTTCCGCGGCGATGAGCTGGCGGCGCATTGGCGGCTGACAACGTCCCGCACTCAGACGGTGGATGAATACGGAATCTTGGCGCTGAATCTTTTTACGTTGTGGAAGCTTGACCCAGCGGAAGTGACTGGGATCATCATCAGCTCGGTGGTACCGCCGCTGAATTCCACGCTGGCGGAGATGTCCAGCCGCTATTTTCATCTCCATGCGCTGTTCATCGAGCCGGGCATACGCACGGGAATGGCGGTGCAGTACGACAATCCTCAGGAAGTGGGCGCGGATCGCATTGTCAACGGCGTGGCGGCACTGCGAAAATATGGCGGCCCATGCATTGTGGTAGATTTCGGCACGGCCATCACGTTCGACGCAATTTCGGCGCGCGGCGAATATATGGGGGGCGTTATCGCGCCGGGGTTGGGGATTGCCGCCGAAGCGCTGTTCACGCGGGCGGCGCGTCTACCGCGCGTTGAAATCCGCGATCCCGGCAAGATTATCGGGACCAATACCGTCAGTTCGATGCAAGCCGGTCTGTTTTACGGCTCGGTGGATCTGGTGGACGGCATCCTTGCGCGCATGAAGGAAGTGCTGGGCTCCGAAACCCGCGTGGTGGCTACCGGCGGGCAGGCCAGCCTGATCGCGCGCGCGTCGCGCTATATCGAAATCACCGACGAATTTCTGACGCTTGAGGGACTGCGCATTCTGTGGGAACGCAACTCGGATTCCGGCGATTCCCGCCAGCCCGCAGCGAAGGAACGTTCCAACGTCGCAACAACAAGCGCGAAATCAGCGAGGCCATCAGCTACAGAGGTGGATGTCGAGACGGCGCCCGCGCCCTCATCAGCGAAGACATTCACTCCCCACCGCACCCGCCGCTGACGCCTGGCCGTCATGGAAGAAATTAACTATTTTAATTTTTTCACCGAGATCGAGGAGTATTTCTGGCGCAAACGCGGCGCGCACCTACTGGTTTCTCCCATGGATTGGGCAATCATGGAGACGTGGCAAAAAGCCGGCATCCCAATGGCAGCAGTGCAAAAAGGCATTGATCGCGCGTTTGAAAGCTACGGGCGCTCCAGGCGCGGCGCAAACGGACGCACGCTGAAAAGCCTGGCGTACTGCGTGGACGCGGTGCTCGAAGCCGGAGCGGAAGCGCGGGAAGCCGCGGCCGGGCAGGGACCGCGGACGGAGCGCTCGCCGGCCAGCGAGCCTTTTACACGCCCGGAGCTGCGCCAATATTTAGAGCGTAATGCCGAACGGCTGCGTACGGCGGCCAGTTCGAGGAACGGCAGTTCGGAAGACGAAGAATTCGCCGCGCTGAAAAAACATCTTCAGGATTCGGCGATGCGGCTGGAGGAACTCCTGCCGCTGGTGGATTCGCGCGCGCCGCTCGATTTGGAAGACCTGGAGCGGCGGCTGACCGTGGTGGAAGAGAAACTTTCCGCGTCGCTGGCGGCCAATACCGGCGAGGCCGTGCTCCTGGCCATACGCGAAGAGATGGACCGCGCACTTGCGCCCTACCGGCGCAAAATGGACGCCGCGCAGCTCTCACAACTCGAACGGCAATATCAGCAGAAAAAGCTCTACGACGAATTCCGAGTTCCGCGGCTCAGCCTCTTCTATCTGACATGAACGGCGTCGCGGACAACGCTCCCATGAATGTACGAATCGAAAAGCTGGTTTATGGCGGCGATGGCCTGGCGCGCCAGGCGGGCGCGGCGGTTTTTATTCCGTTTGTGCTGCCGGGCGAAGAAGCCAAAGTGCGCATCACCGAGCGCCGGAAGAAATTCTGGCGTGGCGAAGCGCTGGACATCAGCGCGCGGTCGCCGGATCGCGTTGAAGCTCCGTGTCCCTACTTCACGAACTGCGGCGGATGCCATTATCAACACGCCGCATACGACGCGCAGCTTCGGTACAAGGAGGAAATCCTTCGCGAAACTCTTCGCCGCGTTGGTCGGATCGAGTGGGAAGGGCCCGTAGCGCTGCACAGTTCGCCTCCGTGGCATTATCGCAACCGCGCGCAATGGAAAATTCGTCCCGACGGTGCGGGAGCGGAGATCGGTTACGTGCGCGCGGCGTCCGATTCGCTCTGCGCCGTGAGCCAATGCCCTATCATTTCGCCGCTGCTTGAGAGGACGCTGGGCGCGCTTCGCGAATTGCTGCGTGAGGATACGCGGTTCGAAGGTCTGCGTGAAGTGGAATGCTTTGCCGATCATGCCGATGAACACATAACGCTCACCGCCGAATTTACCGGCTGGCCGCGGGGCGCAGCGCAGCTCGCAACTGTTTTGCAGGAACGAATCGCGGGCCTGCAAAGCGTCCTTTTTGGCAATGCGCGCCGTCAAAAGGAAATGGTCTGGGGCGACGGTTTTCTTACTTACCAAGCGGCCGGGCACGAATATCGAGTGAGCCATGGGTCGTTCTTCCAGGTGAACCGCTACCTGATAGACAAGCTGGGGGAACGCGTGGCGGCCGTCGCCGGAGAGGGCGCGGTGGCGCTGGACTTATTTTCCGGGGTTGGATTGTTCAGCCTGCTGCTGGCGAAAGAGTGTGGACGAGTCTTCGCCGTGGAGTCTAACCTCACCGCGGCGCGCGATCTGGACGTCAATGCACAAGGTGCCAAAGGAAACATTGAAGCGTGGCACGCGGACGTGGCGGAGTTTTTGCGTAAATCGCGCACGACTCCCGATGCAGTTGTGCTGGATCCTCCGCGCGCCGGGCTTTCGCCTGACGCTTTGCATAGGCTGTGCAAGCTACGCCCCGCCCGAATCGTTTACGTTTCCTGCGAACCTTCCACTTTGGCCCGCGATCTAGCTGCATTCCGCGAAAGAGGATATGCGCTAGCCGGGATCGACTTGTTCGACCTTTTTCCCGAGACCTATCACATGGAATCACTGGCGCTGTTGGCGCCGCGCGGGTGAAACGCCCAGCACTGTGGCTGGTGATGGCTTTCGTGCTGGGTATTGCACTTGAAGACGCGCTCCACTTCCCCGCCGCATGGTGTTTTGCGGCAGCGCTCGCGACGCTGGCAGGCGGATTCGTGCTTTTGTGGCGCAAACGCGCAAACGGCAAAAGCGCGCGCAATCCTTATGCGGCCGCGGCGCTGGCGTTGGGATTTTTGAGCTGGCTCGCACTGGGAGCGGCGGCCGTGCAAGTGGAGCACGCCACCGAGCCCGCCAACAGCGTTGCAAAACTCGCCGACGAAGGACGTCTGGACTTTTCCGTGCCGCACCATTGGACGGGACGCCTGCGGAGCGATCCGCTGCGTCTTCCGTGGGGTCAGCGCCTCGAAATTGAACTTGAATCTGTCGAGTCGACGGGAAATTCCCAGCCGGTGCGCGGAGGCCTGCGGCTGAATTTCTTCGGCGATGCGGTGAATTCCTCGACACTTGCGGGGATTCGCGCCGGTCAGCGCGTGGAAGTGCTTGCGGCGGGGCGCGAACCGCGAAATTTCCTGGATCCCGGCGCTTTCGACTTTCGCGGCTATCTTGCGCGCCAGGGAACCGATCTCGTGGGCACGTTGCGCGCCCCGGAACTTCTGCAGCCTCTCGGAACGCCGCGACTAACCGTGGCCAATCGGATCGCACGCGCTCGCGGGGTTTTGCTGCGGCGCATCGATACACTCTTCGGCGCGCAGCCCCAGGTGGACGCCGTGGCGCGAGCCATGCTGCTGGGCGACCGCAGCTTCGTGGAATCGGACCTGGCGACGGAATTTCAGGAGACGGGTGCGTACCATGTCTTAGTACTGGCCGGACTTCAAGTCGGAATTTTCCTGGCGTTTATTTACTGGCTGGCCCGGCGCATGGGCCTGAACGTCGTCGGACGAGCGGTCATCTGCATGATTGCGCTCGTGATCTACGTCGCGATTGTGCAGGATCGGCCGTCAATCCTGCGCGCCGGCCTGGTGGCCGCAATTTTTCTGGCGGCAAACGTGATGTTCCGGCGGCTGGACCTCGTTCAGGTGCTGTCGCTGGCTGCGCTGTTGCTGCTCTTCGTCCAGCCATCGCTGATCAGCGACACGAGTTTCCAACTTACGTTCCTGGCTGCCGCCATCATTGCGGGAATTGCCGTTCCGTGGCTGGAACAAACCACTGAACCGTGGATACGCTCCCTCGGCTATGTGCAGGGCATCACTGACGCTTCCAAATTCACGCCGCTTATCGCGCGATTCGCCAAAACTCTTGGCAGAGCCGCTGACCGGCTGGCCAAACGGCTGCCGCCACGCATGGAAAATGCCGCTGCGTTTGCCGTCGTTGCTCCGGTTCGCGGAGTGCTGTGTCTTTGGGAGACCTTCATCATTTCACTGGCGCTGCAGGCCGGGATGCTTCCGCTGATGGCGGCATATTTCCATCGCATCACGCTCACCGGGCCGTTGAGCAATATCTTCGCCGTGGTTCTCACCGGCGCGATTGTTCCTGTTGGTTTCCTTACGCTTGCCGCTTCCGCGCTGAGCATGCATCTGGCAGCGGTCGGAGTAAAACTGACGTCGTGGCTCACGGCGTGGCTAGTGGACAGCGTGCGCTTCTTTGCCCATTGGCCGCGAGTGGCATACCGCGTTCCGAGCCCGCCGGTGTGGCTGACGACGGCTTTTCTGGTTGCGCTCGCGGCGCTCGCAGCATCATTAGCTCTTCCGCCGTCGCGCGAAGGACACGTCAAGCGAGCGGCGGTGTCTGCCTCGGTCATCGCCTGTGTGTTATTCGCCACGCTGATTGCCGTCGCGCCATTCGCGCCGCTACGTCAAGCCGGCAAGCTGGAAGTGACCACACTCGACGTTGGCCAGGGCGATTCCATCTTCGTCGTTTTCCCCGACGGGCAATCCCTGCTGGTGGATGGCGGAGGACTTGGAGGCGAAGAGCACGTCGGCGGATACCGTACCGGCATGGACGTGGGCGAAGAAGTCGTCTCACCATATTTGTGGCAACGCCGCGTGAAGCATCTGGATGCGGTGATGTTGACACATGCGCATCACGACCACCTGGATGGCCTTCACGCCGTTCTGGAGAATTTCTCCGTGGGCGAATTATGGGTGGGCCGCGACATTGAAATTCCCGCGTATGAAGATCTGATCGCGCAGGCGCGCGCCAATGGCGTTCGCGTGGTGCACCGCCTACGGGGCGATTCTTTCCAGTGGGGCGACGTGCATGGCCAATTCCTGTGGCCCGCCGATGCGGGGCCCGCGGAAAAACCGACAAATGATGATTCCGTTGTGCTGCGTCTGGACGACGGCAATTCCGGTTTTTTGCTCTCCGGCGACATCGAACGCCCTGTCGAACATCAGATTCTCGCAAATGGCGATTCACCTCGGGCAATTTTCCTGAAGGTGCCGCACCACGGCAGCAAGACGTCCTCGACAAAAGATTTTCTTCGTGCGGTATCGCCGCGGTTTGCCGTGATCTCCGTGGGAGAGGACAACACGTTCAACCTTCCCAGCCCGCAGACCACGGACCGCCTGGATCAAATGGGCATCCGCTATTGGACCACGGCTCAGTCGGGCGCTGTAACTGCGCTAAGTGACGGCCGCGAAGTCGTGGTACGGACATTCGCGCCTTCGCACTAATTACGATTTCATTTCTTGCGGAGTCCGACACGCGGCGGGATAATCAGGAAGGAGTTTACCCATGGAAGATCATGGACTACACGGTCGTCCCACACAGGAAGAAATAAACGAAGAATCTCGACAAGGCCGGCGGTTGCGCATCCTGGTGCAACTGGCGCTGGAAACCATCGCCGACGGGGACCTTTCCATCGAGGAGGCCGCGGAAGTGGCCGCCGCCACGCGCCGCGCTGCGCTGAAAATGTTTCCGGGAAAAGATCAGGCCTTTGACTGGGTTTATCGGCCAAAGTTTCAGCGATTGATCCACGAGGTTTACCGACTGCAATAATCAATGGCCGAAGCGCATTCGCACCCACCACCTGACACATAACAGCGCGAGCACGCCTAAGAATCCCAACAAGGCTTGATATTCGCGGTTGCGGCGGTACTGCGCCCAGGAAAAATGTATTGGCGTGCGTGAGGCACCTGTGCTCCGCCATGCCGGCCAAAAAAGCGATACGGACGCCGCATATTCCTCAAACGGCTGGCCATAATGCACCAACAGTTCCCGTTCTTCCCTCTTCATGACGCCCGGATAGAACGCCAGGAAGTAAGCGATCACGAGAATCGCCGCCGGCCATGAGCGCCCGGCTACCAGCAGGCCTGCAGCGAGGAGTGCGCTCCCGAAATAAAGTGGGTTGCGCGTCCAAGCATACGGCCCGGAAGTCGCCAGGCCTTCATGCTTATATAAATGACCAGAGGCTGCTCCACGCAACACGAGTCCCGCGGCCGCTATCATAGCTCCACAGGCAACTGCGAACGCGCTGGGCCGAGCCAGCAGAAAAAATATGATGGCGATCGGATATCCCACACGCACGCGCCAGCGCATCAGAAATGTATTTCCGGCGGACATCAGTTCCCGCCCAGTCGTTGCCGGACGGCCGTCAACACCTGTTCGACAGTGATGGAAAGCATCGTGGGCGAATATTCCGAACCGCGCTTGTAGGAAATATCCGCAGGCGATGCGTTGGTGACCACGACGTTATGCGGATACGGCCCGTTGCGCGCCGGGTCGGTTGGGCCGTAGAGTCCGATAACCGGAGCGCCCATCGCTGCTGCCAGATGCAAAGGCCCGGTATCGGCGGCTACGACAAACTTCGCGCGCGGCAGAATGGCCATCAATTCGCGCAAATCCATGGCCAGAGCAACTGGCTGCGAATCCCCTGCGGCTCGGCAGACCGAAGCGGCCAGATCTTCCTCTCCCGGGCCGTACGAAATGATTCCCCGCCAGCCGAATTGCTCGCGCAATTTGCGGTGCAACTCGCCGAAGCGCTCCGCGGGCCAACACTTTGAACGCCAGCCGCCTCCGGCACTGAGCACAAAACACTCCGCAAGCCCGTGGGCTTCCAATTGACGGGCCATGTGAACGTTCGTATCCGCATCCACCGGCAGCGGAAAGCGAATCGCGCCACGCCGCGCCCCCGCGGATTCCGCGAGGGACAAATTGTGCTCTACTTTGTGTCGTCCGCTGGGCGTAACACGGCGATTGTAAGTCCACGAGGCGGCGGGCTCGCGCGCGAATTCTTTGGCAAAACCGATTCGCTGGGGAGCGCCCGAGGCCAGAGCCAGCAATGCGGACTTGTAGAGGCCCTGAAAATCAATCGCCGTGGTATAGCGGGCGGCGCGCAGCTTCCGCACCACCGCCGCAACAGAACTCCACGATTTGCGGTCAATCGGAAGTACAGTGTTCAAGTCCGGATTGCCATCGAGCAGCGGCGTCCACTTCCCTTCCACCAGCCAGTCGATGTGGGCGCGGGGAAACGTATCGCGTAGCGTGGCGACAGCAGGAAGCGTATGCACGATATCGCCCAGCGAGCCCATGCGGATGGCCAAAAGACGCGGCTCAGCCATGCACGGTTTCGCGAATCTTCCGGAGAAGGTCGCGGGTGGAATGAGATTTGGGATCGCCCACAATGGCCACGCGGATTCCGTATTCCGCGGCCACGGCACGTTCGGGGACGGTTTCCGCGGTGTAGTCCGTGCCCTTGGCGTGGACAGCCGGGCGAAGCTCGCGCAGCAACGCTTCCACATTGTTCTCGCCGAAGATCGTTACGTAACCCACGCAGCGCAACGCAGCCACCAGCTCGGCGCGGGCTTGCTCCGGCAGAACGGGCCGGCCCATTCCCTTCAACTTATGTACGCCGGCATCGGAATTCACGGCTACAACCAAGATATCGCCTTCGCGGCGCGCGCCCTCGAGATAACACACGTGTCCGGCGTGCAAAATATCGAAGCAGCCATTGGCCAGCACAATTGCGCGACCGTTGCTCCGATCTTCGCTAAGCCGCTGTCCGAGCGCGGCACGATCCAGAATTTTGTTGCGCGTGTCCATAGAAAATCAGCGCCTGCTGCCGCAGTCCTGGCGAACTGCGTGTTCCAGTTCGCGTCGCGAGACGGTGGCCGTGCCGCGCTTCATCACCACGATGCCACCCGCGCAGTTGGCAAGCCACGCCGCTTCTCGGAAATCGCCGCCTGCCGCCAGCGCCAGCGTGAAAACGGCGATCACGGTGTCGCCTGCACCGGTTACGTCCACCGCATCCGCGTCGCCGAACGGGGGAATCACCAGCGGAGGCCGTCCGCGCTCGAAAAGCACCATCCCGTCTTTTCCGCGAGTCACCAGCAGTGCCGGAATCCGCATGTCGCGGAGCGCGCGACGCGCCAGGCCCTCCAGCACGGATAATTGACTGCCCACGCTGGCGTGGTACAGCGCCTCCATCTCGGACTCGTTGGGAGTAGCCGCTGTAATTCGCGCGCCGCGGAAGCCGAGCATGGCGTGCCGCGAATCCAGAGTGACAATCGGCGCGTGTATTTTCCGCGCGAGAGCCGACGTGACGGCGCCATAACCATAATCGGAGATTAACAACGCATCCGCGCGCCGCACCTGCCGCCGTGCGCGAATCTCCAGCATTTTTCGCGCGGCCAGAGGCGGCGGTGCCGACGGCTCGCTATCCACGCGCAAAACCTGTTGCGCAGTGGTGTGCAGCCAGCCGGCCAAGAAACGCGTCTTGGTCGGCGTGGAATAGCCGCGCAGGCGCACAATCCCGGAACAGTCCACGCCTTTCCGGCGGAAGCATGTCAGCAAAGAGTTACCGGCACGATCATCCCCTACAATACCCGCGGGCAAAACGCGCGCGCCGAGGTCTGCCAAATTATTGACCGCGTTCGCGCCGCCTCCGGGGCGAATTTCCGATTGCCGGCGGCGCAAGATCAGCACCGGCGCTTCGCGCGACACGCGGGAAATTTCACCGCTGACGAATTCATCGGCGACAAAATCGCCCAGCACCGCGATTCTCAGCCCGGCGAAACCGCTCAGCAGTTCCAGTAGGCGTTCCGCATCGGAAGTTTTCGCCGAATGCGCCCGCGCCGTCATTTCACCTCCCGAAGAACAACGTCGGCAGCCTGCTGCAGATCCTCGACGATAAAATCCGGCTGTCGCGGCCATGCGCCGCGATTCCACTCATATTCGCCGCGGCCATATCCGGTCATCACCAAAATGCTGCGACCACCGGCCGCATGGCCCAGGACCACGTCTTCATATTTGTCGCCGACCATCCACGAGCCTTTCAGTTCCAGTGCATGTTCGCGCGCCGCGCGCTCGAGCATTCCCGTCTGCGGCTTGCGGCAAGCGCATTCGTCGCCGGCGCCGTGAGGGCAATAGTAGATGCCGTCCACGTGCGCCCCCGCTACAGCCAATTCCCGCGCCATTTTCTCATGGACCCGCTGAACCATCTCCTCGGGGAAAAATCTGCGTGCCACGCCGGATTGATTGGTAATCACAATCACTGGAATTGCGCCCAGATTCAATCCGCGGATGGCAGACGCCACCCCGTCCAACAAGTGAAAGCGGCTCAGATGATTCAGGTAGCCCACTTCTTCGAGTATGGTGCCGTCGCGATCTAGAAAAACGGCGCGGCGTGGCGCGGCGGCGAGCACGTCAGGCGCGCTCCAACCAATTTCGTGCCGCGTTGTAAACCGCGCCAGCCTGAATACGTTTCATGCAGCGATGGTCAATGGGGCAAGTCCGCAAAAAACACGGGCTGCAAAACACAGGTTCTCGCACCAGGATGCGATGCGGCGTCAACGGCGCGGTTCCTTCCGGGTCCGTGGGGCCAAAAACGGCTACCACCGGAATGCCGATGGCCGCGGCCACATGCATCGCGCCGGAATCGTTCCCCACGAAAAGCCGACACCGCGCCATCAATGCGGGAAGTAAGGCGACATTGGTGAGGCCGGCCAGGTTGATGGATGGCTGCTTCATGCACTGGGCAATGCGCGAGGTGATTCCCCGTTCCGAAGACGTGCCGAACAATATCACACTGGCGCGAAAGTCATCAATCAGACGGTCGGCCACTTCCGCGAAGCGTTCCGGCAGCCAGCATTTCGCGGAACCGTAGGCCGCCCCG
>Ga0302326_10017274_pt1 | contig 15059 bp, 14 predicted proteins | sample Palsa_T0_3_FD_202264 | JGI IMG/M metagenome (GOLD analysis project Ga0302326, IMG submission 202264) | Peat permafrost microbial communities from Stordalen Mire near Abisko, Sweden - Palsa_T0_3 | ecosystem: Environmental > Terrestrial > Soil > Palsa > Peat permafrost | place: Sweden: Abisko... | reverse complement strand
GATCGCATGACGCGTAAATCCAAAGTGGGTAAATCTGTGACCCGCAAATCCAAGACCGGGCGACGGACGGGGCCGCTGGCACGGCCGTTGCGCTCCAAGAAGCCGGACGCCATGGAGACGCTGCTCGCAGCGAGCGCGCAGGCACTCGCACTGCCGGTCGATCCAGCCTGGCGCGCCGGGGTCAAGCACAATCTGCAATTGATCCTTCGTTACGCGGCGCTCGTCGAAGAATTCGCGCTTCCCGATGACACCGAGCCTGCGCCGGTGTTCCGTGCTTGAAACGGCTGCGTTCGATTTCAGCTTCAGGACGGCCGCCGACATCGTCGCAGCCGTCGGCGCCGGACGCGCCAGCGCTCGGAGCGTCGCTGAAGCAACGTTCGCCCGCATCCGGGCATGCGATCCGCTGCTTAACTCGTTCACCGCGCTCACCGAGCAGCGTGCGTTTGCGCGTGCGCAGGCGCTCGACGACGCGCGCGCCGCCGGCAAACCGGCTCCGCCGCTGGCTGGCGTGCCGTTCGCGGCGAAAAACCTGTTCGACATCGCTGGGCTGCCGACACTTGCCGGGTCGAAGATAAACCGCGACGCACCGCCCGCGAACCGCGACGCCACGCTGATCGGGCGCCTCGAAGCGGCCGGCGCTGTGCTTGTGGGCGCGCTCAACATGGGCGAATACGCCTACGACTTCACCGGTGAGAACCTTCACGACGGCCCGTCGCGTAACCCGCATGACCTCAGCCGCATGGCCGGCGGATCTTCCAGCGGGTCGGCCGCCGCGGTCGCCGGCGGCTTGGTGCCGCTGTCGCTCGGCTCCGACACCAACGGCTCGATCCGCGTGCCCTCTTCGCTCTGCGGCCTGTTCGGCCTCAAGCCGACCTATGGACGACTCAGCCGCGCCGGCACTTTCCCCTTCGCGGCGAGCTTCGATCATGTCGGCCCGCTGACGCGCAGCAGCCGCGATTTGGCACTCGCTTATGACATCATGCAGGGTTACGACCCCGACGATCCCGTTTGCGCCGATCGTGCGGCCGAACCGGTTACGCCGCTTCTGGACCGAGGCACCAAAGGGCTGCGCATCGCCGTCGCCGCAGGCTATTTCAGTTGCCGGAGCCGGGAAGCCGTCTACGCCATTGACCGCGTGGCGGCGGCGCTGGGCGCCAACCGCGACATCGATATCCCGCAAGCCGAACGCGCGCGCGCAGCCGCTTACATTATCACCGCGAGCGAGGGGGCAAGCCTTCATCTCGATCGGCTACGCACCCGCGCGCGGGATTTCGATCCAGCCGTCCGCGACCGGCTGATCGCGGGCGCAATGATGCCGGCTTCGCTAGTCGTGAAGGCGCAGAAATTCCGGCGCTGGTATCGCGGCGAGGTGCTCAAACTGTTCGCCGCGGTCGACGCCATTTTGGCGCCGGCGACGCCGTGCACGGCGCCGCTCCTCGGGCAGCAAACGTTCGCGCTCGGCGACGCAGCGTTGCCGGTGCGAGCCAATCTTGGCCTTTACACCCAGCCGATCTCCTTTGTCGGTCTGCCGGTCGTGACCGTGCCGATCCCACTTGCGCCATTGCCGATCGGCGTGCAGGTCATCACCGCACCATGGCGCGAGGACGTAGCGCTCCGCATCGCGCACGCGCTGGAAATGCAAGGCGTCGCCGCAACGCTGCGACCGAAGGAATTTTGATCGCGACTCTTGCCCTTATCGCATCATCACACCTTGCCGCCATGCCTGAAGGGAGAAAGCAATGGAGATCGACCTGCCGGAGGTCGTCGCCGATGTAAAAGCCGCGTTCGATCGCTACGAAGAAGCCTTGGGATCAAACGATGTCGCCGCGCTCGACGCTATATTCCACGACGATCCGCGCACCGTTCGCTACGGCGGGACGGAGATTCTCTATGGCTTTCGCGAGATCGCGGCGTTTCGCGCCGCGCGTTCCCCGGCCGGGCTGGCGCGTACGATATCGAAGACTGTGATCAGCACCTATGGGCGCGACTTCGCCGTCGCCTCGACGCTATTCCACCGCGCCAGCGTACCCGGCAAAGTCGGCCGTCAGATGCAGACTTGGGTGCGCTTTCCGGAAGGCTGGCGCGTCGTCGCCGCGCATGTGAGCTTCATCGACGAGCCCAAATGACCGCCCCATCACACCGCAGCTTTTTCCTGGGCCATGAACGCGCGCCAGCCGCCGAAACCTGAAATGTCGCGCGCGCCTGCGACCGCCTCGGCCTCGACCAAAAAACCTTTGACCGAGCGGCCGCCGTCGAGTTCGAGGGTGCCGATCGACAGCGGCGCCGGTACTGCGGCGACAAATCGGCCGAACGCACTCTCAGACATTGCCCAGACTTCGATCTCAATGGCGGCGCCGGCACCATTTTTCACGCGGACCAGTCCGGGCTTCGGCGGACGAGTGCCGGGAAGCGCAAAGAGCCGGTAATGCGGCGCCGTCGTGCCGCGCTCGATCAGCCGCGCGCCGGCGTTCCGCAATTCACCATTGAGCGGCATCCCCGAAAGATGAGCGCCGACCACGGCGAGCGGTATTTCGCCCGCCGCGGGCGCGGACGGCTGCGGCGCGAGCGGCGGCTGCGCGTATTTGAGCGCGCCGAGCGGCAATCCGGTCGCGACGTGGAATTCGCGGCCGATGGCCGCGAGCGCCGCATCCTGGCCGGCCAGCCCAAGCAGCGTCACACCGAACGGCGTACCGTCGGGCCGCATCGAGGCCGGTACGGCAAGCCCGCACATGTCGAGCAAGTTGACGAAGTTGGTATAAGTGCCGAGCCGGCTGTTCAGCCCGATCGGATCGGCGAGCACCTGCTCGACCGTATAGATCGTCGGCGCGGTCGGCAGCACCAGCGCGTCAATCGCGCGAAACGTGTGGTCGCGCACGCGCCGCAGATCCTCGAGCTGATAGAAGGCCGCGAAGGCGTCGGCTGCGGTGCCGTGCGCGCCGGCGAGGATTACCTGGCGCGTGACGGGATGCAACGATTCCGGCGACGAGGCGATGAGCGCGCGCGTCGTCAAGTAGCGCTCGGCAACCCACGGTCCCTCGTACAGCAACCGCGCAGCCGCGTAGAACGGCTCGATATCGATGTCCACGATTTTTGCGCCAAACGCGGCGAACCGCATGAGCGCTGCGTCGTAAGCGGCCTCCGACACGCGATCGCCGAAGAACAGACGCTGACCAGGGAGCGGCACCCCGAGCCGGAGCCCCTGGGGCATCGGTCCAACACCGTGCGCCACGCGAGAACGCGCGTGGGCATCGGCCGCATCCGGTGCCGCAATCACGCTCAACATCGCCATGGCATCGTCGACGGTGAGCGCGAAGACTGAAACGCAATCGAGCGTGCGGCACGCCGGCACGACACCGGCAGTGGAAACAAGGCCGCGGCTCGGCTTTAGCCCGACGATGTTGCTGAAACCTGCCGGCACGCGGCCCGACCCGGCAGTGTCGGTGCCGAGCGCGAGCGGGGTCAAGCCGGCTCCCACCGCGAGCCCGGAGCCGGTGCTCGAACCTCCGGGAATAAGCTTCGGATCGAACAGGTTGCGGCCGACGCCGTAAGGGGTGCGAACGCCGACGAGGCCAGTCGCGAACTGGTCGAGATTTGTTTTGCCGAGAACGAGCGCACCGGCCTGGCGAAGCCGCGCGACGGCAGCGGCATCCTTGTTGGGACGATAGCTGTAAGCGGGACATGCGGCAGTCGTCGCCAGGCCCTTGACGTCGATATTGTCCTTTACCGAAACCGGAATGCCGTAGAGCGGGAGCGTTTTGTCAGCGCCCAATTGAAGCGCGCGCGCCTCGGCCAGGACCTCGGCTTCCTCGCGCAGCGCGATGAAGATCGCCGGATCGTTGTGGACGCGGATGCGCTCGAAGCTCCGCGCGACAATGTCCTCGGGCTTGACTGCTCCGCCGCGATAGGCGTCGAGGATTTCGGCGACCGTCTCGGTCAAGTAAGGCTCCGATTTTGGCGCGAGAGGCGGGTCCGGTAACCGCTTTCGCCGCCTCTTTTGTGCCAAATCCACGCCATTTCGCAATGGGCATACCGCGCGTCACGCGTGCAAAGCACGATAACGGAATCACCTGCGCGGTTGCACCCGGCGGGTTAGCCGCCTATATTCTGGCCGCTTTCCAGTCATCGCTGATGACATAAGTGGCTTCGCCCGACCGGGCGGGCGGAGCGCAGAGGAGATTTGCACATGGCTGTCACCCCCTTGATGCCGAAAGCGACGGCGGTGTGGCTGGTCGAGAACACCAGTCTGTCGTTCGACCAGATTGCACAGTTCTGCAACCTCCATCCGCTGGAGGTAAAGGCGATCGCGGACGGGGATGCGGCGCAAGGGATCAAAGGACTGGACCCGATTCTGACCGGGCAACTGACTCGCGAGGTGATTGCCGACGCGGAAGCCCATCCTGACCACCCACTGCACATCGCAGACCCCAAGGTCCGCCTGCCCGAGGCGAAGCAAAAGAAAGGCCCGCGCTACACGCCGGTGTCGCGCCGTCAGGACCGGCCGAACGCCATCCTCTGGCTGGTGCGCAACCATCCCGAGCTCAAGGATAGCCAGATCATGCGGCTCGTCGGCACCACGAAATCGACCATCCAGGCGATCCGCGACCGAACGCACTGGAACTCGGCCAGCCTGACACCGCTCGATCCCGTGACGCTTGGTCTGTGCTCGCAGATCGACCTCGATTTTGAGGTGCAGCGCGCGGCCAAGGAGAAGCCGGTGCCGGTCGAGGCGCAGGGCGCGACGCTGCTTCCTGCGTCCGTCACGACGGCGCCAAAGGAGGAGCCGGAGGAGCCAGCTGCGGTGAAGAAGGCCGAGGACCTCAACGTGGAAGCTGTATTCGCCAAGCTCAAGCAGCTCGGCGGCAAGGGCGAGTGATCCTTGCCAGCCGTTACTGCTTCGCGGCGGCGTAGGGATAGACGAGATCGCCGGTCTTATATTGCGGCGGCCAGAGGACGGGCTGCACCTTGCCGTCGGCGAACTGCTCGAAATTGTTCGGCGCCACCTTCTGGAATTGCGTGAACACCGTTCGCGCCTCCGTCCATTCGCCGTCTTTGCCGTATTCGATGTCGCCGACGACGGTCGCAAATTTGTGGCTGTGCATGTAGTCGGCGAGCTTGTTCTGATCGAGGCTGCTGGTGCCTTCGACGGCCTGCGCCAGCACCTGTCCGGCGGCATAACCGAACGGCACGAAGCCATAGCCTAGCTGATCGATTTTTTCGCCGGCCGCCACGGCGCGATAGCGCTTGAGCACATCTGCGACGCCAGGGAAGTTGAAGGTCGGCGCCTGCACAAAGCTCTCCATGATGACCAGGCCGTCGAGGATCGGACCGAGCTGCGTCTTGATCGGCGTGATCAGCAAACCGATCATGGTGCCGCCAAACATTTTCGGCGTGAGGCCGATCTCATTCGCAGCGCGCACGATGCCGACCGTGTCGGGTGGATAGGCGGCGACGAAAACCACGTCGGGACCAGCCGCCTGGATCGCGCGCACGGTCGGAGCAAAATCCGTGGTCGGCGGCGGATAGCTTTTATCGTAGACGATCTTGAACCCGCCGGCGGTTGCATTCTCGCGCGCGCCGTCAGCTGACGTCTTGGCGAACTCGGCGTCGGCCGAGAGGATGGCGACCGTCTGCGGTTTCGGCGTCTGCGCCGCAGCAAGATCAAAAAAACCCTTGGAGAACGCTTTCACGCCGTCGGGGCCGAGCGGCTGCATCGAGAAGTATTTTGAATAATCGAAATGCCGATTCACGCTCACCGCCAGCATTGTGATCGTGACCTTGTTGTTTTCGACGATCACCGGCATCGCCGCCGCCGCCATGTTCGTAGCATAGGGGCCAAGCAACAGATCGACTTTGTCGACGCTGATCAGCTTGGTGTAGATGCCCGGAACGTTCGAAGGATTGCTTTGGTCGTCGTAATAGACAAGCTCGACCGGTCTGCCGAGCAAGCCGCCCCTGGCGTTGAGATCGTCTCGCCAGAGCTGGAGTGCGATCAAAAGCTGCTTGCCGTTCTGCGCCACTGCGCCGGTCATCGCCATGCTGAATCCGACCTTGACCGGATCGGCGGCGGATGCGGGCGATAAGGGAGAGAGCAACAACAACGCAGCCGCCGCAGCAAAAGTCACGATACGCCGGATCTGCTTGCTCCAACCGGGCTGCATTGCCACCCCCCCTTTTCTCGGTGGTAATCCCTCCCTTTTTCTGGGAGGGGCACGCGTCATTTCATCATGTCATCGCCCGGCATAATGCCCCAGAGATTCGAAGCAGCGGGGTCTTTCTCCCAGACTTTCGGGCGCTGGGGTGCATCGCGATGCCATGGCCGCGGCTCGAAATAACCGAGCTCCTCGTTCATGCGGTCAAGTTCGGCAAAGGTCTCGGTGATCAGCCCGTTGGGCCCGCGATGATAGGCGAACAGATTGTGGCCGATACCGTGCCGGCCCGGACCCCAGAGCAGCTTGTAGCCGTTAAGGCTGAGAAAGTCGCACGCCTCGTGCATGTGACCCCAATCGCGCAGTTCGAACGCGGTGTGGAAGTGCCGGTTCGAACCGGTCTCCATCAGGTTGATGGTGTGATGATCGGGCCCGCAGCGCAGGAATGAGAAGAAGTCCGCCATCCAGTCGGATTCGCGAAAGCCGAGCACGTCGCAATAGAACTTGGTGACGTGTTTGACGTCGGTAACGTGGAAGGCGACATGGCCGAGCTTGTGCGGCACGATGCCCTTTTTCTGGAATTTCTGGTGCGAGAAGGCACCACGCTTGAACACTTCCAAGGTCGTGCCCTTCGGATCGGCGAAGGTCACCATGTCCGAGATCGACGGCTCCGGGTCTTTCTTGCGCTGCGTTTTGACGCCGTGAGCCGAGACCTGCTTCTCGAATTCGCCGAGATCGGCTTCAGGCGCGATCTGGAAAGCGAGGCTCACACAATCGGCCTTCGCCCCTCGCCGTAATACCACGGAATGATGGTCGACCGTGGAGGCGAGGTACACGACATCCTTCTCCTTGGCTACAAGCATCAGCCCGAGGATATCGGCGTAGTACTCGGTCTGCTTGTCGAGATCGGGCGTCTCATAGGTAGCGTGGCCGATCTTGTTGACGCGGATCATGCGGACTCTCCTTTATTGTCAACTCTCGTCCCCTTTTGGGGAATGGGTTTCTCGGATATTTCACGCGGCAGCGCGCCGATCACATCGATCATGGCTGCGCCATCGCAATCGGACAGTCCCATCGCTACGAAGCGATCGAACAGCTCGGCGGTGCGATCGAGAAGCGGCGTCGCCACGCCGACGCTGTCGGCGAATTCGCCGATCATCTCGATATAGTGTTGCAACCCGGGAATGGGCCCCTGCAGCGGTTTGAAGCGCCGCTCCGCCATCCACGGTGCGCGGATGCCGAACTGGGTCGAGCCGCCGCTGCCGGTCGCGACGGCCTTGATCATCAAATCGACATCGACGCCGGCCTTGAGCCCGAGCGCCATCGCCTCCGCCGTTGCGGCGATATGGATCGAGACCAGTAGATTGTTGATGAGCTTGACGCGGCTCGCCGCGCCGAACGCGCCAAAATAGATGCAGGAATCGGCAAAGCCGGCGACGACAGGCTCGAGTTTCTTGCAGGCCTGCGCATCGCCGGCCAGATAGACAACGCCCTTGCGCGCCGACACCATGCCAGGTGTGCCGGCGACTTCGCCATCGATGAAGAAGGCGCCTTTCTCGGCAAGCGGCGCGATCTGCCGCGCCTTGACCGGTACTGGATACGAACCCAGCTCAACGACGATCTGCCCCGGCCGCGCCGAATGCACGAGCCCCTCGGGGCCTTGCACGACCTGTTGCAACGCCTCGTCCGAGGGCAGACAGGAGAACACGACGTCCGCCTGCGCGCCGACCTCAGCCGCCGAACGCACGGCCACGCCGCCGATCTTCTTGAACTCGTCGAGCGAGCCGCGACGATAGCCGACCACGCGATAGCCGCTGTTGATCAGGTTTTGCGAGATCGGCATTCCGATCTTGCCGACTCCGACGAAGCCTACGGTCTCCATTACCACTCCGCTACGCTATCTCAATCGACTGATCGGAGAGATTAACACGCAACCCGAGCGTGCCCTCCATGATCGTCCATTCCTTAAGCTCGAAGGACCTCAGTCCGTTGACGACGAGCGGGTCGGCTTCCGCGAGCGCGCGCGCCTCATGCGCGCTCGCCGCCCGCAGGATCGTCAGGCCGGCACCGCTCGGCGGTCCCTCGCCATCGGCCAACGGACCGGACGCGAACAGAACGCCGCGTTTTTCAAGCCCGATCATGTATTCGAGATGCGCCGGCAACAGCGCTTTGAGCTTCTCGGGCGTCGGCGATGGCTGCGAAAGGACAGCATAAAGCTTACGCCGCAGCATTTTCCGGGTGAGCTCGGCGATGCGCTCGTCCACGTTCATAACTCGGCTGTCCTCCCGCCAGGTTGACGTATTTTGCCTCATGGTCGGCCGTCAAGTCGCAATTTGTCAACATGGACCAGTTCGCCAGTGTGAACACTTTTGACACCCCAAACGCCGCGGACGCCCTCATAAAGGCTCAGCGGACTGGCGATCCGGAGTTTGACGCGCGCTGGAAATGACTCCCGCCGCTTACGGAACTGTCAGGCAGCTCGACCGGTATATTCTCCGTCGACATATATGAGAGGATCTATGTCGCCGTTGACGGCGAGCGACGTGATGCGACCCATGAAGACGGTATGCGTTCCGTATTCCAGCTCTCTGTCCTTCCGGCAGACAATAGCCGCCTGCGCGTCGATCAGTACAGGCGCGGCCGCGCGAATATCCCAGCGGCCGACATCAAATCGGCCGCTCGGGTTTGTACCACCGCTGCAGAGCCTGGAAATATCGACGTGAGCACGGCTGAGAATATTGATCGCGAATTCGTTCGCGCTGTTGAGCGCCCGATGGAACCCCGCGGATCGATTGACGCATAGCAGCATTGAAGGCGGCTCCATGCTGAGCGCACTAACCGAGGTGGCGGTCATCGCATAATTTTGTCCGTCGTAACGGCAGGTCACGACGCTCACCGAACTCGCCAGACGCCGGAGGGCAAGCTTCGCATCGGCGATGAGTTGCTGAGACTCAGTCATGGCGGATCGTGCCCTCAATAGAGCCCCACCGGGTCGAGCCCAAGCTTCTGCTGCCCGTACATTGCGGAGATCGCTTCCCAATCGAGACTGAGATGCAATGCCGCGGCGTTGACATCGCGCCAAAAGCGCTGCAACGGCGCCGCGAGATCGCTGCCGCCGGCGCCTTCCTTCGCGAACAGGTCGTTGACGACCGCTACGGATTGTTTCGCCGCAAACCCTTGATTGCGGCGGATGGCGACGCGCTCGCCGATTTCCAACGGCACCCCGCGACGGACCTTATCCTCCGCGGCCGTCACACTGGTGAGAAGCAAGGTGAACGCCGACTCTATCGTCGCCGATGCCGCCCCTATCTTGTTCTGAATCATCGGCGAGTTGGCCACCGGGACCACCATTCCCGGCCTTGCCGCGCGTACCCGCGTCTGCGCCATTTGAACAAAGGAATCGAGAGCGCCTTGCGCCATGCCCAGCACCGGTGACACCAGCGCGGTCGGGCCAAAGGTCGTGAAGGCGAAGCGGCTCATATTGTTGTTTTCGATTTCCGCGCCCGGGGTCTTTCCCGCGACAATGTCGGCAAATCGCACCATGCGGTGGTCCGGAACAAAGACCGGCTTGTCGATACGCACGGTTTTGCTGCCTGTGCCCTGCAGCCCGCTGGTGAACCAGGTGTCCTGGTCGACGATCATGTCGGTGTTGGGCACGAGACACCACATCACCTCGGGCGGCCCCTTGGAATTCGGCATGAGCGCGCCGAGCATCAGCCACTGGCTGTTCTCGCAATTGCTTGCGTAGGGCCATGAACCGGCGAGCTTGATGCCGCCCGGCACGATCTCGCAGTCCTTGCTCGGGTTGTAAGATCCGGCGACGAGGTTGTCGAGGTCGCTCCAGACGTCACGTTGAGCGTCGAGCGGGAAGTATGCCGTCATCCACTGATAGCACATGGCCAGCGAGCCACACCAACCGGTGCTGCCACAAACCTGACCCAGCTCGAATGCGATTTGCGCCAATTCGCCCAGACCATATTCGAAGCCGCCAAACCTCGCCGGCCGCACCAGCTTGGTAAGCTCAGCGTCGCGCAAATGGTCCATGGTTTTCTTCGGCACCCGCCGGTTGGTCTCGGTATCGCGCGCGGCGTCGAGAATGATCGGCTTCAAATCGCGGACGCGATCGAGCAAGACGGAGAAGTCGGTCCTTGCCTGCTTTGCGGCAAAGGGCACAGTCTTGGCGACTTGCACGCGTTCCTCCATCGGCCATTTTTGATCTGTGAGTGGAGGCTCGCACCGCGGCACGGTGTTGACAAATCGAGTTTTCCAACCTGAAGCATTGGCTAGGCCGATGGTTGGCGAACGTCGCATCACCACCGGCTAACCTTCTGGGAAATATGCAGAATTTCGATCTCAATTTACTGTCGTCGCTCGACGCGCTGCTCGCCGAAAAGAACGTGACGCGAGCCGCGAAGAAGATGCACGTCACCCAGTCGACGATGAGTGGCATCCTGCGTCGTCTGCGCGATCAATTCGACGACGAGTTGCTTATTCGCAACGGACGCCGGTACGAGCTGTCGCCGTTTGCTCAATCGTTGGCCATATCCGTCCGCCAGACGATTCTTCAGATCGATTCAACGATTTCCGCCAAGCCTCTGTTCGACCCAAAGAAGGACCGGCGCAGGTTCCGGATCATGGCGTCTGACTACAGCACAATGGTGCATCTGTCGGCGGTATTCAGGCGCATCGAGAAGCAGGCACCCTACATCAGCTACGACATCGTCCCGATTAATTCACCGCTCGAACACGTACGTAGTGGAACAGTCGACCTGTGTGTGACAGGCAACCCGTATACGCAGGTTGACGCGACCTCGGATCAACTATTGCGCTCGGACACATTGTTCTCGGAGGTTTATTGTTGCGTCGTCGATAACGATCATCCGTTGCGCGGCACCATCGCGCTCGACCAACTCTTCGAATTTCCGCACGTCGTGGCCCAATTTGCCGGCGTAACGATGCAGACGAGCGAGTTCAAGATTGGTGGTGGACGAAACCGCTCGAACCCGATCATCAATGTTTCCAGCTTCAACGTCATTCCCGCCCTGGTCCGCGGTACCAGGTCGGTCGGTATCCTGCCGAATCGAATGGTGGACGTAGCTGCGGAGCGGTCGGGTTTGCGCGCGCTCGACGTCGCTTTCGAAATGCCGTCGTTCACGGAGCGTTTGATTTGGCATTCCAGGTTCGCCTACGACCCCGCGTTCTGCTGGCTACGCAGCGTCATGCTGGAGATGGCGTAGGAGAACGCTGCGAAGCCGTATCTGATTTTTCGCGGCGGTGGAGATGTGCCTATCCCTCCGCCTTGCCCTGTTCGTGCACCTCATAGCCGGCCTCTTCGAGAGAGGAGACTCCGAAGTAACCAAAGATCGCGCGCACCGGAACGTCGCTCTTGTTACGAAAACCGTGCCATTCGCCACGAGGTGCGAACACCGCATCTCCAGCGTTCATGGCGACCTCACGGCCTTCGACAAGATGGGCGCCCCGCCCTTCGAAAACGTAGAAAAACTCGTCGGCGTGATCGTGCCTGTGCAGGAGATGGGCCGCGCCGGGGACGAAAGTGCTTTGTCCGACGACAAGGGAACCGGATTTTGCCGCGTTCGGACCGACGAGCCATCGGGCGGCGACGTGCACGAATCCCAGCTCAGGCCGATGAAACGGCACATTTTCCACTCGCTCCAGGTGCGTGATCGTTGTTTCGCCGTCTGCCGCCCCGCGAACACCTTGGATCAGCAGCAGCCGTAACGCGCCGTCGCGAGGCCCCAGTTCGATGGTTCGCCCTCCCGGCAGGAAGATGACCGACCCTTCACGGACCTCAACGGCAGGCAGCTCGCCGCGCGCGAAGCCGCGTCCATGCAGGACAAAAACCATATTTTCACATTGTTTGTCCGACGTGAGACGCGCCGCGCCGCCCGATCCGACCTCGATCAGGCCTATCTTGCCGAGAGACGCGCCGCCCAAATCGTCACTGATCAGCCAGCGTGCCGCGACATCGCCGGTGCCAATGCTTTCGGCAAAACTGGAATGAGCGGAGCCGTGCTTTGATGCCAGATACATCGTGTTTCCTTGAGCCCACTCACCCCCCCTGGGCGGCCGCGTCGAGCCGACGCTAAATCATCCTGACGCCACCTTCGACCATAAGGTTCTGGCCAGTGATGTAGTCGGATCTTGCGGAGGCGAGAAACGTGGTCGCACCCACCAGGTCCTGCGGGGTCGACACGCGGCCCAAAATCGCCCGGGTCTTGGCAAGTTCATCAACGGCGTTGGGCTCATCTCTGTAGCCGGCCTTCATCAAATCCTTATCCAGTCCATCCCACATCTGCGTCTTGACGAAGCCCGGGCTGAAACAATTGACGGTGATGTTGTGCTTGCCTAACGCTTCGGCCCCCGCCTGGGAGATGGAGATAACGGCCGCCTTGCTGGCACAATAGATCGTCGCAATTTGTTCGCCGACTTTTCCGGCGATCGACGCGGTGTTGATGATCTTTCCGCCGCTATTCTGCGCAATCATTTGCTTGGCGGCCTCCTGCATGCCGATCAGCACACCCAGCCCATTGATGCCCATAATTCGCGTCCAATCCGCCTCGGTGGCATCCAGGAATTGGCCCGCTTTGCTGATGCCCGCGTTGTTGAACATGACATCGAGCCGGCCATAGGCACGAACCGCCGCTTTGATCAACGCCTGTACACTAGCGCGATCCACAACGTCGACGGCGACGGCAATGGCCTCTCCGCCATCCTTTTTTATGGCGGCAGCGACACGCTGGGCAGCGGCCAGATTGAGATCGGCGACGACAACGCGTCCGCCCTCTACCGCAAGATCGCGCGCTATTCCCTCACCGATGCCGCCGCCGCCACCGGTCACGATGATCGATTTTCCCTCGACAAGCTTTGTCATTTTTTTCTCCTGGGTTTAGCGGCGCTTACGATCTAATCCGGGGCCGCAGGCCGTCGCCACGTGCTAGGCCGCCGATTTGCCGACGGGCTTTGTGCCCGTGTTCATTGCCGTAACAAGTTCATGCTCGGTGAGCGTTTCGCCATCGAGATATTGCGTCAGGACGCCGTCAACAAAGACGATGACGCGGTCCGATACCGCGACGATCTCGCCCGGGTCGCTCGAATAGAACAAGACCACTCTTCCCGCCTGGGTCAGGCGGCGCATAATTCTGTGCATTTCCCGTTTGGCGCCGATGTCAATTCCACGCGTCGGATCGTCCAGCACGAGCAGCGAGGGCGATGCCTCGATCCATTTGGCGAAGACGACTTTCTGTTGGTTGCCGCCCGACAACGAACCAACGGGCTGCTGCATCGATTCGGCAACCACGCCAAGTTGGCGGCAGCGTTGGAGCGCGGCTTGCCTGAGACTTTCGGCCCGCAGCACAAAGCCGTCCCGCCGGAGCGTGAGTGCCCGCACGCTGACGACATTTTCCGCGATGCTTTGCCGGAGCATCAGTCCGTATTGCTTGCGGTCGGCCGGAGTATAGGCAATTCCGGATTTGACGGCGCCGGCCGTGCTCGTGGGCAATGCAACGCCGCTGGGAAGCGTGACTTTTCCTGACTTCGGTTTTGCAAGACCGAACAGTACGGCGAACAATTCCTCAACGCCCGCCCCGGCAAGTCCCGCAACGCCCACGATGAGACCCGGCTGAACTTCGAGATTGTCGACAACAAGGTCGATCGGCCCCCTCAACCCGACGATCCGGAGCGGGCCAACTTCGATCCGCGGTATGGCATTGTCGGCATGGCCGGGATCGGTGCAGCGTTGTGCCCGTTCAGCCACCGACTCGGGCGCTTCGCCCAGCATGGCGGTGACAACGGGCTTCAGTTGGTCGACCGAAGGCGCAATGTCCCCCGGCACGCGTCTGCCGTTGCGCAGAATGACCAGGTTGTCGGATATCTCCAACAGCTCTTCGAGGAAGTGGCTGACATATACGATGCCAATACCAGTATCGCGCAAGCCGCGAATGATATCGTGCAGACGCTCGACTTCGGCGACGTGCAGCGACGAGGTTGGCTCATCGAGAATAAGGACACGCGGCTTTTGCAGCAACGCCCGGGCGATTTCGACCAACTGCCGGTCCGCCAGGGTCAGGTGATGAAGCGGAGTTTTGAGCGCAACCGTGACGCCGAGCTTTTGTAGGACGTCGTTGGCCTTGCGAGCAAAGGCGCGACGAGCCCGCCAGGCGCCTGTCCCCGGCGCCAAAAGCAGATTTTCTTCAACACTCAGCGCCGGGAACAGGCTGAGCTCCTGAGAGACAATCGCTATCCCCGCGCGGGCCGCAGCCTCGATCGAGCCCATGACCAGCGGTCGGCCGTCGAGCTTCAATTCACCTGCGTCCGGCGGCAGCGCGCCAGCGATGACCTTCAACAAGGTGGATTTTCCGGCACCATTGGCGCCGACCAATCCGTTGACCTTCCCCTCGATGACATCGAAATCGACGTCACTCAGCGCGTGCACCGCACCAAAGCGCTTGCTGATACCTCTGGCGGAATAGATGACAGACACAGTCCGCCTCTTCCATCGTTTCGTTGATCGGCGCCGACAAGCCGGGAAAGTGGTGTGAGTACCGCTCCAGGGGGAGCGATACTCACACGGGATTACTGTGCGGGGTGAGTATAGAGCTCGGGATCGGGCAAGGTTGCGGGCAAATTATCCCGCGTTGCCTCGATCTGTGTTTTGTAAAAATCGCGCAGCCCGGTTTCCGGCTTTTCCCAAGCCTTTTTGTAAGCCGCGATATTGCTCTGATCCACGGTGACATGCGGCACCTTCACCCAGCCTATAGGCAACGGTTTGCCCTTCAGCAGCGCATCGGCCGAGATGTAAACCGCGAGATATGCCTGCGAGAAGAAATTTGCCGGGACCGCTGCCGTTATCAATCCCTGCGCAACATCGTCGCGTACTTCTTCCGGACTGTCGTA
>Ga0302326_10017273_pt1 | contig 15059 bp, 14 predicted proteins | sample Palsa_T0_3_FD_202264 | JGI IMG/M metagenome (GOLD analysis project Ga0302326, IMG submission 202264) | Peat permafrost microbial communities from Stordalen Mire near Abisko, Sweden - Palsa_T0_3 | ecosystem: Environmental > Terrestrial > Soil > Palsa > Peat permafrost | place: Sweden: Abisko... | reverse complement strand
ACTTTCGGCCACCCACGGCGACACCTCTGCCGCAACCGCCCACACCAGATCTTCCGGCACGTCGATCAACGGGTAGCGCTTGACGCCCGCGGCGGTGGCCGCCACCAGGGTCGCGACCCTGGCCCGGCGCTGAAACGGCGACTGCCGCACGGTCCAGCTGATGATGCCCGCGGTCGCGAGGCAGTCGCGGCGTCGTTCCACGCTGCCGGCCCGGATCACCAACCAGCCATCGTGAACCCGATGCCCGAGCGCGCTCACCCGGTCGGCGGCCAGCAACGCACACCACGCTGTGACCGCGATCCATGCCGACCACACCCAAAGGGGCACAACGGATTTTCCCGCAACCAGGCTCATTAACGCCAGCGCGACACCGATCACGACCGGAAGCCCCAACGCCCGTGTCCAGCGTCGCGTCGCCGCCCGGCGGCCGTGACCGCGCAGCGGCCCGGTGACGACATCCCGATCGCCGACCAGCTCGATCAGTACCGATTCGGCGGTGGACACCGGACACGGCGGCAGCAGCACCGACGCCTCACCGGCGCCGTGCACACCGGTCATCACCGCGTCCAGGCGGGCGCCACCGAACACACGCACCAGCAACGGTTGCCGCAGCGTTCCGCCGCGCAGCCTGCTCATGTCGTAGGCCCGCTCACGAAGACGCAACAGGCCGTGCCGCAAATGCAGAACGTCCGCCTGACGCAGCAGCACCAGGTTTCCATAGGTGAGCAGCGACCTCAGCACCGCGAGTAACACCGAAGCCAGCAGAATCACCCCGCCGACAATCTCGACGGTGCTCGCCGTCCCCAACCGCTGAGCAGCGGCGAGCGCTGACTCGGCTAGTCGCGAATGCTGCAGCGGCCCAACGAATCCGCTCTCGTACACCACACCGGCCGCGGCGGCCAGCGACAGCAGGCCGGACACACTCAGTGGCGAATACCTCAGCCACGACGGCTGCCAGCGAGCCAGCACCGCGCCGGCCGCCGAGGGCTCCGCGGTCGGCGCATCGACTTGCTGCGCCGAGTCGGCCAGCAGAATCGCCCGCAGCCGGGGCACCTCGCCGGCCAGAACGGCATTCAGCTCGAAAACCCCGGATCCGTTCTCGCCCTTGGCTTCTTGGCCGGTGTTCACTCGCACCACGGCCAAGCCCATCAGGCGATGCAGCAACCGCGCATCGCTCTGCACGGACCGAATCCGGTTGAGCGGCACCGACAATACCTTGCGTTGCAAGAGACCGGCCCGCAGTTGCAGTTGGCCCGACTGCGGGTCGGCGTCGATGCGGTAACTGGTGGTGTACCAGCGCGCCACGCCGATCACGACGGTGTACGCGAGCACAGCCACCGTCCAGGACTGGTTGCCGGTGGTCGAACCCAGCACGATCGCCCCGATCAGCCATGGGAGTTCGCGCAGCAGTTCGTGCACCGGGTGAACCAGCAGCATCCTGGGACTCAGCCGCTGCCAGGCGATTTGAGGCGGCCCAGCGGCGATCGTCATGTTGCGTCCTCGGCACCGATCGCTGCGATGTCGGTCAATTGCGCGACGACGTGGTCGGCGACGTCCACGTCGAGCGCGACGATGTGCACCGCACCCGCCGAGGAGGCGGTGGTGACGGTGACGTTGGCCAGGCCGAACAACTGGTCCAACGGGCCACGGTAGGTGTCGACGGTCTGCACCCGCGAGATCGGCGCGATGCGCCTTTCCTGCACCAGCCATCCGGTGCGGGTGTACACCGCTTGCGGACCAATCTCCCACCGGTGCACCCGATATCGCCACATCGGCACGACAGCCAACGAGATCAACGCGCCGAGCGCGGTGACGACGCCGAGCAGGATGTGCAGCCACGGCATTCGCTTGTCGAATTCGAGCCACACCGCTTGACCGGCCGCCAGCAGCAGCCACGGAATGACGCCGCCGATCGCCCATCGCAGCGGCGCGCGCCGGCTGGGCGGATGGGCGGGATCGACCAAGCCGGCGACCGGCGGGCCAGGGGTGCGGTTGTCCACGTCATCGAGAATGCCACCGAGGTGACAGCGGATTGCACCGACACGGCGACAACGATCTTCCGATGAGTATCGTCTTCGGGCATGAGCTCGAACGGCAAATGGACCACGGTCGACATACCGGACCAGAGCGGCCGCGTCGCCGTTGTCACCGGCGCAAATACCGGGCTCGGCTACCACACGGCCGCCGCACTGGCCCAGACCGGCGCCCACGTCGTCTTGGCGGTCCGCAATCTGGAGAAGGGTAACCTCGCGCTGGCCCGCATCGTCGCCGCCTGTCCGGACGCCGACGTCACGCTGCAGGAACTCGACCTCAGCTCGTTGGCCTCGGTGCGCGCCGCCGCCGCGGCGCTGCGCAAGTCCTACCCGCGCATCGACCTGCTGATCAACAACGCCGGGGTGATGTGGACTCCCAAGCAGCTCACCGCCGACGGATTTGAAATGCAGTTCGGCACCAACCATCTCGGCCACTTCGCGTTGACCGGGTTGCTGCTCGACAACCTGCTGCCGGTCCGCGGTTCGCGGGTGGTGACGGTCAGCAGCATGGGCCACCGGATCCGCGCCGCCATCCACTTCGACGATCTGCAATGGGAACACCGCTACGACCGGTATGCCGCCTACGGGCAGTCGAAGCTGGCCAACCTGCTGTTCACCTACGAGCTGCAGCGCCGACTGGCGGGTCACCGGAAGAACACCATCGCGGTGGCCGCCCACCCCGGCGCGTCCAGCACCGAGCTGGGCCGCAACGTGCCGACGCTGATCAAACCGCTGTTCGCAGTGGCAGGCGGCCTGCTCTTCCAGGGCGCCGCGATGGGCGCCCTGCCCACGCTGCGCGCCGCCACCGACCCGGACGTCGAAGGCGGGCAGTACTACGGCCCCGACGGCCTGGGTGAGCAGCGCGGACACCCCAAGCTGGTTTCCTCGAGCGCACAATCGCACGACGAAGACTTGCAGCAGCGGCTGTGGACCGTCTCGGAAGAATTGACCGGCGTCACGTATCCGGTCTGACGGCCGCCGACGGCTCCGTAAGATAACCGCGTGGCACGACGTCCCCGCTTGACCGACGAAAACCAGACGGTCAGCCCGCAACATCTGCTGTCGTTGGTGCGCTCGACCGTTCCGCCCGTCCACCCGGCCGGGTTCCCGTTCATTTCCGCGGGGTTGGGCCTGGCCCTGGTCGGCCGCCGCTCCCGTTGGCTGCGCCGGATCGGCCTGCTGGCCGCCGGGGCCTGTGCCGGCTTCTTCCGGCACCCGCCGCGGGTGCCGCCGACTCGGGCCGGCGTTGTCGTCGCACCCGCGGACGGCTTGGTGTGCCTCATCGAATCGGCCGCCCCGCCGCCCGAGTTGGAGATGGGTGACGCCGAACTAACCCGAGTCAGCATCTTCCTGTCGCTGTTCGACGCTCACGTGCAACGAGCGCCGGTGAGCGGCGAAGTGATCGCTGTGCAGCACCGGCCGGGTCTGTTCGGCTCGGCCGACCTCCCCGAGGCCAGTGACGACAACGAACGCAATAGCGTACGGATCCGCACCGAGGACGGCGTGGAGATCATCGCCGTGCAAATCGCGGGTCTGTTGGCGCGCCGAATCGTCTGCGACGTTCGTGCGGGCGACAAACTCTCGATCGGTGACACCTATGGCCTGATCCGATTCGGGTCGCGACTGGACACCTATCTACCCGCCGGCACCGAAGTGTCGGTCAGCATCGGTCAACGTGCGGTGGCCGGCGAGACGGTGTTGGCGCAGCTGCGGTGATTACTAGGCCGCGCGGCAGGCGAGTGGTCAACCTGCGCATCCTGCCCAGCTCGATGAGCGTGCTGGCGATCTGCGCCGGGCTGACCTCGATCCGGTTCGCTCTGGAGGGTCAGCCTCACGTGGCGATCGCGCTGATCGCCGCGGCCGCGATCCTCGACGGGCTCGACGGCCGAGTGGCCCGCGCGCTGGATGCCGAGTCCCGGATGGGCGAGGAGATCGACTCGCTGGCCGACGCGGTGAACTTCGGGGTGGCCCCGGCGGTGGTGGTCTATTGGTCGATGCTGCCCACGCTGGCGGCCGGCTGGGTTGTGGTCATGCTGTACGCGGTGTCAATCGTGTTGCGGCTGGCCAGATTCAACGCGCTGCTCGACGACGCCAGCCAGCCATCGTTCACCAAGGAGTTCTTCGTCGGTGTGCCGGCACCGGCCGGCGCGATCTGCGCGCTCGGACCGCTGGCCGCCAAGCTGCAGTTCGGCGCGGGCTGGTGGACCTCGCCGTGGTTCGTCTGCACATGGATCACGGCCTGCTCGATGCTCTTGGTCAGCCGGCTGCCGATGCGCAAGATGCACGCCGTCTCGGTGCCGCCGAATCTGGCCGCGCTGCTGCTGGCCGGACTGACCATCGTCGCCGCTGCCGCGTTGCTATTCCCCTACATCCTGATCATGGTGATCATCGTCGCGTACCTCTGCTACATCCCGTTCTCGGTGCGCAGCCATCACTGGCTGGCCGCACATCCGGAGGCATGGGGTGAGAAACCCAAGCAGCGGCGCGCCACCCGGCGCGCGATCCGCCGGGCGCAGCCCAACCGCCGATCGATGGCGCGACTGGGATTGCGCCGGCCCGCCGGCCGCCCATGACGTCTCCCGCCCGGCTCACACTGACGGCTCGGCTGAACACCTCGGCCGTCGACTCTCGCCGCGGCGTGATCCGACTGCATCCCAATGCCATTGCCGCCCTTGGCATTCGGGAATGGGACGCGGTGTCGCTGACCGGGTCGCGCACGACGACAGCGGTGGCGGGTATAGCCGGCCCGCAGACCCCGATCGGCACCGTGCTGCTCGACGATGTGACGCTGTCCAACGCGGGGCTGAGCGAGGACACCGCGGTCATCGTCGCCGCGGCCACCGTGTACGGCGCCCGGTCGGTGACCCTGAGCGGCTCGACCTTAGCCAGCCAGTCGGTCCCGTCCACAACACTGCGACAAGCCCTGCTGGGCAAGGTGTTAACCGTCGGCGACGCGGTGTCCCTGCTGCCCCGCGACCTGGGTCCTGGCACCTCGACGTCGGCGGCGACCCGGGCGCTGGCCTCGGCGGTGGGTATCAGTTGGACGTCGGAGCTGTTGACGGTCACCGGGATGGACCCGACCGGGCCGGTGAGCGTGCAGCCGAACTCGTTGGTGACGTGGGGAAACGGCGTTGCGGTCGGCGACGCACCGAAGCCTGGGCAGGTCGAAGCTAAGGCGCTACAGCTCACCGTAAGCGACCTCAAGGGCGTCAGCGCGCAGGCGGCCAAGCTGACCGAGTGGCTCAAGCTGGCACTCGACGAACCACACCTGTTGCAAACCCTGGGCGCCACAACCAATTTGGGTGTGCTGTTGACGGGTCCGGCCGGCGTCGGCAAGACAGCGCTGGTGCGCGCGGTCTGCGCGGGCCGACGGCTGGTTGAACTCGACAGCCCGGAAGTCGGTGCGCTGGCCGCCGACGACCGCCTGCAGCGGGTGGCCGTGGCGGTCGCGAAAGTTCGCGACGGCGGTGGAGTACTGCTGATTGCCGACGTCGACGCGCTGCTGCCGGTCACCGCCGAGCCGGTTGCGACGCTGATCCTGGCCGAGTTACGCAGAGCGGTTGCCGCCGCCAAGGTCGCGGTGATCGTCACGTCGGCGGTACCGGAGAACCTCGACCCGCGGCTGCGCGCCCCGGACCTGTGCGACCGCGAACTGGTACTCAGCCTGCCCGACGCCCCGACCCGCATCGCGCTGCTGCAGAGCCTGCTGCATCAGGTGCCCACCGATGATCTCGCTCTGAGCGAGATCGCGGACCGTACACCAGGTTTCGTGGTCGCCGACCTGGCCGCACTGGTACGCGAGGCGGCATTGCGCGCCGCCGCGCGGGCCAGCTCCGACGGCAACTCGCCGAAGCTCACCCAAGAGGACTTGCTCGGCGCGCTTACGGTGATCCGGCCGCTGTCGCGATCGGCAACCACGGAGGTGTCGGTCGGATCGGTCACCCTCGACGATGTCGGCGACATGACCGCCACCAAACAGGCGCTCACCGAAGCGGTGCTGTGGCCGCTCCAGCATCCCGACACGTTCGCCCGGCTCGGGGTCCAGCCGCCGCGCGGCGTGCTGCTCTACGGCCCGCCGGGCTGCGGCAAAACCTTCGTGGTGCGTGCGCTGGCCAGCACCGGGCGGCTTTCGGTACACGCTGTCAAAGGGTCTGAGCTGATGGACAAGTGGGTCGGCTCCTCGGAGAAGGCGGTACGCGAATTATTCGGCCGAGCAAGGGACTCCGCGCCGTCGCTGGTCTTCCTCGACGAGATCGACGCGTTGACCCCGCGGCGCGGGCAGAGCTTCGACTCCGGCGTCACCGACCGGGTGGTGGCGGCGCTGCTCACCGAGCTCGACGGCATCGAACCGCTGCGTGATGTCGTGGTGGTCGGCGCCACCAACCGGCCGGAACTGATCGACCCCGGGCTGCTGCGCCCCGGCCGGCTGGAGAAGCTGGTGTTCGTCGAACCACCGGACGCAGAAGCGCGAGCGGACATCCTGCGCACCGCGGCCAAGTCGATTCCGCTGCGCGACGTCGACCTGGACGCGTTGGCGGCCGACTTGGACGGATACAGCGCCGCGGACTGCGTGGCGCTGTTGCGCGAGGCCGCGCTTACCGCCATGCGGCGCTCGGTCGACGCCGCAGAGATCACCGCCGCCGACGTAGCGGCCGCGCGTGAAAACGTCCGTCCCTCACTGGATCCCGCGCAGCTCGCCGCACTGCGCGCTTTCGCCACCGAGCGCTGACCTTAGACAGAGCGGTGGTAGTAGAAGCTGGGCTGATCTTGCCCGGCCTCCACACTGGTGTAACCGTGGCGCTCGTAGAACCGATGCGCGTCGGTGTCCGCACCGTCAACCGCGATTTCGATCAGCCGGCCGCCACGCTCACGGGTGAGCGATTCCACCGCGGCCAAGAGTGCCGAGCCGAGTCCACGGCCGCGTGCCTCCGGTGCGACATAAAGCTCGTCGACGAGGACGACGGGGCCGTCGTACCAGACGTTCGGGCGCAACGTCAGCAGCGCAAGCCCAACGGCGGGATCTCCTGCAAGAAAAGCAATTACATCGCTACCGGCCAACAAGCTGTGCAGTCGGGCGATCAATACGTCCGGCCCCGGTGTGGGCGCGTGATATTCCCGGTTGAATGCGTCCAGCAACCGTGCCACCGTCTCGGCATCTGATGGCGTCGCCGCTCGCGGTGCGGGGGAACTCATATGCGCGAGTATGGACGATCAGCCGGCGCTCAGCGCTTGCATGAGTCGGTTCATCACCACACCGGCTTCTTGGCGGGCGTGGTCGTGATCCTTGGCCCGTGCCACATAAAGGGTCGCCTCACGCATCGCCCCGAGCATCGTCAGCGCGGTCGCTTCGACCGGCTGCGGCGGGATGCGCCCGATCTCGATCGCGCCGGCCAGCAGGTCGCGCACGAAGCCGATGTTGTAGCGGTTTCCGATCTCGGTCCACCGCGCCCAGCCCAGCACGGCCGGGGCGTCGACAAGCACGATGCGCTGCACTTCCGGATCGGAGGAGGCATCCAACCAAAAGTCAACGCCGAGCCGCATGATTGTGACCGGATCAGTCTGATTGGACGCGACGATTGCCTCGCCCATCCGCGTGGCGAGCTCCCCTTCGACCTGCTCGAAGACCGCGGCAAACAGCTCGGTCTTGTCGGCGAAGTGGTGGTACAAGGCACCGCGGGTCACGCCCGCGGCCCGCACGATCGTCTCGAGCGCGACATCGGCGAAACCGTGTGCGGCGAACAGCTGACGAGCCGCCACAGTCAGCGCCTCGCGCGTCCCTGCGGCCCGCTCGGCCTGCGTACGACGGGTAGCTTCCATCAACCGTTGCCTTTCATACATACGGTATGTATCTTCGTACATACCGTATGTAGGTAGTCCAATCGTAATCCGCCGATCCTAAAACGAGAGTTCCGACGGTCCTATCAGACAGCCCTATCAATCGGAAAGGTTCACCACGATGACAAGTTCAGCACTGAAGGCCATTGAAGCCGACCGCGAAGCGCTGCTGGCGCTCTGCCAGGGAGTCGACGACTCCGTCTGGTCACAGGACAGCGGGTGTCCGGGCTGGACGGTGCAGGATCTGCTGTCCCATATGGCGTGCAGTTTTTGGCTGGCCGTGGACATGTCGAAATTGCCCGACTCGGCGGGACTGCCGGCCGAACGAGCCGCTGACTTATACGTCGAGTCGCGCCGCTCCATGACTCCGGCCGAGATTCTGGCCGACTACGAGTCGGCCAGCGCGAGAGGGCTGGAGCTACTCGCCGCAGTGCAAAGCCAGGACGTTGAGGTGCCGCTCGGCGACGTCGGGACGTACCCGGCGTCGGTCGTGCCGACTGCCTACGCCTTTGAGCACTACGTGCACATCAGGTACGACCTGTTCGCGCCGGATGGGCCGATTGGCGGCGAACCGCCGGCGTCCGACGAGTTACGCCTTGGACCCACGCTGGACTGGATCGAGGCAGCGCTGCCGCAGCAGAACAGCGAGCTTCTCAGCGGCATGGACAAAGCGGTCGAGGTACGTCTCTCCGGCGTCGACGGGCGGACCTTGCAAATCGGCGATGGCGAAGTGGCTGGCCAGATTGACTGTGATGCAGCGGCGTTCGTCCGTTGGGTCACTCAGCGTGGCAGCTGGGAATCACTTGGCGTCAACGCACAAGGCGACCCGGCCACCCTTGAGGTGGTCCGCCGGCTAAACGTGTTCTGACGACGGGCCGGGGACGAAGCTCGTCAGCAATGCGCGCGACGCCGTGGCGAGATCGTCTTCCAGCCAGTCCGGGATGGGGTCGTCGTTGGCATGACGCCGCACAACGGCGCTGGGCAGATCGACCACCGCTCGGGCGATCGCGTCGATGCAGCGCGGATCGGTGCTGCCGTATAACTCACGTGCGAAAGTCCTGCCCCGCTCGATCAGCGGCGCATTCTGAGCGGCCAAGGTCTGCTGAAATTCGTCGTCGGGTTCGCCGTCGAGCAGATCGCTCGGCCGCAGCGCCACCAGTAGTCGAGCGTCGTCGGGAAACTCGCGCATGAAATCGACCGCCGCAACGGCCGTCGCGACCGCAGATTCGAGAATCGTGTCCGCAGTTGCGGCGAGCGCCCGGCTCTGAAATCGCTGGAGCGCCCGCAGCCAGGCGGCAGCCAGGATCCCGTTGCGATTTGCAAATCGGTGATACAGGGTCCCCGCCGGCGCCCCGCTGGCCTTGGCGATCGCCCCGACGCTGGCCGCGCGCGGTCCTTCGACCAACACCAGTGCGCGCGCTGCGTCGAGAATCACATCGGTTTGGTGCTTTCGCGGAGGGGCCATGATCTAGTACGGTCCTTCTATATGGAACGATTACCCTATATCGACGAGCATGCCATATCCGTCGCAGCCAGCCGGGCCGAGACATGGCCCGCGGTGCTGCGAACCATCTGCCGCGACCCGCACGATCCCGCCACGGTCCCGCCCGGTTTCGTCCTGGACGAAGCCCGACCACCGGAACGACTCGCGCTCAAAGGCCGACACCTTTTCGCCACGTATCGGTGGGTATTCGAGTTGGACGCCGAAGCCCCGCAACGCACTTGCGTGCGCGCGGCGACGTGGGCGCACTTCCCCGGCCTGCACGGCAAGATGTATCGCGCGCTGGTCATCGGCACCGGCGCACACCGGGTGGTCGTGCGGGGAACGCTGAAACGCATTGCTTCCCGGGCACTGGCCGGCCGCACACAGATCGGCGAGGACGCCGCCGACTACGTGGATGTGTTCGAAGTCCCGATCCGGTCGGCCGACTCGCGCACCGTGGAGCAGGCACTGCGCGATGCGGTCGGGCAAGAACCGGACGCCCTGGGGGCCGTCGTGTTGTGGATCCACCGCCATGTACTCGGGTTTCGGCTCGGCCCCGCCTCTTCGCCCGAGCACATCATCGGCTGGTCAATCATGCGTTCGGACAACGATCAGATCGTGCTGGCGGCCAACGGGCCTCTCATGCACGGCGAGTTGGACCTGCGACGGCAGGACGGCCGACGCGCGATGCTGACCACTCGACTGCACTATCGGCACAAATTCGCCGCCCGAGCGGTGTGGCTCCTGGTTGGACCGCTGCATCGGGCCATAGCGCCGCGGCTGTTGCAGCGCGGCGTCACGCCTTCGGCAATTTGCAGTTGACTGCACTATTGCGTTTCACTGCAATTAGGGTCTACCGTTGCCCGGGTGACAGTCACGCAAAGGACAGCGCAGTCGCTGACCGAATTCATGGACGACCCGATCAACTTCTTCGGCCAGTCCTATACGCAGATGCACAGCATCGACCGCGACGAGCTGGAATCCCTGCAACGGCAGGCCATGGCCATCCGCTTTCAGCAGCACTATCAGAGCATCGAGATGCTGCGTAAGCTGACTGACCGGCTCGGGGTCACCGAGCTTGACGAGTTCAATGACGTTGTGCCGCTGTTCTTCTCACACACCGCCTTCAAGTCATACCCCGCGGCGCTGGTCGACAAGAAGCGCTTCGACCTGATGACCAAGTGGCTGGACAAGCTGACCAGCTATGACCTGTCCGACGTCGATACCGCCGGCTGCACCGGCATCGACGACTGGATCGACCGCCTCGACGAGCAGACCCCGCTTGAAGTCATCACCTCTAGCGGCACCACCGGCACCATCTCGATCCTGCCCAAAGACAAACGCGGCGCGCGGGACGGCATGACGCTGTGGAAGATCTGCCTGTTCCAAACCTTCGGAAAAGAGCCGACCGAAGCCGAGCTCAATCCCGTAGTGGATGTGGTGTGGCCCAACTTCGCCAACGGCAAACTCGGTCATCTGCGCATCGCCAACATGATCAAGCGCGGCTTCACCGGCGGTGACGAAAGCAAGTTCCACCCGCTCTACCCGGGCGCGGTCGACACCGACCTGATGTTCCTGGCCTCCAAGATGCGCGCGGCAGCGTCCCGCGGGGAACTCGATCGGCTCGAGATCGACCCGGTACTCACCGCGCGCAAGGACGAGTTCATCGCCATGCAGGCGCGTCAGGCCCAGGACATGGAGGCGTTCTTCACCCGGCTCACCGACCAGCTGCGCGGCAAGCGGGTATTCATGACCAGTGCCTTCCACCAGATGTACGACATCGCCAGGGCGGGTCTGGACCGTGGCGTGCGCAATGTCTTCGCCCCGGACTCGGCGATCCTCACCGGCGGCGGAATGAAAGGCGTTGTGCTGCCGGATGACTTCATGGACGTCATCACGGACTTTCTCGGCGTCGACCGCATCCAGGTCGGCTACGGCTTCTCCGAGTCGAGCACATTCCACTGGGGTTGCAGCGAGGGCCGCTACCACGTGGCACCGTGGGTCATTCCCTTCGTGCTCGATCCAGAGACCAGCGAGCCACTCCCCCGCACCGGCGTGCAGACCGGCCGGGCCGCGGTCTACGACATCCTGTTGCGGGCACACTGGGGCGGCGTGATCTCCGGCGACGAAGTCACCATCGATTGGGACCTGCAGTGCCCGTGTGGACAGTCCAGCGTCGCGTTCGAACCCGGCATCATGCGCTACAGCGAGAAGCAGGGCGTCGAGGACGACCGGATTACCTGCGCCGCAACGCATGAAGTACACAACGAAGCGGTGAACTTCATGAAGGGCATCGAACTGTGATCGCCTACACGGTTCCACTGTTCCTGCGCGGTCGGGTCATCACCGATCACCTCGTGCCGTTCGATACCCGCGTGGGCGCCGCACAGTTCCAGGCGCCGGACATGAGCAAATACGTCGAGCAACTGCCGCTCAAGAGCCCGGCCGAAATGAGCGACCTCTACGAGTTGAGCTTCGACGAGATCCTCGACGTACTCGAGGCCCTCGGCAACGCACTGGATTTCGACTCGAACGCTCATCTGCAGGAGGCCTATGAAGCCTCGCTGGTGGCCAACGTGCTGCCGCCGGAGATGATGCAGAACAGCTATCGCATTCTGCGGCCGCTGTTTTCCCGCGACAACGTCACCGAAATCGCCGACAGTCAGGTCGGGCTGAATTACCTCAATGGATGGGTGCCGCGCACCTTGCGGGACGGCCGCGAACTACGTGTGCGCGCGTTCGGATCCCGAGTGCTGCACATCCCGGCCGGCAACGGCGGATTGGTGTCGGCAGTCACCATCCTGCGGTCGGTGATCACCCGATCGGACGTGATCATCAAGGCGCCCTCGAACGATCCGCTGACCGCGATCGCGATCGCCCGCACGCTTGCCGATGTCGCGCCGAACCACCCGATCACCAAACACCTGGCGGTCGGATATTGGAAGGGCGGCGACTTAGCTGTCGAGGAAAACCTCTACCAGCCGCACCACATCGAAAAGATTGTGGCGTGGGGTGGACTCGCGTCGGTCAAGCACGTAACCCGTTACATTCAGCCCGGTTTGGAGCTCATCGCGCTGGATCCCAAGCGTAGCGCGACGATCATCGGTCGCGAGGCGTTCGATGACGACGACACAATGCGCGAAGTGGCCCGCCGCGCCGCGACCGACATCGGCGTCGCGAACCAAGAGGGCTGCGCCAACGCGCGGGTCATCTACGTGCTCAGCGGCACCGACGCCGAGGGCCTCGCGAACGCGAACCGGTTAGGCGAATTGATCTATCGCGAGTTGACTTCGCTGCCCGCCGTTGTCAGCACCCCGCCGCGCTACCCCAACCGCGAACTGCTCGACCACCTGGAGTCCTCCCGGATGAACGACGACTTCTACCGCGTGATCGGCGGTGAGCAACGCGAGGGCGCAATCGTCGTCTCCCAGCTCGACGAGCCCGTCGACTATTCGCCGATGCTGTCGGGGCGGGTTGCCAACATCGTGCCGGTGGATAGCATCGACAAGGTGACCGCCGCGGTGAACGCGTATACCCAGACGATCGGGATCTATCCCGAATCGCTCAAGCGCCGGCTGCGAGACACGTTGGCGCTGTTCGGTGCCCAACGATTGACCAGTTTGGGCTACGCATGCAATGTCGCGATCGCCGCACCCCAGGACGCCATCGAGCCGATTCGGCGCATGTGCAAGTGGGTCGTCGACGAGGAATGCGAAGCTAGCGTCGTCATCCCGCTGTGGAAGCTCGCGCCGGCATGACCGAGTCGCGCAGCGCCCTGGACGTCGTCGAGGGTATCGACCTGTCGGGCAAGACATGTGTGATCACTGGGGCGTCGTCGGGGCTGGGCCGCGAGTCGGCTCGGGCGCTGGCCGCAGCGGGCGCGCGGGTGATTCTGGCCGCCCGCAACACCGATGCGCTGGGCGAGGCGGACCGGTGGATACATGCCGAGGTGCCCGACGCGAAGATCGCGACGGTGCAGCTTGATCTGACGTCGCTGACCAGCGTGCGCACCGCGGCCGGGAAGATTCACGATGCCACGCCGGTCATCGATATCTTGATGAACAACGCGGGTGTCATGTTCACACCGTTCAGCCGCACTCAGGATGGTTTCGAAATACAGTTGGGCACAAATCATCTCGGACACTTCGAATTCACTCGGCTCCTGACACCACAACTCGCCGCCGCGGGGGGCGCACGCATCGTGATCCTCTCCTCCGGTGGCCACGTCATGGGTGACGTCGATATCGACGATCCGAACTGGGAGCATCGCGAATACGACAAATTCGCCGCCTACGGCGCGTCCAAGACGGCGAACATCCTGCACGCGAAGGAGGCCGACCGCCGCTTGTGCGACTTCGGAATCCGCTCCTACGCCGTGCATCCCGGAACCGTGGCCACGTCGCTGGCACGGTACATGTCCAAGTCGGACTTCTCGCAGTTGCGCAAATATGCCGTCGCGAGCGGAGCCGCACGGGGCGAACACACCGACGGCTACCTCGACTTCACCACGCCGGAATACGGCTCGGCCACCCAGGTGTGGGCCGCGGTAAGCCCTGAGCTGGCCGATCGGGGCGGGGAGTACCTGGAAAGCTGCGGTGTCAGCGACGCGGTCGCACCCTACGCGAACGACGCGGACCATGCCGCAGAGCTGTGGGCTCTCTCCGAGAAGTTGTGTGCGACAACGTGACCAGAACAGAGCGGCGCAAGCAGGAGGTTCGCGAAAAGATCCTCGCGGCCGCGTTCGACCTCTTCCTCGCTCAGGGTGTCGCTGCGACCAAGATCGAGGAGATCTGCGAGCGTGCCGACGTGGCCAACCGGACGTTCTTCAACCACTTCGCAACTCGTCAAGACATGATGCGCGCATTGGCGCAGCGACGACTGGTCAACCTGCACGATGTTTTCTTTGATCGCGGCGACGAGGCAATCCCGGTGCGGCTTATCGGCGTGTTCGACGACATCGCCGTCGCGCTGGTCAAATCCGGTGACACCTACCGGGAGATGATCGGGGAAATGCTGGCGGCCAGTGGCTATGGCATCCAGCGTGGGTTCAACCTGCACGACACGTTCGTCGAGCTCGTCAAAGAGGGCGTGGCCCGCGGCGAGGTCAGCGAGCGGCACGACGCGGAAACGTTGGCCGACATCATCGTTGGTGCGCTATCCGGCGGCATCGTCAACTGGACCGTCGACGGGACCTACTCGCTGGAAACCAATCTGCACAACCTGGGCGTAGCCCTGGCCGAACTGCTCACGTCCTGAGCCGGGCACGCTCTGGGTCGTTGTCGTCGAACCGAATTCGTAGCAGCGACTGGCTTTGCGCCGCGGTGACGAATAGTTCGTCGGACTGCTGACCGCCGATGCAGATGTTGGTGACCAGCGATCCGGCCGGTAGGCCGATCTCCCCGGCCCGCTGGCCAGAAGCTCCGTCGACGATGCCGATCTTGTCGCCGGCGGTAAGCGCCACCCAGTAGTCGCCGCGCGCGCTGACCATCATCCCGTCCGGCCAGCCGTCGGTGAACGTGTGCACAAGTTCGGGCGAGCCGTATGCGCCAACGTCATAAGACAGCAGCTGTGACGACAATGATGCTGTCACAAGCAATCTGGAGCCGTCGCGGGTGAACCCCAGCCCGTTGATGAATACCGGTCCGTCGTCGATGATCTGTCGGGTTTCACCGGAGTCGATATCGGTCGCGTACACATGGCCTGGCAAT
>Ga0302326_10017272_pt1 | contig 15060 bp, 12 predicted proteins | sample Palsa_T0_3_FD_202264 | JGI IMG/M metagenome (GOLD analysis project Ga0302326, IMG submission 202264) | Peat permafrost microbial communities from Stordalen Mire near Abisko, Sweden - Palsa_T0_3 | ecosystem: Environmental > Terrestrial > Soil > Palsa > Peat permafrost | place: Sweden: Abisko... | reverse complement strand
ACTCTTGGGAGGCGCTCGAAGCACGCGCCGAGCGGCTCGAACGGCAGGGGCCCGCGCAAAGCGTCGAGGATGCACGCGCCCTGCTCGGTCAACTGCGCGCGGCTTGGAGCGCCAGCGAATTCCCGGCTGGAGCGATCGCGCCCGCCCGCGTTCACTTCGATCCGCCGTCGCTGCCCTCGCGGATCGCTGAAGCGCTGCGCACGCTTCGCGCGAATTGTGCGCCCGGCTCCAGCTTCGCGCAGCACGGAGTGCGTCTCGCGGTCACGCTCGCCGTCGCGACGGCGCTCGCGCACGAATTGCCGTTGCAACGCGGCTACTGGATCACGCTGACGGCCGCGATCGTGCTGCGACCTGATTTTGCGACCACCTTCACGCGCGGCGTCGCGCGCTTGATCGGGACCCTCGCCGGCGCGATCGCCGCGTCGGCCTTGGTGCTGCTGCTGCACCCGGGCGCGCAGGCGCACCTCTATCTGGCGCTGGCGTTCGCAGCCCTCGCCTACGTCGTGTTCAACTTCAACTACGCGATCTACACGATGGCCGTCACGGGCTGGGTCATCTTCTTGCTCGCGTCAGGCGGCTTGCCCGAACACACTGCGATGGTCGATCGCATCGAAGCTTCGCTCATCGGCGGAGCGCTCGCGCTGGCCGCGTATGGATTTTGGCCGACCTGGGAGCGCGATATCGTGCCCGTCCGGTTAGCCGACCTGATCGCAGCGCAACGCGCCTACTGCGCGCTCGTACTCGGAGCGCTGGTCGACCCGAAAGGGCGCGACGACGGCGCGATCCGCGCCGCCCAGCGGGCGACCTGGCGCGCCCTTTCGAACGCGGAGGCGTCGGTCGATCGGATGCTCAACGAACCCGTTGCGCCAACGGCGCTGACCGTGCGCGCGGGGCTCGGAATGCTCGCGGCCTCGCGCCGTTTCGGAATCGCAACCTTGACGCTGCGCGCGCGTCTCGCCGATCCCGGCGCCCAGCCCGTGCCCGAATTGCGCGATTTGGCCGATGCCCTCGGCCGCAGCCTGGCCGAGATCGCCGCAGCCTTACGCGAGCGTCGCGCGCCGGCTGCCTCGCCGCCGCTGCGCGACCTGCAGCTCGCGTTCGCCGAGCGCGTCGAGGGCGGCGCGGAGCGGCGTTCCCAGACATTCGTAACCGAGACCGACCTCATGGTGGACAGCGCGAACATGATGGCCGACGTCCTGCGGCGCCTGCGCGAGCGCGAGGCTTAGCGAAGAACGACGCAGCGCGTTCCGGTTAGATCATGAACCTCTGACGCTGCCAGAAAGGCGCGATCGGCACGCGCAGGCCGCGGCAGATCACGATGCCGAGGTGATCCTCGAACGGCATCACGTACGGCGCCGTAAACGTGGCGGCGAGGGTAGCGGAGCGGCAGACGCGCAGATCGTCCTTGACCGTTCCACCGATATCGATCAGGACCGAGCCGTCGTAGCCGCGCGGTCCCCAGTATCCGTATTGATTGTGGAGGCTGAGCGCCGGCGGCAGGCCGCGGCCCGCATCGTAGACGTCGACAGCCGCGGCCTCACCGTAATTGCCGCCGATCACGTAGGCCTTCGCGCGCTCGGCCGGCGGCAGGCCGTCGTAGACGCGTGCTACCTCGGCCGCGAGCTGCGGCCAGCCGAATTGATCGGCGAAATACTGCGGTAGCGAGCCGAGCTGCGCTTTCTCTTCCTGCGGCGGCCGCAGGTGCAGCGCGACGAAGTAGCCGCGCACGGCGCCCGGATCGAGATACGGCAACACGGTCGGCGCGAGCAACGCAGCGAGCGCGACGATGGCGGCGACGTACGCGGCGCGCAGCCAGGCGGCGAGCGACCGTTCGAGCGCGACCGCGCCGGCGGCGAGCGCGGACGGGTAGGCGGCCGCAACGTAGTAGTCCTTTCCGTGCCCGGCGATCGTCGCTGCAAGCGCGACCGCAAAGGCAACGCCCAGAGCACGTGCCTGGCGCAGATCGCCGCGCACGAACGGTGCCACGATTCCCGCCAGCCAAATGGGCGCAGCCAGCGGGTTCAGGGCGAACACTTGGCCGATCAGGAATGCGGCCGGCGCGACGGCCAAGTCCTTGCGGGCAGCATTGTGCACGAGCTGCGCGAACGGCCAGCCGTGGGCAGCCTGCCAGACGACGCTCGGCGCTGCCAGCAACGTCGCGACGAGCGCCCCCAGAGCGAACTCCTTGCGCCCGAGCAGCGTGCGCCACGACGTGCAGGCGCAGCCCGCCGTTAGTGCCAGCACCCAGACGAAGAGGTAATACTTCGCCTCGAGCGCGACCCCGGCGAGGACCCCGGCCCAGATCAGCGCGCGACGATCGCCCAGCAGCGCAGCGCGCGCGAACAGCAGCGCGAGGCCGGTCCAGGCGAGCGAATCGAATGCCGTCGTGTTCAGCGTGCCGCCGAGCGCCATCAAGAACGGCGCCGTGGCGACGGCCGCGCCCGCGAGGTGAGCTGCGCCGTCCTTGCCGCCCAAGAGTCGCGCGAGCGCGACCGTGACCAGCACCGCGCCCGCAGCCGCCAGCGCAGGAACGGCGCGCACGACCCACAGCTGGTGGCCGAGCGCGTAGGCGCCGGCCGCGATCAACGGGACGAGCGGCGGCTGATCGGCATAGCCGAAGGCCGGGTGCTGACCGCAGACGATGAAGTACAGCTCGTCGCGGAAGAGCCCGTAGCGGTTCGCGACGGCCAAGTGAATGGCAAGCGCCACACCGGCCCACAGCAGCGCGATTCGATCCTTCACGCGGTGCTGAATACCGGCTCGAGCCGGCGACACCTCGGCGCGGCGCCCTAGCATCGAGCCGGGGCCGGGAAACCGTGCGCCCTGCTCGAACGACTCGGACGTCTAGCGCACTGTGGACGAAGCAGCGCACGCACCGCCGGCGAGCAAAAACGTGGTGGATCCTGAAGAATCTCGCGGCACTTAAGGCGGTCACGTCGGCGCCGAAGATTCTGGTGTCGTATCGGCGCGCGGATTCCGCCGCGATCGTCGGGCGCATCTACGACCGGTTGATCGCGCGCTACGGTCCGGGCACTGCGTTTCTCGACATCGACAGCATTCCGTTCGCAACCGATTTTCGCGACCTCGTGCGAGACACGCTGCAGAAGAGCGACGCCGTGCTCGCCGTGGTCGGGCCGCGCTGGCGGGGCGTAACCGAGGACCGCGCGCGCATCATGGATGACGACGATCCGGTGAGGGTCGAGATCGAAACCGCGCTGGCGGGAAACATCCCGGTCTTTCCGCTGCTCGTGGACGGCGCGACGATGCCGAGCGCGAACGATCTTCCCAAGAGCATCGAACGGTTCGCATTCCTCAACGCCGCAACGATCGACAGCGGGCGCGATTTTCATCACCACGTCGACGGGTTGATCGCGTCGCTCGACGCCAGCCTCGGGCTGCCGCCTGCGCCGCCGCCTCGCGCCCGGCCGACACCGCTAGCGCTCGTGCGCAGCCCTGTCGTCTGGGCGATCTTGGCGTTGCTCGCGGCACCGACGGCAGCGAGTTTCGCGGGGTTCGCGCCGCCCTGGCCGCCCGGCGCCGGGCCGATCGCGGGCGTACTCGCGGCGGCCGCGTTCGCGGCCAAAGCGCTCTGGCTGCGGCGCGACCGCGGGGCGGCGGCCAAACACCTCATGCTTGTCGCGGCGCTCGCGCTCGCCATCGCCGGCTGCGGATACCTGATCGCGAACTCAGCATACGTTTTCCAAGCCCCGAGCGGCGAGCGGCTCGTCATGGGATTCGTTTGCACGCCTGAGGCGCGTGCGCTCTATCGGGACAAGTGTCCGAACCTCGGCCTCGATGAGCTTCGAGGCACCGAGTACGAGCCCGAGCGCCTCTGGACCGCTGGGTCGATCACGCTCGTTCGCGTCGGGCTCGACACGTTGTGGCTCGTTGCGTTCGCGGCGATCGCGGGGTTGATGGCCGGGCTCCTGGCGAAGGCTCGAGAACCGGTGGGAGGACGATCGTGAAACGCATCTTGGGCGTCATTCTCGTTGCAGTTAGTGCAATCGGTTCGATCCCCGCTGCAGCCTTCGCGACCCCACCCCCGGACCGGTCGTGGCAGCACTACTTCGCGGTAAAGACCGTCATGCAGGGCTTCTACGACGAAGATTCCATGCAGCAGCGGAGAGCCCGCGACCCTTCGCAGTACGACCTCTCGAACTGCGAGGACGGTTCGAATTACACCAACACCGGCAACGACAAGCCGACCGTGACGTCGAGGTTTGCCGACATCGCCTTCAACGTCATCGTCTGGCGCGAGGCCCTTCGACATATCGGCTATCCGGCGCAGCTCTGGCAGCCCACGATCGTCGCGTGGGAGCAGCGGCGGGTCGATCGAACGATCGCCCTTTCCGCTCCGCGATCTGGTGCGTTCGCCGCACTCGACACCCCGGACATGGATGCGGGCGCGCTGATCGCTCAGATGGCGAGCAGGCTCAACGCGTATCAGAGCGGACATCCCGCCCTTCCGAAGATCGTCGAGATCGGCGGGTGCGGCGCCGGCGGCGCGACCGTCAGCATCGCGACCGCCCCGCTCGCCGCGCAGGTCATGTTCATCCCGACGTTCTTCTACCAGCTGTGCAAGGTCCAGAGACAGAATGCGGACGATCCGAACGGCTGTCCGCAATGGCGCGAGGCCCTGGAGGGGAAACTTCAGTCGGTCGAGGGCGATTACATGTACTTCGCGCGCTGGAGCGACGGCGTCGTGCGCCGCGGCAAGCTGAGTTTCGACATGAACGACGACGGCCACACGATCACGCTCCGCAAACCATAAACGTCGAGTCGAGGTTCCCCGTCAAGAACTGCGCGTGCGAAAGTGATCCCAGCCCGCCGGAACGAGTTCGCGCGTCTGGGGGCCGTCGACGATCCGCAGGTCGGGCTCGGCCGTAAGGCGCCCTACGGCAAGTAACGGTCGCCGAAAGCGCGCGGCGTACGCTCGAGCGACCGGCCCGAAGGCGCGCGGTCCCAGCGCCACGATCAACTCGAAATCCTCGCCGCCGTCGAGCGCGTATGCGCGCGGGTCGGCGTTCGCAGCCCGCGCTACGACGCCGGCGGAATCGGCGACCGGAACGGCATCGAGCACCGCTCCGCAACCGCTCGCACGCGCGAGCCGGCCGACGTCGGTCGAGAGGCCGTCCGAACAATCCATCATCGCGTGGACGTTTGCCGAGGTCGCAAGCCAACGGCCCTCGCGCACGCGCGGTGGCGGCGTCGCGAACGCCGCGAGCGCGGCCGCACGCGTGCGCTCGTCTACGTCGTACGCGCGCAAGGTCAGCTCCAAGCCCGCGCGGCTGGCGCCCAGCGGGCCGGTCACGGCAAGCACGTCGCCCGGACGGCCGCCGCTACGGCGCTTGAGGCGCGTGCGCGATACCTCGCCGACGAGGGTCAACGACAGCGTCGCGACGGGCGAGCGCACGATGTCGCCGCCCACGATGCGCGCCCCATGCTCGGTCGCGAGCGCCTGCATGCCGCGATAGACCTCGAGAATCCAGGCCTGCGCCGTCGCCTCGGCGACCCCCAGCACGACGGTCGCGAGCACCGGTCGCGCTCCCATGGCGGCGATGTCGGAGAGATTTGCCGCCATTGCCCGGTGGCCGATCGCGCGCGCGTCCATTCGAGAGGAGAGGAAATGCACGCCGTCGACCAGCGCGTCCGCGGTCACGACCGAGAGATGCGAGCGCGACGGCTGCCAGGCCGCCGCGTCATCGCCGATCCCGAGCGCGATACGGCGCGCGCCCGGTGCGTGCGGCGACGGCGCTTCGCAGATCTCGCGCAGCGCGGCGACGAGCGTTTCTTCGGTCAGGGGCCCCGTCGCTTCAGCCGGCCGCGGTCGCGACGGGTTCGGCGAGCGCCCGGAGTGCGCGCAACTCCGCTGCGGGATCGGGCGCCCCGAAGATCGCGTTGCCGGCGACGCAGACGTCGACGCCGGCGGCGACGACGTCGGCGATGTTCTTGCGCCCGATGCCGCCGTCGATCTCCAGCTCGCAAGCTGGATTGCGCGCATCGATCAGCGCGCGGGCTTCGCGCACTTTCTTGATCGAGTTCGGAATGTAAGCTTGACCGCCGAAGCCCGGGTTGACGCTCATGAGCAAGATCAGGTCGATGTCTTCGATCAGGTCCTCGAGCATCGCGACCGGCGTCTGCGGGCAAATCGAGATGCCGGCCTTGGCCCCGAGCGACTTCACGTGCGTCAGCAAGCGCTGCGCGTGCGAGGTGGCCTCGAGGTGAAACGTGATGATGTCGCAGCCCGCCCGGCGGAAATCCTCGACGTACTTCTCGGGTTCCACGATCATCAAGTGGGTGTCGAAGCAGAGCGGCGAGAGTTTGCGCAGGTCGCCGATGATTTTCGGACCCCAGGTGAGGTTGGGCACGAAGCGCCCGTCCATCACGTCGAGGTGGAGATAGTCGGCGCCGGCGCGCTCCACGAGCGCGATTTGTTCCGCGATCTTGCTGAAGTCAGCGGAGAGGAGTGATGGCGCTATCTTCATCCGGTTCGTCCTTCGCCGGGGCGGTGCTCGTGCCGGGCCGGTTGGCGGGATCGGGGCCGAGCTGCTGCTTCTCTTGCATCTTCGGCTCGACGCCCAGCGACGCCGAGTCGAGCAACTCGTTATCGACGAACACGTCGATTTCCGCCGTCCCGACGACCGTCAAGTTGAAATCCAGCTTCTGTTTGGGCTGGGCGTACGCGTTGTAGACGTTCCAAGTGCCCGTCTCGTCCCGAACCTGGATGCGCACGAGCGGCGTCGCGGAGCCGTCGCTCACGTCATCGGGAACCGTCGCCGTCGCGTGAACCTGCCGGATCAGATACCCCGATTCCCGGGGCCCGGCGCTGATCTGCAGCGATATCGCTTGATCGGGGCCGATCAAGGCGCCGGCGGGCGGCGACTGGCGCACGACCTCGCCGCGCGGCGGCCCGTACCGCCCGAACGGCGTCCAGACGAGCTGGCCGAGGTGGACGTGCGCGTCGCTAGCGGCGTCGCGGGCCTCGTCCGCGCTCATCGCGACAAAATTGGGAGCGTGTATCTGGCTCGGGCCGCCCTTGGAAATTTCGACGTCGACGACCGACCCGACGCGCACCGACGACAGCGGCGGCGGATCCTGGCTGACGACGCGGTTGGCCGGGACCTCATCGCTCGAAACCGTCCTGGTCTTGCCGAGCGTCAGCTTGAAGTGCGAAAGATCGAGCCCGACCTCGCGCAGCGATTCAAACCGCAGATCGGGCATCGGGAAGATGTCCACGCCGGTCGAGACGTCGAGCGAAATCTGCCGGCCCTCGCGAACGTCGCTCCCCGGCGGCGGGTCTTGGCGCATGACGACGCCTTTGGGATAGCGGTCGCTCGGCCCGTGCTGTACGACGATCGCGCGCAAGCGCATCCGGGTGCTCGTCGAGAGCGCGTCGGCGAGCGTCTCGCCGACCAACGTCGGCGCCGCAACCGTGCGCGCGGCCGGCGCCAGAAAATCTTGGATCGAGCGCGCGAACCACACCGAGGTCCCGACGAACAGCGCAAGCGCTACGGCGAAAAACCAATCCTGGCGCGCGATCCAGGGGCCGCGACGCGATCGCAGGACCGGCGAAGAGGCTTCGGCGGTCATCGCGCGGCGCGCGCCCCGCTCACGCGAGCGCTTCGAGCTGGGCGAGGTCGAGTTCGGCGTTGGAGAATACCCGTTGCACGTCTTCGTGTTCTTCGAGAGCGTCGAGAAAGTTGACGACGGCGCGCAGGTCCTCGCCGCTCGGCGCCACCGTTTGCTTGGGTTCGACTCCGAGCGTCATCGAGGTCACGCGCAGCCCGTGGCGCACGAGCGCGTCGCGCACGGCGGCCAGCGCCGCGGGTTCGGTTGAAACGATCGAGCGGCCTTCCGCGCTGCCGTCGTCGAAGCGCACGTCGACGACGCCGTCGACCAGCGCTGCCTCGGTGAGGGCGTCCTCGTCGAGCCGGCCGTTTTCGACCTCGACGATCCCACGCGCTTCGAACATCCAGGCGACCGAACCCGACTCACCCAGCGCCCCGCCGTTGCGGCTGAAGAGGAAACGCAGTTCGGAGGCCGTGCGGTTGCGGTTGTCGGTGGCCGCGTCGACGATCGCGGCAACGCCCGCCGGGCCGTAGCCCTCGTAGCGAATCTCTTCGATTTCCTTGGCGCCGTCGGCACCGCTCGCGCGCGCGATCGCGCGCTTGATGTTGTCCTGCGGTACGTTGTGCTCGCGGGCTTTCTCGACCGCCATCTTCAGACGATAGTTAGCCTCGGGGTCGGACGAGCCACCCTTGGCCGCCAGGATGATTTCCTTCGAAAGCTTGGTGAACAGCGCCCCGCGCTGCGCGTCGACCTTGCCCTTCTTCAGCTTGATGTTGTGCCATTTGGAATGACCCGACATGCTACACCGCCTAGATCCAGGCGTTCTGCATGATCGCGTGCCACATGCGGGCGTCCCAGGCGTTCCACGGTATGTGCAGCCCGGCCAGCACCGGATAGAAGAACACGAACAGCCCGACCACCAGCACCAGGTACCCCCCCACGACCAGCTGCGGCCAGGCGAGCGCACGCCCCATCAGGGTGAGAGTATACGCGCGCTCGCCAAGATGCCGTTCGCCGAAGCGCCACAGGCGCTGCAGCAGCACCGTGTCGGCGAGACAGATGATCGCCAGGTTCGGAAAGAAGTGATACTCGAACGCGACGCGCGGCGACGTCATCCAGGGCAGCCACTGCAGAAGATAGGCCGTCACCAGCAACAAGTAGCCCTTGTTGCGCTCGCGCACGCCGAGCCAAGCGATGACGGGAACCGACACCAAACCGAACCACCAGACCGCGGGATTCGGCAGCGCGATGATCTCGGCGACGCAGCACGCCAGCGGGTTCTGCGTCTGGTCGCCGACACGCCAGTCGTGATAGTAGTACGAAATCGGGCGCCCGATAAAGGGCCACTGCCACCACTTCGAACCGTACGGGTGGGTTGCTTTGAGGTCGTAGTGGTAGCCGAACATCTGCTGCTGCAGGCCGACCAGATCGGTCAGGTTGTGTCCGAGCGAAAAATACGGGATGTAGCACAGCGTGTAGATCGTGCCGCCCACGAACAGCATCGAGGCGATCAGGATGTCGAGCGAGATGCCGAACGGATTGCCCCACGTCGCCGGCACGGCGCGCACGTTCGTCCGCCCGACCGCACGTTGCAGCGGCGCCCAGCTGCGCTGCAGCACCACGCCCAGCGCGACGAACCAGATCACGAAGAAATCGAACAGACCGTTCCACTTGCTCGCGGCCAGAGCGCCGGCGCAGGCTGCCAGCACCCAGAGCCAGATCACGCCGTCACGGGCGCCGTCGATCGTCGCCGCACCGATTTTCATCTTTCCGTCCGGCGTAAAGGCGGCCTCGCCGCCGCCGTTGGTCGCGTAAACGGCGTTGCCGTTGCGCCCGTACTCGATGTGGACGCCCTCGCCCTGATGGACGAGCAGGTTCTTTTGAACTTCGGTCGCATCGCCGGCCGCGATCGCCCCGTTGCCGAGCGGTACGCGACCGCCGTCGAGCGTCAGCAGGGCGCCGCCCACGACGCGCGTGCCCTCGGCATACGACGTGACGGGCGGCAGGCCCAGAAAGCGCGGCGCCGCCAACCGCGCGACCAAGTACGCCCCGCAGGCCAGGTACAAGAAGGCCACCACGTGCGCCTCGGCACCTTGGCCCGCGCCGACCCACGCCGAGAACGCCGCCGCGACCAGCAGCCCGCCGCCGAACACGCCGAGCTGCGGGCCCAAGCGCTGGAGCACGAACTGCGCCGCCACCCGCACCTGGCTGGCGAGCCAAAACCGGTAAAACGCGTACAGCGTCAGCAGCGAGAAAAAGGCGACCGTGATCTCAGGCGTCGCGATGCGCGACTGCACGTAATGAAAGCCGTCGAACAGCAGCAGCGACGCGGCGACGGTCGCGAACAGGGTCGATCCCAACAGCCGCTTCGCGAAGCAGTAGAGCACGAGCACCATCAGTGCTCCGATGACCAAGTTCAAGAACCGCCAACCGGCAGAGGTATCGCCGCCGCCGTGCATGCCGCCGAACAGGAGCATCGAAAGCGTAATCCAGAGCTTGGTCAGCGGCGGGTGCGTGAACTCGAAGATTTCCTTGTGCGAGAGGTACTCTTCGCCCGCGCGCGCGTAGTAGATTTCGTCGAAGATCTTCTCACTCGGCCAGGTATAGTCGACGAAGCTCAGCACGAACGACGACACGGTCAAGAACGCCGCGATCGACCAATCGCGGGCCGTCATCCAAGCCGTTCCCTCGAGCGGCGAGAACCAGCTCCGGACCTGCGCCATCGCGCGCTTGATCGCAGCGCCCAGATCGTAGTCTTGCAGCGCGTCCTCGCCCGTCCCCAAGTAGACGTAGCCGAGGTAGAAGAACGTCACGACGTTGAGCAGCGCGGCCGGACGGCTCAGCCAGGGCATGAGGTCGGTCGGGTCGACGCCGCCAATTTTGGCGTCCATCACGTACAGGTAGTCGAGCGAGTAGAACAAGTTGCCCAGCAGCGTCAGCGATAGAACGATCGCGGCGTACAAGTAGCGGCGGCGATAGAACATCAGCGGCGTAGCGAGCATCATCGCGTTGAAGATGTATCGTTCGTGCATGCGCGTGGAGAGCACGAAGTACGCCAGCGACAAGATCATCGCGGCCTCGAGCAGCGACTCGCCGTCGCGCCGCTGGACGAAGCGCGAGATCACGAGCAGCGTCGCGGCGACGAACAGGGCGATGCCCCAAACGTATTCGGGGAAGCCGATGCCCGCGACGTTCGGAATCAGCCCGCCGTCGCTTTGCCAGAAGTGATTGCCGAGCCCCATCACGTACAGGTTGAACGCGTTTACCGAGTTGTAGGCATAGACGCCCGAGGCGTAGGCATAGCGCCCGACGAGCCAGCTGGCGAGCGTCAGCGGGTTCGCGCTGTCGACGAAGGCAAACGCCGACAGATACGCGAGCACCAGACCCGCTAGGACCCCGAGCCAAGTGGCGATCGCACGCCGAATCCGGACGGCCGAGTCGTCGCTCGCAAAGATGAAGGCGAAGTATAGCGGCGCGATCACGATCGCGGGCGGCTTGATCAGCACCGAGTACGATAGCAGCAGCCACGCGCCCACGATCGAAAGCGTCGCCGCGCGTCCGGTCCGGCGATCCGAATCGAGCATCAACAGCAGCGACCCGAGGGTGAGGCCGGCGGCGACCGAGTCGACCTGCCCCCAGTACGCGGAGATGAAGATCGTAGCGGGATTGAACGCGAAGAAAGCCGCGGACCCGAACGCCCATCCGACCGGCGCGAAGCGCCGCACGATCGCGTAGATCAGTGCCGCATCGACCAAGTCCATGACGATCCCCGGCAACTTGACGAAGATCTTCAAGATACCGTAGGTCGGATCGCTGTGGACGAGCAGCTTGTAGGCGTGGCCGACGAACCACAGCACGAAGAAATATCCGGGCGGATAATCGGCAAAGCCCGCTTTCGCGAAGAACTCGCGCAGCGGATGTTCCGACAAGGTCAGCGCCCAGCTTTCGAACGTAGAAACGTCGTTGCGGAAACCGTCGGCGTTGATGAACAACAACCGGACGAGGAAGCCGAGCAGCAGCATGCCGAGCAGCGCTCCCTGCGTTGCCGACAATCCGCCCCAACGCTCGCGCTGCAGCGGGACGGGCTTCGAACTCGCGGCACTACGCAACACGGCGCGCTCCTTGGGCCAGAAAATCTCGGATCGAGCGGTGGACGTCGATGGAAGCGTGGCAAGCGATCCGGTCGGCATCGTCGAGGGCTCGGTCGTGTGCGTCGTCCGCGGCCGCGCGGGCCCCGAGCCGATCCAGCGCCCCGATCACCGCGCTCACGCCCTCCGCATCTAGGCGCGAGCGGCGCGCGTACGCGCGCGCAACGATGTCGCGATCGGCCGAAGGCGGCGTGTCGAGCGCCCAGACGACCGGAAAGCTCCACTTGCGCCGCGCGATGTCGGCGCCGCTCGGCTTCCCGGTGACGTCGCTCGACCCCCAGGTCCCAAGCACGTCGTCACGGATCTGAAAGGCCAGGCCGTACGCACGCCCGAGCCGCGCGTATTCGCGGGCGCGCTCCGGCTCGGCTCCCGCCGCCAGCGCTCCCAGCTCGCACGAGGCGGCGAACAGCGCGCCCGTCTTGCCCGCGATCATTTCGAGATACTGTTCCATCGCGACGGTCGAACTCGTCTCGAAGCTGATATCGAGACTCTGACCCTCGCACATCAAGAGGTTCGCCTCGTGCAACACGTGGAGCATCTCGACCACCCGGTTGGGCGGTACGACGGCTTCTTCGTGCAGCAGGGTCAGATAACTGATCGCGCAGAGCGCGTCGCCGGCATTGATGCCCTGGGCGACGCCGTAGCGCGCCCAGATCGTCGTGCGGCCGTGGCGCAATTCGTCGCCGTCCTCGATGTCGTCGTGGACGAGCGAATAGTTGTGCAGGATTTCGATCGCGACCGCCGCGTCGATGGCGCAATCGACTCGGCCGCCCTCCGCGAGCGCGGTTCGCAGCAGCAATTGAGGCCGCAGGCGCTTGCCGGATTTCGTCTCGCCCGGCGCGTCGTACCCGAAGTGGTAGCGGACCATCTCGTAAATCGGCGATGGTCCGCGATACCGTTCCAGCGTGCGCGCCAGGTGCGCCTCGATGATGCTAACGAGTGTGCCGTCTTGCAAATGTTGCACCGGAGGAAGGGCCGATCATTGCTACGCCGGCACGCTCGTTTGGCGACCGATCGCTTCCATGCGAGCCTCGACCTGATCGACGAGCCAGCCTGGAGTCGAGGCACCCGACATCAGGCCGGCCACGTTGACGCCCGCGAACCAGCCGGCTTCGAGTTCGTCGGGGCCCTCGATGTGGTACGAACGGGCTCCCTTGGTGGCGGCAAGATCGGCCAGGTGTTTCGTGTTGGCGGAGGTCTTGCCGCCGACGACCACCATCACTTCGACGGATTGCGCCAGCTCTTCGGCTTCCGACTGCCGATTGTGCGTGTCGGTGCAGATCGTGTTGACCGCTCGAACCTCGTAGTATTTCGAACTGAGCTTCCGGACGATCTCGGTGAACCCGGCCCCGGACCAGGTCGATTGCACGACCACGCCGACCCGGCTGGCGCGGGGCAGCCCGTCCACGTCCGCCGGCGTCTGCACGATCCAGGCGCCCGGCACGTGCGAAAGCGTTCCCTTGACCTCGGGGTGGTTGGGGTCGCCCACGACCACGATCTTGTAACCGTCCGCGCGCAGCTTCTCAGCCTGGACGTGGATCTTCGTCACCATCGGGCAGGTGGCGTCGACGATCGTGAGACCCTTCTGATTGGCCTTCTCGAAGACTTCGACGGGCAAGCCGTGGGCGCGCACGAAGAGCGTACCCGATTCGACCTCGTCGACCGAATGCGCGTTGCGCAAGCCCTTGTCTTCGAAGGACTGGACCATCTGCGGGTTGTGCACGATGTGGCCGAGCGTCGTGACGCCTTCGCTGCCGCTGGCGGCCACGGTCTCCTCGGCCTTCTTCAGCGTGATCGCCACGCCGAAGCAAAACCCTTGGGTCTTGGCCTTCCTAATTAGCAACGATTTTCTCCCGCAGCGCGCCGATCCGTTCCATGAGGTCGCCTGTCCACTTCGCCAAGTCCTCGCGCCTCGCTTTCCGGCCGGGCTCAAATCGGACCGGCTCCCCATAGATAACGGTAACCTTTGCCAGCCGCTTAGCCTGCGACGTTCCCGACACGTAGGCCGGAACGACGGGGGCCCCGGTCATGGAAGCCAGCAAGGCCACGCCAAGTTGCGGCTTGGCCGAACCGTCCACGTTTCGGGTCCCTTCCGGGAACATCGCAAGCAACGCCCCGGTGCCAAGGACCGCGGCCGCCTGTTTGATCGCCGCGACGTCGCCGCGCGAGCGGTCGATCGGGAAGGCGCCCAGCGCCCGAATGACCGGCCCGAGCACCGGAATCGCGAACAGCTCGACCTTGGCCATATATGCCATCGGCCGCGGCAGCGCGCATCCGAGCGCCGGCGGGTCGAGGTAGGAGACGTGGTTGCAAGCGACGATGGCCGGCCCTTCGGCCGGCACGTTGTGCGCGTCGATCACCGAGAAGCGGTTGCCGACGGTCAGGATCAGCCGCACGACCCCCTGTGCGAAATGGTAGAACCAGAGGCTCATCGAGAGGCCCCCGCAGCCACGATGGCCCCGATCCGTTCGACGACTTGCTCGACCGTCAAGCCGCTCGAGTCGATCTCGAGCGCGTCGGACGCCGGCCGCAAAGGTCCCGTCGGCCGCCCGGCGTCCAACCGGTCGCGCTCCTCGATCTCGGCCCGCAGCGTCCGGGGATCGACCGTCACACCGCGCGCGGCCAGCTCCAGCAAACGCCGTTCGACCCGCTCGGGCACGCTCGCCGTCAAGAAAATCTTGATCGGCGCGTCGGGCAGCACGACCGTCCCGATGTCGCGCCCCGCCATCACGACCGGCCCCTGGCAGGCGATCTCCCGCTGCCGTTCGACCATCAGCGTCCGGATGCGCGGGTGGGCCGCGACCAGCGATGCGTTGCGGCTCACGTCGTTACGGTAGAGATCCTCGCCGAGTTCGCGCTCGCCCGCGAACACCCGAAAGCCCATTGGCGAAGCCACGTCCAATACGGCCCGCACCGGTTGCGCCTGCGCGAGCTGCAGCATGGCTTCCTCATCGGCCGGATCCCGCCCGCTCTCGAGCGCCAGTAGCGTCAGGGCCCGGTACATGGCGCCCGTGTCGAGGTACAGGGAGCCGATCCGCCGGGCCAGCAGCCGCGCGACGGTCGTCTTTCCGCTCCCTGCGGGCCCGTCGATGGCCACGTGCGCGAAGCCGCTCATGCGCCAGCCGCCGTTCGCGAGGACCCCGCGCCGCCCTGCCCGAGCGCGCACGCGCCCACCGTGCCAGGACGTTGGCACCCAGAACGCCTAGCATGTTCCACATGGCGAAGGCTCGGACGGCTTTTTTCTGCTCCGCGTGCGGTCACGAGTCGATGCGCTGGCTGGGACGCTGTCCCGCCTGCGAAGCCTGGAACACGTTCGCCGAAGCCCCGACGGCAAGCCCGAAAG
>Ga0302326_10017271_pt1 | contig 15061 bp, 10 predicted proteins | sample Palsa_T0_3_FD_202264 | JGI IMG/M metagenome (GOLD analysis project Ga0302326, IMG submission 202264) | Peat permafrost microbial communities from Stordalen Mire near Abisko, Sweden - Palsa_T0_3 | ecosystem: Environmental > Terrestrial > Soil > Palsa > Peat permafrost | place: Sweden: Abisko... | reverse complement strand
ATAACCAGATAACATTAGTGGCTCGTAGCAAAGACAAGTTGGAGAAGGCCGTCAGTTCATTGCCAGGTAAGGGGCACCGAACCATTGTGTCTGACTTGACAAAAAAGGAAGAAGTCGATGCGTTAAAAGAAGTCATAGGAGCCGGCCAGTATGATATTTTCATTAATAACGCCGGTGTTGGGATGTTTGGAAGGTTTACTGACATTCCCTTGAACGAACAGGTGAAAATGATGACCCTTAATATGACGGCACTTACTGTGCTATCCTATTTTTATTTGAGTCAGGCAAAAAAAGGGGACGCCTTGGTAAATATGGCTTCTACTCTTGGCACCTCTTCTTACCCGGGAGCGTCCGTTTATGCTGCGACCAAAGCTTACATTAGCACGTTCAGTGAGTCGCTCTGGTGGGAGTATAGAAAGAAAGGTATTTACGTTGTTGGGTTTTGCCCCGGCGCTACTTATACAAACTTCCACAATCTATCAGGGGGAGATAAAGATGAATATCCAAAATTCGTTTTGCAAATGCCTTCTCAGGTAGTAAAGGAATTAGTGAGAGCCCTGGGAAAGAGAAAGAAACCGAAGGTAGTTTCAGGAGGCATGAACCGATTTATGTTGTCGTTTCAAAAACTGATGAGCAGAAAGAGGGTAGTAAATATGATGGCGGGCTTCGGTCCATTAAAAGGGGAAAAAAGTAATTAAAAAACACAATTTAATTTTAAAAATAGCCCGGAATCATGGGTTAATTCCAGATATTCCGAAGGGCAGAACTGGTTTTTTCGTCGCAAGGTGAATCCATTTAATGGTTCATAATCGGTGGGTTATTACTGTTCATTATTTTTCATCTTAGAAAGCAATTCGTAGGCTCCCCGGATTACAACATGATGAAGGTTTGAAGTTTCGGGTGCCATTACTTGCGTAAAACCGGATTCACTGGTTGCCGTTTTTATTTCGATCATTTTAAATTGCAAAGTGTCGGCTGTCGTCGACACGAAGACATATTTTTTTCCTTCGAAATGAACGACAGCCTCGTCCGGCAATGTAGGTACGGACTGTTGGTCAGTTTCAATGACCGCGCTAAAATACATTCCGGGAATTAATAAAGGATCTTCTTTTTCAAAATGGCAATGAACGCGAACGGTTCGCTCCGGTGTAACTTCCCGGCCAATAAGATACACGATGGCCAGTCGCTCCTGTGCATCGTTGGCGAGCTTTAGACGAACAAGTTGACCGACCTTCACTTTTGTGATGTCTTTTTCAAAGACCTGCGCCTCGGCATGAAGGTCCTCCGTGTTAATGATACGAAACATCACGTCCGAAGGGTTTACATACATTCCAATGTTAACATTGACCTGGGTGACAAACCCCGAAATGGGAGTATACAGGCAGATCGTATTTTGAATTGCACCTTTTTCCAATTGGGATGGATCAATGTTAATGAGTCTTAATTTTGCCGTCAAGCCCTCCACTTTTGCTTGTGTCCCCAGATAATTGGAACGGGATTGCTGAAGCGCTTTCGCAGCGTTTACATTTTCTTTGGCCAGTTCTGACTGGCGCTCATACTCCAACTGTAAAAACTCAAGTTGGCTTTTATTGACAAGATAATCTTCCTGGAGTTGAATGTAATTAGGATTTTCCATGACCGCCACGACCTGTCCTTTTATAACTTTCATTCCCTGAAGGAGTTTTGTGTCCATAACGAAGCCGCCGAGAGGTGCTGAAATGGTTACTAGATTTTGGGGAGGAACATCGAGCATGCCGTTTACTTTGATCAAGCCACTCACATGGCGGGGTTGCACGTCACCGAGTTGAATATTTGCTATTTTAAATTGCTCCTCTGTGAGAACCACGTCGAGCGGTCCGACGACCGGCACCGATTCTTGCGGCCCTGCTTTTTTGGGTGCGCAGGAAATGACCGGGCAAAAAAGAAATAAAAAAGCTATCTTCTTAAGTTGTAAAATAGTCATAGCGGTCAATTAAAACTTTCCAAGTAAGAATTCAATTTTTAGTACCGATTGATTGTATTGATTAAGGATTTGCAAATAATTGGTTTTGATACCTATTGCATTTTTCAACGACTGCAAATATTCAAGATAACCGATCTCGCCACTTTTGTACGCTTTATGGGCTTGTTGGAGTATTAACCCGGCATTTTGCAGAGCGCTGCTTTCGTAATACCCCAGGCTGGACAGATTTTTGTCTAACTCTTGCAACGCCTGAGTATAAGCACTTGTCAGTGTAGTCTGGTAGTACTCTGCATTTTTTTGAATCATATCTTCATGACGTGCGGCTGCCCTCACTTTAGCCAATTGCGGTGTAACCCATAGGGGGATTGCAAGACCTAGCTCAAATCCCTGAAAATGTTTGCTCCGGTTGAAAAAGACATCCTGCCCGTTGACATTTTGCAAACCCGTCAAACTCTGGATAAAATATCCCACACTGATATCGGGCAAAATTCGGTTGCCTTCGACCTTCCTGGCTTGTTCACTGATAACCACTTGTTGCTTAAGGTAATTTAAATGAGGATTACCTGAAAGGGATGCGGCGTCCATCTCCGGTGGTAATTCTCTTTTGCTTAGAACGCCAGCCGCGACAACGGCTGACTCACTTTTCAGGAGCGCCTGCAAATGAGTTTCGGAGATGAGGATATCCGATTCATTCTGACGCTCCTGATTCTGCACCTCCATCCATTGCGTCTCGGCTGTGGTTTTTTCGAGCCATTTGCTTTCGCCGGCTGAGTAGCGCGTAGTTGAAGCTTTTGCAAAATCTGAATACAGACTGTCCTGTGATTGCAAGAGTTTTTTTAACGATTCCAAATAAAGCAACTGATAGTAAACCGACTTTACTTCGAAGACCAAATCATTACGGACAGATTGCAGGTTTATTTCGGCTCCAGTAACCTGATCCTTTCCCAATTGAAGTTGACTGCTTAGCGCGGTGGGGAAAGGAATGGTTTGCAGTAACGTTACGTTATTATCCTGGTAAATGGAATTGTATTGCCCGTGCATCCACAGGGCAGACAACTTTCCCACATCGGTAGACGTTTTTTTTACTTCTCTGAAATACTCAACCTGATACGCTGCCGCCTTAATGCCCAGGTTATTTTGGAGTGCCGTTTGAACAGCTTGCTCCAGACTTACGTATTGCTGAGCCCATGAGGGGGGTGAAAAAAGTACTGTAATCAAACAAACAAGCCAATACGATTTTAACTGCGCAGGAGAGAACTTACGTTTTCCAATGGGTAAGGTGAGCAGAGATTTCATGGGCGGTTAGGGTTGAATTCAACAATTAATTATCCGATTGTACGGACTCCTTTTTTTCGAAATAGGTATATAATACAGGGAGGACAAGTAAGGTCAGGATAGTCGCCGTAACCAGTCCTCCGATGACCACGGTAGCCAGTGGCCTCTGAACTTCAGCCCCGGAGGATTGTGAAAGAGCCATAGGTAAGAAGCCTAATGACGCAACGGTGGCCGTCATGATTACGGGGCGAAGCCGGGTCTTTGTTCCCTGCAAAACGATCTGACCAAGGTCGTGAAGCCCTTCTTTTTTGAGCCGGTTGAATTCGGTGATCAAAACAATTCCGTTAAGGACCGCGACGCCGAATAAGGCAATGAAACCGACGCCCGCAGAAATGCTGAAAGGCATATTGCGGAGCCAAAGTGCAAAAATGCCCCCGATCGCAGACAGCGGAATCGCTGTGCAAATCAGCAGGGTCTGACGGATCGAATAAAAAGTAAAATAGAGCAAGGCAAAGATCAGGGTCAGGGCCACCGGCACGGCGATGAAAAGACGCTGTTTGGCTTGTATAAGGTTTTGAAATGCTCCGCCATAGGTGATGAAATATCCAGCCTCTAGCTTTAATTGTGTGTTGACCTTTTGATCAATCTCCGCCACAATACTTGCCACATCGCGGCCCCGTACATTAAAGCCAACGACAATTCTTCGTTTAGCGTCATCGCGTTGAATCTGGTTGGGCCCAATTCGTAATTCAATTTTGGCAATTTGTTCGAGACGGACCTGGGCTCCCCCAGTTGTGGTTACATATAGCCCTTTGATGTCATCCAGATTTTTTCTGCTTTGCTTGTCCAGGCGCATGACCAAATCAAATCGCTTTTCATTTTCAAAGACGAACCCTGCCGATTCGCCTGAAAACCCGATCCGCAAAGTCCTATTTGCGTCTTCTATGCTTACACCGTAATGTGCAAGTTTGCTGCGATCAAACTTGACTTCAATTTGTTCCAACCCGCCGATAGGCTCCACAAAAACATCTTCAGCTCCCGCAACGGTGTGAGCTATCCGGCCAATCCGGTCTGCATAGTCGGCCAGGAGGACTAGGTCCTCTCCGTAAACTTTGATTACTACGTCCTGACGCGCGCCGGTCATCAGTTCATTAAAGCGCATCTGAATGGGTTGCTGAAAGCCATAGGTAATTCCGGGGATTGACTGCCGGAGTTTAGTTGAGATTTTAAAAGCAAGTTCTTCGCGGGAGTGCGCGTTGACCCAATCCCTTTTGTTCTTCAGAACCAGAATAAGATCCATAGCCTCAATGGGCATGGGATCGATAGGAATTTCCGAATTTCCTATTTTCCCAATTACATCTGTCACTTCAGGGAAATTCTCCAGAATGACTTTTGCGCTTTTCTGCGCCACCTCGGTGCTTTGGCTGAGGGAACTTCCCGTAAGCAGGCGCGTGTCCACGGCGAAATCGCCCTCATCAAGTTGTGGAATAAACTCGCCTCCAAGAGAAAGAAACAGAACAACACTGGCAACGAGGCAAATCATGGAACCCGCCACTATGAGAGTTCTCCTTTTTAAGGCAAAGTGAATGCAGGGCGAATAAACCTGTTGCACGAATTGAATGATGGATTGAGAAATATTCTTTTTGTATCCGCTTGTTTTACTCAGGAACAAAGAAGAAATCATCGGAACATAGGTGACCGATAATATCAATGCTCCAATAATGGCAAACGCTACTGTCTGAGCCATGGGCCTGAACATTTTCCCTTCAATTCCAGCGAGCGTGAGAACCGGCAGATAAACAATGAGAATGATGATTTGTCCAAATGCAGCAGAACGCATCATTCGGGTAGCGGATTCATGAACTTCCTGATCCATTTCCTGAGAAGAAAGTTTACGAACCAGCGCGGGCATTCCCAACTGGTGCATGGTGGCCTCTACGATAATTACCGCGCCATCAATGATCAACCCGAAGTCAACAGCCCCTAAGCTCATGAGATTGCCGGAGACATTAAACAAATTCATCAGGATAATGGCAAACAACATGGCCAATGGAATAACAGAGGCCACGATAAGGCCGGCGCGAATGTTTCCGAGAAGCAGCACCAAAACAAAAATAACGATAAGAGCACCTTCGGCGAGATTTTTGGTTACCGTGTGAATGGCGTTATTGACGAGTTTGGTCCTGTCCAGGTAAGGCACGATCTCTACGCCTTCAGGCAATGTTTTTTTTATCTGGGATATGCGCTCTTTTACTTTTCTGATCACATGTGAGGAGTTTGACCCTTTTAACATCATAACAATAGCTCCGACAACTTCACCTTGATCGCCATAGGTCATGGCGCCATAACGGTTGGCATTTCCAAAGCGTGCGGTAGCCACATTTCGAATGAGAATAGGTAATCCTTTTGAATTCTGCTTTACAACGATATCATCAATGTCCTCCAGGGTTTCCACCATTCCCTCGCTTCGGATGAAATAAGCAAATGGCTTTTGATCAAGGTAAGCACCACCGGTGTTCTGATTGTTTTTTTCGAGGGCCGAGAAAATATCGCTAAACGTTACGTGCATGCTTTGCAGTTTTTCCGGATCGACAGCGATCTCGTATTGTTTCAGGTAACCACCCCAATTACTTACATCGGCCACTCCTTCGGTTCCCAGAAGTTGCCGACGAACAATCCAATCCTGGATGGTGCGCAAGTCCATGATGCTGTACCTGTCTTCATAGCCTTTCTTTGGTTTTAGGATAAACTGATAAATCTCGCCCAAGCCAGTAGTCAATGGAGCGAGTTCAGGACTTCCTGCCCCCGGGGGAATCAAACTTTTAGTTTGCCCGAGTCGCTGATTTACCTGTTCCCTGGCCCAATAAATATCCGTGTTGTCGGTGAATACTATCGTTACTATGGAAAGGCCAAAACGGGAAAAAGAACGCATTTCCGCAATGTGTGGAATGGTGGCCATCGTTTGTTCCACAGGAAAAGTTATCACGCGCTCTACTTCAGGGGCAGCTAACGACGGCGAAAGAGTAATCACCTGGACCTGGTTATTAGTGATGTCCGGAACAGCATCAATAGGTAATATAGTTATTGCGTAGCCTCCGTAAATGATCAAAGCCAGCGTGAGGATTCCAATGATAAATTTATTCCTGATCGAAAAGGAAATAATGCCATTGAGCATGTATGAGAAATTTTAAAAAATGAAGAAATAAAAACGGCTCAGAGCTATACGGTAGCCTCAGCGTTTTAGACTAAATAATTCAGGTAAGATAGGAGGATCAGGAATTTTTGGGAGGCTGAAAAATCACGCTAAGGTGTGAAGCAATAAAAATCTCATGGTACCTGGAGGAGTGCTGAATCTCTTTCGACGGCGCTATTTCACGCAATGCGATTTTCTGTACTGGAAGGGTCAGGGCCTGAGCCGTGAAAGAGTGAGCGTGATCTTTAAAGGGCAGTTGATTGTCCTGATTGTCATGGGGCACATTGGTTTTGTAGTGCATGACCAGAAATTCCCAAAAAGACAAGTCCTGCACGAGCTGTTTGTGTTCATAGTAATGCTCAACGAGCAACGGCAATCGAAGCACCTCGTGAAACTCGGTATAGGAGTTGATGTAGGCAACGAACAAGGCTATGGTAAGGGCGCGTTTCAACGGTTTGCTTGGGTAAGGCAAAGATAGAAAAAAAAACTTCGTCAAAACAAGTTGGGTATTACTCAACTACCAGCACTGACAGACAATTCGTTCTTCAATTGCGTAAATCCTCATGAATCTTTTTTAAACCAGTAATTTTGAAAACTATTTTCTATGGCATTTTCATTTGCACAGTTTTTTGCAGATATGCACTTTGAATTTGATGAAAACTCATTGGCTACTTTTGTCTGTGATCGCCTGAAAATGGTAAGAGTTATAGGATATGTTTACAATGAATATAAAAAATTACCCGTCGAGCTTCGTGGCGTACGGTTATCTGGGCGAAGCCAGAAACAGCATAAGAATGGTTATATAATTTATATTATGTTAAGTTGATTGGGACGCTTAAAACGTGTGCGTAGCCTCTATGTCGGGACAATAAAGAATAATAAACCCTGACCGCAGGGAAATGGGCAGCTAGTTAGAGTCACTTTTTGGTACATTATTTGATGACCGAACCAGATCGCCCCACCGGGAATTCCCACCTTATTAACTTTTCAAGTTCCGTGTCGGATCGTCAAAGGCTACCTTCAGACCTTTTGACAATATCACCGAAATCGAAATGACTATTAACGCCGAACTGGGCATTATGACCACCATTACAGGAACATTGGTCTGGTAAAAGAAATTGCTTAACCATGCTCTCATCCATAAAAGAGCGAAGGGTATACCGACGATCAGACTGATGGCAATTAACACTAAAAGGTCACCCGTCAGCAGCGACAGGACGTTGGCCACCGACGCTCCCAATACTTTTCGGATGCTGATTTCTTTTGTTTTGCTTTCCGCGGTAAAAGTGACAAGTCCGAATAGTCCCAAACAGGCAATGATCAGTGCAATGCCGGTAAAAACGATAAATATTTTACTCAGCCTGTTCTCCCCTTTCTGAAGTTCATTGAAAGCGTCGTCCAGAAAATAATATGTAAATGGAGCATCTAATGTATACTTCTCATAGAAGGTTTTGATAGCCGCTATTTTGTCACGAATGGCAACGCCGGGATTCAGTCGGATGTATAGTGACGGCCGGTCAATTGTATTAATGACGCTGTCGGCCACTACGCTGATGACCATTGGCTGTATTCTCGATCTCAAAGTCTCGAAGTTAAAGTCCTTTACGACGCCAAGAACCTTGCCGGTGACGGCGGGAGCATGATCGCCCCCCATCGTAAAGTCGTCATTGTTGTTGATCGTTGCCATGCCCATGGCTTCAACGGCGGATTCATTCAGAATATGATTGCCTGTAATCCTTTTGATTTCTGGCTTTATGGACCATTTTATTCCGAGCACCGATAGAAATTCCTCGTCGGTGACAATCCACTTGACCCCAACTTTGTCTTTCGAAACGCCAGGCGATACCAGGGATAGTCCGGATAACGTTGACCTATACAACGGGAAAGAAGCCATTCCCAAGCCAGAAATTCCAGTTGTCGACCTGAGATCATTTTTCAATGCAGGTAACATCCGGTTTGAAATCTGATCTAGGGGTACCACCAGTATTTGTTCCCGGTCAAGTCCGGTGTTTCTCGACTGCAAATAATCCAGTTGACGACTCATAATGATCGTGCAGATCGCGAGTGCTACTGATGCTGAGAATTGAAATACGATAAGAATTTTCCTTAACCAGGCACCCCGCCCCAGGCTGATTAATTTGCCGTTCAACACGTCAGCCGGTTTGAACTTAGGAAGAAAAAGGACAGGGTAGCTTCCTGCGATTGCGACGCTTGTCAGGAGCAGCGCTATCACTACGCCGATGAAGGCGGGTGAAGCCAGAAATGAAGTGTCAATGTCTTGCTGAAGGACGCTCAAAAAGAAAGGCTTCAGCACCTGAACGAGTATGAGGGCGACTAGGAATGAAATCAGCGTTGTGACTGCCGATTCAACGTAAAACTGTGCGGATAATGTCTTTCGCGTTGCGCCGATTGTCTTCCGTATCCCCACCTCCTTAGCACGCGAAGTGGCCCTTGCGGTGGTAATGTTCATATAGTTGATCAGGGCAAGCGCCAGAATTATTAAGGCGACGCACAGGAAAATAAAAACGTATTGGGTATTTGAGGTGTCTCCGAAGTTGAGGTTGAAGTGGTTTTCGAAGAGCGGCGCCAGGGAATAGGTTACGGCAGCGTTGGTATAATTTGTCCTTTGAATTGATTTCTGAACCTCGGAAAGGTCGCTTTTGTCGGCCAGAAGTACCCAGGTTGGAAAGCCCGATGAGTTATTGACAATGATATCCCTTTGCGCTGGCATTGTCATGAGGGTGCCAAATGATGCGACAAAATCAAATTGCACTGAGGAATTGGACGGTGGGTTCTTAGTCACTCCGATGACTTCGAAGAGGTATTTTGAGTCAAGCGTAATGATTTTCCCGATGGGATCAGCTGCCCCGAAGTAACGAGCGGCTATTTTTTCGGTAATGACGATTGTAGACGGCCTTGCAAGTGATACCTTGTCGCCTTTGATCAGTGGAAAGGTGAAAATACTGAAGAAGGAGGTGTCGGCAAAAATGAAATGGTCTTCAAAGAAACGATGTTCGTTGTCGGACTTCACGACCAGCCTTCCCATCGAAAAGGTCCGTACATAATTAACAACACGCGGGTCTGTTTGCTTCAGGGAAGGTCCGAATTCTGGATTTGCATACAGGCTGTGACGCCCATCTCTTGAGAACTGCTTCTCCGCACGGAAAATATTTTTACCGTTTACATGGAACCGGTCATAGTTATATTCATGGACGACAAAGATGAGGATCAGTACGCTTACTGTCATTGCCGCCGACAGGCCGGCAATATTGATGAAGGAATACGTTTTGTTTGTCCACAGCGCCCGGAGAGCAATCTTAATATAGTTGGAAATCATGGTATTGATTGGCGTTAGAATAACTGGCGCAATTCAATTAATATGCCATTCTCAAGTCGTCATCAATTGCAAGAAAACGCGGTTTCACGGCAAGAGAGCGTGTTATCTTTATTCGCATGCGAACAGCCGCGACCGAATCCGGTCACGAAGTTTTCGGAAAGGTAGTTATGTGGTCAAAACCCATATGATCAAATGGCAATTGGGATATTAAAAATAGTGACAGAAACAGGCGAGATTACTTTGTGCGATTTGGTAGAATTTAATAAATACCCAACTTTCAACAAAATTCAAAGGCCTACTTAATTGGTACCTTCTTCAGGTAAAATCTGATCTCGAGGCGAAGGGGCTAATTATAACTGATTCAAGGCCCAAAGGAATTCCAAATTCTGAAATAGGTAATGAGACATGTCTAAAATCAAAGTACTCAAAATTCCTGAAGATGATGAAATAGTCTGCCAAATTCTTAGAGTTGATCAGGGTACTCACTAAGTAATAAATTAGAGTGATTAGCAGATCTCCGAACACTTGAACTAAATTAGAAGTTTTATGAATATACTCAACTTTAGAAAAGCCCAGAACTCAGTTCTTGTTTTGATCCTCCTGACCGTTTTCCTTTCGTGCAAGGGTCAGCAGCCAAAGATTCCAACAAAAATTATCTCTGATGATTCATTGTTGACTTTGGTACAAAGCAAAACATTTCAGTATTTCTGGGATGGTGCCGAACCTGTCTCGGGTGCAGCACGCGAACGGTTTCACGTAGATGGCAAATATGCAAATAACGATAAAAACATTGTGACCACCGGTGGTACAGGTTTTGGCGTAATGGCCATTCTTGTTGGGATTGAAAGAAAGTTTGTGACTCGGGAGTCAGGAGTTGAAAGGCTAAGTCGGATTGTAAGTTTTCTTGAAAGGGCTGAAAAGTTTCACGGCGTGTGGCCGCATTGGTTAAATGGAGAAACGGGCAAGGTAAAACCATTTAGCCCAAAGGACGATGGAGCTGACCTTGTTGAGACGGCCTATTTAAGTGAGGGGCTACTTTGTGTGCGTCAGTATTTCAGAAATGGCACTAACGAAGAAAAAGAATTATCGTCAAGAGTTGATAAACTTTGGAAAAATATTGAATGGGATTGGCAGCGAAATGGCCAGAACATATTATACTGGCACTGGTCGCCCACCTACCTGTGGGAGATGAATTTCGGAATTGAAGGTTACAACGAGTGTCTTATCACGTATATCCTGGCTGCTTCATCTCCAACTCACGGTGTTCCTGCAGAAGTTTATCGTCAGGGATGGGCGCGCAACGGTGGAATAAGAAATGATTCAGCCCACAAACAATTTGGCCTGCATCTTGACCTTAGACACAATGGAGCTAGACAGTTTGGCGGTCCACTGTTTTGGTCGCAGTTATCCTTTCTTGGGCTAAATCCTCATGGACTCGAGGATAAATACGCCAATTATTGGACTCACAATGTAAATCACACAATGATCGATTATCTATACTGCGTAGAAAATCCCAAAAAGTTTAAAGGCTATGGACCCGAAAGCTGGGGACTATCAGCAAGTTACTCTGTCAACGGCTATGCTGCACACGCTCCGAATAAAGATCTTGGTGTGATCTCTCCAACAGCTGCGATCTCGTCAGTTGTCTATACCCCAAAGGAATCAATGAAAGCGCTGAAACATTTCTATTATGATATGGGAGATAAGATTTTTGGCCCTTACGGATTTTATGATGCCTTTAGCGTAGGAGATAATTGGTACCCGAAACGATACTTGGCTATAGACCAGGGACCCGAGATTGTAATGATAGAAAATTACCGTACTGGGCTGCTATGGAATTTGTTTATGTCGTGTCCGGAAGTTCAACACGGTCTTACAAAATTGGGGTTTACGTTTCGCAAGGACTAGGTATCTTACAATTCCTTTAAAGAACAAAAGCCACCTCTGTTGAGGTGGTCTGAAGAACTTCTCTTTATTATGATTTTTGTTCAACAAAAGAAGCGCCGAAATGTTCATACTCCTCCCCCACCCTGGAAAAATATTGCTATAGATTTTATCTTTTCGAGATCAAAGCTAAAAAATAGGATACCATAATTTTGCTAACGTTTTATCATTTTGTCCCGTACGATTTCGTTCAGAACTTTTTCCCGCAGGTTCTGACTGATTGCAATACTTTCATTTCCGATATGCAGAATATTGCCTTCTATGCTTTTGATCTTGCTCCGGTTCACGACAAAAGACTTATGTACTTTAATGAAAATGTCAGAAGGTAATTGTTCCTCCAAAACCTTGATCGTAACATAAACCATCATTTTTCTTGAGTTCGTGTAAAGCATGACATAGTTTAACATCGCCTCCGCATACAGTAAATCATTGTAAAAAACTTTCTCAATTTGGTTGTCGCATTTTATGAAAAAATGGTCGCTCGTTTTGTCTGGCTGAACTTGCGATACTTTTTTGGATTCTCTTGCTTCTTTTGCTTTGTTACAGGCTTTTAAGAACCGTTCAAAAGCAATCGGCTTGACCAGGTAATCCAACACATCTAATCCGAATGCTTCTACCGCATACTCAGCATATGCTGTAGTCATAATAATCATCGCGCGGGTCTTTGCGCTTTTAAGAAAGTCAACTCCATTTAATTTTGGCATATTGATGTCCAGGAAGACGATGTCAACTTCATTTTCATCCAGCAAGGTCATGGCTTTCAAAGGGTTTTCTGCCTGCCCAATCGACTCCAGGAAATTGATGTCCTCAATGAACTCTTGTAGCACTTTCCTTGCCACGGGCTCGTCCTCAATGATGATGCATTTCAATTTCATGACAGGTTAATCGTTAGATGGGTTTCAAATAGATCATTGCCATTCTGGGTGGCGAGTTGGTATTTGTTGGCATACAACAAGTCCAGTCTGCGTGTCAGATTGGCAATACCGATGCCTTTGGAATCCTTCACGGCGCCATTGTGTCGATGGTCTTTTGTATTGATAAATGAACCGTGTAAAACAGGGCCTTGCGTTTGGATTTTGATGACTATTTTATTTTCTGACTCCGGGAAGTTACTAACAAATTTGAACGCATTTTCGATCAGGACAACCAATAAAAGCGGAGCAACCGTCAACCCCGTTTGATTGACTTCAGTTTGAAACGTCACCACCAGGTTTTCGTTTTTCCTCAGCCGCTGAAACGCTACATAATTCTCAATGTACTGCATTTCCTTTTCCAGGCTCACTTTCTCTGCGCTGCAATCGTACAATTGATACCGCAGCAATTCGGAAAATTGAAGCAGAATGTTCCTGGCAACCTGATTGGTCCTGTCGATATGCCCATAAATCGTATTGAGGGAGTTAAACAACGCATGAGGATTGATTTGAGCCTTCAGATAATCCAATTCATTTTTCACCCGTTCCTTCTCCAGCCGCTCTAGGAACTGCTGAGTTTGTATCCTTTCAATAAGCATTTTGCCCACTGTAATCAACAGCACCCAAATGGAAATGTTAACTACTGAATTCAAATACACGGTGCGGAAATCAACCGGTGGCGTAACATTAAAAATACGAAGGTTCATTTGCAATGCCACCAAAGTCCTGAACCAAGCCGAAAGGGCAATAATCAGTAGCGTTAACGAAACAAAGAGGACGTATTTTGTTTTGAACAAAAACAGCGGTATAACGAAGTTGTTGATGGCGTAATAGTCGGCCGTGATGAAAATCAAGTAACAGAACTCAATCGTTATGGTTTTGGTAAGTGAAAATGAATAGCTGCGAAAAACGGCGATCCAGAGAAGGTACACTCCGGCCCAAAAAAGAGAATGATAAAGGAATGTTCTGCCGTTCAATTTGAAACTTTTCGAAAGGTAAGAACGCGACGTAGGTTCCAAAAGTTTATTACATGAAGGCCGCAAAATCCTTGATAAACCAATCGTTAATCAAGAAAAAGCCCTCAATGGTGTAAATAATTTTATCAACAGCTCGGCGAAAGAGAGGTTTATGTCATCAAATTAATTAAAACACAAAAAAGCAATGAAAAAAATCATCACCTGGTTTCTCGATCCGCCGGTGACAGGGCAATCAACCATCTTAATCATTCGTTTATTGGCCGGAGCCGTCTTCTTTTGGGAAGGTATTTTGAAATTTGTTTATGTAAATCAAGGGGTAGGTCGCTTTACAAAATTAGGTTTTCCCTTCCCGGAAACGACCGCGCACCTGGTAGCGACCGGGGAAATTATCGGAGGGTTGCTCCTCATTTTTGGGTTATTTACAAGAGCAACCGCTTTTTATTTTGTTATACAAATGATCGTGGCTGTGTTGAGTACAAAAATAGATCTGTATTTTGGCACAAGCCCATTGCCGTTGCCACCCGCTCCGCCCAAGGAGGGGATTTGGGCGGTGTTGCATGAGATCCGATCAGACTATTCACAAATACTGAGCTGCCTTTTTCTTTTGCTGGAAGGCGCGGGAAGGAGGTCACTTGATTTTGTGATCTCCACCTCAAAGAAAGTGTATAGCATGGGTGAGAAGTAGAAGTTGGATTGGTGAATAAACCCCTGACAGCAAGTCAGGGGTTTATTCGAGTACAAGAATAATGGCCCGCCATTATATTGGATCAAATTAGTACAGTATTCCTTTTGGTTTAACCTTGAGTCAAGACCTTGGAATCATCGACACCGTTTTGAACATCGCCTGAGCTGCTTTTACCACGCTCCTACTGCGCGCGATAGAATATTTAGACTTGCAAGGTATGGTAATTCTAATACTCTATCAGAATAATTGGAGCAGTAAAAATGAATGTTTTGCAGCAAAAATGATTGGTCTTGAAATAAATTTCTTTTCTCATTATGGTTTTGTATGAAGTAAATGTCTGGGCGACCTCCAAAAGGGCCTGCTATTTAATATTCTGACTGCTGTCGACCTCTTGAGATACAATCCCTTGTGGTAACCGAAAAATTTCATTTAAAAAAACTAAAACCTAGAACTGACAGAGTATGTAAGATCGATTTTATTCGCCAAGAAGTGCAAAACCTATGTAATTTTCTTCCGCAACGTAAACATTACTCCTGATTTTGGTGAAACGATCGGCTGGAAAATCAAGGAAGGCCGGGATTTTTCTGCCGACTTTCCAGGGGATTCGGCATCCGTTATGTTTAATGAAACGGCTATAAAAATAATGGGCTTCAAGGAACCGCTTGGCGAGACGATCAAGTTTGGTGGCAAATCGTACACACTCAGCGGCGTGGTCAAAGACATGGTAACCCAGTCTCCCTACGAACCGATTGAGCCTGCCCTATTTCTTCTCAATG
>Ga0302326_10017270_pt1 | contig 15061 bp, 14 predicted proteins | sample Palsa_T0_3_FD_202264 | JGI IMG/M metagenome (GOLD analysis project Ga0302326, IMG submission 202264) | Peat permafrost microbial communities from Stordalen Mire near Abisko, Sweden - Palsa_T0_3 | ecosystem: Environmental > Terrestrial > Soil > Palsa > Peat permafrost | place: Sweden: Abisko... | reverse complement strand
CTTGGCGGACCGCATATCAGGGCATCATCCCCGGGACCGAACTGGACCGGCTGATCAACCGCCGCGGCCCGGCGTGGTGGGACAGCGCCATACGCAAGGGAAGCCGCATCGCACTTCTGCAGTTCGGCGACAAGATCGCCGGATACGCCAATTACGGGCGCAATCGCGCGCGCAGCCTGCATTACGACGGCGAGATCTACGAGCTGTATCTGCGGCCGGAATTCCAGGGACTGGGATTTGGCCGCCGGCTGTTTACCGCCGCGCGCCGCGATCTGGCGCAAAGCGGATTGAAATCGCTGATCGTTTGGGCGCTGTCGGAGAACGACACCGCCGTGGAGTTCTACCGCGCGCTCAGCGGCAAGACCGTCGCCCGCTCGTCGGAGAAGTTCGGCACGCGGGTGCTCGATAAGGTCGCCTTCGGCTGGAATAGCTGACGTCAGACGATAAACGCCTGACGGGCGGAGGAATTGCTCCGCTCGACTTCCGTCGTCCGATCTCTATCGTCCGCTAATAGACGTTCGGCAGGATGTAGAGCGCGATCACGTAGCGAATAAAGATGATGATCAGGAACAGGACGACCGGCGAAATATCGATACCGCCGAGATTCGGCAACAGGTTGCGGATCGGACGCAGCGCCGGCTCGCTAATGCGGTAGAGAAATTCGCCGATCATGCCGACGACCTGGTTCCGCGTGTTCACGACGTGGAACGCGACCAGCCAGGAGAAGATTGCCGCCGCAATCACGATCCAGATGTAAAGTTCGAGGGCGAGATCGATGACGAGGAAAAGGGCGCGCATGGATGGCTTTCGCGAGTGATGACGAGCGAACCTAGCGATTTGCCGCGGCGCGAACAAGCGCCGGCGCCAAGCCCGAGCACGCGCGCCGGCGCACATCCGGGACGGCCATTGACACCTTTGGCCCCTCGCCGTAAATGGCCCGAACTCGCCAAGAGCCGGCAGCTTAGCGGCCCGGCTCGAGCCCATGGCGGGGCCGTAGCTCAGTTGGGAGAGCGCCTCGTTCGCAATGAGGAGGTCAGGGGTTCAAATCCCCTCGGCTCCACCAGCCTTCGCTCGCTGCGCGTGCTACGGCTCGGCAAGCTGAGCTGGACTCTAATGCGCAACGAGCGAAGGCGCGCTTTTCAATTGCGAGCTTCGTTCATCATATTCGCGACCCAATGCGCCGATTCATTGCGGGGTCATAAGGAACGACCAGGCATGCGACCGATCACCGTTCAACTGGCCTTTATGGCGCTATGGCTTGGCATTGCGGCGCCGGCCGTTGCGGCGACTGTGCCTTGCGGCGGCGACTTCGGCGCCTGGCTCGATGGATTCAAGCAGGAAGCAGCGGCGCAAGAGGTCTCGCAGCGCACGATCCAATCCGCACTTGCCGGTGTGACCTACGACCCGGGAATCATCGTGCGCGACCACGCGCAGGGTGTCTTTCGCCAGAGCTTCGAGCAATTTTCCGACCGCATGGTGCCGCCGCGGCTCGCGCGTGGCGCGCGTCTCCTCAAGCAATACGGTCCGGTGTTCAGTCGGATCGAGCAGCAGTACGGCGTGCCCGGCGCGGTCATTGTCGCCATCTGGGGCCTTGAGACCGATTTCGGCGCCAACTCAGGCAACTTTCCGACTATTCGTTCGCTGGCGGCGCTTGCCTACGATTGCCGCCGCCCGGAGAAGTTTCGCGGCGAATTGCTGGCGGCGTTGCGCATCGTCGAGCGCGGCGACATGAATCCAAGCGAAATGCGCGGCGCCTGGGCCGGCGAGATCGGCCAGACGCAATTCCTGCCGTCGTCCTATCTCAAATACGCCGTCGACTATGACGGCAATGGCCGCCGCGACCTCATTCATAGCGTGCCCGACGTGCTCGCCTCCAACGCCAATTATCTCAAGGGCTATGGCTGGCAACGCAGCCAGCCGTGGGGGGAAGGCGCTCCCAATTTCCAGGTTCTGCTGCAATGGAACGCGTCGCAGGTCTACACCAAGACGGTCGCCTATTTCGCCCAGCAGCTGGCCGGCGGGCGTTAATCCGGCAGAACGGCGGGGACCGCCAAGCCTAGCCGGCAATCCATCGTTCGAGAAAGAGGTCAAGCCAGGCGCGGGCGGTGTGATCGTAGACAGCACGGTCGGCGAAGTGTGCGGTGCGCGGCTTGGCGCCGGGCATTTCCAGACGATCATGCCCGCGCGTCGTCCAACGATGCATCGTGGCGTGGGTCACGTCCGGGTGAAATTGCAGCGCGTAGCTCCGCCCGCGACGGAACGCCTGCACCTCGAACATATCGCCTTCGGCGAGCAGCTCGGCGCCGTCCGGCAAATCGAAGCCTTCGCGGTGCCACTCATAGACCTGCTCCGGCCAGGGATTGACGACGGCGAGGCCGGCGGGGGTGGGCCGGATCGGGTAATAGCCGATCTCGACCTGGCCCGCCGGATGCAGAAAGACCCGCGCGCCGAGCGTCCGCGCGCACATCTGCGCGCCAAGGCAAATGCCGAGGAACGGCTTGTCCTCCTTCAGCGGCACGGCGATCCAGTCGATCTCCCGGCGGATGAAGTCGTCCTCATCGTTGGCGCTCATCGGGCCGCCGAAAATGATCGCAGCCGAGTGGTCGTGCAGCGTCGACGGAAGGGGATCGCCGAAGCGCGGGCGGCGCACGTCGAGCCGGTAGCCGAGCCGCTGTAGCGCGTAGCCGACCCGGCCCGGGGTGGAGCGCTCCTGGTGCAGAATGATCAGGATCGGCTGTGGCATGGTCGAAGGAATCGAAGAAGCCCGCTTACAATCTCGTATCGCGTTCGCCCGTAAATTCAAGGCGCGGCAATGCGCGGCCGCTATGAATTGCGCGCCGCGAACCGCGTGCCCCAATAAAGCAGCGGCATAAGGATGGCGTGCGGCACGATTCGCACCAGGAACACCGCGATTTTGTTGCCGATCCCGGCGACGACAACGCGTCGGCCGCGGCTAAAACCGTTATAGCCAATGCGTGCCACGCGCTCGGTCGAAAGCGACAGCAGCACACTTTGCGCCCGCTCGCCGCGCAGGCCGGCGCGCGCCTGGAATTCGGTCGGCACCGGTCCCGGACAAAGCGCGGTGACCTTGATGCCGCGGCGCGCCAGTTCCTGATGCAAAGCCTGGCTGAACGAAAGCACATAGGCCTTGCTGGCATAATAAACCGCCATGCCGGGGCCGGGCATGAAGGCGGCGACCGACGCCACGTTGAGAATGCCGCCGCGATGCCGCGCCAGGCTTTCCACGAACATCAGCGACAGTTCGGTGAGCGCCCGGACATTGAGATCGACCATGGCGAGTTGCTCGTCGTGGCTGAGGGCAGCAGCGGATCCGGCGAGTCCGAACCCGGCATTGTTGACGACGATCTGTGGCTCCAGACCGCGCGCGGTCAGTTCGGCGGCAATTTCCGAGACGGCGTCCCGCCGCCCGAGATCGATGCTCAGCACTGTCGGCCGCGGCCGGCCGGCGGCCGCGATCTCGTCGGCGAGCGCCGTCAGTTGAGGCTTGCGCCGCGCCACCAGGACAAGTTCATGCCCGTGCTCGGCGAAGACGCGCGCGAGCGCCGCGCCGATGCCGGCCGAGGCGCCGGTGATTAGCGTGACCGGCCTCATGCACCGCCAGGCTCGCCGGCCTCCCGCGCTATGCGTTGCCGCAGCTCGATCCGTTGCCGCGGCGACACGCCGAGCAGGTCGGCCGCGCGCCACAACAGATTATCTTCCAGTTCGTCGCGGCGGCCGTCGGCATAGACGATCTCCCACATCATTTCGATAACGCGCGCACGCCCTGCCTCGTCGAGCGTACGGTTGAGCAGGCTGGTAAAGTGATAAAGGTCGACGGCTTCGTGCTCGGCCTGCGTTGCCTTGTCGATCAGCTCGTCGGCAAGCGCGTCGTCAAGGTTAAAGCGGCGCTTGACGACGGAATGCAGCTTGTCGCGCTCGCGCTGCGACATATCGCCGTCGATGGCGGCGGCATGCACCAGCAGCGCTACGGCCGCGAGGCGGTAATCGTTATCTGCGAATTGGCTCGGATGTTTCTCGCCGCCCACGAAATCGGAGACGAAACTCTTAAACGATGCGAACATGATCCTTCCCGTTGCGTGTGGCGCTCATTTCCCACGTTCATATCGCGAGGTAAAGCGCGCCGTTCAAGCCTCGCCCACTTCGCAAAGCCGGTGCGATAGTGGATCGGATGCCAGGGGATGCGGGAAACTTAGTGCCCGCCCGGGCGGCTCACTCCGCGGCGGTGGCCTTGGCCGACGCCTGCTCTTGCACCAATTTTTGTAGCGCCAGCAGGTCGGGTTTGCCGGAGCCGAGCAGCGGCAGCTTGTCGAGCACGATGACCTCGGACGGGAACATCAGCTCGGAGGCGTGCTTTGCTCGGGCAAAAGCCTGGAAATCGACCCGCGTCGCTCCGTGCTTGTCGGTGACCAGAATGAGCCGCTCGCCCTTGCGGGCATCGGGAACCGCCGCGACCGCCGAGATATAGTTCGGCCATAGTTCTGCCGCGAGCATCTCAACGGCGGCAAGCGAGATCATTTCGCCGCCCACCTTGGCGAAGCGCTTGGCGCGGCCCTTGATGGCGATGTAGCCCTGCTCGTCGATGGTGACGATGTCGCCCGTGTCGTACCAGCCTTCCGGCGGCGGCTCGAGCACGCCCGGTTTGTCGGCGCGCAAATAGCCGACCATCACGTTTGGGCCTTTCACCCAGAGACGCCCGCCCTCATCGACGCCCTCGACCTTCTCCAGCCGCGCCTGCATGCCCGGCAACAGCCGACCGACGGTGCCGAACTTGTTGAACATCGGGGTGTTGAGCGCCAGCACCGGCGATGTTTCGGTCACGCCGTAACCTTCGAGAATGCGCATTCCGAATTTTTCTAGATAAATCCGGCGCGTCGTTTCCTTGATCGGCTCGGCACCAGCCACAATGTAGCGCAGCGAGCGGAAGTCGTAGGCGTTGGCCATACGCGCATAGCCGGCGAGAAACGTATCGGTACCGAACATGTAGGTCGCGCAGATGCCGTAAACCAATTCCGGCACGGTGCGATAGTGCAAAGGGGAGGGATAGAGATAGGTTGGCACGCCGGAAATGAGCGGCAGCACGATGCCGCCCATGAAACCAAACGAATGGAACGCCGGCAGTGCCATGAACAACCGGTCCTCGCGCCCGAAGTCAATGCGGGCCTCGGCTTGCGCGACGTTTGCCCGCACGTTGCGGTGAGAGAGTACAACCCCTTTAGGCGTCCCTTCCGTGCCCGAGGTGAACAGGACGACCGCCCAATCGTCGGGTTTGCGCGCGACCAGCGGCTTCTTCGCCCGCAGTGCGCCGCGCAGCTTGTCGGAGAAGCTCACGGTCTTACGGATGTCTTCCAGGTACACGATGTGCACCTGCTTCTCGATCGCACCGATAAGTTTCTCGAGTCTCGCCTTCTCCACGAAGGCATGCGCGGTCAAAATGGTGTCGACTTGCGCCGCCCGGCAGGCGCCAAGGATATTGGCGGCTCCCGAGGTGAAATTGATCATGGCCGGAACGCGTCCACCGGACATTAACGCGAGCACGGTTACGGCAGCGCCGTTGGACGTGGGCAGCATGACGCCGATGGCGCGCCCTTCGAGCGCAAGCGGCATCAGCTTGGCGCCGAGAATCCTGGTGGCCTGCAAGAGCCGCTTGTAAGTCAGCCTGCCGCTAGTCGGGTCCTCGATCGCCGGCCACTTGCCGCCGTGGATTTTTGCCGCCTCGATGACTGCTTCGATGACGGTGCGGTCGATCGGGGCAGTGCGGAACATCAGGTTCGACATGACGTCGTAAAGCGCCGCGCCCGCGGCCTGGCGCCGCTTTCGTCCCTTCAACTCCGGATTGACGTTCATCTTCACCGGTTCGAGGATCGTCACCTTGATCTTCGGGAACAACCGCCGGCGCACCTGCGTGCTTTTCAAGCGGCTGAAGATCGTTTTCTCCGGCCCTTCGATACGCACCGGAACCACCATCGCATCCGACTTGTCGGCGATCATCGCGGCGCCGTCGTAGATCTTCATTAGGCTGCCGGTCAGCGTGATTCGGCCCTCGGGAAAGATCACCAGCATGTTGCCGTCGCGGACCGCGTTGATGATCGTGCGCAACGCCATCGGTTTGAGCGGATCGAGCGCCATGGTGCGCACGAACGGCAGGAAGGGCTGGATCCACCATTGTTGCGAGATCGCCACGTCGACGGCGAAGACCGGGCGCTTGGGCAACAGCGACATCGCGATCGGCGCATCGAGGAAGCTCACATGGTTCATCGCGATGATGGCGTTGTCGCCGGCCTTGGCGACGTTCTCCAGGCCCGTGACTTCGAGACGGAAGAAAGCGCGGAAAATGATTGAAAGAAGATCATTCAGCCAACTCGCCGGCATGGTGCGGGCGATGAAGACGGCGACGATGAGATTGGCGACGCCGATGAGCGCGAACAGGATCGAAACGCTGAGGCCGAGCTTTTGCAATACGGCAAGGATGATGGCGCCGACGACCATGAACGCGGCATTGAGCACATTGACGGCGGCGACGACGCGGGCGCGGTGATCGGCGCCGGCCCAAGCCTGCACCGCGCTAAATGTCGGCACGATGAAAAGGCCGCCCGCGATCGCGAGCCCTGCGAGATCGATGCCGATGTGGATGCTGTGCGGCGACGCAAAGTAAGCGGCAATGCCGAGCGGGCTTGCCGATTGAACGATCGTCGATGCCGTCCAGCCGAGATCGAGGCCGAACACGCCGAGCAGCACGGCGCCGAACAGCGTTGGCAACAGGATGATGCGCCCATGCGCCAGCCACGCGGCAAGGCCGGAGCCGATCGCCACCGCCACCGAGAAGATGGTGAGGAAGACGGTGACAACCCCTTCGCTGCCGCCGATGGTAAACGTCACGAGCGGCGGCAGTAGCGACAAGACAAGCGCGCCGACAAGCCAGAACCAGCTCGTCACCATCGCGCCCCACCATAGCCGCGGCTCGGCGCGCACATATTTGATCAGTGCCCCGGTGGACACGAAGATATTGCGATTGATCGCTAGCTGTGGCGCTCCCTCGCCGGTCGGCGGAATGAACCGGCTGGCGATCCAGCAGGCTATCGAGGACACGATCATCAGCCAGGCAAAGTGGATCGGGTTGCCGCCGTCTCTCGCCGCGAGGCCGGCCACGATGGTGCCGAGGAGGATAGCGAGGAAGGTGCCGCCCTCGACCAGCGCGTTGCCGGACGGCAATTCAGCGCGGGCGAGATGATCGGGAAGGATGCCGTATTTGATCGGCCCGAACAGCGAGGCGATGGTCCCGTAGAGGAACACTGCAATGAAGAGGAGCGTGATCGAATGGAAAGCAAAGCCCGCGACCGCGAGTGTGGCGACGGCGATCTCGAAGAGCTTGAGCCGCTGTGCCACGAAGGCTTTGTCGTATCGGTCGGCGAGTTCGCCGCCGAGGCCCGAAAGGAAGAAGAACGGCACGATGAGCGTGGCGCCGGCAAGCGTGATCAAGGCCCCGGAATTTTCGCCGGCGACCTGAAAGAGAATGAGAAAGACCAGCGCGGTCTTGAGGAAATTGTCGCCAAAGGCCGAGAAGAACTGGCACCAGAACAGGGGCGCGAAACGTCGTGTCGTCATCAGGGACGTGGACATGGCTTTCCCGCCGTTGATTTTCCGATCAGCGTTGGCTCCCGCGCTACTTTAGACGGATGCGGGCGGCTTGGCGACGTGGAAGGCTTGGCGACATGGAAGTGGGGAAATGCGCCGAGCAGGCACGGCGTGACCGACACCGAGGCGTCTCCGATTCTGTAGTCGGATCAATGGACTTAAATCAGGGCAGCCGCTAGCCCTTCTTGGCGGGTGGACGTGCCGCCAGCAGTCGGTGGATGCGATCGTGCACCGACTGAGGTTCATAAGGTTTCGGCACCGGTCCGTCTTCGCACAAACTCGCCGCCGCGTTGACCGCGCGCGGGACGCTGCCGGTCAAAATCACTTCAAGGCCCGGCCGATTGGATCGGGTCCATTGCGCGAGACCGAAACCGTCCATGGACCCCGGCATGTCGATGTCACTGAAGAGAATATCGACGGCAAGGTGCTGGTGCCCAAGGACGAGGACAGCCTCGTCGGCGTTGGCCGCCTCGACAACCCTGTAGCCGCAGTCGCGCAGGTACCCCGATTTGACGAGACGGAGCAAAACTTCGTCTTCGACGACGAGTACCGTAGCCGGGCTTGGGGAGGATTCAGGGGTTTTTGGGCTCATGGCCGAACTGCCGCGACAACGTCTTTCACCAAGCCGGGTTCCTTCACACGGCTTTTGAATAACCGAGATTCGACGTGAATGACTTTCAGAGCGTCGCGGATACGCCCTGCGCCGGCCCAGCGTGGCCTCCGCGCGCTATTCGGCGACGATTCGGCCTTTTGCCGTATCCTCGTGATACTCGCCGATGAAGTCGTAGTTTCCGGGATTGAGCGGGCTGATGTGGACAACGCCCTGCGACTTGCCGGCGATCACCTTTTCAACTTTCAGGGCGGTAGAATCGAACTCCTCCGAAAGCGGATCGGTGTTGATGACCGTCAACGCAATCCGCTTGCCGGCCGGCACGCGCAGTTCGGCTGGTTCGAAACGATGATCGCGAATGGTAATCGTCGCCGCATACGCCTCTTCGGCTCGCGCGGGCGTGCCTGAAACGGCCAGCGCCGCGAATAATAATGCAGTAATAGCGCGCATCATGACCGGCGGCGTCAGTCGGAGGACTCCTTGCCCGGGATATGAAAGGTCCAGGTCTCCGAGAATGGCTGCCACCAATCCGGCACACCGGTTTCCTTGTCGACATGACGGACAAAGCCGGCTTTCGGCGGCGGTTCAAAGTGGAACGTCAGCCGATAGTCGCCATCGCCGATGAGCACGACGTTGTTCGCGTAATGCGGACCGTCGCCTGCGGTCATCGCCAGAAGTTTGCCTGTCTTCTTGAATTTGGTGCCGACCTTCTCGATCGTGTAGGAGATCGTTAGGTACGGAATCCACTCGTCCTCCTTGAAGCCACGCTTATCATCCTTGGTGGCGTGGACGTCGACTTCAAGATGAACGGCGTTCGGGCCCATATCCATGCTTTTGGTCATTGGTGCCATTTCGATGCCGAGCAGATAATGCGGAACGATTTGCATGTCGTTCTGCACGACGGGCTCGCCGACATAGAATTCCTTCGCCGCGGCCGGAAGTGTCGCCAGTAAGACAGCGGCGGCAACCCAGGCGGTATCCCAAAAGCGTCTCATGAGCAGTCTCCAATGGCGGTGGCGTAGGCGCAGCTTGGCGCCAATGCGGATTATCAGTTTTACTTTAGAATAAAGAAAAACTGCAATATTTTCAGTATCTTGGACTACAGAAAAAGAAATTGTCGGTCAAGATTCGGCAGCGACTTTGCAGCTTAATTTCTGCTCCGGAAGCGGCGCGGGCCGCTATCGGTGACGCCGAGGCGGGTCTCCAGAGTGGCACGGTCGCCCAACAGCGTCGCACTCTCAGCGGCGTGAACGACGGCGCCGCGCTCGATGATGATGGCATGATCGGTGACGCCGAGAATTTTTTTCGCGTTCTGCTCGACGAGGATAGCCGACATGCCCTCGTCACGGATGACCCGGCGCAAGGCCCCGAGCAATTCTTCGACGATGATCGGCGCCAAGCCTTCAAGCGGCTCGTCAAGCAACATGACGCGCGGATTGAGCACCAACGCGCGCGCGACCGCCAGCATCTGCTGCTCGCCGCCGGACAGCTGGTTGCCGAGGTTCTGCCGCCGCTCGCTCAGCCGTGGAAACAGCGCATAGACCTTGTCCGTAGTCCAGCGCCCGGGTTGCGCGACGGCGGTCAGATTTTCGTGCACCGTGAGCGATTTGAAGATATTGCGCTCCTGCGGCACCCAACCGACGCCGGCGTGAGCGCGCTGATCGGGACGCAGCCGGGTGATATCGAGCCCGTCGAGCGCGATCTTGCCGGAGAAGTAGCGGGTCACGCCGACGATCGTATTGATGAGCGTGGTCTTGCCCATGCCGTTGCGGCCGAGCAGCGCCAGCGCCTGGCCTTCGGCGAGCGACAGCGAGATGCCCGAGAGCACCACGGCTTCACCATAACCCGCCGACAGATGCTCGACGCTCAACAGATCAGGCATCATCGAGCTCCTCGCCGAGATAAACCGCCTTGACCCGCGGATCGCGCGCCACTTCCTCGGGCGCACCGTCGACAAGCAAGCCACCGTTGACCAGGACCGAGATGCGATCGGCGAAGGAAAATACCAGATCCATGTCGTGCTCGATCAGCAATACGGTGACCTCTTCGGGCAGCGCGGCGATGGTGGCGAGAAGCTCCTGCCGCTCCGCCTCGGGCACACCGGCGGCCGGTTCGTCGAGCAAGAGCACCTGCGGCCGGCAGGCAAAGGCAAGCGCGATCTCAAGCAAACGCTGCTTGCCGTAGGGCAGGATCGCGGTGCGCGCGTGCATGACGTCGGCGAGGCGAAAGCGCTCGAGGATCTCGACGATCTCGCCGGTCACCGCCGGGTTGCTGCCGACCAGCCGCCACCAGTCGCTGCCCGCGCCGAGACGCTCGGAGACCGCCAATCCGATCGTCTCCAGCGGCGTCAGCTCCAGGAACAACTGATTGATCTGAAATGTGCGCGCCATGCCGAGCCGCACCCGCTCGTGCGGCGGCAACGCCGTGATGTCCTTGCCGCCTAGCATGATGCTGCCGGCGGTGGGCTTGAGGACGCCGGTGAGCAGGTTGATCACGGTGGTCTTGCCGGCACCGTTCGGCCCGATCAATGCGTGCCGCGCGCCCTTTTCGATCGCCAAGGACACGTCGTGGGCCGCGGTGATGCCACCGAAGCGCTTTTCCAGGCCGATCGTCTGCAAAATGGGCATCGCTTAATTTCCGTCCGGGACGGCGCGGTCGACCGCAGCCTGTCGCGTCACCATCCGCGCGCCAATCCGGACGATGAAGGCGCGCAACGCCGCGGTCCAGGCCTCGATGCGCTCGCGGCCGACGAGCACGATCACCACCAGCACGAAGCCGATCCAGAACTGCCAGTATTGCGGCGTCAGGCTGGCGATCCAGTCTTGCAAGAATTTGTAGATCACCGCGCCGATCAGGCCGCCGTAGAGATAGCCGGTGCCGCCGATGATGAGGACAAGGAGGAGATCGGCCGAGCGCTCCAGCGAAAAGACGTCGAGCGAGCAGAACGCCGTGGTCTGGGTGAGCAACCCGCCGGCGATGCCGGCGAAGCCGGCGGAAACCGTATAGATCGCGATCAGCCGGCCATTGACCGGAATCCCGATCGCCGAGGCGCGCAGCGTGTTGCCTTTCACTGCGCGCAGCGAAAGGCCGAACGGCGAATAGACGATGCGCCGCGCGATGACGAAGCAGACGAACAGCACGATGAGGCAGTAGGTATAGCCGGTGTGGCCGAACAGATCGAAGCGGAACATGCCGAGTATCGGCGCTATGCTGACGCCCTGCAGCCCGTCGGCACCGCCGGTGATGTTGGAATAGCGGTTGGCGATCTCGCCCAGTATCAGCGAGACGCCCAGCGTGACCATGAGCCGGGTCAAGTCCGAGCCGCGCAACACCAGAAAGCTGGTGACAAATCCAAGCGCCGCCGCAACCAGACCCGAGAGGATAAGCGCGACGACGGGCTCGTTGACGATGCTGTATTTGGCGATGAGGCCGGAAAAGTATCCGGCGAAGCCGAAAAAGGCCGCCTGGCCCAGCGAGATGATGCCGGCATAGCCGAGGATCAGGTCGAGCGAGAGCGCGAACAGCGCCAGAATCGCCGTCTCGGTGAGGATCAGATGCTTGCCCGGGAACAGCCAGATGGTAGCGAAAGCGAACATCCAGAACGCGATCTCCAGCGGCGACCAGCGGGCGCGCCGCGCCAGATAAGCCGAGACGTCGGTGGCCAAGGGAGCCATCGCGATCACCGCGCCGTACCGCGGGCGAACAGGCCCTGCGGCCGCCAGATCAGGACCGCGATCATGATCGTATAGATGACGAAGGCGCCGAGCTTGGGCACGTAGTATTTGCCGGCGACGTCGGCGATGCCGAGCAGGATCGAAGCGAGGAACGGCCCGGTGATGCTCGACGTGCCGCCGACCGTCACCACGATCAAAAAGTAGATCAGGTATTTGAGCGGAAAGGTCGGATCGAGGCCGAGAATTTCCGCGCCGAGCGCGCCGCCAAGCCCCGCGAGTCCGGAGCCGAATGCGAACGTGACGGTGAAAACCGCGCCGACATTGATGCCGAGACCTCGCGCCACGCGCTGATCGTCGACCGCCGCGCGCAAGCGGCTGCCAAACCGCGTCTTGGCGATCATCAGTTGCAACGCGACCGTGAGCAGGCCGCAGATCAGGATGATGAGCAGTCGATATTTGCTCATCCCCACGCCGTACACGATGAACTGGCCCTGCAGCGCCCGGGGGATGAGAACGAATTGCTGTGACGAGCCCATCACGTAATCGACGGCCGCCACCGACATGAACACCAAGCCGATCGTGAACAGCACCTGGTCGAGATCGCTCCTGCCATAGACGTGAACATAGAGCGTGCGCTCAAACAGACCGCCGAGCGCCGCCGTCACCAGAAACGCAATCGGCAGCCCGAGCGCGAACGGCACGCCCAGGCGATTGACCAGGATCACGGTGCAATAGCCGCCGGCCATGGCGAAGGCGCCATGCGCGAGATTGATGAAATTCATCAGCCCTAGGGTGACGGAAAGGCCGCATGCCAGCACAAACAGCAGCATGCCGTAGGCTACGCCGTCGAACAGGATGGTCAGCATGATCGGCCGCGCGTTCGACAGTCACTTCCGCCCGCGGGCTTTCGCCCAACCTGGCGCGTAAAACCGCCAAGCTATCCTTACTTCTGCTCCGCAGCCTTCACCGGATCCTTGACGGCCGGGAAGGTGGCGAATTCGACGTTGTAGAGCTGGCCGTTCTTTTTCTCGACCTTGCGGATATAGACGTTCTGAATGATGTCGCGCGTATCCGGGTCGATCGAGATCGGGCCGCGCGGGCTCTCCCAACTCATGCCCTTGATGGCCGCGATGAGGGAGTCGCCGTCGGTCTTGCCGCCGGTCTTCTTCAATGCCTCGTACATCAGGTGCATGCCATCATAGCCGCCGACCGCCATGAAGTTCGGCCGCATGCCGTTATTGGCCTTTTCGAACGCGACGACGAACTCCTTGTTGAGCGCCGAATTGTGATCGGCGGAGTAGATGTGCGCCGTCACAGTGCCGATCACCGCGTCGCCCATACCGTTGATCAGATCGTCATCCATGACGTCGCCCGGGCCGATGATCTTGATGCCGGCCTTGTCGAGGCCGCGCTCGACGAATTGCTTGACGAAGGTGCCGCCTTGCCCGGAGGGAACGAACACGAAAATCGCATCGGGCTTTTCGTCGGCCGCGCGCTGCAAGAAGGGCGCGAAGTCGGGGTTGGCGAGCGGAAAGCGGATCGACTCGATCACATCGCCGCCCTTTTTCTTGAATTCCGCCGTGAAAGACTTTTCGGCGTCGACGCCCGGCGCATAGTCGGAGATCATCGTCACTACTTTTTTGATCCCGTTGTCCGCCGCCCAGTCGGCCATCGGCACGGTCGATTGCGCCAGCGTGAAGCTCGTGCGCGCGATGTAGGGTGATTTTTCGGTAATGATCGACGTGCCGGCCGCGGTGACAATCTCGGACGTCTTCGATTCGACCGAGAGCGGCGCGACCGAAAGCGCAGCCGGCGTGACGCCAAAGCCGGCAAGGAACGCGACCTTGTCGTTGACGATCAGTTCCTGCGCGATGCGTTTGGTGTTGTCGGGGACGGCGGCGTCGTCCCTGATGATGAGCTCGATTTTCTTGCCGGCGACCGTGTCGCCGTGCTGCGCCATATAGAGCTTAATCCCCGCAGATTCTTGTTTGCCTGTCGATTGCTGCTGTCCGGTCATCGGCAGGATGAAGCCGATCTTGACCGTCTCTTGGGCGAACGCACGGTCAGCCGCCGAGAGCCCGAGCGCGGCAACCGCTGCTACGAGAAAATAGCTGCGCACCATGGTTTTCCTCCCGGAAACGCTGATTTTTGACTGCCGGGCATTGGCATAGCCATTCCGGGCGGCCCTTGTCCAGATCACACGTTGTCCCAGCCGAGCGAATGCCCCGCTTTTCGGCCTCCCGCCAGCCGAATACCCGGCGGCAGCGCTGCGAGAGGACCAAAAAGTAAGAGGCCCCGGCTTGCACCAGGGCCTCTCGACGCAGCGCGGTGCCGGGGCTCCGCGAACTGTAGTTCTTCAGTTACTGGATCGCCTCCCCGTGCAAAGCGAGATCGAGGCCTTCACGCTCGACGTCCTCGCTCACGCGCAAGCCGATCACCATGTCGACGATCTTGAGGATGATCAGGGTCACGATCACGTCGTAGACGAAGACGGTGCCGACGCCGACCAGTTGATTGAGCACCTGGCCGGGATTGCCCTCGATCAGGCCGGCGGTGCCGCCATAGGCCTCGACGGCGAACACGCCGGTGAGTATGGCGCCGGTCGCGCCGCCGACGGCGTGCACGCCGAATGCGTCGAGCGCGTCGTCATAGCCGAAGAAGTGCTTCAGGCCGGTGACGCCCCAGTAGCAAACGATGCCCGCGGCTACACCGATGGCGAACGCTCCCATCGGGCCGACGAAGCCGGAAGCCGGCGTGATGGCGACGAGTCCGGCCACCGCTCCCGAGCAAATGCCGATGACCGTCGGCTTGCCGCGCATGATCCACTCAACGATCATCCAGGTGAACCCCGCCGTTGCGGTGGCGATGTGCGTCACCGCCATCGCCATGCCGGCCTGCATGCCGGCGCTCACCGCCGAACCGGCATTGAAGCCGAACCAGCCGACCCACAGCAGCGAGGCGCCGATCATGGTCAGCACCATGTTGTGCGGCGGCGCGGTATCCTTGCGCTTACCGACCATGAGGGCGGCCATCAAGCCGGCGGTGCCGGAGTTGACGTGCACCACCGTGCCGCCGGCGAAATCGAGCACGTGAAATTTTGCGTCGGGATTGGCGCTGTTGAAGA
>Ga0302326_10017268_pt1 | contig 15062 bp, 12 predicted proteins | sample Palsa_T0_3_FD_202264 | JGI IMG/M metagenome (GOLD analysis project Ga0302326, IMG submission 202264) | Peat permafrost microbial communities from Stordalen Mire near Abisko, Sweden - Palsa_T0_3 | ecosystem: Environmental > Terrestrial > Soil > Palsa > Peat permafrost | place: Sweden: Abisko... | reverse complement strand
CGATGATTTTTGGCGCCGCCGCGGCGCCGCTTTGCGAAGGGCCTCGCTCGTCCCTATTCTTGTCCCATGGAAGAGACTGAAGGCCCGCCGATCCGCGCCATCGTCGCGCCGGTGACCCCGCTGCAGCAGAACTGCACCATCGTCTGGTGCGTGAAGACCCGAAAGGCCGCGATCATCGATCCCGGCGGCGAGGTGCCGCGGCTGCTGGAGATCCTCGCGGACCAGGGCCTGACGCTGGAGAAGATCTGGGTCACCCACGGCCACATGGACCACGCCGGCGGCGTGGCGGCGCTGAAGGCCGCGACCGGCGTCCCGATCGAGGGCCCGCACCGCGACGACGTGTTCTGGATCGACCGCATCGCCGAGAGCGGCCAGCGCTTCGGCATGCCGGACGCCCGCCCCTTCGTCCCCGACCGCTGGCTGGAGGACGGCGACCGGGTGACGCTGGGCGAGACCGAGTGGGAGGTCTACCACTGCCCCGGCCACACCCCGGGCCACGTGGTGTTCTTCAACCGCGACGCCCGCTTCGCCCAGGTCGGCGACGTGCTCTTCGCCGGCTCCATCGGCCGCACCGATTTTCCCCGCGGCAGCTACCCCGACCTGATCGCCTCGATCACCGGCAAGCTCTGGCCGCTCGGCGACGACGTGACGTTCGTCCCCGGCCACGAACAGATCTCCACCTTCGGCCGCGAACGCCGCACCAACCCGTTCGTGGCGGACGAGGTGCTGGCGCAGACTTAGCCGCCGCCGATCGGGCGCTTGCCGCCCCCGATATTCTGACTAAAGCTTTGCCTTGGGCAGGGCGGGACGATGCGCGGGCGGCTGTTGGCGTTGGCGTTGACAGTGGTCATGGCGGCGCCGCTGGGGGTTGCGGCCCAGGCGCTGCCCGACGCCGTGCGCGCCGCCGGCGTGACGCTGGCCGACTGGGATGGCGTGCAGCTGCAGGTGCGCCGCGCCGCGGCCGACAAGAAGATCTCCGAACGCGCCCTGGCCGGGGTCTGCGCCCGGATGGGCATCGAGCTCGCCAAACACGGCCACCTCGAGCTGCCGCAACTCGTCTCCCTGCTGAGCAGCAAGGCCGATGAGATCAGCGCCCTGAACCAACGCCTTTCGCTGCAGGCCCAGAACAACGATCCCGCCACCGCCGCCCTGCTGCAGTCGGCGCGGGCGGCGATCGACGCCGGCGACCTCGACGCGGCGGAGAACGTGCTCGAGCAGGCCCGGGCCTCGGCCCGCACCGCCCGCGAGAATTCCCAGCGCAACGAGGCCAAGGTCATCGCCACCGAGGCCGAGGTCAAGGCGCTGCGCCTCGACTACCTCGGCGCGGCGGCGGACTATGCCGAGGCGGGCGACGCGCTGCCGCCGAGTGCGACCCACGAGCGGTGGCAATACAGCCAGCTGCAGGCGGGCGCCCTGGAGACGCGTGGCAAGCTGTTCGACGAGCCTCAGCCGCTGCTGGACGCCGTCCGCATCTATCGCGATCAGGGGCTGGCGCTGGCGCCTCGGGCCACCGCGCCGAGCGACTGGGCGGCGACCCAGAACCTGCTCGGCGCAGCCCTCAAGGTGCTCGGTGAGCGCGGGGATGGCCAGGCGCTGAAGGACGCCGTCGCCGCCCATCGCGCGGCGCTGGAAATCTACACCCGCGATGCCGACCCCGCCGACTGGGCGACGACCCAGATCGATCTCGGCAACGCCCTCGAGCGGCTGGGCGAGCGTGGGGACGACCAGGCGCTGCAGGACTCGGTCGCCGCCTACCGCGCGGCCCTGGAGGTGCGCACCCGGGCCGTCGACCCGACCGCGTGGGGGCATATCGAGAACAACCTCGGCCTGGCGTTGCAGAGGGTCGGCGAGCACGGCGACGACCAGGCGTTGCAGGACGCCGTCTCCGCCTACCGGGCGGCGCTGGAGGTGCGGACCCGCGACCACGATCCCGCCGGCTGGGCCGCCTCGCAGGACAACCTCGGCAATGCGCTGGAGATTCTTGGCGAACGCGGCGACGACCAGGCGTTGCAGAGCGCCATCGCCGCCTATCGCTCGGTGCTGGAAGTGCGCACTCGAGACCGCGATCCGGCCGACTGGGCGGCGGTGCAGAACAACCTCGGCATTGCGCTGCGGGTCAGCGCCGAGCATGGCGACGCGGCGGCGTTGCAGGACGCGATCGGCGCCTATCGCGCCGCGCTGGAAGTCTATAGCCGAGACCGCGACCCCGCCGATTGGGCGATGACGGAGGACAATCTCGGCGCGGCGCTGCGGGTGCTCGGCGAGCGCGGCGATCCCCAGGGCCTGCAAGCCTCCGTCGACGCCTTCCAGCAGGCGCTGGAAGTGCGAACCCGCGACGCCGATCCAGCCGACTGGGCGGCGACGCAGACCGATCTGGGAAACTCGCTCGAGCGGCTCGGCGAGCACGGCGACGGCCGGGCCCTGGACGCCGCCATCGCCGCCTTCCATCAGGCCTTGCAGGTGTTCACGCGCGCCGCTGATCCCGCCCATTGGGCCAGGACCCAGAACAGCCTGGGCAATGCGCTCGAAGCCATCGGCAGCCGGGGCGACGCCCGGGCGATGCAGGACGCCGCCGCGGCCTACCGCGCGGCGCTCGAGGTCTTCACCCCGCCAACCTACCCTGCCGACGCCAAGACCGTCTCCGCCAGCCTGGCCCGCGTCCAGGCCGTGCTCGACAACCGCCTGCGCTAGCGCCTTGGCCGAGGTCTTCATCTCGTACAAACGGCAGGATCAGCAGGCCGTGCAGGCGCTGGTGGAGGGATTGCGCGGCCAGGGGCTGGACGTCTGGTGGGACCAGGACATCGCGCCCGACGCGCCTTGGGAGCTGACCATCGAGCATGAGCTTGCACAGGCCAAGGTGGTTATCGTCGCCTGGTCGCCAGCGGCCGTGCTCAGCGACAACGTGCGGGCCGAGGCCCGGCGGGCTCGCCACCAGGGCAAGCTGATCCAGGTGTTCGTCGAGCATTGCGAGCCGCCGCTGTTCTTCGGCGAGCGCCAGGGCGTGAACCTGCACGACTGGCGCGGGGACGCGGCCAATCACCGCTTTCAGACCGTCGTGGCGGCGACCAGGGCCGTGCTGGCCGGCCGGCCGCCGCCCCAGGGCGTGGGCTATGCGCCGCACCGGCGCAGCCCCTGGCGGATCGCCGCGCCGATCGCGGTGGGGGCCGCGCTGGGGCTGGGTCTGGCCGCCAACGTCGGCGGCGTCCGCGACGCGCTGTGCGGCGCCGGCGCCCTGAACGCGGCCTGCCAAAGCCTCGGTTTCGTCGCCGCGCCGCCGCCGCCGAGTGCGGCGGCGCTGGCCGGGCAAGCCCGCCAGAAGCTGATCCAAAGTATCGCCGGCGTCTGGGACCGGCAGGATCGCTCCTGCGCCAAGCCGATCACGATCACCGCGACCACCGGCGGCGACGGCGTGTCGCGGATCACCGTGCAGGCGGCGGGCGGATACGCGAGCACCGGACAGGTGACCGCCGCCGACAACGGGGCGGTGATCAGCCGCAACATCACCGCCGCCGCCGCCGGCCCTCGCGAGCAGTGGGAGTACCGGCCCAACGGCGACGAGATGACGGTGCTCGACAAGGACGGCGTGGCGACGACCCTGGTCCGCTGCCCCGCGAAGTCTTGAGGAAACCCGGCGGCGTCACCGGCGGCTCGACCCCCGTGGGACTTCGTCGTTTTCTCGCGCCACGGGCGGCGAGCGCCAGAATGAAGACCCAAAGGCGCCGCACCGTTGCGTCGGTGTTGCATTGGCGACATTCGTACGTCACAGCGACATCACAGCTTCCGCAACATGCAAGCTCTGGCCGAAATGCCCCTCCAAGGCGCCGAACCTGTTGAGAAAATCCTGGTGGTCGACGACGACCCGGGCATCCGCGACGTCGTCTCCGAGTTCCTCCAGCGCCACGGCTACCAGGTCGACACCGCCGCCGACGGCAAGGAGATGGACCGCGCGCTGGCCCGCGGCCCGGTGGACCTGGTGGTGCTGGACGTGATGCTGCCCGGCGAAGATGGCCTGGCCATCTGCCGCAAGCTCGCCCGGCCCGACGGCCCGGCGATCATCATGCTTTCGGCCATGGGCGAGGAGACCGACCGCATCGTCGGCCTGGAGCTGGGCGCCGACGACTATGTGCCCAAGCCCTGCAATCCGCGTGAGCTGCTGGCCCGGGTGCGGGCGGTGCTGCGGCGGCGGCGCGAGCCCCGCGGCGACGACAGCCTCGACGCGGCCTGCGAGTTCGCCGGCTGGCGGCTCGACCTGGTGCGCCACGAGCTGCGCTCGCCGGAAGGCGCGGTGGTCAACCTCTCCAGCGGCGAGTTCTCGCTGCTGCGGGCCTTCGTGGAGCGGCCGCAGCGGGTGCTCTCCCGCGATCAGCTGCTGGAGTTCGCCCGGGGGCCGCAGTCGGACGCCTTCGACCGCGCCATCGACGTGCAGATCAGCCGCCTGCGCCGCAAGCTCGACGACAGCGCCGCCTCCGGCCAGGAGCTGATCCGCACGGTGCGCAACGAGGGCTACATCTTCACGCCCAAGGTGTCGCGCACCCCATGACGGCGCCCCGATGACGGCGCCCAAATGACCCCACCCAAATGACCCCACCCAGGGCGCCGGCGACGCCGCTCTTCCTGCAGGCGCTGGGGCTGGTCGGCGCGACGCTGGTGGCGGTGCTGATCGCCACCACCCTCGTCATCATCAACATGCCGCCGCCGGCGCCGGAGATCTACACGGTGGCGGAGGTCGCCCAGGTCTTGCGCACCGGACAGACCGCCAACACGGTGGAGGGACGGGCGCTGGACGTGCGCCTGGCCGACGGTCCGCCGGTCTCCGAGGCCCCCCCGGGACGGCGCCACGCCAACTTCCGCCTGGCCCTCGCCCAGGCGTTGAAAGTCAGCCCCGACGACGTGGTGGTGGCGCCGGGCCCGCCGCACCTGGCGGTGTTCGGCGGCGTCCCGCCGCGTCTGGCCCGGCGGCCGCCGCCACCGCAGGCCTCGCCGGATCAGAATATCTTCGGCGCCTTCGTGGCCGCGGTCCGCCGGCCGGACGGCCACTGGTTGACGGTCGAGCCGCGGCCGCAGCTGCTCGATCCCTGGCAACTGCGCTTCCTGCTGGTGCTGGCCGCGGCCGCGCTGGCGGTGAGCCCGCTGGCCTGGTGGTTCGCCCGCCGGATCGCCGCGCCGATCTCGGCCTTCGCCCGGGCCGCCGAGCGCCTGGGCCGCGACCCCGACGCGCCGCCGCTGGACATCCGCGGCTCCAGCGAGGTCAAGGCCGCCGCCGAGGCCTTCAACCTGATGCAGCAGCGCCTGAAACGCTATGTCAGCTATCGCACCACCATGATCGGCGCCATCGCCCATGACCTGCGCACCCCGCTGACCCGGCTGCGGTTCCGCATCGAATCGGCGCCGGAGGACCTGAAGGCCAAGCTCTCCAGCGATCTCGACGAGATGGAGGCCATGGTCGCCTCCACCCTGGCTTTCGTCCAGGACGCCACCCGGCCGGTGGAGCGGACCAAGCTGGAGGTCTCGTCGCTGGTGGAGACGGTGATGGACGAGGCGGCCGAGACCGGCGCCGACGCGGCGGTGGAGCGCGCCGAGCGGGCGGTGATCGACGGCGATCCGGTGGCGCTGAAACGGCTGGTGACCAACCTGGTCGACAACGCCCTGAAGTTCGGCTCCAGCGCCCGCGGCCGGGTGTTCCCGGAAGCCGGCATGGCGATCTTCGAGGTCGACGACAATGGGCCGGGCGTGCCGGAGGGTGAGATCGAGCGCGCCTTCGAGCCCTTCCAGCGCCTGGAGACCTCCCGCAGCCGCGAGACCGGCGGGGCTGGACTGGGCTTGGCGGTGGTGCGCGCCATCGCCCGCGGCCACGGCGGCGAGGTGACCCTGCACAACCGCGCCGAGGGCGGCCTGCGGGCCCGGGTCAGCCTGCCGCTGGCCCCCAGCGGGGCCGTCGCCGCGCGGAAGCTCGCCGCCGAGTAAGGGCGCCGCTCACCCGCTGAGCAGGCTCGCCAGGATGTTGATGCCTAGGGCCAGCACGGCGGTGTTGTAGAAGAACGCCGTCACCCCGTGGGCGGTGACCAGGTTGCGCAGGCGCCCGGTGGTGACGTTGGGATCGGAGACCTGGCCGGTGGCGCCGACGCAGACCGCCAGATAGACGAAATCGAGGTAGGTGCGGGCCGGCTCGCCGGGAAAGGCGATGCCGCCGCCCTCCCCACGCCGGTCGATGTCCTGGAAGTGCTCGTGGGCGTAGTGAAGCGTGAAGACGGTCTGCAGCATCACCCACGACCCGATCAGGGTGAGGATGGTCAGGCCGGCCGCCAGCGGCTGCTCGGCCCGCGGCAGCTGCTTGATCTGCAGCATCGCGCCGACGATGGCCGCCAGGCTGGCGCTGACCGCCACCAGGATCAGGATCAGAATCACCCAGCGCCGCTCGTCCTGGCGGGCGCACCTGGCCCGCACGTCGGCTTCGGAGGCGGTGAGGAACAGGCGCCAGGTCAGCCCCAGATAGACCGCGACGCCCGCGTTCCAGGCGATCAGGACGGCAAAGGTGGCTCTGGCGCCACAGAGCGTGGCGACGGCGAAGCCAATGGCGCCGCCTACGATCCCGATCACTAGCCTCCAATGCAACATTCGCGTTACTACCTTTGTTGTTGCGTCGCCGCCCAGCGCGATGTCGGGGCCGTGTCTGGCCGGCGCAACCGATAACGCACTCACTGCGTTAGTCAGTCGAGAAACCTGTGCCAGACCCGAAGGACCCCGATCTGCCGTCCCTTGATCCGTCTCCGGAATACGAACCGGGTCGGGCTCCGGAGGAATTTCCTTCCGAGCCGCCGGCCACCGGCGATCCGAACGATGGGCGGCCTCGCGACCTTTCGGGACGATCGCGATCGTAAAAGGAGCTGAGTAGAGTCATGGACATGAACAAGGACGAAGCCGCGCGGCGCCCCAGTCGGCGGGGATTTGCGGCCATGGATCCGGAGCGTCGGCGTGAGATCGCCCGGCGCGGCGGGGCCAGCGTTCCCAGCGAGAAGCGCAGCTTCGCTCAGGATCGCGACCTGGCGGCCAACGCCGGCCGCAAGGGCGGCGCGGCCTCGCGCGGCGGCGGTCGGCGCCCCGCGCAGCGGCCGACCATCTAGCCACCACCGGACCCCTCCCCGCGCGGGGAGGGGGCAAGGTGCGCACACTCTGGCGTGCGCTGGGCCAGCCGTTGGCTGCGCGTGCGGCGCCGAGCCAAGTCCCTTCCCTACAACCGGAGGGATGACTACCCGAACAGGAAGACCGCGAAGGCGGGTGGCGGGCTGATCCAACGATCAATCAGCCGCCAGCCCGCGCGCCTGGCCATCCCGGTCACATCCTCCACCGTGAACTTGTAGGAGTTCTCGGTGTGCAGGCTCTCGCCGGCGGCGAAGGCGAACGCCTGGCCGGCGGCGTGGACGACCTGTGCGGCGCGGCTGACCAGGTGCATCTCGATCCGGCTCTCCACTGCGTTCCAGACGGCCTTGTGGTCGAAGCGGTCGAGATCGAAGTCGCCGCCCAGCTCGCGGTTGATCCGCGCCAGCAGGTTCTTGTTGAACGCTGCGGTGACCCCGGCCGCGTCGTCGTAGGCCGCGATCATCGTCGCCGGCTCCTTCACCAGGTCGGCGCCCAGGATGAAGAGGCCGTCGTCGCCCATCAGCGCCCGGGCGCCGGCCAGCAGGCGCACGCCCTCGGCCGGATCGAAGTTGCCGATCGTCGAGCCGGGGAAGAATCCCACCCGCCGCCGTCCGGCCACCGCCTTCGGCGCGGCGCCGGCGCGGGTGAAGTCGCGGGCCAGCGGCTCGACCAGCAGCCGCGGGTAGTCGCGCCGGATCGCCTCGGCCGCGGCCTCGAGGGCCGAGACGCTGATGTCGATCGGCGCATAGGCGGCCAGTTGCGGCGCGGCGTTAAGGATCAGCCGCGTCTTGGCGCTGGCCCCGCTGCCGTACTCGACCATTACGGCGCCTCCGGGGATGTGCGCGGCCAGCTCCGGCGCGATCCGGGTCAGAAGCTGGGTCTCAGTGCGGGTCGGGTAGTATTCCGGCAGCTCGCAGATGGCCTCGAACAGCTCCGAGCCGCGGGCGTCGTAGAACCACTTGGGCGGAATCTGCTTGGGTGTCCGGGCGAGGCCCTCGATCACATCGCGGCGGAAGGCTTCGGTGGGATCGGCCTCGCCAGGCGCCCGGCGGGAGGTCGCCGGCGCATCCTCGGCGAGCCGCACGCCGGAGAACATCCAGCGCTGCTGCGGATAGAAGAAGTTGCGGTAGCTGGCGCGGGTGTGGCCGGCGGGCGTGATCGAGGCGCCGCCGCGCAGGGTCATCTGCCCCATCATGAACTTGCCGTTGTATTCGCCGACCGCACCGCGAGCCGGGGCGAAGCCGGGATAGCCGAGGTAGGCGCTGGCGGTCCACTGCCAGGCGGCGTCGTAGAGCTGGACGAACGCCTCCGGCCGCGTGACGGCGGCGTGCTCCCACTCAGCCTCGGTGGGCAGCCGCTTGCCGGCCCAGGCGGCGTAGGCGTCGGCCTCGTAGTAGCTGACGTGCAGCACCGGCGCGTCCAGATCGAGCGGCGCCGGGCCGCCGAGGCCGAATTCGCGCCAGCCGTCGTCGGACGCTCGCCAGTAGAGCGGCGCCGTCCAGCCCTCCTCGCGCACCTTGGCCCAGCCGTCGGCGAGCCAGAGCGCGGGCTTGGCGTAGCCGCCGTCCTCGATGAAGGCGAGCCACTCGCCGTTGGTGACCAGGCGGCTGGCGAGCCGATAGGGACGCACCAGCGTCTCGTGGCGCGGGCCCTCGTTGTCGAAGGAAAAGCCGGCGCCGTCCGCGCCAAGGGCCACGCAGCCGCCCTCGAACTCGACCCAGTCCGGCGCGCCGCGCTGCCCGGCCTCGAAGCCCGGACCGTAGGCGGGACTGAGCGGCGACTGGGCGAAGAGGTGCAACGCGTCCATCAGCAACAGTTCCTGATGCTGCTCCTCGTGGGCGAGCCCCAGGGTGATCAGGAACTCGATCTCCGGCGAAGCGTCGCCCGCTAGCAGCCGCTCGATGCCGGCGTCGACGTGGCGGCGGTAGGCGTGGACCTCGGCGAGGCCGGGGCGAGTGATCAGCCCGCGCGCCGGCCGGGGGTGCCGCGGGCCGACCGCCTCGTAGTAGGAGTTGAACAGGTAGCCGAAGGCCGGATCGAACGGCCGGTAGCCCGGCAGGTGGGGCGCCAGCAGGAAGGTCTCGAAGAACCACGTCGTGTGCGCCAGGTGCCACTTGGCGGGACTGGCGTCGGGCATCGACTGCGCCTGCTGGTCCTCGGCCGAGAGCGGCCGGGCGCGGGCCAGCGAGCCCTCGCGCACCTGCCGGTAGCGGTCGATCAGACCGGCCGCGACGCCGGCCTGATCGGCGCCGCGCGTCAGCGCCTCGTCGGTGTTGGCCATCGGCGGAGCTCCCTTCAGCTTCAGGTAGTTGGTCCGTCCGCCCTGCGCCACCCCCGGCGCCAGGCCCTGAACCGTGCGATGGCCCCAAGGTTCCACACCCCGGACCCGGATTTGGCAGGAACGGAAGCACACCGGGCGCGTTTGTCGAATGGTGAGGCTGCGGGGCGCGTCTGGCAGCGGCCGCGAAGCGATCCGCGGGAGGGATGACTTGCACGTGGACCAGGACTGGCGGGACCAGGTGGTCGCCCTGATTCCCGCGCTGCGGGCCTTCGCCTGGTCGATCAGCCGTAACGGCGCGGACGCCGACGACCTGGTGCAGGACACGCTGATCAAGGCCTGGAGCCACCGCGACAAGTTCGAGACCGGCACCAACCTGCGCGCCTGGCTCTTCACCATCCTGCGCAACACCTATTACACCGCCGTGGTGCGGCGTCGGCGCGAGGTGCGCGACGAGGACGACCAGCATGCCCGCTCGCTGACCACGGCGCCCACCCAGGAATGGAGCCTCGCCCTGCGCGCCCTGCAGGCGGCCCTCGACCAGCTGCCGCAGGAGCACCGCGAGGCGCTGATCCTGGTCGGCGCGGCCGGGCTTTCCTACGAGGAGGCGGCAGCGATCTGCGGCTGCGCGCTGGGCACCATCAAGAGCCGGGTCAACCGCGCCCGCAGCCGCCTGCTGAAGGTGATGGACATCGATCGCGCCTCCGACGCCATCAACCCGACGCGGAGCGCCGCCCAGCTGGGCGCCTAGCCGCTAAGCCAGGCGCGGGGCGAAGGCCCTGAGGAAGATCTCCACCGACTGGGCGACGTGGGTGCGCAATTCGTCGGCGCCGAGGTGGCCGAGCACGCCCCACTGCAGGCGCAGATAGACGTCCGACATCACCAGGTCCTTCAGCCGCTGGCCCAGCATGTGCGGATCGTCGGGGGGAAACCGGCCGACGGCGATGGCCTGCTCGAAATAGTCGGTGAAGCGGCGCTCGCCGCGTTTCGGCCCGACCTCGTAGAAGATGCGCCCGATCTCGGGGAAGCGGCCCACCTCGGCCGTCACCAGCCGGTGCATGGCGACGATTTCTGGGGTCTGCAGGAACTCCATCAGGGTGACGCCGAGGTCGATCAGGCTCTCGCGCACCGGCTTGCCCTCGCCGATCGGCGGCAGGGGATCGAAATAGGTCTGCGCCAGGCCCTGGCAGGTCCCCGCGATGAAGGCGCTGAACAGGTCTTCCTTGGAACGGAAGTAGTTGTAGAGCGTACCCTTGGAGCCGCCGACCCTGGCGGCGATCTCCGACATCGAGGCCGCGGCGTAGCCCTGGGCCTGGAAGACGGCCCGGGCCACATCCAGGATGGCGCGCCGCTTGGCGTCGCCGCGGGTGGTTTCGGCCGTGGACTCTAGCATCATCAGTTTTTCTCTGACCGTACCGTACGGTTTCTACCTTGACGATTTGAGAAGTCCAGCGCTAATTCGACCGTACTGTACGGTCAGGTTGGCGGGCGCGCGTGAGATTGCGCGCCGAGGGAGGTCCGGTCCGAATGTCCGGGGTTGTTCATCGTCGCCGCGGCCATCGACTTGCGCTCGGCGTGGGCGCCGCGGCCGGCGCGCTCGCCCTGGCGGCCTGCGCGAGCCCGCCGGGCCATGAGACGCGGCCGGCGATCGCCGACATCGCCGGCTATCGAGACCAGGCCAGCTTCGCCGCCCCGACGACCGACTGGCCCAGCGACCGCTGGTGGGACGCCTACGGCGATCCACAGCTGTCCGGCCTGATCGACGAGGCGCTGAAGGGCTCGCCCACCCTCGCCCAGGCCGAGGCGCGGCTGATCTCGGCGGGCGCCCAGACCCAGCAGACCCGGGCCGCGACGCTGCCGCAGGTCAGCGCCGAGGGGGAGGTCGCCGAGACCGAGGCCAGCCGCGTCATCGGCTTCCCGTCGTTCATCGCCGAGCTGCTGCCCAAGGGCTACCTCAGCACCGGGCGCCTGGCGCTGGACGCCTCCTACGACCTCGACCTGTTCGGCAAGAACCGCGCCGCCCTCGCCGCCGCCGTCTCCGAGGAGGCCGCCTCGCGGGCCGACCTCGCCGAGGCGCGGCTGACCCTCTCCACCGCGGTGGCCGAGGCCTACGCCGACCTGATGCGTCTGGGCGCCGAGCGCGGGGCCGCCGCCGAGGCGGTGCGCAACCGCACCCAGACCAGCCAGCTGGCCGCCGAGCGGGTGGCGAACGGCCTCGACACCCGCGCCGACCTGAAACAGGCCGAGGCCGCGACCCCGGCCTCGCAGGCCGACGTCGAGTCGCTGGACGAGCAGATCGCGCTGACCCGGCACCGCATCGCCGCCCTGCTGGGCGAGGGTCCCGACCGCGGTCTGGCCATCGCGCTGCCGACCGCCGAGTCGACCCGGGCGTTCGGACTGCCCGCCGACCTGCGGCTGCACCTGATCGGCCGGCGCCCGGACATCGTCGCCGCCCGCCTGCGCGCCGAGGCGGCGGCCAAGCGGATCGACGTCGCCAGGGCCGAGTTCTTTCCCGACGTCAGCCTGACCGGCTACATCGGCCAGCAGGCGCTGGGCCTCAGCCAGCTCTTCAACCCCGCCGCCGCGATCGGCTCGATCGGGCCCACCGTCACCCTGCCGATCTTCGAGGGCGGGCGCCTGCGCGGCCAGTACCGCGGCGCCCGCGCCGACTACGCCGCCGCGGTCGACGCCTACGACGCCACGCTCACTCAGGCGCTGCAGGACGTCGCCGACGCCGGCGCCAGCATCCAGTCGGCCCAGAAGCAGCTGGCCGAGCGCCAGGCGGCGCTCACCGCCGGCGAGCAGGCCTACGCCATCGCCCGCGAGCGCTACCAGGGCGGACTCTCCTCCTACGTCGCGGTGCTGACCGCCGAGAACGCGGTGATCGACGAGCGCCGCGCTTTCGCCGACGCCCGCACCCGCGTCTTCAGCCTCGACATCACCCTCATCCGGGCTTTGGGCGGCGGCTACGCCGGCGCTTGACGGACATTCGGACATCCTCATGGACGCTCGCACCGACACCCCCTCCCCGCTCCGGACCGAGGCCCCGCCGCCGCCGCCCGCGCCGCCGCAGAGGCCGCGCAACAACCGCCGCACCCTGTTCCTGATCCTGGGCGCGGTGGTGCTGGTGGCCGCGATCGGCTTCGGGCTGCAGTGGCTGCTGGTGGGCTCGCACCACGTCACCACCGACGACGCGTACGTCGATGCCGACGTCGCCGACGTGACGCCGCTGGTGAGCGGCCCGATCATCCAGGCGCCAGCCACCAACACCCTGCCGGTGAAGAAGGGCGACGTGCTGGTGGTGATCGATCCCACCGACTTCAAGCTGGCGCTGGCCGCCGACGAAGCCGCCCTCGGCCAGGCCGAGCGCAAGGTGCAGGGCTACTTCGCCAACGTCGACGCCGAGAGCGCCATGACCGCGGCCAAGGGCGCCGACGTCGACCACGCCCGCGCCATGCTGGCCAGCGCCCAGGCCGACCTCGCCAAGGCCAACACCGACCTGGCCCGCCGCCAGGCCCTGGCGCACGACGGCGCGGTCTCGGGCGACGAGCTCACCATCGCCGAGAACCGGGTGCGCGAGACCGAGGCGGCCGTCAGCGGCGCCCAGGCCGCGCTGGCCGAGGCGCAGGCGAACCGCCTGACCGCGGTCGGCCAGGCGCGAGTGGCGCAGGCGCTGGTGTCGGGCGCCGACGTCGCGGGCAACCCCGAGGTCGCCGCGGCCCAGGCCAAGGTCGACCAGGCGCGGCTCGACCTGGAGCGCACGGTGATCCGCGCCCCCATCGACGGCGTCATCGCCAAGAACACCACCGAGATCGGCCAGCGGGTCGAGGTCGGCACGCCGCTGATGAGCGTGGTGCCGATCCAGGACGCCTACGTTGACGCCAACTTCAAGGAAGAGCAGCTGCGCCACATGCATCTGGGCCAGCCGGTGACCCTGACCAGCGACCTTTACGGCGGCGGCGTGCGCTTCCACGGCCACATCGTCGGCCTGGCCGGCGGCACCGGCTCGGCGTTCGCGGTGATCCCGGCCCAGAACGCCACCGGCAACTGGATCAAGGTGGTGCAGCGCCTGCCGGTGCGCATCGCCCTCGATCCGGGCGAGCTGAAGGACCATCCCCTGCGGGTGGGCCTCTCGATGAACGTCGACGTCGACATCGCCCAGTAGCCATGGCCGCCACCGCCTATGCGAACTACGCCGAGCCGATCCCGCTGCGGGGCGGCGCGCTGGTGCTCGCCGGCTTCCTGCTGGCGGTGGGCAACTTCATGGTCGTGCTCGACATGACCATCGCCAACGTCTCGGTGCCCAACATCGCCGGGGGCCTGGCGGTGGCGCCCAGCGAAGGCACCTGGGTGATCACCTCCTATTCGGTGGCCGAGGCGATCGTGGTGCCGCTCACCGGCTGGCTGGCGGCCAGGTTCGGCGCGGTGAAGGTGTTCGTGCTGGGGATGTGCGGCTTCGGGATCTTCTCGGCGCTCTGCGGCCTTGCGCCCTCGCTCGGCCTCCTGGTGACGTTCCGGGTGCTGCAGGGCCTTTGCGGCGGGCCGATCATGCCGATGTCGCAGACCCTGATGATGCGGGTCTTTCCGCCGCAGGCGCGGGGGCAGGCGATGGGCCTGTGGTCGATGACCACGGTGACCGCGCCGATCGCCGGCCCGATCCTCGGCGGCGTGCTCTGCGACAACGCCGGCTGGCCCTGGGTCTTCCTGATCAACGTGCCGGTGGCCGCGCTGTGCGCCTTCTTCGCCTGGCGCATGCTGGCCTCGCAGGAGACGCCCACCGAAAAGCGGCGGATCGACTTCACCGGCCTGGCGCTGCTCGTGCTGTTCGTCGGCTCGCTGCAGATCATGCTCGACAAGGGCAAGGAACTGGACTGGTTCGGCTCGCCGGTGATCATCGGCCTGGCGGTGGTGGCGGTCGTCGGGTTCGCCGCCTTCCTGATCTGGGAGCTGACCGACGCGCAGCCGATCGTCGACCTGCGCGTCTTCCGCCACCGCGGGTTCACCGGCGCGGTGCTCACCATCGGCCTCACCTTCGGCGCCTTCTTCTCCTCGATCGTGCTGGTGCCGCTCTGGCTGCAGACCAACATGGGCTACACCGCGACCTGGGCCGGCTACACGACCGCGCTCGGCGGCGTCCTGGCGGTGGTGTTCTCGCCCATCGTGGCGCGCCTGATGCAGCGCATCGATGCGCGGGCGCTGGTCAGTTTCGGCGTCGCGGGACTGGCGGCGATTGCCTTCTGGCGCACCAGCTTCGCCAGCAACGCCAGCTACTGGACGATCGCCTCCACCTTCCTGCTCCAAGGCGTCTTCATGCCGTTCTTCTTCGTGCCGACGACGCAGATCGCGCTCTCGTCGGTGCTGCCGCAAGAGACGGCGTCGGCGGCCGGGCTCTCGAACTTCCTGCGCACCCTCTCGGCGGCGTTCTCGGCGGCGATCGTGACCACGATGTGGGACAACGCCTCCACCCGCAACCACTCCAACATGGCCGGGGCGCTCAACAACCCGGCCGCGGTGCAGACCACGATGGTCCACGCTGGCATGACGCCCGCCCAGGCGCTGAGCCAGCTCGATGGCGTCACCCAGAGCCAGGCGGTGATGCTGGCCACCGACCAGATGTTCCTGATCCTCGCGCTCGCCTTCGTGGTGG
>Ga0302326_10017267_pt1 | contig 15062 bp, 15 predicted proteins | sample Palsa_T0_3_FD_202264 | JGI IMG/M metagenome (GOLD analysis project Ga0302326, IMG submission 202264) | Peat permafrost microbial communities from Stordalen Mire near Abisko, Sweden - Palsa_T0_3 | ecosystem: Environmental > Terrestrial > Soil > Palsa > Peat permafrost | place: Sweden: Abisko... | reverse complement strand
GTAGCGCCCCGCAAGGCTCTGCGGGGGGTACGACACGTCTATAGAAGGGAGCCGACCGAGAATGAGAAGCCAGCTGAAACCGCAGACCGGCCCCGGCGCAACGACGTTCGAGCGCTATGGACTGTCGGACGAACAGCTCGTTACAGTCCTGCGCAACATGTTGATGCAGCGGATCGTCGACAACCGTGGCTTTCAGCTCAACCGGCAGGGCAAGGTACCGTTCGCACTCGGCAGCGAGGGACACGAAGCGGTGCAAGCCGGCGCTGCGTTGGCATTTGAGCGCGGCAAAGACATTTTCGTCCCGTACTATCGCGATCTCGGCCTCGTCCTCGGCATCGGATATTCGATTCTCGATTTGCTACTCTCGATGTTCGCACGAGGCGCGGACCGTTCGGGCGGGCGTCAATTCCCGAATCACTTCGGGAATCACGATCTCGGCATCATGAACATCTCGTCGATCATCTCGGCGCACATTCCGCACGCGGTCGGCGCCGCATACGCGTTCACCTATCGCGGCGAAACCGGGCGCGCGGTGCTCGTCACGTTCGGCGAAGGCGGAACCAGCGAAGGCGAATGGCACGAATCCGTCAATTTCGCGTCGATTCACAATTTGCCGATCGTATTTCTCTGTCAGAACAACGGGATCGCGATTTCGGTCCCGCAGTCGCAGCAAATGCACGTCAAAGACGTCGCGCAAAAAGCTGTCGCGTACGGTATCCCGGGCGAGTCGTTCGACGGAATGGATCCGCTGATCAGCTATGACGCCGTCAAGCGTGCACTCGATCGTGCACGCAGCGGCGGCGGACCGACGCTACTCGAAGCCAAGTGCGCGCGCTTCCTTTCGCACTCGACCGACGATGATGACCGTGCGTATCGTTCTCGCGAGGTCGTGCAAGAGCTGCGCAAGCGCGATCCGATTACGACGTACGAAGCAATATTGCTCGCGAACGGCGTCATCGATGACGCCAAGATCGAATCGTTGCGCCGCGAGATTCTCGAGGAAACAAATGACGCCACCGACCGGGCCGAAGCGATGCCGCTTCCCGAGCCCTCGGATCTGTACAAGAACGTGTATGCGGGAGACTTCGAACCGTGGCAATAGCGACGCAAACGCGCGAGATGTCCTCCCGCGAGATGAACAATGTCGAGGCGGTGCGCGAAACGCTGCATGATGCGCTCGTGCGGGACGATCGCGTTCTCGTCATGGGCGAAGACGTCGGCGCTCGCGGGAACGTCTTCCTTATCACCAAAGGCTTTCTCGAGGAATTCGGTCCGAAGCGCATTATCGATACGCCGCTCGCCGAAGCTTCGATTGTCGGTGTCGCAATCGGCATGGCGATGGAAGGTTTGCGTCCGATTGCAGAGATTCAATTCGCCGACTTCATCTATCCCGCGTTCAATCAAATCGTCGGTGAAGCCGCCAAGACGCGTTACCGCAGCAACGGCGACTATACGTGTCCGCTCGTGATCCGCACGCCCTACGGCGGCGGTGTGCGCGGCGCGCTCTCGCATTCGGTCTCCATTGAAGCGTTGTTCTATCACGTCCCTGGACTGAAGATACTCGCGCCTTCGACGCCGTCGGATATCAAGGGTCTGTTGACGGCCGCGATCGAGGATCCCGATCCGGTGCTGTTTCTCGAGCACAAGAAAACCTATCGTCTCGTCAAGGGACCAGTCCCCGAGGGACATTTCGTCCTGCCGATCGGCAAGGCCGATATTAAGAAAGAAGGCTCGCAGCTAACGGTCGTCTCGTATGGACTCTACGTCCATCAAGCCCTCGATGCAGCGCGTCAGCTCGAAACGGAAGACGTCTCGGTTGAAGTAATCGATCTGCGCTCGATCCGTCCGATGGATCGTGAGACGATTTTGGAAAGCGTGCGCAAGACACGCAAGCTTCTGATCATCCACGAAGATAACAAGTTCGGCGGCATTGGCGCCGAGATCGCTGCGATGGTTGCCGAAGAGGCGCTCTTCGATTTGGACGCGCCGATAAAGCGGTTGGCCGGCCCCGATGTTCCGGCCATGGGCTACGCGATCACGCTCGAAGAGGAGTTCATGATCTCGACCGAGCGGATGCGCGAAGCGATGCGTGATTTGGTGAATTTCTAATGCCGACGACGATCAAGATGCCGCAGCTCGGCGAAACGGTCACCGAAGGTACGGTCGCGCAATGGCTCAAGAAGCCCGGCGATCGCATTGAAAAGTACGAAGCGTTCGTCGAGGTATCGACCGACAAGGTGAACGCCGAAGTCCCCGCGCCGGTCAGCGGCATTCTGCGCGAGATCATCGTCCAAGAAGGCGAGACTGTTCCAACCGGCGCCGCGATCGCCGTCATTGACGAGGCCGGCGCGCCTTCGCACGCTGAGCCGGTCGCCGACGCGATCATGGCTGCGCCCGCGGCTCCTGTTCACGTCGCTGCTCCGGCGCACAGCGCTCCGAAAACGAACGGCGTCCCCCGCAGCGATAGTTCGCTGCGCGGAGTTTCGCCGGCGGTGCGCAAGCTCGCGCGCGAACACAACGTCGACGTGACGAGCATCCGCGGAACCGGCGCGAATGGGCGCATCACGGCACAAGATATCTTGGCAGCCCGCGCGGCACCGGCTGCGGCGCCCGCCCGCACGCCGAGCGCGCCGAGCGATGGACGCTCGACCTACACCAATCCGATTCCGGGGACAACGATCCCGCTCACGCAAGCGCGCAAGATCATCGCGCAGCGGATGGTCGAATCGAAGCACACCGCGCCGCACGCGTGGACGATGGTTGAGGTGGACGTCACGAATCTTTGGGCGTGGCGCACGCGCGAGAAAGACGCGTTCGAACGCGAGAACGGTCAGAAACTGACGCTGCTGCCCTTCTTCATGCGCGCGGTCGTCGGGTCGCTGGCTGCATATCCGTTGATGAACGCGTCATTTAGCGACGCCGGCATCAAGGTTCACAAGGACATCAACGTCTCGATCGCGGTCGCGCTGCCCGACAACTTGATTCTTCCGGTCGTGCGCAATGCCGACAAGCTTTCGATCAAAGGGCTTGCGATCGCGGCCGGAACCCTGGTCGATCGCGCACGACGCGCTCAGCTCGGCGCCGACGATCTCGCCGGCGGCACGTTCACCGTTAACAACACCGGCGCAAACGGCTCGATTCTCTCGGCACCGATTCTTCCAACCGGACAGACGGGCATCATTACGATGGAAGCGGTCGTCAAACGCCCGGTCGTCGTGACCGGCGATGCGATTGCGATCCGCTCGATCATGAACGTTTGCCTGTCGCTCGATCACCGCGTCGTCGATGGCGGTGTCGCCAGCGCATTTCTCTCCGACGTCAAGAAGCGGCTCGAAGCGATGGGTCCGTCCGGCACGCTCTAAACCCGGTGCAAGTCCGCAAAACGTTTCACTTCGAAGCAGCGCACGTTCTTCCACACCATCCGGGCAAGTGTTCGCGTTTGCACGGACACTCATATCGTCTCGAAGTCGCGGTCGACGGACCGATTCAAAGCGACGGGCCGAGTCAGGGAATGGTGATCGACTTCGATGAGATCGACAAGATCGTGCAGAGCGCGGTCATCGCGCAGCTCGATCACACGTCGCTCAACGATCGCATGCCGAATCCGACCAGCGAGCACATCATTTTCTGGATTTGGCAGCAGCTCGACACGGCGCTTGATGGTCTGGCCGAGCTTGTCTTGTGGGAAACCGCGACAGCCTGCGCCGTGTTGCGACGCGGTGATATCTAATGCTGCAAATGGTCGAGATCTTCTACAGCCTGCAAGGCGAAGGCAGCCATGCCGGAACGCCCGCCGTTTTCGTGCGCCTCGCGGGCTGCAACCTGGCGTGCGATTTCTGCGACACTGACTATGCGCTCAAGTTTCTGGCTTCGATCGACGACGTCGTCGCACGCGTGCGCGAGATCGGTGGCGATTGTCCGATGGTCGTGATCACCGGCGGCGAACCGTTTGCGCAGAGCGAGACGCTCGCGCTAATCGCAGCGCTACGCGCCGACGGCCGGCGCGTTCACGTCGAGTCGAACGGCACGATCTCGGTTGATGCCGAGCTTCCGTCCGACGTCTGGCTGACGGTTTCCCCGAAAGAGCGGCTCGATTCGGGGATGGCGCGGCGCGCGAACGAAGCGAAATTGATCGTCAATCGTCGCGTTCCGCGCGAATGGACGCAGCGTTTTGACGCTCATACGCCGATCTTTCTCCAGCCCGAAGGCAACAAGCCCGAAAATGTCGCGCTCGCCGTCGAAGCTGCGAAAGCGGAGCCGAATCTCTTTCGGCTCTCACTGCAGACGCACAAGTTTATCGGCATTCGTTGATTCTCGTCGTGTGTGCCGTTGCGCAAGAATTGCGGCACTGGAAACCTCGCGAACAGGTCGAGATGCTCGTCACCGGTATCGGGCCCGTTGAAGCCGCGACCGCGACGTCACGCGCGCTCGCAGGATCGGCGCCCAGCATCGTCATCAACGCTGGGATCGGCGGTGGGTTTCGTGGCCGCGCCGCGGTCGGCGATGCGTTCGCGATCGAAACCGATCATCTCGCCGAGCTAGGACTCGAAGACGGTAGTCCGCTTCCACCCTTACCCGGCGGCGTACGGCTCGTCGAGAAAACGGACAGTGACGAAGAGCTCGTCGGGATCTGTGCAAATGTCGGCGCTCGCATCGGAAGTGCGATCACGGTCTCAACGATTACGACCAGCGATACCCGCGCGGAAGCTCTTGCGGATCGTTTCGAAGCCGAGATTGAAGCGATGGAAGGTTTTGCCGTGTTGCGGTCGGCAGCGGTGGCTGGAATACCCGCCCTTGAACTGCGCGGCGTCTCGAATCTGGTTGGCGCTCGCGAGCGCTCCGGCTGGGATTTCGACGCCGGCGCGCGTGCCGTCGCAACGCTGCTCGATCGCTTCCTGGATACATTTGTAGAAAAATGAGTTATTCACTCGCATACACGCCCTGCCCGAACGACACGTACATCTTCGCCGCGCTTACGAACGGGTTGCTGAAAGATGCACCCAAGGTCGAGGCGGTTCTCGACGACGTCGAAGGTCTGAACGCAGCCGCGCGGCGCGGAGCGTACGCGTTGACGAAAGTCAGCTACGGCGCGATCCCGTATCTGCTGGACCGCTATCGCATCTTACGTTCAGGCGGCGCACTTGGACGCGGTTGCGGCCCGCTTTTGATCGCGAAACCGCGCGCGGACGGCACCGTGCCGAAACTCGAGGAGCTTTCGCCCGATGCGGTGATTGCGATTCCGGGCGTGCTGACAACCGCATTTCTGCTCGTCCGTCTCGCGCTGGGGCGAACGCCGCAAATCGCGGAGATGCGGTTCGACAAGATTGTCGACGCCGTCGCAAAAGGCGAGGTTGACGCCGGACTCATCATCCACGAGTCGCGCTTCACGTATCAAGTGCGCGGCCTGCGCTCCATCGTTGACCTCGGCGAATGGTGGGAAGGCCAGACGCGCACGCCGATACCACTCGGGGCAATTCTCGCCCGGCGCGATCTCGGTGACTCAGAAGCTCTTGAAGTCGACGAGTTGGTGCGCCGCAGTTTGCAATTCGCGCGGAAACGCGAGGACGCAATCATCGACTACGTCCGCGCGCACGCAACAGAGATGTCCGACGACGTCATGCGCAAGCATATCGGCCTCTACGTCAACGATTTCAGCGACGATGTCGGCGACGAAGGCCGTGCGGCCGTCGACAAGCTCTTTACGCGCGCATCATCGGCGGGCTTGATTCCGGCGAATGTGAAACCCGAATTCGTCGGATGAACCGGCGCGGTTTTCTCGCGTCGTCGTCGGCGCTCGCGCTCGCTCCAGGCACGGCCGCTGCACAATCGCGCGCGGCGGTGATGCTCGGCGATGACGTCCTCCTCACCGATGTCTGGCGCGAAATCGGCAATCGCTGCGTCGGAATCGTTACCAATCAAACCGGAGTCACTTCGCAGCACGGATCGATCGTCGACGCGTTACGGCGCAAGTCGCAGGTTTGCGTCAAAGCGCTGTTTGCGCCCGAACACGGATTGCGCGGCGACCGGCCGGCCGGCGCGTACGTCCCGTCGTACACCGATCCGGTTTCAGGTTTGCCGATCTACAGCTTGTACGGTGCGACGCGTCATCCGAGCGCGGCGATGCTTTCCGGCATCGATCTCTTGCTCTTCGATATTCAAGATGTCGGCGCGCGCGCATATACGTTCATCTCGACGATGGCGTACGTTATGCAGGCGGCCGCCGAGCACGGAAAAGAGATCTGGATTCTGGACCGGCCGAACCCCATCGGCGGAACGGTCGTCGAAGGGCCCGTCCTCGAACCCGAGTACAAGTCGTTCATCGGGTTGTATCCGATTGCGATGCGCCACGGCATGACGGTTGGGGAGCTGGCGCAGATGTACAACGAAGCGTTCGGCATTCACGCGAAACTGCGCGTCATTCCGATGCGCGGATGGCAGCGTTCGATGCTCTGGGATGCGACAAGGCTTCCCTGGATTCAAAGTTCGCCGAACATCCCGAGCTGGCAAACGACGCTGCTCTATCCGTGCACCGGTCTCGTCGCGTCGGCCGGCCTCAACAACGCGACCGGATCGCCGAGGCCCTTTCAATACGCGGGCGCGTACGGACTCGATGCACAACGCTTTGCCGATGCAATGAATGCGCTCCACTTACCAGGCGTCAGTTTTCAGGGCGTCGTCTGGGTGCCGGCGTCAGGATTTTGGGCCGGCAAGCAGCTCACCGGAGCGGCTCTCGGAGTCACCAATCCGCCGGCGTTTCTCGCCGTGCGCACGGCAGTCGAACTGCTCGTCACTGCGCGTCAGATTGCGCCGCATGTCATCTCGATCGAAAGCCGGACGAGCATCGATCGCGATTGGGGAACCGATACGCTTCGTGAAGGTCTGCTCGCCGGCAAATCTGCAGACGCGATCATCGCGGAATGGCAACCGCGACTCGCCGAGTTCAATACGCTGCGCGCGAAGTACTTACTGTATCAGTAGATAACGCGCTTGTCGCGTTCGGTTTTGATGCGCAGCTGGTTGAGCTGAAAGTAGTGCGCGAAGCGCTGGATTTCGTCCATCGTGCCTTCACTAATGTCGACGAACTGCATGCCGTGCAAGAACAACGCGCGCGGAAGATTGAAGAACGTAATCTTCGATTTCGCACGCACGTGCATTTCGCTGAACTTGCGCGGCGGCTTCTTGACGCGCTTCTTGCGCGGACCGAACGGCGTATCTTCGGATATCTCTTTCCACTCGGGGAAGTTCTCGAGAAAATCGCTCGGCAGCGTGAAGTGCAACAACAGCTCTTGCTCGCGAATCAGATCCTCGTCGAGAAGAACGCGCAAGCCGCCGGCAGAGAGGTCGTTTGCCACCGCGCGGCGCTCGCCCGGACGACCAACCACCTCGTAATAAATTGGAAACTCAACTTCCGCGCGAAACGCGGTTCGTTTGTTGTTCGCGCCGCCGCCCGCTGCTGCTCCGCCACGCGCTCCCGTCGTGCTATCAGCCGAGCCGCCGGCCGGACGCTTCCTTTCGCCGCCAAACTTGAACATCGCACTTGTCGCTTTCCAGGACTCTGTTCGCACCCCTTGTAAGGGGGCCGCGTGAGCGTGCTCGGCGAGCGGTTGATTCAAGCGTTGGGGGCCGAGTCCGTCTACACCGAACCGGAAGATTTAGCCGTGTATGCGTTCGACGCATACAGCGAGGACCGGCTACCCAGCGCTGCAGTCGTACCTAAAGATGTGCGTGAGGTCACGCAAGTCGTCCGCATCGCAGCGGAATGCGGCGAGCCGATCGTCGCGCGCGGCGCCGGAACCGGTCTGTGTGGTGGCGCCGTTCCGACCCACGGCGGCATCGTCGTTTCGTTTGCGCGCATGAATCGTATTCTCGAAATCGATACGCGCAATCGACGCGCGAAAGTCGAACCCGGTCTTATCAATCTCGATCTGTCGCGTGCAACCGCAAGCGACGGTCTCTTTTATGCACCGGACCCGGCGAGTCAGAAAGTGTCGTCGCTCGGCGGCAATATTGCGACGAACGCCGGCGGACCACATTGTCTCTCGTACGGCACGACGACAAATCATGTAATCGGCCTTGAATACGTCGATCATCGCGGCGAAGTCGTGACGGTCCATCAGGACGATCCGGGTTACGATCTCGCCGGCGTTCTGGTGGGGAGTGAAGGGACGCTCGGTATCGTGACGTCGATTGACCTGCGCCTGATGCGTTTGCCTGAAGCGGTGCGTGTCTGCGTCGCGACATTCGGTGACGTCGAAAGCGCGAGCGAGGCCGTCTCGCAAGTGATCGGTGCCGGCATCGTCCCGATCGCACTCGAGATCATGGACAAAGTCATCACCGGTGCGGTCGAAGCTGCGTTTAAGGCCGGTTACCCGAAAGACGCCGGGGCGGTGCTGCTCCTCGAAATTGCGGGTCTCGCCGACGACATGGATGCGAGTGAAGCCGCGATCGCCAAGTTCGCGCGCGCCTGCGGCGCGCTCTCCTGGCACACGGCGCGCAGCCAAGCCGAGCGCGATCTGTTGTGGGCCGCACGCAAGGGCGCGGCCGGTGCGATTGGGCGTCTCGCGCCGAATTATTACATTCAAGATTGCGTCGTTCCGCGTACGAAGCTGCCCGCGATGATGCACCGCGTCGACGAAATCGTGCGCGATCATCAGATCCAAGTCGGCAACGTCTTTCATGCCGGTGACGGCAACTTACATCCGCTGCTACTCTTCGATCGCAGCCGTCCGCGCGATATTCAAGCCGTCGTCGAAGCCGGAAGCGAGATTCTGCGGACCTGCATCGACTATGGTGGCACGGTCTCCGGCGAGCACGGCATCGGCTACGAGAAGCGCGAATCACTGGCATTGCTTTTCTCGCCCGACGATCTGGCAACGATGCGTCGAGTGCGCGATGTGTTCGATCCGGCTCAACGATTCAATCCCGACAAGATTTTCCCGAGCAGCGCGTCGTGTGTCGAAGTTCGTGCCGCGAGCTAAGCCGCGCACAAGCGTCTATGATATCGACGGGCGTGCCCCCGGTCGCGTGCTTGAACCGGGCGACGACCAAGCCGTAGCCGACATGCTTCGGGCTGCGGACGCAGCCGGCGACGCCGTTGTGCCAGTCGGCGGCGGAACGTTGCTCGGCGTCGGCAATCCACCGCGTCATTATGAGATCGCGCTTTCGACTTTGCGACTCGCTGCCGTGCATGTGTACGACCACCGCGATCTTACGATCGGCGTTGGTGCCGGACTTACGGTTGGACAATTAGCGTCGGTGCTCGGAAAGCATCGTCAGTTCGTACCGCTCGACGTTCCGCGCGCGGCGAATGCAACGATCGGCGGGACGCTCGCTGCCGGGTGGCTCGGACCACGGCGCGCAACCTATGGACGGCCCCGCGATCTCCTGATCGGTACGACGACGGCGCTCGCCGATGGAACGCTCGCTCATGCGGGTGGCATGGTCGTGAAGAACGTCAGCGGTTACGATCTCTCACGATTGTACGTATCGTCGCTCGGAACGCTCGGCGTCATTACGCGCGCAAATCTCAAGACGTTGCCGATGCCGGCCGCATTCCGGTTGACGATCGCACGACTTCCCGAAGGAACGCGCACGCGCGCCGCGACCAACGTGCAAGGTCTCGACGTCGAGCCGACGGCCGCGCTCTTGATCGACGGCTTTCGCGAGGTCTTGCCGTTCGAGCTCGGCGCGGAAGGCGCGATCTTGCTCGCTTTCGAGGGTTCGGCAGTGGCGATCGAGCGTGCGACGCGCAGCGTGCGTTCGGCGCTCGGGTCGGCCGGCGTTCCGGAGACGCGCATCATCGACACCGGAGCACATGAAACGTTTGCCCGAACGCTCGATGCATATATTGCAAGCGTTGCGGGACGCTCGATTACTTTGCGCGCTCTGGGCTTGCCGGACGGCGCGCTTAAACGCGAAGCTGCTGCGCGCGAAGGCATAGCGCCGACGGCCGCGCTGCTCGATACGATCGTCGACTTGCGCTCTGGCGACGTGATCGCGCGTGTATTCGTCGACGGAAAGCTCGATCAACTCGCCGTGCGCGGGACGCTCTCCGACGCAGTCGCCGCGCTTCGCGCGCGTTTGCCCGAAGCGACGGTCTTAGCTCGTGGTCTGCCGCTCGAAGGCGAGATCGATGCGTGGGGGACGCTGCCGCCCGCGATCGGCGTGATGCGTGATCTTAAGGCGCGCTTTGACCCACGCGCAACCTTGGCGCCGGGACGGTTTCTCGGCGGAATTTAACCAGCGCAAACGCGACCGCTGAAACGAGCGGCACAAAGCTCACGAGCGAGAGTGCGGCAGCGGGTCCCTCACGCGCGACAAGCACGCCGACTCCCGTTACGAGCGCGGATCCGATTCCGAACGCGACGCCGTTCATGAGGCCGAGCGCCATGCCAAGATTCTGCGGCAACATCGCTTGCACGAGCGCAACACCCGGGCCGGTGTTCGCGGAAAGCAAGATGCTGCCGGCGACCAGGAGCCCGAGTCCCAGCGAGCCGCCGAGGACGAAGAATCCGAGCAAGCACGGCACGGCGGCGACGAGCGTTGCGATCGAGACGAACAATGCGCCGAAACGATCGGCGAGCGTTCCGCCCGCGTACGTGCCGAGCACGCCGACGAGCAAGAACAGCGTGACGATCTGACCGGCCTCGACGAGCGAGTGTCCGCGTGCGACCAACAGGTTAGGCAAGAAGATCATAAACGATGAGTTCACGAGATTGCGCAGCGCAGTGCTGACGACGAGCATCGAGATGCCGAACCGGTCAGCTTTCGGGACTTCGAGTACCGGGGCCGATTCGTGCCGGCGCTCGGCGCGTGGCCCAACTTTGCTCATCGCCCAGAACAGTGCAGCGACGGCGAAGACGCCGGGAATCGCAAGCCACGCCGTTCCACCGCGCCAATGCGCGAGCGCGAGCGCCGCAACAGCCGGGCCAATTGAATATCCGATTTGTCCGCCTATTACGAAGATCGACATCCCCGTCGATTTGTGCGAACCACTCAGCATCGAGGAATAGCGTCCGGCTTCCGGATGCATCAGCGCCGAACCGAATCCGCCGAGGATAACGAGCGCGATCAGCATCGCCGGTGTCGTTGCGAGACCTGCAAGCGATACACCGATCGTGGTAACGCCGACTGCGGCCGGCAAGAACCACCACCGGCCGAAACGGTCCGAGTAGGCACCGAAGATCGGCTGCACGATTGAGCTCGTGAAGTACCAAATGAAGCCGACGATGCCCTGAAATATCGGCGAGAGACCGTTGTGGCTCGCGACGTAGTAGACGATCAGCGGGACAAATCCTGAGTAAAAATCGCTGGTCCCGTGACTGGCCGCGACCACGAAGAGGCCACGATGGTCCCAATCCCGCTTCTTCACGGGGCCGCTTTCGCTGACCGGCGAACCGAAGTCCCCCATGAGCAGCATCTATCGCAGCCGCCGGGATGCGGTCGCCGAGAAGCTGGGCGAGGCGATCGCTATCGTTCCGGCGGCGATCCATCACATTCGCAACAATGACGCCGAGTACGAATACCGACAAAACTCGGACTTCTACTATCTCACGGGCTTTACGGAGCCCGAAGCCGTGCTTATCATCGCACCTGGGCGCGAACAACGCGACACGATGTTTCTGCGGCGACGCGATCGTGAGATGGAGATTTGGACCGGCAAGCGCCTTGGCGTTGATGATGCGCCGGAACATCTCGCAGTCGACGCCGCGTTCGCCATCGACGAGCTCGATGATAAGCTCGGTCAGATGCTGGTGGGCAGGGAGCGGCTCGCGTACGGGTTCGGTCGTGACGAAGCGTTCGATCGCAAGATTCACGCCGCCGTCGCGCAAGCTCGGCACAGCGTGCGTCGGGGCGGGAAAGCTCCGCTTGAATTCTTCGAGCCTGGGACGCTGGTGCACGAGATGCGCTTGCGCAAATCAGCCGAAGAGATCGAAGTGATGCGCAGCGCGGGCGCGATCACGCGACGCGGACACATTGCGGGCATGCGCGCAACGCATCCCGGAATGTGGGAATACGAGCTGGAGGCCGTTATCGAATACGCGTACATGCGCAACGGCGCGCAGGCGCCCGCATATTCGTCGATCGTTGCGGGCGGAGCGAACGCGACAATCCTGCATTACAACACGAATCGCGAACAGCTGCGTAACGGTGCGCTCGTCTTAGTCGATTCCGCCGCTGAGCTCGATGTCTACGCCTCAGACGTTACGCGTACATGGCCCGTCAACGGCCGATTCAGCGCCGAACAGCGCGCGATCTATGAGATCGTGCTCGCAGCTCAGAAGGCCGGTATCGAGGAAGTACGTCCGGGAAAATCGTTCCGCGCGTACCACGATGCCGCAGTTCGCGTATTGTGCGAAGGACTGCTCGACGTCGGCTTGCTCTCCGGCTCGCTTGACGACGTCATACAAAATGAATCCTATCGCGATTTTTATCCGCACAACACAGGACATTGGATTGGTCTTGATGTGCACGACGTCGGCCATTATCGCGATCATGCGGACCAGTGGCGCACGCTCGAACCCGGCATGGTGATGACGGTCGAGCCCGGACTCTACGTGCAGATGGATCTGAACGTACCCGAACGCTTCAAAGGCATCGGCGTTCGAATCGAAGACGACATCCTGTGCACGGCGCGCGGTCCCGAAAATCTCACGCCGGCCATTCCAAAGGAGATCGAAGAGATCGAGTCGCTCGTCGGCGCTGACGCAAAAGAACTCGTGAAAACCTGAACCTTCACATAACCGTTGCCGGCGGATCGGGGTTTGTCGGCCGGCACCTCGTTGACGCGCTCCGCGCGCGTGGTGACGACGTCGTCGTCGCGTCGCTGCGCAACATCGATGCGGCAGCGGCTGCATGCGCTCGCGCCGACGTCGTCGTCAACTTGGCGGGTGCGCCGGTAGCGCGACGATGGACGGGCGCACGGAAGTCCCAGATCCGACGTTCGCGCGTCGAGTTGACGCGCGCGCTGCTGGATCGGATTACGCGCTTCGATAAGAAACCGGTCGCGTACGTCTCAGCGTCGGCGGTCGGCTACTATGGCACGAGCCTCACCGAAACGTTCGTCGAAACGAGTTCGCCAGGGGCCGATTTTCTCGCGCACGTATGTCTGGACTGGGAACGTGAAGCCAATCGCGCAAGCGAATCCGGAATGCGTGTTGCGATCGTTCGAACCGGGCTCGTCCTCGGACCCGACGGCGGCGCGCTTCCGATGATGCTGCCGCCATTTCGTTTTGGCCTTGGCGGAAAGCTCGCGAGCGGCGCGCAGTGGATGTCGTGGATTCACATCGAGGATTTGATCGACACCTATATCCACGCGATCGACGGTACGGACGGTGCGATCAACGCGACGGCACCCGAGCCGGTGACGAACGCCGAATTTACGCACACGCTCGGCGAGGTCTTGCGACGACCCACGCTTTTGCCGGTCCCGGAGTTTGCGCTGAAAGCGCTGTTTGGCGAGGGCGCGATGATTCTTACACAGGGGCAACGCGTGATGCCGGAGCGCACGCTCGCAAGTGGATACCGCTTTCGTTATCCGGAGCTGGACCCGGCGCTGCGTTCTCTCTTACGCTGAGAGACTTTGCTCAGCTTCGGACGACTCGAGCATTTCCAGAAAACGCTCGGCCTCCATTGAAGCTTTGCATCCCATCCCGGCGGCGGTGATGGCTTGCTTATATCTAATATCGTAGACGTCGCCGCCGACGAAGACGCCCTCGATATTCGTGTGCACGCCGTCCGGCGAAACAATGTAACCGGCACGATCAAGCTCCAGCTGTCCGCGGAAGATTCCCGTATTCGGATCGTGTCCGATCGCGATGAAGAGAGCGTCGGCCTCGAAATCGTAGCTTTTTTCGGTGATCAGGTTGCGCAATCGCAGGCCCGTCATGACTGGATCGCCGTGGACTTCCTCGATGACGGTGTTCCACAGAAAATCGATCTTGGCGTGGTTGTGCGCGCGCTCGGCCATGATCTTGCTGGCGCGGAGCGTATCGCGCCGGTGGATAACGGTCACTTGCGAGCCGAAGCGCGTAAGAAACAGCGCTTCTTCCATCGCAGAATCACCGCCACCGGCCACGACGATCTTCTTTTCTTTGAAGAACGCTCCGTCGCACGTCGCGCACGTCGAAACGCCGCGGCCGCGTAAGCGCTCCTCGCCCGGAATGCCGAGCCACCGCGCGCTCGCGCCCGTCGCTACGATCAAGGCTTGCGAACGAAACTCGCCTTCCGACGTCAGCACGGTAAACGGACGCGAACCGAGATCGACCGCGGTCACGTCGACGAATTCCAAGCGCGCGCCGAAGCGCTCGGCCTGCATACGAAAGTTTTCCATCAGCTCGGGGCCCATGATGCCTTCTGGGAAACCCGGATAGTTCTCGACCTCGGTCGTCAGCATCAGCTGGCCCCCGTAGAGTGCGCCGGCGAAAACGAGCGGCTGCAAGTTCGCGCGCGCCGCATAAATCGCGGCCGTCAGCCCCGCTGGCCCCGAGCCAATAATGATCAGCCTCTCCATTTAAACGGCGCTCCGTTTTAAGGCGCTCCGCCCTAGGCTGCGCGCCCCCCATGCGGAGCATGGGGCCCCCGAGCGTGCTCGGTCCATCACCATTACATTCATGCCTCTATTTTCGCGCCGACCTCGCAACAACGCTCTCTTCGATGGGCAGGAACGCGATTCGGTTGCGCGGACTAGTTTTTAATGCTGGAAGACGAATTTTCCGATATCGTTCGTAAGGCGAGCCGAGGCGTAGGTATCGACGTTGCGACGCTCGCGTCGCGCACGGGGCTCGATCAAAGCGAGCTCAAAGCCTGGATCGGGGGCAATGGCGCACCGACCGACGGCGAGGCTCGCGAGATTGCGCGCGTATTGCGCCTGGATCCGGGCAAGCTTGCCGACAGCGCAGCGCAGCGTTGGGAACCGCACGTCGCGTCGCCTGAAGATGTACGCCATCATCCGCAAGATCCGCATCCGTCGAACGGCTACATCTTCTTCCTTGAAGACGGCAAGACGGCGGCGCTCATCGATCCGGCCGGCGATCCGAATAATCTGCGGCGCGCGATTGCGG
>Ga0302326_10017266_pt1 | contig 15062 bp, 31 predicted proteins | sample Palsa_T0_3_FD_202264 | JGI IMG/M metagenome (GOLD analysis project Ga0302326, IMG submission 202264) | Peat permafrost microbial communities from Stordalen Mire near Abisko, Sweden - Palsa_T0_3 | ecosystem: Environmental > Terrestrial > Soil > Palsa > Peat permafrost | place: Sweden: Abisko... | reverse complement strand
TGCCCGGCGGCGGGGTGAACCACCAGGTTACGGGGTTTGTCGATGACGATGATGTCATTGTCCTCATAGACCACCCGCAGCGGGATCGGTTCGGCTGCCGGCTTGGCCGGCTCGGGCGGCGGCACATTAACTGATAAGGTGTCTCCCGAATTGACGCGCCGGGCCGGATCGCGGATCGTGTGGGCACCGAGCGCGACAGCACCGTTCTCGATCAGGACTTTCAGCCGGGAGCGCGACAGCTCGGCGACGTGGCGGGCGAGCACACGGTCGAGCCGTTCGCCGGTTTCATCATCGGCAACGGTGACTGTTCTTTGGGTGGTTGAGGGAAGCGTCATGAATCTAATGCCCGGGAGTCTTCGCAGCTTATCAGCTGCCGCGAACAGCTCCGAATCCGAGACCGCGCACCTCGTCGCCCGCGCCCGTGTCATGATGGTGATAGCGGCGCTGACCACGCTGCTCGCTATCGCCGCCGTGGTCGTCGTGATCGGCTATCGCGTTTACGGCGCCCAGGGCAATTCCGCCATCACCAACGGCACTGTCATGTTGCCTAAGGGAGCGCGCGTCATCTCCTCGACCGTCACGGCCAGCACCATCGGCGTGACGATCGATGTCAACGGCGCCCAAGAAGTCCGCATCTACGATCGCCGGACCATGCAGCAGGTCGGCCGGCTTCGCTTCGGCACCGAGCAGCCGTAATCGCGCTTGCGCGGCCGGTCCGTCGCGTTTAATTCAACGGCAGGCTCCCTTCGTCTAGCGGTCTAGGACGCGGCCCTCTCAAGGCTGAAACACGGGTTCGATTCCCGTAGGGAGCGCCATTGTTTTCAATGGCTTAGTGTTAGTTTTGGCCATCGTGTCCAACTAGTGTCCAATAAGCGGTACTGGAACGCGTATAGACCGAAAATGCGAAAATGACGTCGCAGTAGAGCAGATCCGCGCGGCGGTTAGTTGTTCTTTGCGGTCGCCGGCGTGCAGAAGCCGACAGTCATAGGGCGAACCGATGCACGTCGAGGCCGCGATCCAGAAGAAGATCGCCAAGCGATACGGAAGCGGCGTGTGGCTGGTGATCTACCTCAACCTCAACGATTATGGCATCCGCCAACAGCAAACGGAGCTGGTCATCGCACAGGTTAAGCAGCAACACGCCAATGCTTTCGACGCCCTGTTCGTCCTCTGGAAGGATAAAGTTTACTGACGATGAAGCCACCTATCTTCTCGGCGCGGCCGGCCGGAAATATGCCGCAGCAATACCTTCACCGCGCGCGGATGTTCAGAGCGGTCGCTATTAGCATGGTGGACTATGCGAATGCCGAGCCGAATTGGCCGAAGTATGCCCTCCTGACACATGCCATCGAACTTTCTCTAAAGGCTTTCGCCCACCACTCCGTCGACAATGGGGCTGCGCCCGGTAAGGAGCCGAAGCAGCACGACTTGGTCGTAGGCCGCCACGGCCGTGCAAACGGGCCCACTCGTTTACAGCCAGCAATGCGAAGGTTGGGGCACCACCTTCGGCGCTAAAGCCGGCGGCGGCAGAAGTCGGATTTGGACTGGTGACGGGTGTGGTACTGCCCCTCCCCATTTTAGCGCCAACTTCTAGCCCAGACCCTGCATGGTAGAGTTCGGGACCGGATGGATCATCGCCAGTGACCTACGAGGAAAGATGCGAGATCGAAATCATGAGCAATTACGCTCGGCTAAAAATGTGCAATCATACACTCCCTCCGAGACTGCAATCCCTCTATGGCTTTGTGCACGACAACGCGGGCCGAATCCTCAACGGTGATGAGCGTCCTGTGCTGTTGAAGATGTTCGGAGAGAACCTAGCGGATCTTGAACGATATCTCGCCCTCCAAAGGCTGATGTCGAACTGAAACACCCGGCGCCGACAGCCTTCGGTATTTATGGCTGAGGTCCGCTTTTCCCGAAAACGGACATTGACACCCGACCCCATTCAGCGACGATCCCGCCATGGGTTTCAACCGCCAGAGGATGGAATCGGCGCGCAAGACGGAGGCTGAGAAAGAGGCGCGATCACGGCGGGCCTTGGATCCGCAAATCTTGGAAGATGCTCTGCGCCTGGTCGAGGAGTGGAACGCGCGCCGAGAGCGGCGCATGCCCATGCTGTTCTCGCCGACCATAGGTGCCGTGATCGCAGCGAAGTATTGGTTCCTGCACGTTCGGTGCCCGGCGTGCCGGACGACAAGCAGCGTGGATCTGCGGAAGATCGACATGCACCGTGAAGCCGCGCTGACGGCACTCATCCCGAAGCTGTCATGTCGTGGGTGCCGGCCGACTGATCTGATGGCTAAAACCACTTGGGCGGCTCGCTATCCGGGGCGCCTCCCTCGTGCTGGGTCGCCGTATCCCACCGCAGAGCTGCCCGATGCGCCGCAGCGGCGGCAAGCCACGCGATTTAGTGATCTAGCGTAAGATCAGAGGGATCAGTCGTTCTTGGTCGCCGGCGTGGGGGAGTTCTTTGTAACCGGCGTAGGCAGCTTAATCGGTACGAAGCGGGTATCGCTATTTGCGCCCAGGGGCTTGATCGACCGCGCGATGGCTTCCATCCGCAGCATGAAAAGCTCTGCCAGCATGGCACCCTCCTGTGTTGAACCTCAAATCCGTCTTGCGGTGGAAGGAGCAGGTTCAACGTTGACTAAGGTAGGGGCCGGGAAACCGCGAAGATGTGCCCCGCATCACAAAAAAAGCGCCCTGCCCAACCGCCTACCCCACTCCAAAGCGGCCGGCTGTCGACAAACCTAAAGATTCGTGATCGCGGGCACATCGGCTGCGCCGTGAATGCGATTAAATCCCGCTACAAAACAAAAACAGGGTGGCGCTATGGATACGAAAGGTCTGTACCTTCGAGAGCGTTATTCGTTCGTGGCGTTTTGCATTAAGACTCTGCTGACCTTCATGGTCGTTAGCCTAGTTGGTTTCCTGACCCTCCCATTGATCGGGTACTGAAAGGCTCGGCGTGATGCAGCCCCAGACTGAAATCACCATACGTTACATTCTCTTTGCCATTTCATCGGCTGCCTTTTTTGTTGCCGCGACCTACGCAGCCTCGACTTTTCGGTGACTTGAAACCTTGCTGGATGGGCGAGCAAGTCGGATTTGCGCCCTGGCCGGTCCCAAAGGTCGATCGGTCTAGGATGCCCGATGCCTATGCACCCAGTATTGGGCTTTTCGTTAGCGGCCCGCAAATTGTGACGGACATAGATTTGCCATCAGTTTGCCCAGGTAACTTGCCGAAGTCGGCAAATTTGGGCCCCGATGAAGCCTCGACTCGCTAGCACCGTCGCGCCTGTCCGGATACGCAGGGGGACGCAATGTACAAATCGCTTATCGAAACAGATTCGGTCGCCACGCTGATTGTGGCCTTCGCAGTTGTGCTTGTCGTGGTCGGCGCCACGGCCCGCGCGGTACGATGGCTCGCCGCATAGCCCCGACAGTCAGTTCATCGCGTTCCCTGTCGGGGCTCTTTATCGCTCGCTTGCAGGCGAAATATCTTCAAAAGTCCGAATTGCATGCTGAGTCGTGCAAAACAGGCGACGCTTTGTTGCCGCGCAGAATATCGCCCTGGTTTAATAACGAACAGAACGGATCATCGGCTGGCCGGCGCCTCCGATCTCACGAATGAAGCGATCGTCTCAGGATCAGAGTCGACCACGCCCTCTTGAACAATCGATCCTGTCTGGTTCACCACGCAGATCGATGTCTGCTTCAACGACACGTCCAGTCCAACGTAATATTCCATTGCTTCTCTCCATCGTTGCGAGGTCACATGAGGCTGGCCTCATCCATTCCTGGAGAGCTGATTCCCTCTGCCTTTGTCTGGCTCGATCCCGGAATTACCCCGTGTTGCAAAAGTTGGTGTGACGGGCGAGTGGCCGCCCCGAGGATCTCTTTAGGCCCAGCCCAGAAAAAATTCGGCCCCCTTAATCTCCGCACTGTGGATGGTTAACACTCGATTTACCATGATGCGACAGACTACCCAATGGAACGTGCGATCGCATATCGATGCCTGCGCGACACGTTCAGCCACCAATTCGGGTGCTGTCCAGCGTAACGGGAGACAATAATGGACTCTGCAGAACAAACGTCATTGATCCCCGAGACTACCGCAAAGACACTCGAGGGCGATATTCGCTCCCTCGTGCGCAGCAACAGGCCGGCGGATGCGCCGGGGTCCAGCGATGACGCCATTGCTACCGGCGCGACGTCCATCGCGGACATTGAGAAGCTCATGGCCGAGCTACTAGTCGCTCGCGACTTTTTGCAATCTGAAGGCGACCGCATACGCCGGATCAACGCCAACTATCGTCACCTGGCGGAGACCGCGTCCGCCTCGGTCAAGGTCATTGCCGAAACCATTGGCAAGTGGCGTATCTCGGATGAGCCGGCAAACCAGGCCTCCAAGGTCATCGGTCATTTGAGGCCTCAGGCCCAACGAGGTTGAGAGGCAGCACCGTGTCGACAGTAACTCCACAGCCGCTGCCGTTTCGAGCACGCTCCTACATGGCGTTTGTCCTGTCCCCTCAGCAGCCAATCGCCGATTGGCTCGCGGACCTTGACGCCAGCATTGAGTGTTCCAAGAGCATTTATTCGCATCACCCCGTGGCACTCGACATGTCGGCCGTTAACCTGAATCCAGACGAGATCGCCCATCTGATCGCGAATCTTGGCGAGCGCAGTATTCGTGTCCTCGGCATCGAAGGAATCACACCCATCGGTGCAGAAGGGAAGCTGCCGCCAATTCTCCGTGCCGGCCGTGTCGGACAGACGTTCCAACTGCCTGATCAGACCGTCGTGGTGAATAGTGTACCTGAAAAGCAACAAAAGGTGGCGTCGCTGCTAGTCGAGGGACGCGTTCGCTCGGGGCAGTCGATAGTACACATCGACGGCGACGTCACGGTGCTCGGTTCTGTCGGATCGGGGGCCGAAATAATCGCCGGCGGCTCAATCCACATCTACGGAACACTGCGTGGGCGTGCATCGGCGGGCATCACCGGTGACAACCGCGCGCGCATCTTTTGCCACCGCGCCGAGGCAGAGCTTCTTGCTATCGACTCGCACTACAAAATGGCCGCCGACTTCGCACCCGACCTTCAGAGCCAACCCATCCAAGCTTGGCTGGAGGGGGAAACGTTGACAATTTCAGCGATAAACTGACGAAAGCTATAGGCATGGCAAAAGTCCTGGTCGTGACATCCGGCAAAGGTGGCGTTGGCAAAACTACGTCAACGGCCGCGCTCGGTGCTGCCCTCGCCCGTGACGGACAGAACGTGGTGGTCGTCGATTTCGATATTGGACTGCGCAACCTCGACCTGATAATGGGCGCCGAGCGGCGCGTCGTCTTCGATCTGATCAACGTCATCAACGGCGTGGCGAAGCTGTCCCAGGCGCTCATTCGCGACAAGCGCCTGGAGAATCTCTACCTGCTTCCCGCATCGCAGACCGGCGACAAGGACGCGCTGACCGAAGACGGGGTCGCTAAAGTCATCGAGGAACTGCGGACGAAATTTGACTGGGTCATCTGCGACAGCCCGGCCGGGATCGAGCGCGGCGCGACACTGGCTATGCGATATGCTGATGCCGCCATCATCGTCACAAATCCCGAAGTATCGTCGGTGCGCGATTCCGACCGCATAATCGGGCTGCTCGATTCCAAGACGGTAAAGGCAGAGCGTGGCGAGCGCATAGACAAGCACGTGCTGATCACACGCTACGATTCGTCGCGCGCCGCCCGCGGCGGGATGTTGTCGATCGACGATGTGCTCGAAATTCTATCGTGCCCTCTCCTTGGTATCATCCCCGAAAGCAAAGAAGTGTTGCTCGCTTCCAACATCGGATCCCCGGTGACACTTAACAACGCGATGAGCGCGCCCGCCCGCGCCTACTTCGATGCCGCGCGCCGGCTCAAGGGTGAGCACATTCACATGCTAGTTCCGAGTGAAAGCAATAGCATTTTTAATAAGCTGTTTGGGCGAAAAGCCGCTTGAGTCTAATGATCATGTCGTCCCGTTTGGTTGAGCCTTCCGATGTCCATAGGCCATGTGCCGGCGAGCGCGCATGAGCGGTCAGCCCACCGAAGCGTAAAACCAACTCATGATGAAGCTTCGAATACAGGCTGCGTTTGAATTTCCGGCCGTGGTTGTCCCGCACGGGCAGCAGGATCTGAACGAGCTTCATTATGCATCTCCCCTGGCGGGTGGATGTTAAACGGCCGGGCCGTCGTTTGCGCAACCAGTAGTCTGGGGCCAGCCAAAGCTGGCCGCGTCAACATGGAACGCATCATTGGCGAGCCCGCTGGTCATGAGAGGTAACGATCCTTCATGACCGAAAATCACACCGAGAGACGAACCGAAATAACAGCTATCGAGGCTCGTGCGGGCGTTACAGGCCATGCGGTCCGCTATGCGTTGGCTCTCAGCCTGACAGGCGCGATTATAGTCTTTGCTGGAATGTTGTATTTCTGGTCCACTTGACGCTGCCCCAAGTGACATCCCCAGATTGACGATGCTCGCCTGTAGGAAACGCCGGGCAAGCGCACGCCGGCTCGGCACCCCCAAACCTGGATTTATGCCGCATCAAAGCTGGTTTTAAACAGGTTGTATTGCGGCGAGCCTTGACATTCGCAAGCATCAGGACAGTTTGAGGTGGAATAATCCTTTTGAGGAGTGCGGTTTCATGCCAGCGGCCTCACCAAACCAGCCTGACAGTATCCAACCCATATCCATGAGCACTCAACCGCCGAAAGCTCACATGGGCGCCCCGACCCATGTGCCGTGCCTCAAGCGCGACTTGCAAATGCGCATCGTTCTGATCATGCCTTCTCAATCAGATACCGAAGGACGCACGTTCCAGTGCGACACCTGCGGGCATTCGGAAACCGTCACCGTAAAGTACGCCTAATGCCTAGAGAGGACCGGACGCCCCCGCCGGGGCCTACGATCTTACGACCACGCGGACTGGCCAGATAGGGCGGCGATCATCGGATGGCGAGGGGATAGTGAGCGTTTTGGCCGTGTTGGTAAGACGCGACACCTGCTCGATGTCGCCGGGCTTTCCGTTCGCTTTGTCTAATTCAGCGCATAAACAGCAGCGGCGATAACCGCCATCGCGGCGTTTATATCTCTCTTGCAAACCCGGTGGGCTTCTCAGGTCGGTGTAGATCGCGACCGTTTATCGATCGGTGCCAGCGTCGTGACTGTTCGGATTTCTGGCATTAGAGTATTACCGATCGCGATTTTGGAATTTCCTAAATGAAACAGCTTCTCTACGCCGCGCTCCTTGGAATCGGAGTAGCTATTATTGCCGTAGCGCTGATCCAGTATTTTAGGTGAACTGCTGCCTGACAGATAAGTCGGCTTAAAAGCCCCCGGAAGGGGCGACCGTTGGCCGCCTGCGTCCTAGTTCTTGGCCTGTTGGCGATCGCGCCGGGCTTTTACTTTAGCTGACTGTTTCGCCGCCTCGGCTGCCAATCGGTCCCAGTCAGTAGCCTGTTGCATCCAATGCACCTTCCGCTCCGTCTCCGGAGATATATCGGCTAGGCGGCGGCATGCCTCGGCTTTCCGGCGGTACTCGTCTGCAACTTCGGACATGCTGAAAAAGGCGCCCGGTGGGCTGATGCTGCTAGTTTATGAAATGATAGATGTCATTGAGCCCTATCACACCGACGAGGATGAGGTAGAGAGCGACGACGTAGTTCAACAGGCTAGGGATTATCAGAATCAAAACGTCCGGAGAGGCACGGCGGGCTTCGCGCACCTCTCCGTCCGCGGTTAGTGTACGCCAGTACGCAACACACATCCCCCGGCGCCTGATGATGATGCCGGGCAGTGCTTACTGATCAGTTAGCAGTCGTTGCGTTTTCGCTTCGTAGCCGCCGCGTTTCTCTATCTCCCCAGCTGATAGAGTTGGGGCCGTTCCTGTTGGGGTTTAGAAAGAACGCTATTAGGCAGCATGCGGACCAGCGGCGGTAGCCTTCGAAGCTTTGGCACTGAGTCTTGGCGTGCGGCTGTATTGATCAACCGAGATGATACGGAACGGAAGCGCCGCGTTTAGACGAAGGCCAACCCAACCCCAATCAGCGGCCCCGCGAAGCCAACTACCAACGATAAGCGCCTCACAAGCGGCATCGACGTAGCCGGACTGGCGAAGCGCGTCACCAAACTCGAGCGCATGTTCGCTAACGATGTACCCGACCGGGATGCCGCCAACACTAATGGCGACCGCGGGATGATCTGGTTCGCGCGCGAGAAGCGCAGCGCAGTAGCGGCGGGATCCGCTGCGTGTCCGGACGCCGGCGATGCGGTCGAGCGCATCTTGATGGGAGCTCGTTCCGACGACGGGAAAATCGAAGTTGCCGTCGCCCAACAAGACACCGGGCCCATGCGGGCGACTGAAAATCCAATCAAATAGCCCCATGACCTATCTTAGTTGGAGCCATAAAAATGCGAAACACGCGAAGCGCGCGCCGCCACGCAGTGATGGCAATTTTAAGGAAAGAGTCTCTGTGGATAATGGGGATAGCGGGATTTCATACTGCGGCGCAACACACACAACGCGACGAGTGTAAAAGTTCAAGCGTAATAGGTGATCAGCTTTTTCAAGTCCCCAAAAGACCCACGCTTGGCCCCGGCGCTCCCCACCGGGGCCTTTTCTTTGAACTTCTCAGTGTGCAAAACGCCGTGGCACGGGGTCACCGTCGGCCTCGTGGCTTTTTGCCAGGTGATGCGCCCTTAGCCGCAGCCCGTGGCGCCCGGCGCCTCTGCTTCCTTTTCTCTGCAAGCCTATCCTCAATTATGTGCATTGCGGCGCGCAGTTCCCTCATTGCGTGATCGCGAGGCATTTTCTGATCGAGCAATGTTGAGGCGACAACTTGCAAGGCATGCTGACAAATCGAGTTTTCGAGCACTGCGTGCTCAAACCGCCCGTCCTCCTCACTTCTCGGGTCGCCTCTAAAAGCAATCATCTCGCGCAACATTGAAGCTTCGGGCATTTCGTCTGTTTCTTTGCAATACTCAACAAAGGAATAAGCGAAGGCTTCCGCGTGATCGACGATCTGCTCGGGCCTTCCAGCACCACGGACAGTACGCAGTAGATTTGCGGTCAGAGCTTTTAGTGTGCGTTCAAGTGCGGCAGCAGCTTTCTGCTTCTTAATTTCTTCCGCAGGACGTTCGCTCACCACTTTCAGGTCGGGCAAGGAATTTTCCTCGCATTAGCGTTCAGGTTTGTCTTTTTGGCTGATCCTTGCGCATCTCACGAAACTCACTCGGGCCGCGGATAAGCCGTCGCTTGCGCCGTTGCTGTTCTTCTGCCGGTGCGCTCCTATCGAGTAGATCCTCGGCAGTTTTTGAAGCGAGTTTTGACGCCATCTTAGCCGCATCGGGTGACGGTTCCCGTCGTTTGGTATGCGACAACGCGATTTCGAGAAGCCGGCGGATGGCCTCCGAGCGGGTCAATTCCGGCTTTTGCTCCGTTCGCCAATCGTCGAGCGCGGAAAGATGGTTTTTGGGCAAACGTACAGGAACGACCGGATCTTGACCCGTGGCAGGTCGACCCCGCTTTTTTCGTATACGTTTATTCTTGACGGCCATCGAATAAGCGTATACATAAAAAGCGAGCCGATGGGAAGCGCGAACTTCCACATCGGCCCTAACCCAGCCAACGGAGGATAAGTCCATGGCCCAGGCTACCCAAATCACTACCACATCCCGATTCCACAATCTCTCTGACGCCGCCCTTGCAGATGCGCTCGGCTATGCCGACGCCGTGCTCAAGGGCGCCGAGGCAGAGTCCAAAGCCCTCAAGGACGAGTTCAAGCAGCGTGGCCTTTCGGTCGTGGCCGGAGAGAACTTCACCGTGACCGCTACCGAACAGATCGCCGGTCGGCTTGATACCAAGGCCGTGAAGGAATTTCTCGGTGATGCCTATCACCGCTTTGAAGTAGCGACGGTTTCTACCGTCGTTCGCATCAAGGCCCTAAAGCCGCTCGCCCTCGCAGCGTAGGCCTGCCACAGCGCGCGCCGCGGCTGAGAGCTGCGGCGCACCCCTCACACACCTTTTTGGAGATTTCTCATGCGGCGAAAGACGAAGGTCACACGTGCGTCCACCGGCACGAATTGCACTCTCCCAACGCCCCGTAGGCGGCTAAGAACGGCGAAGCAGGTATCGGTCATCAAAGCGGCCGCCCTGCGCAGTGCTGGGGACGGGACCCAGGGAAGATCGAGCGGTCTTCGCGCCCTCACCGTATTCGATCGGCTGCCAGCCAAACACGTCACCTTCCTGACTAGCGAGGATGGCGCCGAGCCTCACCTGTGCAAGGGTGAGTTTGCCGTCGTCGATACTACCGATCGCGACCCGCAGCATGGCGAGCTGTATGTCATCCAGTACCAGGGCTCCGAGCGCCGTCGCGCTCTCGTTCAAGTCCGATCGGATCGGCTCAATATCACCGGTCCAGGCGCCGAGCCGTCCCTGGTATGGTGGTGCGGCGATCTGCGGGGTTGGCGCCAGACAGACGAAAAAACGCTCGGCTGCCCCGTCTTTGCGGGCATGAGCGACGGCCCGTATCGGACCGAGAACCTCCAACCAAAACTGATTGGCCGCGTTGTGGGCGTCGCTTTCACAGCTCTCGGCAATCAGCTGCCAACATGCGCCGGCTGGGAGGACGAAGAGGCAGGCAACGCCGCTTTCGATCCGGCTGAATATCTGGACATTCTCATTCGCACCGGGCATGAACCGCGCATCCAGGGCGATTACTACTTCGAAAAGATGCCCGACCGGGCACTCACAAAGGCAGAACAAGCCGCCGTGACGGCGGTGCGCTGGAAGTATGTGAAGGCGTCCACCGCCCTTATCCGCCTTAAAGCAGAATGCGTCCGGCGCGGACTGGACGATGGTCGGAGAGCAGCATGAGCGATCATCTGATCACCAGCCGCCGCAACTTCCTGATACGCGCATCCGCCATTACGGCAGCGGGCACCGCGGTTGCCGTCCCGATAATTACCGTTGAAGACGCGAGGGCACGGGCCAATCATCATCTTGAGGGCCTCCACAAAGCTATCTGCGACCTCTATCCGGGTAACAGCTTCAAGGTCAGCGCGAATTTTCCTGAAGGCGAGCACGCTGATCCGCGCGTGATGAGCGATCGAGTCATCGCGATGATCACGTCCAAAAAATTCCCAGTTCCTGCTCCGGAATACCGCAAGGTTTTCAAGAGATGGCAAGACTACGACTACTGTCGCGCCGGAGGCAGGCCAGACGATAGCATGTTCAAGATCGTGAACATGAACGAGGAATGACCATGCCAGATGTCATCGATCTCGCAACTCGCCGCAACATCGATCCTCAGGCGCCACCGAAAGTGCCTGAGTGGACCATCGCCGAGCTTCGTCGGATTTATGCGCCGGCCTTCCTATCGCTTCCGTTCATCCAACGCGATGAGAGAGCTAGCTTGTGCGCCCGGCCCATCACCTTCTGGAACGATACGCCTGGCTTTGATCATAAGATGGATAGCCGCCGCGGCCGTTTGTACGCGGAGCTGGCGATCGAGGCCATCGCCGCCGACGATTGCGGTCCGCGTCCGCTCGAAAGAGTTTTTGAAGCGATCATCAAAGATGCGGTGGTCCGTAAGGCCAAAGGCGGCAAGCACGCGCGGACCTTGCCGCCTGCCGTCGACGGGTTCCTCTGGGAATTATCCAAATTCATCGCACGCGCCGCTGCGCGCACCGGAGATGACAATGACGCGGCCTAGTTCAGGCAATCGGCAGATCAGCCGCAATTCTAAAATCGCATTTTGGGAATTTAGTCAGCCATCTGAAACAATCTAAACGCTCGTTTAGTTTGCTTCACGGGTTCGTTCCGGGCCTCCATGAACATCAATCCGCAACGCCTCGTCGCGTATTATCGTGTCAGCACCGAGCGCCAGGGACGTAGCGGCTTGGGATTGGAGGCCCAACAGAAGGCTGTCCGCGATTACCTCAACGGCGACGCGTGGGAGTTGGTGGCCGAGTTCGTCGAAGTCGAAAGCGGCAAGAAGTCCGACCGTCCGGAACTGGCGCGCGCTCTGGAGGTCTGTCGCAGGCAAAAGGCCAAGCTGGTCATTGCCAAACTCGATCGCCTCTCCCGCAATCTGGCGTTCATCGCGACCATGATGGAATCCGGGGTTGAGTTCGTTGCGGTCGATAACCCTCACGCCTCGAAATTGACCCTGCACATTTTGGCTGCGGTCGCGGAGCATGAACGGGAGGCGATTTCAGACCGTACCAGGGCGGCCTTGGCAGCGGCCAAGGCACGGGGTGTGCCGCTAGGCACACCAGATCGGGACAGTGCCGTGAAGCGAATGGTCGCGGCTCACAGCATGCAGGCCAAGCGGTTCGCCGCCAACATTCTCCCGCTTATCCGTGAAATTCAAGGCGCGGGGTACGCAAGTCATAACGCGATTGCCGGTCAATTGAATGCCCGCAAGGTTTCGACTGCGAGGGGCGGTCGGTGGACACACGTTCAGGTACGGCAGATCCTGAGTCGCGGGTAGCCGCCTCAGAAATCTGGCGTGAGGCCTTACTAGATGAAATCAAATGGATGAAAAACTACCTGCCCCGTGCGACGCCTGTCGCGGTTCGGGATTACGACAAGGAGCCGTGTGCAGCGAGTGCCAGGGAAAAGGTTATCGCTTGTTTGTCAACGGCAAGCAGACCCCGGTGCAACAGCGTGGTCCGCAACGTTGGCAACGCCCGCGTCCAGCACAGAACTCTCGACATTCTCGCTGAATGCTTGATCGCTTCTGCGGCGAAACCGCGGGACAGGTGGCAACGATGGACGCAACCGACGGAGACGCAAAGCCGGTCACTGCCGCGGGCTGCAGTCTAGGCAGCAAGCGGGGAACGCGACCAACTATAGTTGATTATTTTTCGGATCGTCCTGCTGATCGTTTGGCGGGCCACCGCGGCGGGTTGGGTCTTGGTTCTGCTGCTTGGGAAGCTCGCCGCCCCCTCCTTGCTGACGCCCCCGATCGGCTTCATCGCCCTGCTGATTGGGGTTGTTTAGGCCGCTACCTTGCTGGCCGCGCTGCTTTTGACTTTGGGTTTGCGCCATAGGGTGTTCCCGGTTTTGAAGAAGCACCTAAAACAATCCCGGATCTCGTGGGACGTTCCATGCTGATGTCGTAGCCCCGTTGCCGCAGGCTTCAGAAGCTAGCAAACCTCGCGCAGCAGATGCTCGACCTGTCCAAGAAACACAAACAGACACAGCAACGAGGCAGGACTACCCCACAGCCACGGGGTCGCAAGCGAGAGGTGGCGCGTCTTCCGTGACACCCCCAATGTTCACACGGCTTGTCAGCGCAATCCGCTCTTCAAGCTCCGCGATACGGCGTCTCGCCTTTTCCGCAAACACAACGATCGCTTGGGCGATATGCTCGCAGTCCTCAATGCTTGAGGCAGTTCGTTCAGGGTTGAGAAGCGGCGCAAGCAGGCCGAACGATTCTTCGACAGCCTCGCGTATCATTCGGACTCCGCCGACCAAGTCGCGGCAGTTTTCGCGCCACACCGCCTCGTCTAGATACTCACTCATCCGCTGCCCCACTCAATTGCGGTCAAAACTCCCGGTCTTCTTCTTTGACGGATCGCTCTCGGGATTGGCTCTCACCGCTTCTTTCTCGTGAGGAGCGCCCGGACCGTGCGGTGGCTTGTGTCCAGTAGTATGTGCGGCTTGCTCCTCGGCATGTGCGACTTCACCGATTTTCTTGTCGGGTGTGCGGTTTTCAGCGGCCATTGCATTCTCCCTAGTTGCCGAAACAACGAATGGCTCTCGCGTGTGTTCCGCAATCGAGGGTGCCGGGAGTTTTTCCAGACCGGGCTGAAATTCTCAGCTTGTTCCCATGACGACCGAGGAATTGGCCCCTTTCCATCCTCTGTGGTCCCTTTTCCCTATGGTCCCTTTTGAACCGAACACCCTTATCCTGTGTTGTGTCATTTGACGTACGCGTGGAGTTTGGGGTGAGCAAGGCAGACGAGTTTCGAGCCAGCGCTGCCGAGTGCGATAACTTGGCCGATAAAGCCAAAGACCCGGAAGCCAAACGGATGCTTCGCGAGGCCGCCGATAACTGGCGGAAGATGTCCGAACAAGCACAGCGGCTCGGATGGTAGGGCATGCTTTAATTCACACAAGCGTGTTGTACGATTACGTACACACCCATGGACACGGTACTATGACAGGCGCAGGCTCCGACTCGGACGACGGGACCAGTTCGCACGGGAAAGGAACTGCCCATGTCACTGAACCTTACTTATAACGACCTATGTCCGAAGTGCGGCAAGCCGACGGTGCGTTGCGCGATTGAGCGGCATCCAAGCCGAAACGACATAGCACTCCAGGACTTCTACTGCGGAGACTGCGGCCCCATTAAAACAGTTGTTCTCTCGCTAAAGCCCGTAAAGAAGCCGTCGCCCCCCTTAGCGGCTTAGGATATAGGCCGCCTCAGTTGGCGGCCCCTTTCATTTCTGACGATGGGATGACCGAGGGGATGGGCACAACTAGCTCCAGCTCCTTTTTAAGCTGCATACACTATCTGCAGATCATTTCCGCGGACGCGCATAAGCGAGACGGAAAGTCTCGAACACAACGATAAGCAATAGGATTGCAAGAGGCCATTTCCAACTTCCCCCCTAGTGGCTAGTTTTGAAATTAGCAGTGGCCGGTTTTGAGTTGGGGGCGCTTTCGTCACGGCCCTGACACTAATGGGGCGGCTAAGCTGATCCCATGTTGGAAATCAGTCTGCCTGCACCGCTGACTACCTTTGGTCCGTGTCCAAAGTGTCAAACGCGGATTCGTCTCGCGTTCATCGAACCGGCCAAGCCGGGCTACGAAACGCGCACGTACCGATGCGATGAGTGCGGGCATTCCGAAATCAAGACGGTGAAGTACCGCTAGGCCGCCTAATACCAAACCGTAGGGTGGCTGACTCTCTGGGGGATTCACGAATCACGTGGGGAATGATTCAAGGTGGCAAACGGAGGGGGTTTGCCATGGGCCAGGCGATTGCGGTTCGGACGGACTTTACG
>Ga0302326_10017264_pt1 | contig 15063 bp, 14 predicted proteins | sample Palsa_T0_3_FD_202264 | JGI IMG/M metagenome (GOLD analysis project Ga0302326, IMG submission 202264) | Peat permafrost microbial communities from Stordalen Mire near Abisko, Sweden - Palsa_T0_3 | ecosystem: Environmental > Terrestrial > Soil > Palsa > Peat permafrost | place: Sweden: Abisko... | reverse complement strand
ATGATCTCCGCCCTTTCCCGCATCGATCCGGTGCGGCTGCGGGTGACCGCCGTACCAAGGCCTGAGGGGAGCGAGGGAGCCGGCGATCCCATGGACCGGCTGCAACGCCAGTTGAACCTGGACTATTTGTTACGCGGTTCCGTCAGGCGCTCGGCCGACAAGATTCGCATCAGCGCGCAGCTGCACGATCTGCGCGACAAGAGCATCCTCTGGTCAAACACCTACGATCGCAAGTCGGCTGACCTGCTGGCGGTGCAGGAAGAGGTAACGGAGCAGGTAAGCCAATCGCTGGCGCTGCAACTGTTTCCCAGTGCTACGGTCGGATCGCGCCGCTATGCACGTTCTGCGGTTGCATACGACGCTTACCTGAAAGGGCGATTCTTCTGGCACAAGATGTCTACCGAATCGATTCAACGAAGCATGAGCTATTTCAAAGAAGCTCTGGCAATCGACTCTGCCTTCGCGCCCGCATACGCCGGACTAGCTGATTGCTATGCTCAAATGGGCTCGATCCGCGTTGGCGCGATGAAGCCTTTTGAAGCGGTCGGTAATGCCCGTATTCATCTGCAGAAAGCTTTGGATCTTGACGAGACTCTCGCCGAAGCACATTGCACGAACGCCCTGATCAAGAGTTGGTATGAACTTGAATGGGCCGGAGCAGAAAAGGAGTTCCAGGCAGCTCTCGCCCTTGAGCCGGGGCTCATAACTGCACTCCTCTGGCAGTCTCTGTATCTCTCCGCAATGGGCAGGCACCGTGAGTCGGTCGCCTCAGTTCAACGAGCGCGGGAAATTGAGCCGCTTTCAGCCAGCGTCAATCTTTATCTTGGTGTAGCCCAGACGCACGCCGGACAGTATGACCTTGCTCTTCGCCAGATGCTGCAGAGCATTGAACTGGATCCCAGCTACTATCGGTCGCATATGTTTCTGGGCAGAAATCTGAGTTGGCTGGGGAGATACGAAGAAGCCATTGCCGCGTTTAAAAAAGCCCTTGAATTAGCTCCAGATAATATAGAATCTCTCGCTTTTCTAGGTGCAACCCTGGCGGCCAAGGGAGACCGCAAGGGCGCCCTCAAACTTGTAAAGGAATTGATGGATGCCGAGGCCAGGACTGAACCTGCTGTTCTGATTGCCGTGATTTATGCAAGGCTCGGGCTCGAAAAAGAGACGTTCGCTTGTCTGGAACACGCTGTTGCCGTGAAGTCGACACCCATCTATGTCGTTCTCCTGAGCGAGGAATTCGAACCCTACCGCACAGATCCCCGCTATCATGCATTCCTGAGATCAATTGGCTTGTCGCACGTGGCGTGTAACTAGCCGACGGGAACGATGTTCTGATTGAAGCGGAAGAAATTGTCGGGATCGTACTTCTGCTTAAGGCTTGAAAGTCGCGAGTGGTTCACCCCATACGAAGCCTTCACCGCGGAGGGCCCTTCGTCGCCCAGGTAATTCACGTATGCATCGGATGCTCCGAAACTTGTCAACGCCGATGCAAAGTCCTGCGCCCAGCCGATACATTTTTCCGCCAGTGCTGGATCGTTCCAAGCTGGCATGATGTTGATACTGTAATGCACGCGCCGAAGGCCGAATGCCGTGTCGGTAACCGGCACACGGCTGGCGATTCCATGCATGTGCTCGAGCACAACCTGGGTCTGCTCGGTCGGCATCCTTTCAGCGAAATCGACGATAACCTGGATTGCCTCATCGCTGAGTTCGCGGAGAAACGGGCACTTGAAGTAATAATGCTGGCCGGCCGGAGCCGAAAAGTCGAGCATCGTCTGTATCTCGGTGTATCGCTTCTTCCCCACCATGTCGGCGACGGGTGGGGTGGAAAGCTGGTATTGCTTGCAAGCGGCGGCACCTGCCTCATCCGGTCCACTGTGGCACAAGGCGATCGCGGCCATCGGATGTCCGTGTCCCACGAGCAAAGCGGCATATGCCGTCAATTCATCCGGCGCATTCAAAGTCAGGTCGCGATACTGGCGCAGCAGGTCCAGCGCGAGAGGCCTCGGGTACAGCATCACTCCGCCATGCACAGAGGGAAGCTCATGAAGGCGAAACTCAAGCGCCGTCACGATTCCAAAGTTTCCTCCGCCACCCCGAATCGCCCAGAACAGGTCTTCGTTCTGCGTTGCGCTGACGGACAGATGATTGGCATCTGCATTCACCAGGTCCGCAGAGATCACGTTGTCGCAGCTCAGGCCATGTTTCCCCATGAGCCATCCAATCCCGCCACCGAGTGTCAGTCCACACACACCCGTTGACGAGATCACGCCGCCGGTCGTGGCAAGCCCGAATTTCTCGCACTCGCTATCGAACGCCCCCCAGGTCGCTCCACCCCGGGCCAGGGCGGTTTGCTTCCCGGCGTCTACCTGGACCTCCCGCATCAGGGATAGATCAATCATCATGGCGCCGTCAGCCACAGACTTCCCGGCGACGCTGTGCCCACCGCCGCGGACCGATGCAGCGATTCCGTGCTCCCGCGCGAAGCGTACGGACTGGATCACATCGGCGATGCTGGTCGGCCGAACGATGACCAACGGCTCGCGATCGATCATGCCGTTCCATACCCGCCGGGCCTGGAGGTACTCTGCATCGTTCGGAGTCAGAATCGGGCTGTGCAACACCCGGCGTAACTGTCCAAGTTGCTCTCCTGAGAGCCCTTCAGCTTGATTATTCATGCAGAAAAGCCTATCACTGCGCATTCTTTGCGCGGGATGAGTTTTGGATGAGTTGTATGAGCCGTCGAACTCAGGTGCAACTCATCTCCGCCTCATTGAACGCAAGAGAGAACTGCCGCAGACTCCTTTCATGACACGGCGCGAGCAGGTTGAGGCGCCGAATCCCAAAGGAGAATCTCTCATGAAAAGCCAAAAGACACTCGTACTCGCTGCTTCGATTCTCATGCTGACGCTGGGGGCATTTCCGCATCGCGCATCGGCCGCAGCCGACAACTTTCTCTGGTTCCCCTCACGCGCGTCGAATGCATCGGTTTTATCGACCGTCGTTTCCTACGCAGCCTCGCTACTGCTCTAGCGCAAACGCACCAATCGCTCCCGCACAGGTGCAGGCCTTCAATGAAGCTGCACCTGAAGCTCTTCACCGTTTCAACAACCGGCGCAGCGATTCCGAAAGCGCCAATCCCCTAAGGAGGGATCTTCCATGAAAAGCAAATTGATTTTTGCACTTGCTGCTTCAATGCTCACCCTGGCGCTCGCCGCAAGTCCGCAACGCGCCTCAGCAGCAGTCAACTCCTATCTCATGATCGATGGGGTTTCGGGTGAGTCCGACGGCGGATCCAATTCCGGTTCCCATTCTTCCTCGGGGTCTTCAATCTGGGGCTACATCGTCTCTCTCTTTTCCTAGGGCAGCAACCATCGCTGCTGAACGAGTGCGCTACTTCAATCGCCACCGCACCTCGAACCCTTCACCGCTCGAACAACCGGCGTACTCAGGTTGAGGCTCCGCATCCAAAAGGAGAATTTCCATGAAAAAGAAAATGACACTCGCTCTTGCTTCTTCGATTTTGACCCTCACGCTCTCGGCATTTCCCCATCATGCCGCGGCCAGCCCAACCACCGCCCCACCCGCAGACTCCGAAGCCCTCCGGAAGGCTGGTGGTAGCAATCTCATCTACCTCCAGTACCTCCAGCTGTTGTCGGCGCTGCTGCCTTAGGAGCACCGTACCAGTCGCAACTGAATGCGTGCAGGCTCGCCACGCTGCAGATGCAACTTTTTATCGCTTGATCAACCGGCCGGAACGGCCCGCATCTCCTGAAAGGAGAACCATTCCAATGCGCAGCATCACGCTGACCGCCCTTCTTCTGCTCGCTCCGCTCTGCGCCTTCGGTGCCGCCGCCAATCCGGTGGTGCAAAGCGGAAGGATCAACTACACCTCGAATCAAGTCACTCTCACCGGTTCGAACTTTCAGCCCGAAAAAAAAGCCCCTACCGTGCTCTTCGACGGCGCTAACCTGAAGGTCGATTCTTCCAGTAACACCCAGATTGTTGCCACGCTGCCGGCCAACACGCCGGCTGGGACTTTCCGCTTGACCGTGAAGGACTCCCTTGGAAACTCCTCCAATTTCGACCTGACCTATGGCGCAGCAGGCCCACAGGGACCGATAGGTCCGGCGGGCTTCGCAGGCCCACAGGGGCTCATGGGTAACCCCGGGCCGGCAGGACCTGCTGGTCCGACAGGTCCGAAAGGGCCAGCGGGAGGCCCACTTTCCTACGCCGCATTCTATGAGTTCCTATTAGGCCAACCAGGCGTCAATGAGGATACGCCCGTCAGCGAGATCACCTTGACCAAGCCGGGGACCTACATCATTACGGGAAACCAGGTGCTTGCTAACGGGGATTCCAATTTGCTACAGGCGTCCTGCCAATTTTCGTTATCACCAAGTTTTACTCCGGCCGGGCTCAACAGTCTTCCCCAAGTCGTTGAGAACCTTCCTGGCAACGGATTCATCACCCTTCCGCTCAACGGGTTCTACACCGTCCAAACAGCGCCGGTGACACTGTACGTCTTTTGTCAGGGTGCTCCAACTTCAGACTCAGACTCAAATTCCGTGGTTTACAACGAAGGAGGGGTGCTCACTGCAATTCAGGTGCAGTAAGGACGCGAAGGTTGAACATCCGGATCCTCGCAGAGAACCGGGTACCAACCGAGAACTCGGCCAAGTTTTGCGTGAATCTTCAACTATAGGGAACAGGTATCAGTGGTCAGTGCGGCCCGGCGGAATGCCGGGCCGTGGTGTTTATGCCCCGTGAGAGACAGGGAATAGGGATTAGGAAACAGATCGGCCTTGCAGTTCCAAAATGTGCTGGGCAGTCAACATTTCTGATCCCCAGCTTACGCCACAAACGCGCTTGCTGGCTCGGCTCGAATGCTTCATTCTTAACTCCCCTCAGGAATGATTGAGGCTTGTCTGAGTTGCAGCTTTACGACTCGCAAAATCCTTATAAACCAAGGCCGAAGCTGCGACCGCCGCGACCGCGGAAAGCGCCGAGATGATCTGTGGAAGGGAGAAGTTCAACTGTAAAAGGATTCCGCCACCGAAGGCGCCGGCAATTCCACCTATCCGTCCCACCCCAAGCATCCAAGCCACCCCAGAAGCGCGCCCAAAGGTCGGGTAGGACACTGCGGCCAGGACAGGCATTGAGGTCTGGGCGCCATTCATCGCCAGACCTGCCAGAAATGTCGTCAATGTCAACGAGCCGAAAGTGCCCGTTGAGCGGGCCAGCAGCAACAACAAAACTCCGGTCAGGAAGTAGGCTGCACTTACCACGAGCGTGGAATTCACTCGGCCCATCAGCCAACCACAGAAAGCCGCGCCGATGACTCCACCAAGGGGAAACAGTGCCGTCACGATCGACGCCTGACTGATCGAGTAGCCGGCGTCGCGTACCAATGTGGGCATCCAGTTCGTCAGAAGGTAATACAGGAAGAGGCCCATAAAATAAGTCAGCCAAAGCATCAGAGTCCCAACCAGAAAGCGCGATTCAAACATGACCTTCCACGGTGCTGCTTCTCTTGCAGTGTCGTTCTCAGAGGTCATGAAAACGCTGGCTGCGGCGATTCGTCGGATGGCGTCGGTGTCCCGGCCCGCAAACTTGTTGAGCGCGGTTTTGATCTTCTCCGCCGGATACTCTTGAACAACCATGAAACTGATGGATTCAGGTAGACGAGCAAGCACCGCCGCAAGAAGGAGCGGCGCTGCCCCACCGGCGAGAAATACAGAACGCCATCCGAAATAAGGGATCAGCCAGGCCGTCAGAAAGCCCGCCGTGGAGGCGCCCAAAGGAAAGCCGCAGAACATCATGTTCAACAAAAGAGCGCGCCGCCTCGCAGGAACGAACTCAGAGGCCAACGTGGTGCAATTGGGCATCGCGGCGCCGATGCCGGTCCCGGTGATGAATCGATAGATCGCGAGTGTGTACAAGCCCGTTGCCGAAGCTGAAATCAGGCTGCCAATGCCGCAGATCGCCACCGACGCGATGAGCACGCGCTTGCGGCCGTAGCGGTCGGCCATCGGACCGGCGAAGAGTGCCCCAACAGCGAGCCCAATCAATGACGCAGCCAATACCGGGCCCAGTGCGAGTCTTGAAATGGACAACTCGCGCGTAAGGGCAGGCGCGACAAATGCCATTGTCGCGGTATGGAATCCATCCGCGACCAACACCAGAAAGCAAAAACCCAAGACCAGCCACTGGGCGCCCGCCATGGGCCGTTCACCCACAAACCGATCAACATTCAGGACGCTCTCGCTCATTTGCCGGTCGGCGAATTTCAATGTCAGGTCTCCCTTTTCCGTTGTCTCGGACGAGTTGAATGCCGCTGTCGCCCAGAGCAGATAAAAGGAATCGCCGAGAGTGTCCGTTGGGAAAGCGCGGCGTGGATCAACATTATCAGTCCCCGGCATAGTCATGACAGCGCGTGAGTGCCGGGCGATTATCGCACGGCTTGTGCAGGATTGCATATTCAGGTGATAATGCGTCGGTCGGTGAAAGATGGATAATGGATTGGCTCGCATTGGCCAAAGGGATCACTGCGCAGCGCAGAACGGCGACATATTGCGGTGGATGGCTTTGTCCGGTTGATACGGGCTGCGACGGCCACGTCAGCGCCGGCGAAACTTGTTCCCCTTCCTTATGTCACAGGCGCGACAAATTCACGATCTGCAGATCTGTGTGGGCGCACCGAATCGGTTTGTGCGCGCGGTAGCCACCGAATACGTGGAATTACTTGTGCGATTACCGGCAAAGCCGATGCACCTGCTGATCGAGTCCCTGCAGGACGACAAGAATCTGGATCAGCTGAAAACCCATGAGTATCTCAACCTTATCGCCGGCGGAAACCGACGACTAAGTCGCTTCGGACGATCCAGAAATACCTTTGCCTCTGAAGAGTCGATTATTTCCGATAGGCCATAAGAGGTTTACGGGAATCGCTAGAATTGACGTTCGTGGCGACGTCAGGCACCCTAGGAGTACCGTGACGATTGATTGCATTGAAATTGGGGGCAAGGTTGTGCTGCACGTGGTTGGCCGCATGGATGCGGAGAGTGCTCCTCAGTTTGAAGGACAGTGCGATTCCTGTATCTCAGAGGGCACGACGAGCCTTATCGTCGATTTGGGCGATCTTAGTTATGTCAGCAGCATGGGCCTGCGTTCTTTCGTTGGAGTCGCCAAGAAGCTGAAGAATAAGGGTGGAGAGCTCCGAATCTGCCGTCTGACCGGTCTCGTCCGGCAGGTATTCGAAATCACCCGGCTGAACCAACTGGTTCCGATATACGATTCAGTGGAATCGGCGGTGATAGGAGGCTGAGCGAAGGCTTGCCAGGAACACCTCAATCGTTGACGCTGATTGCAAAGCCCGAGTCGCTCGCCCCTGTGACGGAGTTCGTTCGAAAGGGCGCGCGTGAAGCGAATTTGCCGGAGCTGCAGATGCGTCAGCTCGAGCTCCTGATCGAAGAGATCGTGGTCAATATTTGGCAATATTCCTATCCTGAGAGTGCTCCAGGAACGGTAGCCGTGACCTTTTCTGTTCCCAGGCGGGGAGAGATGGAGATCGAAGTTGCCGATCAGGGTATCGAGTTCGATCCGTTGACGGCTGAACCGCCGGACCTAACGCTCGATTTATCTCAAAGACCCGTGGGAGGTCTGGGAATCTTTCTGCTGAAGTCCTTTGCGCGTTCGCTGAATTATCGCCGCCACCTGGGCTGGAACCGACTGAGCTTCGGGATCTCAGCGAATCCTTGATTCAAGGCGTGGATGTGCTTCGCGTCGCGCTGGCGTTGGTGCCGGTGCTGTTGTTCCTTGCCGCCCTGCGAGCGCTCGACAGTTACAAACTGATCTCGGTGCGCGCGGTGTTTAAGGCTCTTGCGGCCGGGGCCTTGGCTGCGTTGCTCTGCTTCACCATCAATTCGATTATTTTCCGCCAGTTTCCTGGTCACGAGGACCAGTACGCCCGCTTCGGCGCTCCGGTTGTGGAAGAGCTCGCCAAAGCTGTCTATTGGATCTTCCTGATCGCCACGGCTAGAGCAGCCTTCATGGCGGATTCAGCCATCTGCGGATTTGCGGTCGGCGCGGGATTTGCGCTGGTTGAAAACATTACTTACCTTCACCTGCTGGATGGAAGAGGGCTTGGAGTCTGGATTTTGCGCGGGTTCGGCACAGCCGTGATGCATGGAGGCGTTGCGGCGCTGGGGGCTACTCTTTCCGCCTATCTGCTTGAGAGGCGGAGTTGGCCGCGTGCGCTCCTCTTTGCGCCTGGAGTGGTGGCAGCAGTCGTGCTTCACTCGTCGTTCAATCAGAGTCTTCAGTCTCCCGTGGCATCCACGGTCGCGGCGGCCGCTGGGTTGCCACTGATCCTCGGATTCGTTTTTTACTTCAGCGAACAATCGCTGCGCGCGTGGTTGGGGGGTAAACTAGACAGCGATATCAATCTGCTTAGCGAAATTGGTTCGAAGGACTTCCAGAAGACTCGCGTCGGGGCCTACCTGATGGCTCTGCAGGAAAGTTTCTCGCCGACGGTGCGCGGCGACATGTTATCTCTGCTGCAGTTGACCAGCGAACTCAGTATGCGCGCCAAGGGCGAGCTGCTGCTTCGGGAGGCCGGCCTCGAAGCCGAACCCGATCCCGAGCTGGATGGCCTGTTCGCGGAGCTGAAGTATCTTCAGAAAAGCATCGGACCTACCGGAATGCTGGCTATTCGGCCGCTCCTCTCTCAAACACCGCGTGATCTTTGGGAGATGCATCGGCTAGCAGTCGGAGCGCGTCGAAGCGGCGTATCGGCGGGGAGGGACAGTGCCGCATAATCTGCGTATGAAACTTGCACACGGAGGTTGGACGCCGTGGATCCTCAAGGCGAGGTGACCAGTCTTCTGGTCGCCTGGGGCAAAGGCGATCAAAACGCGCTGAAGGAACTGATGCCGCTCGTCTACAACGAGCTGCATCGAATGGCGCGCCGCGCATGGAGCGTGCAGGATCAAGGCAATACTCTGCAGCCTACGGCGCTGATCAATGAGGCGTATTTAAGGCTGGCCGACGTCGAAAATGCTTCGTTTCAGAATCGCTGCCATTTCTTCGCCGTCGCTTGTACAGCGATGCGGCAGATCCTGGTCAATCATGCCCGCAGCCGTCTTGCAGGAAAGCGCGGCAGCGGTCGAGTCCCCGTCTCGCTCGACGATGTGCAGCTTGCTGTGCATCAGGAAGCTGCACAGGTGGTTGCGCTCCATGATGCACTTGAGCGTCTGCAGGCCGTTGACGAACGCAAGAGCCGAGTCATCGAGATGCGCTACTTTGGCGGCCTGAGTATCGAAGAAACCGCAGAGGCCCTGGGTGTTTCCATCATCACCGTGAATCGTGATTTTCGTCTGGCGCGCACATGGTTGATGCGCGAGATGAACGGCGAGCAGCCATGACCTTGAAGGCGGATTGGGCAGAGATTGAACGCCTGTTTCACGAAGCGGTCGATCTTCCTGTAAAGGAACGCCAGGCTCTGCTTGCCTCTGCCAGTGCCTCGGTCAGAGTGGAGGTTGAATCTCTCCTCAAGACAGAGGACGAGGTAGTTTTTGTCGCGCGCCCCGATCGTCTGGCGGCAGACTTGCTCGACCGGCCGAGTGCGCTTTCCGCCAGCGAACGCATCGGAGAATACCAAATCGAATCACTGATCACGGTTGGCGGAATGGGCGAAGTTTACCTGGCGCGCAATCGATCGGGAAGCCCGGTCGCCCTGAAGATCCTGCGCCGTCATCTTGTCTCAAGCCCGCAGGCGGTCGATCGCTTCCAAACAGAGGTGCGGGCATCCTCGGCGCTTCACGATCCAAATATCGTCACGGTTTACGAATCCGGAGACTCGCCCGCAGGCCTGTTCCTCGCGATGGAATGGGTGGAGGGACCAACATTCCGGCAATTGATGGCCAATGGCGCCGCGAAAGTCAGCGATGCCAGTGACTGGGGAGAACAGGCGGCGAGCGCCCTTGCCGCTGCCCATGCAGCGGACATCTTACATCGGGATATCAAACCGGAGAACATCATCCTTCGTAAAGATGGGGTGGTGAAGATCCTGGATTTCGGGCTGGCCCGGCTTGCCGGCCCCGTGCGCATAGAACCTGATGCGACGGGTGCGTCCGGAACGATATCGGGCACACTGTCGGGCACCCTGCTCTACATGTCTCCTGAAATCCTTCGCGGCGAGACGGCGAGCAGCGGCTCGGACGTGTTTTCGCTGGGGGCGCTCTTATACGAGCTGTGGACCGGGCAGCATCCATTTGCGGGAGAAACTCCGCTGGACGTCTTTGAGGCCATCGAGTGCCGTATGGTTACGGCGCCTTCCGCGCTACGGGCGGGCATATCTCCCGAGATTGATTCCATCATTCTTCGCATGCTCGATCGCGATCCTGCGTTGAGACCTCCCGCATGCGAAGTTCGTGAAGTGTTCAGTAGATTTTCAGCGAGAACATGAGCTCGGTTCTGGTGTGATCGGATCGATCATGCGCGGCCGCAAAGCCGGTGGAGAAGGTCGACTTCACCTGAGAGAACAGCACTAATCGGAAATCGACCTGAGCGCCTGCGTCTGCATAGCCGCTATGGTCAGAACTTGCCGGGTTCGCCGCGAGACCCCCGGTGAAAAGCGCGAGCCTCGCCCAATTGCTGTAGAGTTTTGTGGTTCCCAGATCACGGAAGTGCAGCGGCGTGAGGTCCCACTCCGCCATACCTTTCGCGAAGCTGTTTGCACCGATCTGATCAATCGTGGTGCCCGGAAAACTGTAGTATTCGCGGTAGCGGCTGATGTTGCCCTTGTCGACCCAGTTGTTGCCGAAAGCGCCAAAGTAAAAATTTGCGAAAGGATCGCTCGCATTACCAAAAGCGCCACCCGCCGAAGAGCGAATCCAGAGCGACGAGTTTCTAAGCGGGAGCAGGAATCCCCGGGCGTATTCCCCCCATACTTGAGGAAAGAGCTCGGGGAACGTCGCATTCAACTGGCCATTCACATTCCACTGCACTCCGCTCTCGTCTTCAATCGCGCCTAGAGATTTTTGCAGATTTGCGTAGGCGAGCGTTGCGGTGGCGCCTACGAACTTCGTATGCGTCGCGGTTACGTTCTGATATTCGGGCAGTCGATCCAGACCGGAATAGCCCGCCAGATTGAGAGTCAAATCGAGCGTTCGACCTGGATCGTGAATGAAAGACTTTTTCTTCTCGCCGATCAACGCAAATCCGCGGCGTCCTACTTTCGTAGGCCCGAACAGATCGTAGAAGTCGGCTCTGTTGAAGTACCCGGAGAGCATCCATTCCCAGTATTTTGCTTCCACGCCAAAATGGAATCGGTCCCTCATGGCTTGTGGCCCGGGCGAATAAGACAATGTGGTAGTGATATGGCTGAGTCCCAGACTGTCTCCGAAGTCGAAGCGCACTCCCCCGGCCTTCTGGTCCTCATAGCCCTGCGGGATGGGATAAATCGATTGCAGCTCAATATGGCGCAGGGGGCGGTAGAAGCCGGCGTAAGTGCGCAGGCTCAGATCATCTATTTTGTTGCGTGAAGGAAGATTCCACGATTTCAGTTCAGGGTATTTCTCGATCACCGATTGTCCCAGATACGGAATGGCGTTGACGTCCTCGATCACATGAACCGGCAAGTTCACCAGCCGGAAACCTCTCGATGAATACTCGAAGGCACTTAGACTGCCGTCGGGGAGCAGCACAGGCCGGAAGAGCCCGGTTTCGGAGTTGGTGAGCGCATCAAGCTTTTTCGTCTCCAGGTCGAAACGAAACAGATTGGACGCGCCCGTCAGATAGGAGGATCCAAACAGGTACCGTCCATCGGGCGAAAAGACAAAGCTGTCTGGTGAATTGAACTGGAAGTCATGAAGGACTTCGTGATTCGTTCTTCCCGCCAGCAGATCTTCCGTCTGATACCGGACGAGTCGCTGGGTTCCAGTCTCATCGACGAACGCGCCGGTCAGTTGGGAACCGTCAGGAGAGAGATCGAGATTGAAAAAATCGGAGGCGTAGGGAAGGGTATAGAGCGTGCTCAACGATTTGTGATCAGCCCCAAGCCGAATAATGCTGGAAAGGCCATTGTTATGTCGAACTCCCCACAGAGAACCGTCCTTGCGACAGAAGACGAGGTCGCCCAATCGCACGTTTCGCCCGATCGTTGATCTCTTGCGAGAGTTCAGATCGAAGACATTGAGACTACGCATGCCGCTCGTGTTATTGGTCGTAAAGTAAAGTCGGCGACCGTCGGGATCGAAGGCGAGCGAAGTCACATCGTAAATTGCACCGCCGCGCACATCGGTCAAATGTTCCACCCGCCCAGTGTCGAGATGGATCGCCGCGAGATAAGGCATGGGACCGGTATGACGGACGGCTACGTAGATCACGTTCGCCTTGGCATCGTAGTAGCACCGTGAGACCGATCCCAGGATCTTTGGCGAGATAGCCTTGACCGGGGTGACCGGATACTGCCGGATCGTTTTCAGATTTGCTTCTTGCCACTCCCGCTCGGAAGCAATCCATTTGTGCCATTCGTCTCGAAGCGAAGTTCCATAGATTTTGCGGAATTGACTCTCGAAATAGGCATCGCCCTTATCGGTACGGACAATCCATGCGGTGAGCTTCTCTGGACCGTATTGGACTGCCAGATAGTTCATGAAGCGCGTCCCATACAGGTACGAATTCGCGCCCACCTGGAAATCGGCAGAGGTCCCTTCCGACTCGAGACCCACCAGGTCGTAGATATATCGGTGGTCGCGCACCATGGCGCGGAACATCATCTCGTCATAGCCGCCCAGCGCGCGTCCAAATCCGCCGCCCAACCACGTTTCCATGAACACTGCCGCGCCCTCGTGGAACCAGCGAGGGGAGTACACGCGCGGGCTGCCTAAAAAGCTGAAGGGAATCGAAATTGGATCGTCGGTATTCGGCATGATCTTCCCAAAGAAAATCTTCCGAAACATCGCGTCGCGCGGGGCGGCCTGGTCGCCCATTACGATGTGCATCAGCTCATGCCGCGACATCAGCCCCATGCGCTCGGCCGAAGGCAGAGTTTCAAAGACGAGATTGAAAGGCTCAATACCGATCTGAATGAAATCTGTGGGGACCGTCCCGGCGCCTCCGTATCCGGAGTCATCGAAATCCTGAATCAAGACGGTTATTTTCCCGTTCGGCACGTATCCAAATTTGTCTCGATAGAATTTCGCGGCGTTTTCCAGCGAGCGGATCAGCAGCGGGGCGAGATATTCGTGCTCCGGAGAGTAGTAGACGATGCGGAACTGCTTGGTCTCCTGCGTGTAGAGGTGCGGCTCTGCTTGGGCCCGGAGGCCGCACAAGCCCATACAGAGCATCAGAGAACAAATGACGCTGGAGCCGATTGATTTTTTCGGGGGCCGGATTCTGCCCCCGCCTGGATTTGGATCCATCAACGAATCTCGAGCGTCGGCAACGAAAGGGTCCCGGGGGAGGGAAAGGTTGCAATCAGCAAGGCGCCTGCATACTGCAATGTTCTTATTGTTTAAACATTGCCTGAAGCTGACCGCTATTTAACTGGTACAGCTGTCCGTTATTCATCTGGTACAGCTGGCCATTGTTCAGCTGAAGCATCTGGCCACTCTTTAGCTGAAACATTTGGCCGTTACTCAACTGATGAATCAACTGGCCATTTTGCAACTGCATCATTTGACCGCTCCTCAGCTGATACATCCCGCCGGTCGCAAGTTCATGCATTTGGCCGTCTTTCACTTGGTACAATCGGCCGTTCTGGAGCTGGAGCATCTGACCGGTTTTCAACTGGAGCATCTGGCCGTCTTTCAATTGCATCAACTGGCCGTCCCTCAGCTGAAACATCTGGCCATTGCTTAACTGGAAGATCTGGCCGTTTTGCAGTTCGGGGATTTGATGGTTCTTCATCGCCTCCGCGGTGGCCGTCATGGCGACCGGTGCGGCGCCCGGCGTGACCGATGCGTCCGATGGCTGCTCAGCGCGGTACACTTTGCGCTCTCCGATGGCGCCTTGTCCGTCGCGTCCCGAAGCCGGTGGATAGATGCCAAGTGAATAGATCAGACCTCCGGCCAAAACAACCGCAGTCCCCCCGAACAGTGCCAGTCTCTTCGCATTCATCTTCTGTTTCCCCCTTCGCCCGATTCTTAGCGGCATCGCAAGTCTGTAGTGCCCGCTTGTTGTAGATAACAACAATGCTGCGGGTTTCGTATCATCGGTAGAAAGATTTTTTCGATCGTAACAGCTGTTTTGGGATTCTGACCACATTTCTTTGCCATTGTCCCTGGGAGCGCCCTTTCCGGCACGAACGAGCCGATGCGGAAAATCGTAGCAGCGGGTAACAGCAAGTTGGGACAGCTTTCTCGATCAACGACGTACATCCAGCTCGAAAGCTGATTTCAACCGAACCAAAGTGCGGTGAGATAGGTACCGACATCCGCGGTTTTTCAAAGTTCAATCACCCCGCCCACCGATGCCTCAATCTACGCTTCGCCACACACCTCACGATGTGCCACGCAGGACTAGAGGTCAGGATGGATTCGCTATTTCCTTTCCTGCAGGGCTCTTACATCCCCTACAACATGTCGGTTTATCCCGGCGCACGGAGGTTAACCGTCGATCCGGACAGAACTCAAAAAATCGGATAATGTACGGATCGATACGAAGAACTCCGGACTCGGACGAGCGGATTGGCGAAGCTATTCGAGAATCGCTCGAGAGTGCTTCGTATAATGTGGCTTCAAGGCCAGCCCGAAACTGCATACACCCTAGGCGTTGCACCGCGTTCGACCGCCAAAATTCAAGCGCGTGCTTCCAGCGAGCTGGCATTGCATGATGGATAAACCCATGACGAATGTGCCCAACCGTTTGGAACCGCGCTGGCCTGCAATGCTCGCCCTTCTCGCGGTGGGCGGATTGCGCCTCGCCCTGCCGGAATCGCTATCGGTAGGTCCTGATTGGCTTCTCCTCGCGGTCGTTGGAGGGTTGTTGATTCCTACCATCTGGGCCCAGCGACGCGGATTGGATAATTTCAATAAGATTCTGGGGTACGTGTTGACC
>Ga0302326_10017263_pt1 | contig 15064 bp, 15 predicted proteins | sample Palsa_T0_3_FD_202264 | JGI IMG/M metagenome (GOLD analysis project Ga0302326, IMG submission 202264) | Peat permafrost microbial communities from Stordalen Mire near Abisko, Sweden - Palsa_T0_3 | ecosystem: Environmental > Terrestrial > Soil > Palsa > Peat permafrost | place: Sweden: Abisko... | reverse complement strand
CGCGCCGTGCGGGGGCAGGGCCAAGCCGGCCTCGGCTCGATCAGGGAGCGCCTGAAGCTGCCCCACATGGTGCTGGAGCCCATATTTCGCCAGTTGCGCCAGCAGGCCTATCTGGATGTGAAGGGCATGCAAGGCAACGACTACTGTTTCGGGCTGAGCACGTCGGGCAAGGCACTGGCGGCCGAGCGCGCGGCGATGTGCGCTTACGCCGGCCCCGCGCCGGTGTCGCTGGCGGCTTACGAGCGCGCGGTTAGGGAGCAGGCGGCGCATGTGCGGGTGAGCCGCGAAAGCTTACGTGAGGCCCTCGGCGACCTGGTTGTCCCCGAACCGCTGTTGGACCAACTGGGTCCCGCGCTGATCTCACAAAAGGCGCTGTTCCTCTATGGCCCTACCGGCAATGGCAAAACCAGCCTGGCCGAACGCCTGCTGCGTGTCTATGAAGATGCCGTGCTGATCCCCTACGCACTGGAACTCAACGGCTACGTCATTACGCTGTTCGACCCGGTGCTGCACCGGCCGCTCGAAGATCAGCCGGAAGACCTCGATCCGCGTTGGGTGCTCTGCCATCGGCCGTCAGTATCCGTCGGCGGAGAGCTGGTTTCCGAAATGCTCGAATTGCGCTCGGACGCCTCCTCGGGCGTGTACTCCGCGCCGTTGCAGATGAAGGCCAACAACGGCATTCTGGTGATCGACGACTTCGGCCGCCAGGTGATCTCTCCGCGCGATTTGCTCAACCGCTGGATCGTGCCGCTGGACCGCCGCGTGGACTACCTCACGCTGCACCATGGACAAAAGCTCTGCATCCCATTCGAGGTAATGGTGGTCTTCGCCACCAACCTGGACCCATCCGAACTGGCCGACGAGGCGTTCCTGCGGCGCATCCATAACAAGATCTACATCGAGCCGGTGACCGAAGAGTGTTTCAACGAAATCCTGGCGCGCGTGCTCGAAGAGCGCCGGCTGGCTTGCGACGCGCAGACAGCCGCATACCTGGCCAAATTATGTCTGCGCCACGGCGACGCATTGAAGGCCTGCTATCCGTCGGATCTGTGCGATATCGTGGTGTGGCGCAGCCAATATGAGGGCCGTCCGCCGCAAGTGACTCGCGAAGAACTCGATGGCGCCGCGGGGTTGTACTTCACCCGGGTTACTTAGGTGTTCTTGGAGGGCGGCCAATCATGGCCGCAGCCGGCTTTCACCGGCCATCCCGCGAGCGAAGCTCGCGCTCTCTAGCCGGGCTCCGCCCGGCGCGACGACAGGAGTGTCGTCGCGGCAGGCAGGAGTGCCTGCGCCACGTCGGCGATCTGCAAATCGATCCCAAAAGGGCCAAACCCCAGAGCCGGCTTTTAGCCGGCCATCCTGAGAGCGAAGCTCGCGGAAAACGCGGGGCTAAAGCCCCACGCGGGATAAATCCCGCCCTCCCTGTGCTGTGGCGAACACGAAACTCCAGAGGGCAAGATTGCCCGCCCTACAAAGACGCCATTTACTTCGCGCGTGCAGCCAGCACTTCTCTGGCGGCGGCTACCACGGTTTCGGGCAGGAAGCCGAATTTCTTCTGCACCTCCTTCAAGGGCGCCGACGCGCCGAAGGTGTGCATGCCAATCATGCGCCCGTGCGGACCCACGTAACGGTCCCATCCCAGAATCGATCCCTGCTCCACCGATACGCGCGCTGTGACGTGCGGCGGCAGGACGGCCTCGCGGTATTGCACGGGCTGCTGCTCGAACAGTTCCCAGCTTGGCATGCTCACCACGCGGGCTTTCACGCCTTCGGCTTTGAGCTGCTCGTAGGCCTGCACGCACAGGAATACTTCGCTGCCGGTGGCCAGCAGCAGCAGATCGGGATTGCCGTCCGCGGCGTCGGCCAGGATATATGCGCCCTTCTCCACGCCGGAAGCGGCGGCGTACTTACTGCGGTCGAGGGTGGGCAACGCCTGGCGCGTCAGGATCAAGGCCACTGGCTGATGGCGCTGGCGCGCGATCAGTTTCCAGCATTCCACCACTTCGTTGGCATCCGCGGGGCGCAGCGTGACCAGGCCGGGTACGGCGCGCAGCGAGGTAAGCTGCTCAATGGGCTGATGCGTAGGGCCATCTTCGCCGACACCGATGGAATCGTGCGTGAAGATGTGCACCACCGGCAGATCCATAATGGCGGCGAGCCGGATGGGCGGCTTCATATAATCGCTGAAGATCAGGAATGTGGAGCCATAAGCGCGAATCTTCGAAAGCGACAAACCGTTGACGATGGCGCCCATGGCATGCTCGCGGATGCCGAAGTGCATGTTGCGGCCGCCGCGGTCGTCGAATTCGAGGTCGCCTGCGCCCTCGAAGGTGAGGCGCGTTTTGGTGGAGGGGAACAGATCGGCCGCGCCGCCGATCAGCCACGGAATGTTCCAGGCGATTTTGTTGAGCACCCGGCCGGACGAGTCGCGCGTGGCCAGGCCTTTGGCATCGGCCGGGAACACGGGCAGATCCTTGTCCCAGCCTTCCGGAAGCTGCCGATGCAGCATGCGGTAAAGCTGGTCGGCCAAGTCCGGGTATTCGGATTTGTATTCCTCGAAGCGCGCCATCCAGGCGTTGCGCAACTCCTGGCCACGCTCGCCCATGCCGGCGCCGAAGTGCTCGCGGACTCCCTCGGGGATCAGGAACTTGGCATCTTCGGGCCAGCCATACGCGCGCTTGGCGAGGCGGACTTCGTCTTCGCCCAAAGGCTCGCCGTGGGCTCCGCTGGTGTCCTGTTTGTGGGGCGCGCCATAGGCGATGTGGCTGTCGACGACGATCAGGGTGGGCCGGTCGGTGGTGCTCTTGAAGACCTGCAGGGCGCGTTCCAGCATCTCCAGATCGTTGGCGTCGCTGACGCGGGTCACGTTCCAGCCGTAGCCGATGAAGCGGGTGGCCACGTCTTCGCTGAACGCCAGCGCGGTATGGCCTTCGATGGTGATCCGGTTATTGTCGTAGATCCAGCAGAGGTTCGACAGGCGGTGGTGGCCGGCGAGCGAGGCGGCTTCTCCGGTGATGCCCTCCATCATGTCGCCATCGCCGCAGATCACGTAGACGTCGTAATCGAACATCTCGAAGCCGGGCCGGTTGAAATGTTTGGCCATCCACCAGCGCGCCATGGCCATGCCCACGCTGTTGCCGACGCCTTGGCCGAGAGGGCCGGTGGTGGTTTCGACACCGGAAGTCCAACGGTATTCGGGATGGCCAGGACAGCGGCTATCGAGCTGGCGGAAGCGTTTAATGTCCTCCAACTTGACGGACAGCTCACCCAGGGTCTCGTACTGCGGGTTGACGGCTTTGACGCCGCACAGATGCAGCAGGGAATAGAGCAGCATGGAGGCGTGCCCGTTGGAGAGCACGAAGCGGTCGCGGTTGGGCCAGATGGGATCTTCCGGATCGAAGCGCAGGAAATGCTGCCACACGGTGTAGGCCACCGGCGCAAGGGCCATGGGCGCTCCAGGATGTCCGGAGTTGGCCTGCTGCACGGCATCCATGGAGAGCGTGCGGATGGTGTTGATCGAAAGCTGGTCGAGTTGTTCGTTGGTCATCGGGGTTCCTTGCTGGGCGCGCGGGCCGAACTGCTATGATAACTCCGCGTTGGAAAGGCGATTAGAGGATAGACTATGGAGACGGAGGATTCGTGGCAGGAGTTGTCAGCGCTTTCGCTGCCATGCTCGCCTACTTGAAGTATCACTCCGGCCAAGCGCAGTTCTGCTGGGCGTCACTCCGTCTTCTTGCAGCGATTCGTCCAGGTCACGAAGATTATCTAGCAGTTGCCAGTCGACTCGCGTTTCCGTCGCAACCGAGACTCCCATCCGTTCCCAAACCAGACCTGAATCCAGGGACTCCGCGCAGAGGGGGTTGAGGCAACGAGCGATCTCGTTGAAATCCTCAATCACATTCTGGCCTATCTTTCCGCCGCGATTGTGTGCTATCGCCGCCGGCCGCCTCGCTGCTGCCCCGATAGGTACCACCTGAACTGTTACTTTTGCCGATTGTGAGCCCAGCTTGGGTCCGGCTTTATCCCGGCTTCAAGTACGACCGGAATGTTGCCCGCGATCCTCTCCAAGGGGCGCTGGAGTCGCTCCGGCCGGTGCTTCAATTGGCCGAGGAGCCGATCAACTAAAATGGTCGACACTCGGTCCGGACAACAGCGCAGTACCTATCGACTGGCGTTCGTCCGCGACTGTCTGACCCTAGTCCTTCGGGCACATGGTTCAATGGATAATCAATTCCTTCGCAGCGTCCGAGGAGCGCCATATCACGGGCGAGTTGGTCAAAACGGCGAAGACGCTGCTCGATGACCCGGATGCGGAGCCATGGATGGAGCACCTTGATGTCCTTGACGATCCGCCGCAGAACGTGCCGGGTCAATTCGGAAAACAGCGCCCCCGGATCGACATTGAGTTTGTTACCGTTGTTCGTGGGAAGCGACCGAGGTTTCTGATTGAGGCGAAGCGCCTGTATCGGTCTGATTCAGTAGGTCAATATGATGGAACTGGGGGGCTGCAGATGTTTGTAGACGGCCAATACGCTGCGGATTGGCCATCAGCGGGAATGACCGGTTACGTGCAAACCAAAACCTGCGGCGAGTGGACCTGGCCTCCGGCTTGGCAGAACAGAGACGCTGGTCGTCAAAACGGATTGGGAACCTGTCGGCTGGAGCGACGAAGGGTTGAAGACGGTTCGGGTTTCCGGGCACCGCCGCTCACTACAAGGCTTGGACGGGATCAAGATCTTCCATTTGCGGCTCGATTTTACTTAGGAGTCGAGTGCAATCCTTGCGTTCTGGATCTGGGGCACGTAAAGGCACGGCGTAACGCACCAAAACCAAATGGTTTCCAAATAACTGATAAATAAATAGTTATATGGGGCGGCTTGTGGGATTCGAACCCACGACTTTCGGAACCACAATCCGACGCTCTACCGACTGAGCTAAAGCCGCCGCAAGGACACTCCCAGTTTACCAAAATCGCCGGCCCGAGGCTGACGTGCGCCCTGGGCGTATACTGAATCTATGGCGGTCGCGCCCATCCCGCCGCGCGTTTCGGCGGACGAATACCTCAATTCCGGCTACCACCCCGATATGGAGTACGTCGAGGGCGTGCTGGTGGAGCGTGACGTGCCAACAATCGCACATAGCATCTTGCAGGCCATCCTCATCATCTACTTGGATCGGTTTCGCAAGCAGTTGCGATATGCCAGACTGCCCGAGGCCCGCACCCAGATTATCGAACGGGCCCAGTATCGCGTCCCGGACGTGATGGTATGTCCTTTACCTCTCCCGCCCGGAAAGGTCATAACCTCGATTCCATGGGTGGTCATCGAGATTCTCTCGCCGAAGGACAGGCTGTCGGCGCAACTCGCCCGCTTCCGCGACTACAAGCAAATCGGCGTCCGCCACATGGTGCTGCTTTGTCCCGAGGAACTCACCGCTTACCGCTTTGAGAACGGCTCGCTCATGGAGACGCACTTCACGTCCCTGGACCTGCCCACCGGCGACCTTCCGTTCGACACTGAGTTGCTCTTCGGGCAACTCACGGAAGAACTCAACGAAGGCGCCACGCTATCATAAAAAACAGGTGCCGGGCGTTTACGTTTCCTATCCCTTCTGCGCGCAGAAGTGTACCTATTGCAACTTCGCCTCTGGGGTGTTTCCGCGCGCGCTGGAGTCCCGTTACCTGGATGCCCTGCGCGGCGAGATCGGCCGGCATGAATGGGCTTGGCAACCGGAGACCGTTTACCTGGGCGGCGGCACACCTAGCGCCATGCAGCCCGACGCGCTGGCGAGCGTGCTGGCCCTGATCCCCGGACGTCCCTGGCTGGAAGCCACGCTCGAAACCGCGCCCGGCAGCGTCACGCTGGAAAAGGCGCGCGCCTGGGCGGCAGCCGGCATCGACCGTGTGAGCCTCGGCGTGCAGTCGTTCGTACAGCCGGAGATCGCCCGTACGGGACGCAAGCACACCGCCGAAATTGTCGCCGCCGAAATGGACGTGCTGCGCGCCGCCGGCATCCGCAAGATCAACATCGACCTGATCGCCGGCCTTTCCGGACAGACGGAAGCAAGCTGGTGCGAATCGCTCGACTGGATCGCGCGCCTGGCGCCCGATCACGTTTCGGTGTACATGCTCGAAGTGGACGAGGACAGCCGCCTGGGCCGCGAGATCCTGGCGGGCGGCACGCGCTACGGCGCGGCGGACAGGCCCTCCGGCGATCTCACCGCCGATCTTTACGAAGCCGCGGTGGAGCGTCTGGCGGGGCTGGGCCTGCCGCGCTATGAAATCTCCAACTTCGCCGCGCCTGGCCACGAATCCCGGCACAATATGAAATACTGGTTGCTGGAGCCTTACGCCGGCTTTGGCAGCGACGCCCATTCCTTCGATGGCCGGCTCCGTTGGCAGAATCCCGAATCTCTAACCGAATACCTCGGCGCCTGGCAGCCGGTGAGCGTCGAGCGAAATCCGCTGGAGGAGCGCTTCTTCGTGGGGCTGCGTCTGGCCCAGGGGATCCGCCCCGAGCCGCGCGAATGGCAGCGGTTCAGCGAGCCGATCGGCCGCTTCATCGAGCAGGGTTTGCTCGAACGCGATGGCGAAAGGCTGCGCCTGACCAGTCGCGGCGTGATGTTGTCCAACGAAGTCTTTCAGGAGTTCCTGACATGATCGATTTGCGCAGCGACACGGTCACCAAGCCCACGCCGGAGATGCGCCGGGCCATGATGGAAGCCGAAGTGGGCGACGATGTTTACGGCGAAGACCCCACCGTGAACCTGCTGGAGCGGCGCGCCGCCGAAATTGCCGGCAAAGAGGCCGCGCTGTTCGTGCCTACGGGGACCATGGGCAACACTATCGCCATTAAGCTGCACACGCATCACGGCGAGGAAGTGATTTGCGATGTGCGCGCGCACGTACTCGAATACGAGCTCTCCATGATGGCATGGTTCGCCGGCTGCGTGGGGCGGCCCGTCCAGACCAGTGACGGCGTGATGAGCTGGGAGCAGATTGCGCGCGAGATCCGTCCGCTAGGGCCGCATCGCGCGCGCACCGGCCTCGTCGAGATCGAAAACACCAACAACCTGGCGGGCGGCACGGTGTATCCGCTGCCGCTGATTCACGAGATCTGCGGCCAGGCCCACGCGCGCGGTTTGAAAGTCCACATGGATGGCGCGCGCGTCTTCAACGCGGCCGAGGCTACCGGCAGACCAGTGCGCGAGATCGTGGCCCAAGTGGATACCGTGATGTTCTGCCTGTCCAAGGGGCTGGGGGCGCCGGTGGGTTCGATGCTGGCGGGAACGGAGGACGATATCGCGCAGGCGCGCCTGTACCGCAAGCGGCTGGGCGGCGGTATGCGGCAAGCCGGCGTGCTGGCGGCCGCGGGGTTGATCGCGCTGGAGCAAAGCCCGCGCCACTTGAGCGAGGACCATCGCAACGCCCGTCTGATGGCCAAAGGCCTGGCCCAGATTCCGGGCATCCGGATCGATCCGGCGAAAGTGCAGACCAACATCGTCGTCTTCGATGTCGGCGGCACCGGTTTGCCGGCTGCGGAGATCAGCGCGCGGCTGAGAGAGCGCGGCGTACTGATTAACCCGGTGAACGACACCCTGATGCGGCTGGTGACGCACTACGACGTGGACCGCGAGGGCTGCGAGATGGCGCTGGCCGCGATGGCGGAGGTGACGGCGGGAGTGGGTTCGGTCGTCGCTTCGTGAGCCATTGCGTGGGCCGCTATTTTACCAATGACCATGTTGCCAGCGGCTTTGTTGGCAATATCTGCTTCTCTAGGTCTGCCTGAGACACGTGAAAGCACTCGGCCGTGGCTTCTTCGGCTGCCTGACATGAGACAATATCGGTATGCAGGCCACCGTGGAACTTCCGGAAGCTGTCCTCCGCCAAATCGAGATGCTTGCCAAGCAGGCGGGCGCCACGCCGGCTGACCTGATTCGGCAGTTGGTCGAGGCTCACGTCGAAAGCAGCAACCCGACCGGACAGCGCAACCTGGAAGCGCGCCTACCGCTTATTCCGGCTTCCGAAACAGGACCAATCCAGCCCGTCACCGGTGGGGATGTGGACGCGGTACTTTCCCGTGACTATCTCACTACCTGACGTGAACGTGTGGATAGCGCTCGCGGCGGAGGGCTGCGCCTATTGACGAACGCTAACGTCATGGGCCGTGCGCCGCGGACAATCACCCAGGCATGGGAGGTCTTCGCCCAGTTGCGGCGCCATCGGCGGCTCCTCTTTATGGCTGAGCCAGATGGCCTGGAATACGCCTGGCGCGGGCTTATGGCGCAGCCTGGCGTCGGACCGAGCTCATGGACAGATGCTTACCTGGCCGCCTTCGCGTGGACGCACTTATGCGTGTTAGCGACCTTCGACAACGGGTTCGCCCGCTGGGCTGAACTAAAGCTGAAGCTTCTCGCCATTCCGGAGAAGTCCGGCAAATGAAGGGGCTTCCGCTGGCGTAGGCTAGCGCCGCCCTAAATCGGACGCGACGCCGTGTTAAACTAACAACGTTATGGCAATTCCGAATGTCAAGCGGTTCCGGCCCTTTTGCCCGCAGTGCAACGAGAACTTCACCGTCATGGCCGTCCTGCCCAGGGACGCCAACGTGGACGCCTACCTGGCGGATGTGGTGTCCCGCCACGACCACAAAGCGTTCCAGGAAGCTAAGATCCAGCACTTCAAAGTGCGCGTCGGCCAACAGAAGCAGAAGAAGGCCAAGTAGGGTTTTACGTCAAGTGCGGGCCTGCAAATTCCGCAAGGCCCGCAATCCTTCCTGCGCCACTTCCGGATCGTTATCGTGGCTCAACTTCTCCAATTGCGGTACGTCGCTTTGGTCGCCGCTGCGCGCCATCACGCGCGCCAGGTAGATCTTCTCGCCCTTGGTCCCCTGCAATAACGCGGGATAAAGGGATTTCCGCACAGCCGGATCGCGCGCCAGTTCCACCAGGAACGGGAATGCCTCGCCATGGTACGCGGCGCTGTTGAGTGTGTCGATCAGGAATTGCAGCGGGCTGAACTCGGCTACGGCCGTCTTGCCCAGCATCACCTGGGCGAACGCCATCGAGAGCCTTGGAGACGTCTTGCCTTCGTCCTGGTAGGCTTTCTCCAGCAAGGGCAAATCCGCCGGAGTCTTCAAGCGCGCGTAGCCCTCGGCGGCGGCGGCGCGCAGTTTGTCATCCTTGTCGACCAGATAGCGTGCGTAGATCTCCCGGCTGGACGGGTCGGGCAGCATGGCGATGGCGGTCAGCGCGGCGCGGCGCACCTTGTTGTCGCGCGCATGATTTAGAACGTCCACCAGGTCGGGCAGAGCGGACTTGTTCAACAGCAGGCCCGTGGTTTCAAGCGCCGCGATCTGCACTTTCGGGTCGAGGTCGCGCAGTAAGAAGGCGATGCTGGGAGCGGCCTCCGGATCGCGGATCTTCTGTACGGCCACCAGCGACTCGTAGATCACGGCGGTGTCTTTGGAGTGCAGCGCCAGCACCAGGTCCGGTATGGCGGCTTTGCCGCGCAGAATGCCGATGGCGCGCGCCGCGTTGGCCCGCGCTTCCAGCTTAGCGTCGCTGCGCACCAGCACTCCCAGCGCCGCAATCGCGTCGGGGCGCGGCGTGATGTACGGATCGACGACCTGGTCGTTGGTATCCGTGAAGTGGCCTTTGATGCTGGTGCCCACGCGCCGCACCGAAGAGCCGAATCCGGTCTTCAGATAGCCCGGCAGATAGAAATTGACCAGCCCGTCCGTGGCGCGGATCTGAATTTCGGTGTCCGAATCGCGGGTAGCTTGAATCAGCGGGTCGAGACTGTATTGCGTGCCGATATCGGAAATCTGCTTGACGGCCTCCAGTCGGATCTCTACATCCGGGTTGGTCAGGAGCGCGGTCAATTGGGGCATGGCGTTGGCGCCGCCTTTTCCCATCTCGCGCACGTCTTTGGGCCGCAGGGCGGTTTGGGCGATCAGGCAGAGTGAAAGACACGGCCAGAGGAACACTGCGCGATGGGAGGGCATGCTTCTAATTTAGCAGGACGGCCGAAAAGCCACGTGGCGCAGGCACTCCTGCCTGCCTCGACCGCACTCTTGCGGTCGAAGCGAGCTGGGCTCGCCTCAAGAGGGGGTTCGCGCCTGCGTTTTGAGAAAGAATGGTGGCCTGGGAGGCCGCTGCAGGCCGCGGGCCTGCCCCACAATTTTCAGCGGACGAACTCGACTTTGACGCGATGCGGAATCAGGCCCGCTTCATGGCCCAGGTCGAGGAGCTTCTGCACGGCGACAGGGACGATATCCCCGGCGTCCAGCGTGTAATGGTTCACATACATGCCCACGAACTTCTCCGCCAGACTGGTCTCCATGTCGCGGGCGAACTGCAACGCGTAGCTCAGGGCCTCCTCGCGGTTATCCAGCGCGTACTGGATGCTCTCGCGCATCAGGCGGCAGCATTCGCTCTGAATATCGCCCGGCAACGAGCGCAACAGAGCGTTGCCGCCCAAGGGCAGCGGCAGTCCGTATTTGGCCTTCCACCACTTGCCCAAATCCAGCACGCGGTGGAAACCTTCGCGGTCGTAGGTCAACTGTCCTTCGTGAATAATCAGGCCCGCTTCGACGGAGCGCTCGCGCACGGCGCTCATGATTTTGTCGAACGGCGTGACCACAGCTTCAAAATCGGGCTGGAACAATTTCAAGGCCAGGTAGGCGGTAGTCAGTTTGCCGGGCACCGCTATGCGCTTGCCGGCCAATTCCTCCGGCTCCACGGGCCGGGACGCCACCAGCATGGGACCGTAGCCATCGCCGATGCTGGAGCCGCTGGCCATCAGCACGTACTTGTCGGCCACGTAGGGATAGGCGTGATAGGAAATCGCGGAAAGCTCGTACAGCCCTTCGACGGCTTTGCGGTTCAACGTCTCGATGTCCGATAGCACGTGGCGGAAGGTCACTTTGGGGGAGCGCACCTTCTTGGTGGCCAAGGCGTAGAACATGAAAGCGTCGTCGGAATCGGGACTGTGGGCGCTAACGATTTCCCGGGGAAGAGGTGTCATATTGCTGGAGCAGTACATCTCAGTTTACACGGGATGCGGCAGGAAGGGGGAGAAAAGTACGGTAACAAACGAAAAGGGCGGCCCACCCGCGGACCGTAGGACTGAGGATCTCGTTGCCGGCCATCCGATTTGCGCTTAGAGCGCGGCGCCTGAGGTGGGCGCTCAATCCGGCCGTTCGAGGATTCCTCGTACTGCCTGCCTACTGCCCGGGGCGAAAACCGCCCCCATTCTGGCCCGGTTCTATTGCTACCTCCTGGCCGGCGTCAGCAGAAGCCGGCTCGGTGTACTTTTGTTTCAGAATCATCACCGGCTGATTCCACTCTCAGTGTCACTCCAAAAACAGCGCTTGTCAAGAGGATTAAAGTACCTGGATAATATAATTTGTTCGACCGCTGGCTTTCCCGCAAACCGCAGCCGCTCACCGGCGCGCCGGCCGTACGGCGCCAGAAGACCTATTCCGGACAAAGCGGTTATGTTTACCAATATTATTACGAAGGCCACCGGCCCTATAAGCGCGGCCGGCAAACCGGCACCGAACATGTTTTCGACGTCTCGGCCGACCGCAAAACATCCATGGCGGTTTGTGTTTTGGTAAGCGACACGTCGATAGAGGATTGGGAGAGCCGGCACGGCCGCACGCTGTATGCCAGCGAGCGCTACGCCATCGCCAAAATGGCGCTATTCCAGGCGTTCGACGAGCGCCTCAATCCGGCGGCGATGAGCGAAGACGTGCTGGTGCGTGGGGCGGACGTGGAAGCCATTCTGATCGCGCTGGCGATTGAGTGAGGCCGCGGACTTCAGGAGCCTACCAATGTATCCCGCGCCACCCTAAGCCCGATATGGCCGGTGGAGGTGTCCGGCTCCGTGCCGGTGCGCGCGGCGTTGCGATAACGCCAGCAGTAGGAGGCGTGACAGAGATACGATCCGCCCTTCATGACGCGCCGCGTTCCACTGGGTGGTCCCATCGGGGCGACGGCGGTGGCCTCGAGGTGCCAGTTTGCGTCGAAATAGTCGGCGCACCATTCCCAGGCGTTGCCCACAGCGTTGAAAAGCCCGAAACCGTTAGGCGCGAAAGCGTCGACCGGCGCTGTGTTGGTGAGGCCATCTTCGCCGAGGTCGGTATCGGGGAATTGGCCTTGCCAGATGTTGCACCTGTGGCCGCCTTCAGGCGTGAGGTCGTCGCCCCAAGGGTACGTCTTCTGGTCGAGCCCGCCGCGCGCGGCAAATTCCCATTCCGCTTCGGTAGGCAGCCGGTAGCCCAGTTGCAGTAGGCCAACGCATCGTCCCACGACAGATGCACCACGGGGTGATGCGCGCGGCCGGCAATGCCGCTATGCGGGCCTTCCGGATGGGCCCAGTCAGCGCCGTCGACGCGCACCCACCAGGGCGTGCCCGGCATGGCCGGCCCGCGCAATTGCTCTGGCACGTGGTTACGGAACACGAAAGACCACCCATGCCGCTCGGCGCCCGTCCGATAGCCGCTGGCACGGACGAATTCGCCGAACTGCTCGTTGGTCGCCGCAAACTTCGACATGTAGAATGGGCCGAGGGTGACCAACCGCACCGGACCCTCGCCATCGGCCTGTATAGCTCCCGGGAATTCGCTGCCCATGCGGAAGCGCCCACCCTCCAGCCGCACCATGTTTTCGAGCGACCCGGCAGTGGCGCGCGGCCGCTGGAGGGACATTTGCACGGACGTCTCCAGTTTTGCCAGGCGGGCAACACTCGGAACACAGCACGGGTGCGGCGGTGTGGGAGTCATCTCAGGCAGTGGCGGCTTGCGCTTCGGGCACGAAGCGGATCTGGGCCTGGGCGCGCAGTTTGGCAATCGCGCGCTGGTACACCTGGTGCTGGTTCCGCAGCGTGAAGGAGCGCTCGATATCCCCCCGCACCTCTTCCAGACTGGCGAGGGTAAGCGGAGTTTTGGATTCCAATCTGGCGATATGGAAGCCGAAAGCGGTAGTAAAGATTCCGGTGTGTTGGCCCGGTTCCAGGGCGTCGATGGCCTTCTCGAACTCCTCGACCATGTGACCCGCCGGAAACGTGCGCAGGTCGCCGCCGTTCCCCTTGCAATCCGAATGGCGCTCGGCGACCTCGGCGAATGGCTCGCCGCGCTCCAGTTCCGCCAGCGCCGCCTGAATGCCCGCCTCGGCCTGCTCCTCGCTCTGCAGCTCGTTCACGTGTTTGACAATGTGCGCGGCGTGGAAGGTCGCCGGCTTGCGGAAGTTGTGCCGTTGCTGGTTATAGAAAGCCTCGATCTCTGCCGCGGCGGGCTTGCCGGCCTCAGCCACCATCTCCTGAACCGTGCGCTGTATGCGGATTTGCAACTCGGCCAGACACCGCACCTGCGGATCGTCGAATACCACGCCCCGGCCGGGCGCCTGCGCTTTCCGGCGCTGGATCTCCTGGTCGATCAGCCTGGGGTTCACCGGGCGCGGATCGCGGGCGGCAGTCTGCTCCACGATCACGCGCTCGATGGCGGCTTGCTCGGCGGCCGCACGCATCTGCTTGGCGCGCTCTGCTTCATCGCGGATGGATTGCCAACTCGGGTCGCGGCCGAGCCATTGCGCGGCTTGGCGGATCAACTCCTCGAGCACGGGCTGTCCGTTGACCAGTTAGGGCATGGTTACTTGGTGGTGTTGATCAGGGTCGTCACGCCGCCGGAGAAGTCGGGGACGACAATATCCGGCAAACCGGCGGAGGGCGATTGGCCGTGCAGGCTTGCGGCGTAGATGCTGCCGGGGGATGGTCCCGCGCCGATATAGAACGGAGTCGCGAATTGCCCCTTCCCCTCGCCGAGGAAGATGGCGACGGTGGCGCCCTCGTCCAATACGACGTCCGGGATGCCGTCTCCATTCACGTCCGCTATCAAGGCGACCGCCGGGATCCCAAGCAGGTCGTCGGTGAGGGTCACGCCCTCGGTAAATCCGCCTTGGCCGTTGCCGATGTAAACCGCCGCGCCGCCGGTGGAACTGCCGACAATAAAGTCGAGCGGTCCTTCCTTATTCAGGCGCCCTAACACGATCTGGCTCGGGGCCGATCGCGAGGTGGGGATCACGCTTTGGCTGAATCCGCCGTGCTGGTTATTCAGTAGCTCATATACCCCTCCGTTGAAATCGGTGAACAACAGGTCGGGCCAGCCATCGCTGGCCAGGTCGCCGGCCGCGATGTTAGAGAAGCCGTTACCCGGCGGTGTCGGCGTGATCGGCACGGGCGTTTGGAATGTGCCGTCGCCATTACCCAGCGCCAGCAGATTCCCCGAGCTCGCGAAATCCAGCTTGCCGTCGTTGTTGAAGTCGGCCAGCGCCAGATACCCAGGCGTGGATACGGTCGTGGAGCTCGCAAGCGCGAACGTGCCGTCGCCATTGCCGAGGTAGGCGTTCACCACGCTTCCCGAAGTGGTGGAGACGGGCACCAGCAGGTCCGGGATGCCGTCGCCGTTTAGGTCGCCGGTTATCAGGCAGCCCGCGCCCGGCAGGCTGATGCTGGTCCCGGTCGTGAAGGGCGACCCCGCCTTGCCCGTGCCAAGCAGGATCGTGACGCCCGATGGCGTGTTGACGGCCAGGTCTGGTTTCCCATCGCCATTATAATCGGCAACTGCACCGCAACCTGCGCCACCAGTGACCGGAGTCCACTCGCCATCTTCGAAGCGTCCCTTGCCCAATGCGAGCAGGACGGAAACCGTGCCGCCGGGGTCCCCCTGCACGACAATATCGGTGAGCCCGTCGGTGCGGAGGTCGGCCAGTACGACGTTATAGGCGCCTCCTTGGCCGGACTCAACAGTATAATAAACCGGCTCACGGAAGGTTCCATTGCCATTTCCCAGAGCGATGTACACGGAACTGTTAACCAGGTCGGGAATACCGTCGCCGTTTACGTCACCTATTGCGATCTGGGACGCACCCGGCAAGTACACGTAGGTGGGAGCGGTAAAGCCCCCGCTTGCGGTCCCCATATATATAGGGATACATAAGCGGAGAACTCGAAGGTGACAACGATATCGGCACGGTCGTCGAGATTTACATCGCCAGTGGCAATCCA
>Ga0302326_10017261_pt1 | contig 15065 bp, 14 predicted proteins | sample Palsa_T0_3_FD_202264 | JGI IMG/M metagenome (GOLD analysis project Ga0302326, IMG submission 202264) | Peat permafrost microbial communities from Stordalen Mire near Abisko, Sweden - Palsa_T0_3 | ecosystem: Environmental > Terrestrial > Soil > Palsa > Peat permafrost | place: Sweden: Abisko... | reverse complement strand
TCCGATACTCCGATACTCCGACACGTCTTCTTTCGTTTCAGTTTTCATTCCGGTGCAGTGCAAAGCACGTAGATGGTTTTGGTAGTAGGCGTTCCGCCCACGTTGACGCAGATGCTCATAGGTTGAAACCAGGCTTGTTTGTTGGCGCCGACGAGATCGGCCACGCTGAGGCGGATACATTTGCTGAGCGCGCCGCCGCTGCCGGCGGCAAGAAGAATGGTCGCGGCGTTGGGTGCGCTGAGGCCGCCGATGTTGCCGTAGTTGGGCTGGCCGCTGGTACGGGTGTCGTGGGTGATACCGGGCGGACCGACTCCGCTGCCGGATGCCAGATAAGCGGAGTTGTCGGCGGCTAGATCGCTCAGGCTCGCTGGCAGCGTGATGAGTGAGTGGTTTTCCGTTCCCGGACTTGGGCCGCGCTGGGCGACGCTGTTGCCGAGTTGGGTGCCGCCATTGACGCTGCTGCTGTTGGTGACGTTGAAGCCGCTGCCATAGATGGAGCGGATGGGGCTGCGGTTGACACGCAATCTCTCGACAAAGTCCTTTGCGCCCAAGTGCGAGGCGGGGCCGAAGGAAAGGTTGGTTCTCCCTGCTGTCAAATCGTAGGAGATCTGTTGGACGCAGGCATTCATGGTGGACCACGCCGATTGTCCACCTGAAATATTTAGGTTGACGCCGATGGGACATTGATCTGAGACTTCGGTTTCCTGGATCACGAAGGATCCCTCGAATTGTGGGATCAGTGAAATGCCGTAAATGTATCCCGCCAAACCGTAAGGGACAATTTCGCCGGGCGTAAAGGATGTCTGCACTTGATAGCTTCCGCCGGGGATGCTGACTAATGTGACGCGGGCCGTTTTTTCCTTGTAGGGCGCAAATTTCAAACTGAAAGAATTGCTGCTGACCACGGTGGTTTCCGTGATGACGAATTTGCCGTTCAGAGTGCATTGCAGGACGTTTGCGGCCGCGCCGCCGGCTGCGTTGCCGGCCAGCATCCAGGGGGCGACTTGGCCGTCCGTCAAGATGTAGCTATAGGTGTTGCCATTGGTGTCTGTGATGACGGTGCCGCCTCCGCTGAAGGTCAAGGCATTGCCGCTGTCGTCGGTGGCGGTGACGCTGCTGCCACTGAAGAGGCTGGGGGCGGTGGCCATCGTCGCGAATTCAGGGAAAATGTGCTGCCAGAATCCCCCGCTGCCGAAATCGGCGGTATTGAGGGCGCTGGTTTTGATGGTGCATCGGGCGACGTTGTTGCTGTTGCCTTCCATGTCCACGGTGCAGCGGACGGCGGCGAAATCGCGGGCGGCGGCTTGCAGTGCCATCTGGGTGCCGCTGGCCACGGGTGTTGGACTGCCGCTGGTGAAAGTGGCCAGAGTGTTTAATTGACCTAGCAATCCTATGCCTTCGACAATGGCGCCGCCAACCGTGGCGGCGATGTCATGAATGACTTCGACATAAGCATTGCCGTTGAATGTGCCGGTGATCCTGAAGGCCAACGCGACGGCGCCGGGGATAAGGTCATCGCGCTTTTTGATTTTGAAGCCGGCGTTGCCGCCTCCGCCTGGCTGCGGCGCGCCAAGTTGGCCGACCATCGCCAACGTGACGTTGGCCAGTTGATCCATCGTGCCGACGTGAAGCGTAGGGCAAGGGTTGCCGCTGAGCGTGGTGGTGTAGTCGAACCAGACGACGGCCTCGCCAAGGGGGCCGACCCATTTTAACTGGCGTCTCATGCACTCGGCGCAGCTCATTTCGCTGACGGCATCCAGAGGCGCGCGGAGCACGCTTTGGAGGTTGGCGCTGGCGCTGGTTTTGCCGCTGCTGGCGTAGGCGCCGGCGATAAAATCAGGAATGAGCAGCTTTAAGCCGCCGGGGAAGTTGCCGGGATAGCTGTCAATCAAATCGTAGTTGACACTGTCAACACTGGCGGTCAGGGCGTCGCTCTGAATTTGGGGCGCGCCGTAATCGGTGTTGGTCTGGGCGGCCACGTAGGCAATGATTTCGGCCACTTGCTGGCGGATGGACATGAGGTTAGTCGCACTGGTGCCGGGAATGGTGTCGCCGGTTCCGGTTTCGGCGGTGACGCTCAGGCCGAGGATGACCTGGCTGCGGTAGTCGGCTATGTTGGCGCCGCCGCTGCCAATGGCCAAACCGTTCCAGGTGTACCAAAGCTTTTGGAAAATAAGGCGCTCGAAAAAGAATTCCCAGGGGCCGGCGAATTTGAGCTCCATTTTTTCCAGGGCGGGGGAGCCGGTGCGAAAATTCTCGACGCGCCAGCCGACAAAAAAGGTTGATCCGCCCGTGAAGGCAGTGAGGCCCGATGGAGGAAGACCGTTTGCGGGTATCGGGATAACGGAGTTTCGGAGTATGCGCAGGATGATCTGGCTGCCGTAGGGGATGGGATCGTTGGCGTCGGCGGGGAGCATCCAGTCGCAGGCGACGTGGTCGTGGGCCTGGTTGCTGACTTCGCGCAGGCAGGAGGAGATGCCCCAGTCGGCGAGCGGTTTTTCGACGCCGTTGTATTGGAGAGTGGTGAAGGTCATGGGCAGAAAAGGATGAAGAATGAAGGATGAAGGATGAAATAATTTTGCGGACCACGCGAAGCGTCTTTGCACAATTTATTCTGTTGTGCCGCTCCAACTCGATTGACTTCTGCATTCATACTTCTGCCTTCATCCTTTCTTATCATGGCGGCAAAAGCAGTTTGCGCTTAAACAGAGTTGCGGCCATGCTTTGGCCCTTGTCGTTGAGATGCTGGCCATCGCTGTAATAGAAGTATAGGTTGGCCAGGTAACTGCTGGCGTCGGTAAATGGTTGAAACGTGTTTATGACTTTACTTGAGGGGAAGTTAGTCATCGTCCAAGTCACCAGGGGAGTTGCATCGAAGTTCGTCTTGGGAAAGGGCGTGCCGACAAACCAGTTGCTCGCAAGGACTGACTGCAGGATGTTGGTCGTGTTCGTCGTCGTCACGCCAAAATTGGTGCCGTAGAATTGATCATTGTCCGCCGTGTCCCCTGCCAGGATGAAGGTGGTGGCCACGTTGGTGGAGTGTGACAGGAGGAGGTTAAATTCCGGTATGCACTGCACCAACTGAGCCGTTCCATCGCCCCCACCCGCTTCAATGTAAACTCCAGGCCCAACGACCTTCCTAATTGCGCCCCAACTCGTGGTCTCCGGGCTGGAGGCGCCGGAGCCCTGGGTGATGGAAGCTCCCGCAACAAGCATCGTGACAGGAGCGAAGCAGTCCACTGTAAAGGTAAGATTGGTCACCAGGTTAGTCCCGCCATCGCAACCGATGGTGACATAACCCGTGTTTGGCAAGATACCATTGGTATAGGCTTGAAGGTCTAAAGGGCATGTCAAATCAACAACGCTTCCATTGACCGTGTTCGACCACACGACCTGGCACTGATAACCATAGCGACTTACCGTCACGTCCAACCATTGGCCAGCGGAAAAAGAAAGCTGGTTTTGCTGTGCTCCGCCGGTCACGGACGATGGCCCATAGTTTCCATAGCTTACGCCCGGCCCTGAACCTTGCGAGTTGATGACGCCTTGGTAGGCAGAGATGTTCGCGTAGTTCTCGACCAGGTCGAAAAAAAAGTCCCAGCCGGCGCCAAAAGTGTCCTGGAGTCCAAATTTAATCCCGACAGAATCGGATCCTGGCGAATACGGCACCGTGCTGACCGCCTGGACTTGGCAGTGGATAGTCCAGTATGGGGCGGTGGTGGCCCAGTTGGTGAAGATCAAATAATTGCTGGTGAAACCTGAGTTCGTGCCAATGACAAGCAGGGTGTTCGTCCCTGTCAAATTCCAAATCGTTTGGCCTCCCAGGATTGAGCAGTTGGTCAGACTGTTCGGGCCAAAATTGTTAGTGAAGGCCGGTATGTGAATGAAATTGTAAGATCCGGTCACATTGTTGGATAGGCTGGGCGCGTTTCCCGACACCGGCATATTGGTCAAGCCCGCGCCGCTGCCGTTAAATTGAACCGCTGTGACGCTGCCGGCCGAAGTGGAGAAACCCGATCCGTCCGAGAAAGAATTAAAATTGGCCGGGCCGGTGGAATTAATCGCCGCGCCATAACCAAGCGTGAAGGATTGCCCGGCGCTGGCGAGCGAAAGGGCGGGATGAAGAGAGGAGGCTGTCGTGTAGATCGTGGCGCCATTGGTCTGATAGCCGTTCAAGGTGAGGGCGCCATTGAGCGTGGTGTTGGCGACCTCGCCGTTGGTCACCGCCTGGGTCGGCCCCGCAAAGGCGAGGTTGTTAAGATTCGTCGCGCCTGAAGCATTGCCGCTGAAGTTCCCCGTGATCGTTGTTCCCGGCGCAAATGCCGACCCTGGAAGGTTGGTCAGTCCGGCGCCGCTGCCCTTAAAATAGGCCCCGCTCGAAACGGTGGGATTGCCGGCGTTGTCCACGATAAACTCTCCGCTGGAGGAAAAACTAAACAACTGCATGATGTTATGCACTCCCCCGCTGTCTCCGTTGATCGTCAGGCCAACGCCCGACGTTGGACTAATAGTCGCATACAACGCATTCAGGTTGGTGATCAAGGTTTCGTTCGCAAAAAGTTCGCCGCCCACCGTCAGATTGGCGGCAAAGCCGACATTTCCCGCCTCATTGTTGGTCAGCACCGCAGCCGCGACGGAAATAATGTTGGTCGCGCCGCTCGCGCCGCTGTTGGTCACGATGACGAGGTTGGTCCCCGCCGCGAAATAATTGCTATTGCCACCGCCGCCTCCTCCCCCGCCACCGCCGTTGGTAGCGGCCACGCTGGCGTTAAGGAGATTGCTATTGACGGCAAAGAAGTTGGTTTCACTGGGGCGCAGACTGTTGTTGGTCCCGAGGAAAAAGGCTTTGTTGCTGGATTGCGCCTGGGCCTGCCAGGCCCCGGCAATGAGTAAAGCCAGAATCAGTGCATGAGTGAGGGAAGAGAGTTTTGGTTTCATTGGATTTGTTGATTTGTTGATTCGTTGATTTGTTGATTGGCTAATAGCCTTGGTCCGAAAGTTGGAGGGTGAGCACGCCGCCGCCTTCGTCGAGGATGGCCAGGGTGTGGTAGAGGCCGGTCGTGTTGTCCAGCAATTGCAGCACAGCCTGCCCGTTGACGATGTAGCCGCGGAAGGCCGCGCCGACGACGACGGCGGGTGGCGACGCCACCTGGGCATAGCCCGCGTCGGAAAGTTGCAAGGTCAGCACGCCGGCGCCTTCGTTGAGGAGACTCAGTGTGTGGTAAAGGCCGGTTGTGCTATCGAGCAATTGTAAAACGATCTGGCCGCCAACCGCGTTGCTCTGGTAGGCGGCGCCCGAAGGCACGGCGAACGTGCTGACGGGTCCATCCTTGACCGTGATGGGGCCGTCCAGAAGCGTGATGTTCTTGGACGGGCTGTCGCTGGTTTGCGCGGTAAGGCGCAACCAATAGTTGACGCTGCTGGCGCCGCCCAGGCTTATCGCGGTTTGGCTGTTCGGAAAAACGAAGGCGGCGTGATAAAACGGCGCGGTATTGTTGGCCCACTCCGTCTGGGTCAGAGCCGTGTTGATGGTGGAGGTGGTGCCGCTGACCATGGGCGGGTTGGTGTCATTCTCCGCGGCAAAGATTTGAGCCGTGACGGAAGCGACGTTGGAGAGGGACGTCAACAAGGCGCCGTTTTCGCCCAGGCCAATGTCGATCTCGATGTCGTCACCGCGATAGAACGATGGCGGCTGGCTGTTGCGATTAAGATCGTTGAGATTGCTGGGAGAGGCGAGGTCGCAAAACAAGCGGATGGGTAGTGGAGTAAGAGGCATAGTATGATTCGGGTTCAGGGAGAGGTTTGCCACGCGCCGTTCCCGCAGAGGCTGTATCGAAAATTGCAACTCAGGCCGATGTGCTGGGTGCATTCCACCAGTTCCACCACCGCGTTGGGCAGGAAGCGGCTGATGAGGCCGGTGGCGCTTTGGCTGGTGACGGCGATTTCGCCTTGCGCCGGCACGTTGTCCGGGTGAAAGGCGATGAAGGCGACGCAGGCTTCCACGGTTTGAAAGCTGCGTTGAACAGTGAAAGCCAGGCGGTTCTCCAAATTATACCGGGGAACGTTCAAAAGATAGGCGGCCCTGAAGAGGGGGGATTTTTGTCCGGCGCGCTTTTGTTTGTTGACAAAACCTTCGCGCACCTGGCCGCCCGTGCCAGTGGAGAAATTGGCCCCCAGGACCACGCTCACGGTGTCGTCCGCCAGAGTGAAGGCCGGCCCGCCGGTTGGTGTGATGGTGATTTTCACGGGCGGAAATGCGAGGCCAGCCAGCGGCGGAGCTCCGCCGTATCGGCATGGTTTATATTGAATTGCGCGGCCATTTTTTTGCGCATTTTGCGCAATGCCCGCGCCTCGATGCTGGCGATCAAGGCGGGTGTGCAATCGCAAAAGCAGGCGATTTCCTCGGGAGTGTGCGTGGCGCCAGGCGCGGCTGTCGCGGAGAGGGTGGCCAGACCGAGATCAATTCTTTTGGTTTTCTCGCCGTTATTGCGCGGCAGTGGCACTTCCTGGTCCGATTCGGTGTTCATAAATTTCAGGCGAGGGTGAGGGCGGCTTGGGACGGTGTGCCGCCGTTGTTGATGTTGAGTGTGCTCACCCAGCCCAATTCTCCCAGGCGCAGGGGTTTGCCGCCGAAGACATAGCCGGCGGCTTTGAGCGCGGCGTTGCCAAGGGTGACGGTCATACTGCTGCCGCCGGTCAGGGCGAGGTTGGCGGCGTTGGCGGACAGCCGTGCGCCGCCGGCGGCGCTGGACCCCTGCGCGTAAAGCGCGGCGTCGATTTGCGACATGGTCGGTCCCAACGGTTTGCATTTGGCCATGACCCGGTAACTGGCCAGTTTGAAGGCGCGCGTGCGACCTTGGATGGTGACTGGCTCCAGCTTCAATTCGTGGCTGATGGTCCATTTGTCCTGGGCTTGAAAGCTGGCGAAGCCGCTCACGCTGCCCCAGGCGGCGGTGAACTCCTGACGGCCCAGCACGGCGGTGCCGGGCACGGCCGGGTTGCTGTAACTTTGCCCGGTTTGGAGTGTGTAATAGCTGTTGGCCGTGCTCGCACTGTCGCTGTTGCCGACGACTCCCCAAATCTCCATCCTACCCAGCACCGGCCCGTCCACACCCAACTCCAAATCCGGCATCTTGCCGATGAGGGCGCTGGTCAGGGTGACGACGTCGCCATTGTTGCTGTTCCAGGAGCACGGCTTGTCGGTGCTGCCCGGATAAACCGTGCCAACGACTCCGCTGAGATAGGGAAAAATCGTGGCCAGCGCGGCCGTGTCGTAAAAAAGCGGCTGGCCGGTGGCTTTGACGATCATGTCTTTGTAAATTTCGTCCACTTCGCCGTAAAGGGACGTGGCAATCACGTCCGTGACCAAAGCTGTTTCGACTTTGGAATCTTCGGCGAACTGGATGTTTTGACTGTTGAACGCGGCGTAGGCGGGGCCGCCGGTTAATTGGGATCTGGTGACACTCATAAACAATTAGTGAGGTTTGAGTTAGTGAAGTTTGAATTCATTGATTCAGTGATTCAGTGATTCGTTAATTGACAACAAATGTGTCCACCATGCTGCCTTGCAGAGCGCCGTGGTAGGCGGCCGTGCGCACTGTGGCGCCGCTGGCAACGGTGAACGGGACGCCATAGAGAATGGCATTGGGGTTTCCCGACCCGGGGAAACTGCCATCCGTGGTGTAGTAAAGTGAAGAGCCGCCGCCGGGTTGCGCGTCGGTGAGGGTGACGGTCTCGGCGGTGGCGGACGCGGCCGGAACAAGGGTCCGCGTCAAAGCGGTCAGAGCGAAGGTGGCGCGCAAAGTGACAGCCAATGGGATGAACGGGGCATCCGCCGGCGCGCTGATGTATTCATAAAAGCTCGGCGCGGTGTAGAAGCCTTGCAGGGGACCGCCCAGGAAAAAAAGTTGGAAGGTCTGCGCGATATTAACCGCGATTTGCTCGGCGCTCAAACCGGTGCCGTGGGCGCCTTGGTTGACAGTCGGTTGCTCCTTGACGATGAATTTTTGTTCGAGCGTGCAAACCGGACCGGCGGTGTCGGGCAGGGCGCTTTTGAGCGTCGGCATGAGCACCTCGATGCTGGCGCCGCCCTTGCCGTTGCGGCCGGCCAGTCCGGCCAGAGCGCGGCTGACTTCGGTGTCCAGGCGCTTCTCGCGGACTTTGAAGATAGCGATATTGCCGAACCAAGGCTCGGTCAGAAGCTTGTAATACACGTCCGGCTGCACCGATTCGATTTGGGAGGCAAGGCTCATGTTTCTCCGATCTTGTCAAATGAATGAGTGCTCAAACGGTGGCCGCGGCGGATGGCTTCCATGCGGAAACTGGGGCCGGTCACGTTCTGCGGCTGGGCGGGGATTTCAACCTACTCCCGGCCGTCGCGGATTTTTTCCATGCGTTTGACAGCCTCGTCATGTTGCGCGCGGCGGAAATCGCTTTGCAAATCGGTCTTGGGCAGGCTGCAAAACCATTTCCAACGCACCAACGCAATAGCGTCGGAGCGGATTTGGTCCGGCACCGTGCCGGGCAGGCCGATCTGGTTGCCGCCCACAAGGATGCCGGCCTGAATTTCCGCCGTCACGCTGGACAGGATGGCGGATAGAATGGACGAACTGCCCTGAACGGTGTTGAGCAGAGTGACTTCATCGGGGAGGATTTCCGCCGTGATGTCGGTGGTGGCAAGTGTGTTCCACATAAATAGTAATTGACAATGGTTGAATGGCGCCGGCGCGGCTGAATAAGGAAGACCGCGCCGGCGCGTTGCTGCGCGCGCTAAGGGGTTACGCTTAAAACAACGGACACGGTCACGTTGCTGTTGCATTGGTTGGAGATGGTCAAACCAAAGCTGGTAGCCGGTTCCCAACTGCTGGTGGGAATGTTGGTGTTGTTGACCTGGTTGGTGGTCCAGGCGTCGGTCCAACTGAAAAACGGGACGGTTTCAAAGTTGGTGCCCATGCGGGCATTGAGGCCGCCGGAGCCGTAGTTGGTGTCGAAGGCGCGATAGGCGTTGAACACGAGGTTGCTGGCGTGGGCCATGTTGTTGGTCGTTGTGACCGTGACGCTCAGGCCCAGCGGATGCGGGTTGGCGAACGGAATAAACGTGTTGGTCCAGACGCCGATGTTCTGCCCGGGCAGGGCGGCGTTGGCGGTGATGTTCTGGTTGTTGGTCAACAGCCCGCTGAACAATGTGTACTGGCGGGGGACCACTTGTGTCGTTGCTTGCGCCTGCGCGCGCGTGGCGCAAATAAGCAATGGGATGGATAGGAGGAATGGGATGAGTTTTTTCATAATGATTTCGTTGTCAATTATCAATTATCCATTGTCAATTAACTTGGATTTGCTGGATGCCCGTCGTGTGTTGCACGTGCAGGTATTCGTAATTCTCCACTGTCAAGGCGATCAGCTTGACGCCGACATCGGTGATGTACACCGCATAGTCGCCGCCGCCGTAAGCGGAGTTGGCCACGTGGCGAACCAGGTTGCTCGAGTCCATGGGGCCGTCGGAGGCGATGCTGGTGAAGAGCATCACGTTGCTGCCGATGATTTCCTGCTTGAAGGTGCTGGTGGCCTGCTGGTAACGCTCGGCGTTAATCAGGCAGCGGTCCACCCCGATGGCCGTGGCGACTTGCTCTTCCGTGAATTGTCCGGCGCGGGCCAGGGCGCCGGCGGTGAGCTGGTTTTCGTAGGCGTTTTGCCGTTTGAGCGCGGCCTGGTCGCCATAGACCGCCACCAGTGGATAGAAACCGGTGGTGTTGGCCAGGTTGATGATGTCCTGCTTCAGCTCCAGGTCGGGATTGCTCCCCGCGTCCCAGACCGTGTTGGAGACAATGGCCGCAGTTTGCAGGAGCGAGACGGCTTCCAGCACGGTGGCACGCATCATCAAGTCCAGCAGCCACTTGGTATGGACTTGCTGCCATTCGGGCTTGTCTTTCAACTGATCGCGGTCAAGAAGAACTGTCAGACCGCGATTGGGGACTTGCAGGTCCACCTTGGTCGCCACGCGCTGGCGCACGCGCATGAAGTCCGCCAGGATGTCGCGTTTGACCTTCGTGTAATCCACGGTCTGCCACGGCTCGTTTTCGTCATACACAGTCAAACGCACGATGCGGCTGTTGCTGGGCCGGGGCGGCGCCAGCATATCGCGCAACTGGGTCAGGCGATTGCCCACCATGCCGTCGTAACTGATGGCGAAGCTGGTCAATTCCTCGATGTACTCCGACTGGCGCAAAAGGGAGTCGTTGGCCAGGCAAACCTGGCCGTGGTGGGCGCCGAGGTTGGGCGAGGCGATGGCGTTGGGGGCGAAGTCGTTGCCCAACGCCACGCCAAGGGAGGCAAGTGCGGTCTGGCGGGCCGCGTTGGATAGAACAATGGGATCTTTCATAAGTGATTTCAATTTGGGGATGGGATTGGGGAGTTACTGCGTCACTTGATAGGGGAAGCAGGGGACAAACGTGATTTCCTGGCTGGCCGCGCCGACGGTGTTGGTGGCGCGTCCGACGACCCAGTAGGTTCCGGAGCCGGCGGTGGTCAGATCGCCTACCAAGCCGTTGGCGGCGGAATAGACCAGGTGATCGATCGTGATGGCGGCGGCGGAAAAGCCCAGTTGCGTGCCAACCGTGGCTCCGAACCGTTCGACGGTCACAAGGTCGATTAATTGGTAAGGTGCGTCGGGCGAGACGCCCAGAGGCATGTTGACGCCGTCGGCAATGGCGGCGTAGTACTGCGTCGATCCCCGCTTGTAGATTAAATACTTGCTGGAGACCGGGAGGGTGGTGGAGGGATCAATCTGGAGCGATTCCTTCCCATGCTCGAACGTGCCGCCCAATTGATTGGCCAGGGCGATGGGCTTTGGCCCCCTTTTCCCAAGTAAAAAGGATGAAGGATGAAGGATGAAGTTTAAGAATTTTTTCATACGTTGTGTTTTGCTCTTTCGGATTTATTTGTTGGTTGTTGCTTCTTTTGATTTTTGCCTTGCGTCGAACTCGCGCTGGCGTTTGAGGACGGCCGCCGCTTGCTCGCGGCGGAGTCCCTTGGACATTTTTTGGACGATGAGGATTTCATCGGCGTCAGCCTGTTTCCTGGCCGCCGTGAATTCGGCGATTTTGGATTTGAGGGCTGCGTTTTCGGCGGCCAAAGCGGCAGCCGAGAGGGGTGATGTGGTTTCTTCGGGCATATTTGTTGGATGTGGGTTGGGTTAACGGACTCTGAGCTTTTCAGCCAGGCCGGGGTTGTTGTGCATGACGGCGTGATGGGCTTTGACCGGATTGGTTTCGCCCGTTTCCTTCATGTGCCTTTCCACCGCCGCGCAGTATTCTTCGCGCGCGTCGCCACTGGCGCCGTGATTGGAAAGAATCTTTCCGCTTTCGGCGCTGCCAGTGGTCTTGAAGCGGGCGGCCGAGTCAAGCAAAGCGGCCGCCTCGCGGTCGAAGTCCGCCGATTTTTCCAGGGCCTGGAGGCGGGTCGGGCGTTCGGACACGGCCAGTTTGCCGCGGGCGATGGCCAGGTCCACCATGGCGGCGGCGCGCTGCGATTTGAGATGCGAGATTTGAACTTTCAAATCCTTGGTTTCGTTTTCCAGAGCGGTGGCGCCGGATTTCAAATTTGAAATTTGAGATTTCAAATCGGTGTTTTCACCGGTCAGGGTGGTGTTCTCATTGCCCAGGGCCGCGGCTTCGCCATAAGCGGAGGCGTGCAGTCGTTGCAGGGCCGCGAGAACTTCGGATTCGGCCGGGCTGTCGGCGTTGGCGAGAATGGCGCCGTTGGCCAGCAGCCAGCCTGCGATCAGTTTCATGTCGGGTTCCTTTGTTGGGATGGTTTCTTGGGTTGGCCCGGCGCGCCTGGCGTTGGCCAGCGGTTCCACGCCGGAAATGTTGGGATGGGCCGTCAGGCCCGCTGATAAAAGTTTGAAAGGCCGCGCCAGCACGGCGGCGCCGCGCCGCCCCACCGGCTGGACGTACCACAGCGCGCTGGGATACTTGCAGCCCTGGCGCTCCACGGCGTCGGCGCCCGCCGGTGTCAAGACGAAATGCGCCTCCAGCCCCCGCTCCGTCTTGCGGACTTTGTCAATCGCGCCGATGATTTCCTTTTTCGCGCCGCCGGCGGCGGTTTCGGGCGAGAAATCGCCCAGGTCCGGATGGCCTTTATAGACGGGGATGCCGACCACGGCGCGGCGGATGCGGCGGAAAAGTGAATTTTCCCGCGACAGAAGCTGATCGGCGGATTGATGGTCCAGGACCTGAATGAAATCTTCGCGCTGCATCGCGCCGTTTTTCCTGACGAAACGCGTCTTGGGATGTTCGCCGAAAGGGGCGATCAAAGCCCAGCCGTCGTCGTCCAGGGCGGCTTCGTTGGCCAGGATGGTCAGATTTTGGATCATGTTCAAAATGTTGTGGAGGTTTGGGTTTAACGCGGTTCGTTCGGAATGGCGTAGCCGAGGGCGGGCATCGCCGCGGCGGAGCTGTAAAATCCGGCGTTATCCACCTGAGGGTCGGGCGTTTCCGGATTGGCCGTTTGCGGATTGCGTCGAGGGTCCGCGCCGGAGGCAATGGGCGCGAGCGGGCCGTCTTGCGGCGGTAACGAGGCCGGGAGGGTGGGCGTGGCCTGTGGAGATGGGGGACTGTCACCCTCCCGGCCGTTGGGGCTATGTGGGGGGAAATTTTGCAAGCACGGTTCTCCGTCTGCCGGGGCCGTCCAGCGGAACCGTTTGTAGGCTTCTTTGAGGCTGATGCGCAGCCCCATGGGCACGAGCAACTGCGCGCTCTTCAAATCTTCGTCCGCGCTCTCATCCAGCGGCGGCATGATCGTCATCCAGGCGCGCGGTTCCTTGTCAAACAGATAGCGGATGATGGGCCGGTCCACGCGGTCGTTGAGGCATTCCGTCGCCCAGGCGGCGTCGCGCGCCAGGAAAATGCCCGACTCCTCTTTTTGCACGCTGGCGCCGAGGATATTGTGCCCGGCGCCCGGCTCAGACCCGCGGCTGCCAGTGGCGAGGTCAATGCCCCGATAGCACTTGGCGTAAAGGCGATTGACCTGCTCCACCAGAGGCTGGAACGGCAGGTTGGATGCGGCGGGCATGGTGAGGAACTTGATGTCCAGACCCTGGTTATGCACGACCGAGCCGTCGTTGGCCAATTGGAGCAAAATCTCCCGTGCCTCTTCCCAAGCCGTGTCGCCTTTTTGCGCGGTGGTGATGGCTTCCAGCAAACCGCCGCCGTAACGCTGGCTGAACATCATCCAGTCGCGCAGCGAAAGAGTCTTGAGGACAAAGGCCACGCTCAGCGGGCGCATCCAGCCCAGGCCGACGACGGTGAGCCATTCGCCTTGCAGGCAGGGCTGGCCGTAGACGTCAAATATATGTTTGAGATAACCCAGGTAGCCGCGGCGGCTTTCAAAGAACCAGATGGGCGTGTGGCGGAATTCGGCCGTGACTTCGCGCGCCGCCGGATTGTCGATCCGCAGCAGCATTTCGTGGACGCTGTAGTAGTGGGAATGGGCGGTGGCCATCTGATAGAGCAATTCGCTCACGCCGCCCGAGGCGTCCTGGTCCAGCGCGCGCGTGGTGCGGAGGTGCTTGTAAAAATAATTCAGCGCCTCGGCGTGCCGGTCGCCCTCGGGGCTGCCGTCGGAGACGATCTGCCAGTTCAGGCAGGCCAGGTCGGAGGCGCGCTTATCGGCGTTGACGGCCAGTTCACCGTCCCGTTCCATCATGGTTTCCCAAATTTTTCCCACGACGCGCATTTCGCCGATGCGAAAGGCATTGAGATTGGAAGCGATCCAGTCCAGGGACAGGTCGGGCATGGGGGAGAAACGGAGCCGGATGGCCCACTCGATGCGAGCCTGGTTGAATTGGGATGCGCCGCTGAGATTCATAATAGATCGAGGGAAAGGGCCGCGCATCGGCCGCGCGCCCGCATTTGCACTTTGAGATTGTTTATCATCATTACGTGTATAAGTTAAACACACAACCTCAAAATTAAAAAACCTACGGTAGGTTTTTAGGCACGATTTTTTTTCGAGGGAAAAATATTCTGGAAGATTCTGGCGGACAACAACTTGCAAATACGGAAAACCACTAAAACGTGCAAAAAGGCAAAATAAAGTGTTTTTTTCTTTGTCCAAAACCCCTGTTTTGCTGCCAAAACGCCCAAAAAAAGGCCCTTTTTTGCTGTCAGTACGTTTTTTAGAGGTCGGCCATGGCCGTCTTGGGCCTTGATGGCGTGTAACTTACAGAGTTTTCTGAAATCACGCTTTTTCCGGCCGAAAAATCGAAAATGCCCGGTCAGACCCTCCAGGAAGGGTCAAAAACCGCCGCCCGTTCCTCATTTCCCAGCCTCAAGCAAATCCCCGAATTCCGGCAACAGCGAGTATTTCTTTTCCCAAGGGGTGTACATCAATCCGCGCACGCGGGGCGTTCCCCGCGCCAGCTTGAGCCAGCCTTTGACGTCCTCAAGATTGTCGGCGTCGTAGTAACATGCCAGCAGCATGGGGAAACCTTGATCAGCAAAAAAACGGACGGATTCCGGATTCGGCGAGCCGCCCCATATCGCCATGATGAGGTCCTTGGGTACATGCCTCCACGAGCCGGTGAAATCGCCCCGCGCCAAATAATAATGGCCGTGCGCGTTGTGATTCGGATCGAACATATCGGCCCAGACGTAGATTTGGACTTGCGGCAGATGGCGGCGCAGGATGTCCGCCTGCCTGGTGACGCATTCGCCCAGCAATTGGCCCAGGTCGCGTCCCGCGCAAGCGCGACAGGTTCCGCCCATGCGCACCTCATCCATGTTGAGCAATACGCGGCGTGGATGCAGGCGCTGGGCCAGCAGTTGGGTTTCGCGCTCGAAGATCTCGTAAATTTCCGGTTCGGCCATGCAGACGGTCACTTGCGAGTCGTTGACCAGCATCGAGTGATACCAACTAACCTGCAAACGGTCCCCGTCGTGGATGTGGCCGCCAGGCAGAATCTTCAACGGCGCGGGATCATCGGTGTCGCGCCAGACATGGGGTTGGGGGTCTCCCAGCGGCGCATAGTCAACGCCTTCTTTGTATATGACATCCTTGCCTCGCAC
>Ga0302326_10017260_pt1 | contig 15065 bp, 13 predicted proteins | sample Palsa_T0_3_FD_202264 | JGI IMG/M metagenome (GOLD analysis project Ga0302326, IMG submission 202264) | Peat permafrost microbial communities from Stordalen Mire near Abisko, Sweden - Palsa_T0_3 | ecosystem: Environmental > Terrestrial > Soil > Palsa > Peat permafrost | place: Sweden: Abisko... | reverse complement strand
ACGTGGTCGAAGTGCGTGTGGGTGAGGAGAATGGCCTCGATCGTGACGCCGAGCTCTTTCATTGCCGCGAGCAGACGCTCGGGCTCCTCGCCGGGGTCGACGATCACCGCCCGGTCGGAGTCCTTGTCGCGAACGATGAAGCAGTTCTCCTGCACCGGCCCGACGGTGAACATGCGGACGTCGATCACTGGCCGCCCTCGCGCTTGCGCATCCGGCGACGGTAGAGGAACAGGTCCAGGTAGTAGCCGATCCCGACGTAGAGCGCGAACGCGCCGATCGCGAACAGAGCGGCGAGGATGAGTCGCTGCGGGACTGTCCCTTTCGAGGTGAGCATCAGGAACAGGAACATCAGCGTCGAGGCGAGCCCCGCCCGCTTGGTCGAGGTCCGCCACGTCGGCGGCGTGTTCAGCCGCGCCTCGCGGACCTTGGTGCGTTCGTCCTTCTTCTTCTCCTCGGCGCTCAGCGGGCGGCCGGTGCGGCCGCGCGTCTCGATCGTTCCCGCCGCGGTGCCGCGATGCTTGGACCGGCGCTTTCGTTTGGTCTGAGCCATGATCGATATCTAGCTTACGCGCCCGGACGCGGATCGGGGGACGAATTCGCCGAGGCACGTCCGAGCGAGGCGTGAAATCAGGGCTCGGCACGCTCCATATCCGAGAGGACCGCCTCGATCAGGTGCCGCTCGGGGTCGAAGCCGGGGATCGGGACCTCGGCGGGGAACCCTTCGAACGCCGCGCGCGGCGCGAGGCCGACGAGCTCGACGCGGGCGACGGCGGCGTGGCGCGACACCGCCTCGATGACCTCGGCGAGGCTCGTGGCGCGGTGGTCCTCGATGTTCGTCGACACCTGGGCCGCGCCGCGGCGTTCGAGGTAGAGCCCGATCGCGCGCACGCCCCTCAGACCCTCGTCCCCGCCTTCACGGATCATCGCCGCGACGGCGCGCGCCTGCTCGACGGTCGCGGGGGGCTCGAGCTCGAGGTTGAAGGCGATGAGCGGCGGGCGCGCGGCCACGAGGACGGCGCCGGCCGTCCCGTGCAGGCGGCCAGGCCCGAAGTCGGGCGTGAGCTCACCGCGGTCGACCCGCCGCGCGAGCTCGTGTGGGCCGCCGCGACGGAGCTCGGCGCGCGTGCGCCCTCGCGCGAGCTCGCCGTAGATGAACACGGGCAGCGCGAGCTCGGCGCCGAGCATATCGCCGAGCACGAGCGCCTCGGCGCACGCCGCCCCCCGCGAGGCGTCATCGAGGTAGACGATGGGTGCGACGTCGATCGCCCCCACGCGCGGGTGCTCGCCCCGCTGGGCGCCGAGGTCGACCTGGGCGATCGCCTCGCGCGCGCCCGCGAGAACGTGCTGGGCGAGCGCGCCTGGGGCCGCGGTGAGCGTGTAGACGCTGCGATGATGGTCTGGGTCTGAGTGCACGTCGAGGAGCCGGGCATCGAACGCCGCCGCGACGGCGCGGATCCTCGCCGAGTCCCGTCCCTCGGAGACGTTGGGTACCGCGAGCAGGGTCACGCGCGAGGCCTCTATTTGGTGGGCAACACGAACTGACCGGCGTCGAGGACGCGGACGCCGTCGACCTCGAGCGTGGCGTCGAGCACTACGGAGTCGAGGTGGATGGGCACCGAGACATTGCCTCCGATCCCAGCGCTGGCCCCGAAGGCAATATGCACGGTGCCGAGGATCTTCTCGTCCTCGAGGACGTTTCCGGTGAGGATCGCGCGGTCGTTGGTGCCCACCCCGAGCTCGGCCAGGTTCGTGCCCTTCTCGCCGTGGGCGGTGAGGCGGTCCAGGTACTCGGGGCCGAGGCCACCCTCGGCCGCGCTGATGCGTCCGCCGGTGAGGGTCAGGGTCGCGAGCTCCTCGGTGAGCCCAAGCGGCGCCAGGCTCGCGACGACCGCCGTCCCCTCGCCGCCCACCGGGGAGATGAAGCCCTCGCCGGCGGGTAGGTTCCCGAACGCTCCACGTCCGGTCAGGTCGCCGTCGTCGGCGATGCCCTCACGCCCGGTCAGGTCGAGCACCAGGTCGGTCCCCCGCGGGCAGGTGATGTGGGCGGTGGTGCCGTCGGAGAGAACGGCGGCGACGGCGCGGCTCCGCGCGGCCATGGTGTCGAAATCGACCGCCATCACCCGCGCGAGCATGTCCTCGGTCACGCCCGGCATGGTGGCGCCGCGGGCGCCGGCCTCACTCGCGCGCTTGCGGGCGGTGGTGTGGCTGAGCGAGCGCGTGGTCGGGGCGATGAACACGTCGCACGCCGCGAGCGCGGCGGCCAGGGTGGGCGGCGGCTCTGATCCGTCGGTCGCGCGTTCGTCCATGATCGCGAGCACGGCGTCGCCGCCGGCGGCCGCCGCCTCATCTCGCAAGGCCTCACCGAGGGCGCGAACGCCCGCGTCGGTGATCACGAGCACGTCCTCCCCGGGGCGCACGTCGAGGCAGCGCCGGATGACGGTCGAGACCGCGGGAGCGAGGTCAGCCACGCTTGCCGGGACCGTGCTGAGTAATGGTGACGACGCCGGCATCCGCGGGCGCGGACATGGCGGCGGACATGTCGTCGAGACGACTGTGGAAGGCACGCGCGACGCGCTGCGCGTGGCTCTTGGCGAGCTCGGCGCGCTCGCCGGCGAAGAGCTCGTCGACGGTGCCCGACCACAGCCACAGCCAGCGTTCGAAGTGCCCGCCGCGCAGGGGCGTCTGCATGTGCAGCGCGGCGTGAGGAGCGAACGCGCCGCCGGCGTAGGAGTGGGCACCGAGGAGGATCGTCTCCCAGAAGGAGGCAATCTGGGGGACGTGCGCCTCGACGTCGAGCTTGGCCACGTCGACGAAGATCCAGCCGATGATGGGGTCGACGAGCGCCTTGTTATAGAAGGCGCGGACGAGCCGCTCGCAGTCAGCGCGGGTCTCGATGTCATGGAGGTCGGTGGACACGCTCATGGCGATAACTATGCCGGATCGTCGGGGCCGGCTTGCGGTGCGGTGGCGCGGAGCACGTCCGCGCGCATGGGGGCGAGAAACTGGCGCTCGCCGGACTGCTTGCCCCGTTCGCCCAGTCGGCCGAGAGCCTCGGCGATCTCGGGCTCACGCGCGTCGAAGATCTTCGCCCGCTCGGGATCGACGCTCACGACTCGCTTCCGTAGGGCGGCGAGGTCGGCGATCCGGACTTGGACGTCGTACTCGACCGTGGTTCTTCGCTCCAGCTCGGCCCGCGCCGCGTCGGCCAGGGCCTTCTGAGCCGCCCGGCGCACCTCGCGCTCGTCCTCGACGAGGGCGGTCAGCGCGAAGAAATCGCCCTCGGCCAGCGGCTCGGCGACGTAGACCACGCCACCGGGACGGAGCACCCGGCGGGCCTCACGGAGCGCGCTGAGCAGCTCGCCAGGCGGGACATGGTGGAGGGTGCGCATGAACACGGCGACGTCGACCGAGCCGTCCTCGAGCGGCAGCGCCTGGGCGCGGCCGACGAGATAACGCTCGGCGGTGACGCTGCTGTCGGCGTTCTGCGTGGCGCGCGCGAGCGCGGGCTCGAGCTGCTCGGCCGAGATCTCGAGCCCGACCACCCGGGCGCCCCGGCCCGCGAGCTCGCGGACGAGGGCGCCGCCGCCACACCCGATATCGAGCACGTCCTTGCCCGCGGGCGCGACCAGGCGGTCGAGCATCGATATGTCTGTGGTTACTTCGCGGCGGCGCAAGAGCCGGCCATCGTAGGCCAATCTCAGGGCCTGACGAACGTCTCCGGGTCGGGTCCGGTGCGCTCGCCGGCGTCGAGCGCATCGATCGCCGCCATCTCCTCGTCGGAGAGGCTGAAGTCGAACACGTCGATGTTCTCGACGATCCGCTCGGGCGTGACCGACTTCGGGATGACGACGTTCCCAAGCTGCAGATGCCAGCGGATGACCACCTGTCCCGGAGTCTTCTCGTGAGCCTCGGCGATCTCCGTAATTACCGGATCGTCGAGCACCGCTCCCTGCGCCAGAGGGCTCCAAGCCTCGGTGACGATGCCCAGGTCGGCGTGCACGCGGCGCAGCCCGACCTGCTGAAAGCGAGGATGGAGCTCGATCTGGTTGACGGCCGGGGTGACCCCCGTCTCATCGATCACGCGCTCGAGGTGAGCGGGCTGGAAGTTGGACACGCCGATGGAACGGACGAGCCCCTCGGCCCGCAGCTCGCCGAAGGCCTTCCAGGTCTCGACGTACTTGTCGTGCGCCGGAACCGGCCAGTGGATCAGATAGAGGTCGACGTGGGCCATTTCGAGGTGATCGAGGCTGGCCCTGAGCGCCCGCTTGGCCTGCTCGTAGCCCTGGTCGTCGTTGGCGCACTTCGTGGTGATGAAGACATCGTTGCGGTCGAGTCCGGCCGCGCGGACCGCTTGGCCCACGCCCGCTTCGTTGCCGTAGGCGGCGGCCGTGTCGATGTGTCGATAGCCGGCTTGGAGGGCGTTCGTCACAACCTCCGCCGTGTCCTCCGGCGGGATCTGGAAGACGCCAAAGCCGAGCTGAGGGATCTTCTCGCCGTCGTTTAGAGCTACGTTGGGAATTCTGCTCGTTGAAGAAGTCATGCTCTTAGTGTTTCCCGGTTCGCGTCCGCTCACACCCTGATGCCGGAGGAGGGACTCGAACCGCCGACACGCGGATTATGATTCCGCCCATTTTCCCAGTATTTACGGGCGATTCGGCCGGTTTTGGACGGCAAATTGGACTGTTTTGTCAGGGGAGATGTACGGATCAGCCGTCCGGCGCCAGGTCAGCGAGGGCCTCGAACGCCGGCCGAATGACCTCAGTCGCACGGCCCTGACTGGCGGCGTCTGGCGGTAGCGCGGCGGCGACGCCGTCCGGGTAACCCCGCTCACCGAGCAGCCTCCGGACCTCGTCCGCGACGAATCCGCGCAGCTTCGAGTCGGCGGACTGGACCTCCGCGATCAGCTCGGGCCGGCGATCGAGCAGCGTGACGATGTCCTCGAAGTCGCGGCTGGCGATGAAGTCACCCTTCCCGCGGCCCCGGAAGGCCTCGAGCTTCATCGCCAGGAGGTATGGCGGCGACGCAGCCCGGATCGTGGCGCCCGCCGGGAGGTCGCGCCTGACCGCGTGCGGCAATGCGGCCGCCTGCCAGCGGTTCTCGAAGCCGAGGATCTCCGCACGCGCCGGCATCGCGTCGAGCGTCAGATCGTGACCACTGTGCCGCCACCGGCAGATCACGCCGCTGGCCTGGTCCTCAGCGAACCCGCGGCGGCGGAGCTCCGCCTCGAAGTTGTGGAACGCCAGCCGCGACGTGACCTCGACGACCACATCGACGTCGAGCGTCGGACGGATATCCACCGCGCCCAGGTCGGTCAGCCACAGCTCGATCGTGGCGCCGCCGACGAACATGACGTCCTCGACCAGCTCGCCGAGCGCGACGGCGGCACTTTCAAGCAGCTCGATGTTCACTGTGCGACGGCGACAGGCGCGGGATCAGCAGTTCGGCCGCCAGGCCCTTGACGCGCGGACCGCCGGCCCGCAGGGCGTCGACCAGCGCCAGACGCTCGCCCAGCGCCGGGTCGCGCGCTGATGCCTCGAGGGCAGCCGGGTGAATCGGCGCGAACTCCAATCCGCGGTGGGTGCCCTTGGCGGCGGGCCAGACAGGCGGCAGCTCGTCGGTCGGAGCGAGCTCGCGCACCAGCGGTTCTGCCGCCCACGCTGCCGGAACGCCGAGCGTCGGCCCGCCTAGGCGCCCCGGAAAGACGTACCGGAGCCCATGGAGCAAGAACTCCTCGGACTGGCTGATCAGCACACGCCGGCCGCGCTCGTCGTAGAGGCCCGCCTGCGCCAGCCGCTTGATCGCCCGCTGCACGACGCTCCGCGGAATCGTCGTCTCGGACTCGAGCGACCGCACCGTCCAATCAGCCGGCGTGTCGACGAGCTTCAGCAGCAACAGGATGTCCTCACCTCGCAGCATCGGCGAAGAATAGCACGTGTCCCTTGTCCCGGGACAAGGGACAGCAACCGGAGCTCGTCAGCGAGCGCCGAAACCGGCGAGATCCGACAGCGATCCCGCTTGAAACGAGACATCGCTGGCGCCCTCCGGCCACCACCACCAACCGCCGGCCTGCTCGACAAGCCACTTGAACGCAGGATCATCGAGTCGCGCCATCTCGACGTGCAGGCCGATCAGCCAGCCAGCACACCAGCGCTCCTCGCTGAACCACTTCATGTATCCGAGCAGCGCCTGCGCTGCGGGCCCGTCACCAACCGTGGTGTCGCTCTCTGCGACGCGATTCCGCCGGTCGCGCGTGACCGCTTGTCGCCGGCAGCAGCCATCCTGTCGCCGCCGGTCGGACGGCTGACTCACGCCTGAAGGGGTGGCGCGGCCGGCGCGCGTCTCGTGGCTGCATTCCCGGAGCGCACCTGAGGCGGCCGTTTTCGTGGACGACAGCTTGCGTCTACCTGGTCCGTTGTGAGGTCATGTAACGCTTCTGAGGCGTAGCGGCTTATACGAGCAGATACCCAACCTGATCTTGATCGTTTGTCGGATGCGCAGTTGATTGTCGTCTCGGTCGTTGACCCGGACGCATTCTGTGCCCTTTACGACCGGTGGGCGAGTCCGCTGCTGGCTTACATCTATCGACGGGTGGGCAACCCGGAGGTCGCCGCTGACCTGCTGGCGGAAACGTTCGCGATGGTGTTTGAGAAGCGCGCAAAGTTCCGCGATACGGGCCATCCCGGGTCGGCGTGGTACAAGCTGGCGACCGGTCAAATCTCCCGTTACTACCGCCGCCAGAAGGTCGAGCTACGAGCAGTAGAGCGACTCGGGATCAGCTTCGGGTGATTGAAGAGCTTGAGTACCGGGAGATCGCCTCGCGCTTGAACTGCAGCGTTGTCGCCGCCCGGGTCCGTGTACACCGCGGCCTGGCAAGGCTCACGAAACTGATGGAGGCCACCCCATGACCGAGCACGAGCTCCCATTCCTCAGCGACTTGCGGGCAGAGCTTCGTCGCGCCGCGATTCTCCACACACGAACGCGTCCTGCACCGCGGCGACGTTCGTTCCGAGCTTGGAAGCTGGTCCCGGTGCTCATCCTTGTCTTCGTTACGGCGGCGGTCGCAGCGACCGTCCTCAGCCAGCCGACCCCGACTGTGCTGGTGTCCGACGGGCTCGAGTGTGTGCAAGGCACCAACAACACCCACGCATCGACGTACGCCGGCGGCGTGGAACAGGACGGCAGCACGCCGACAGCAGCTTGTGCAGAAGTCCTCAAGCTGGCCCCCAGTCGGCTCGTCGCTTGTTACAACGCCCGGTTCGGTGTTGTCGTCTACGAATCAACCGGCGCGAAGAACCAGTGCGCGGACGTGAAGATGCGCCCGCTGCCGGTGGGGTATGCGGCGGCAACAGACCGTGTCTACCGGTTGCAGCTGGCACTCAATCGACTCTACGCCAGTCAGGACTGCATCTCACCCACCAAACTTGCGTCAGAGAGCCAGGAGCTTCTAAACCGATCCGGCTTCGTAGGGTGGGGCACCGAGCTTCTTGTGGCGCACGGTCAGAACTCGACAGGACCGTGCGGGACATTCCCCGCCCTTGGCAACAGCCAATCCGACGCCACGGCCGCCCTGAACGGACGCCGGCACGTCGTCGAGATCTACAACGGACCATCCCGCAGCGTGTTCCGCGACATAGAACTCACGACGCCGCTTATGACCGAGACAGGCAGCAAGTGCTTCACGACACGCGCGCTAGAGAAGCAGATAGAAGCGCTCTACAAGCCGATCGGGCTGCCCGTGAGATTCGCGATCACACAACTATCGCGCGGAGCAGAGTTCTCCGGGGCGCGTCAAACGCGCTACGCGCAGAGCTGCAGCATCTTCGCCAGCGCTCTGACAGCCCCCGACGGGCGCACCATTCTCGCTTGGCTCAACAACCGCAACGCGCAACCACTGCCATACCCCGGCCCAGGAGCACCATCAACGGCGTCGTACAAACCCTCCACATGACATCGTCGGCCGCTCATGGCTGCTTGGCCGCTACAGCGGCGACGTGTGACGCCGCCGAGAGGTCGCTGCTCGGCGCGGAATGCGGCCACGAGAACTGTAGCCACGGCGTGGCCCTCTTCGGACACCACCGGCCACGCACCCTCACGCGTCGCGTGGCTCCTCGTCGCGCGAAGCGGCCACCCATGTCGGGCCGCCTCGCCTCGCTGCATCGGCGCTGTCTGAGCGACGTGAGTCGCGGCTGACACCCGGGCTGCTCATCGCCCGAAGGTAGGCACGCTGCCGGCCGCGTCGTCCAGACCGTGGCGACCACGCAGCTCGTCCCGCCGGGACGAAGGCGGGCGATCAAATGCCGCCCGCCGCCGGCGAGCTACCTCAACGGCCGGCCGGCTCTGCCCTACTCCCGACACGACGGGACGCCGCCACCGCGCTCGTTGGACGGTTCGTTGGACTGTTTTGTCAGCCAGCGAGCGGTTTGGAGCGGTTCGCTGCGGTTGCTCGAACCGACCGCAGCTCTGTAAAGATCCCTGTAAATACGGGGCTTTTGCTGGAACAACGGGATGCCGGAGGAGGGACTCGAACCCCCGACACGCGGATTATGATTCCGCTGCTCTAACCGACTGAGCTACTCCGGCGGGGTACTTATTTACCTGCAAAAGCAGGGTTTTTGGTCGACCAGCGGCCGGGGCCGCGGGATTCTACTTGCCACCGATCTGCCACCGGGAGCCGCTGCGATCATGCCGGGAGGCTAGCAACGAGGCTTGACCGCGCGGTGAAGCCGGAGCTATGGTCCGCATCATCTCGAGCCGCTGCTATGAGAGGCTAAGGGCATCAAGGCTGAGAGGGGCGAGATTCGCCGGCAAGTGTGCGGATTCGCGAACAGCGACGACGGCGGCTACCTGATCGCCGGCGCAGACGAGTCGAGCGATCGGTGGGAACTTGTAGGAGCGACGTTCCTGACGAGCCCGTCGGATCGAGGCGATGGTGGGCGGCACGGCTAAGTAGTCACTACGGCAATTCGGGCTCTGTGCTTGGCGGAGCCAGCGGTAGGCGCGTAGGTTGCCGGGCGTCATGCAGTCGCGGCCTCGGCGGTCGGCACGCCGCGGCAATCTCTGCCATTCAACTCGGACTTGGCCGGAAATGGGGTTGGGATGGGAATTCTCGGGCGCAGGAACGTCAGCGGCTTCAACGGAGCAACCAGGAGCCGGAAGATGAGTGGACATCGTGCGGCGCGCGACCTGACGCGGGTAGCGCTGCTTATCGTCGCGGGCTGCGTCGGTGCGCTGGGACTCTCTGCCGCGCCGCTGGCCGGCACCGCCGCCGCTGACTGCGGGGAAACGTGTGGCCCGACGCTGATCGGCACACCCCTCCACATCGGCAACGCCCTCGGGCTCGCGTTCAGTTCAGACGGGTCGCTGCTGGCGGCGGCGGACCAGCTCAACAATCAGGTGGACGTGTACTCAGCACCGACGAACCCGCTGTCGTACGCCGCTGCCCCGAGCCCGGCATTCGGGAGTCCGCTCACGGCCGGGGATTCGCCCGTGGGGGTCGCGTTCGTGCCCTCCGACCCGTCGGTGACCGGAGAAGCTCGGGTACTGGCGGTGCCCAACTATGACGACGACAACCTCGCGGTGTACTTCTCCGCCCAGCCGCAAAGCGGGCTTTCCCAGCCCGGAAACTTCGCCCAGGCCCCGGATTCGCCGTTCACGACAGGTAGCCATCCGGCGGCGGTGGCTGTCAGCCCCGACGGATCGCTGCTCGCAACCGCGAACAAGGGCGATGGGACGATCTCGGTGTTCAGCGTGCACCTGCCCGTAGCGGGTGCCCTGGGCGGCACCGGTCCGGCTCTCGTGCCGCTGCCGGACTCACCGTTCAAGGTCGCCTCGCCGACCTCGGCGACCAGCACGCCCGACGCCCTGCGCTTCAGCCCCAACGGGGACTTCCTCGCCGTCGCGAGCCAGGCGACGAATTCGATCTCGATGTTCTCGGTCACGGAAGGTGCCACTCCGTCCGTGTCCGAGCTTCCCGACTCGCCGTTCACCGCCCCGCCGGGGCCCGTGAGCTTGAGCTTCAACCCCGCCGGAACGCTGCTCGCAGCCTCAGTGGCAGGCGGCGGGCCGAACGGCGACGGCGGGGTGGCGGTCTTTCAAGTCGACGGTGCCGGCAACCTGACTTATGTCAATACGTTCGTCGTCGATCCCATCACGCCCCCCTACACCGGGGGCGTCGACTACACCCTGCCCCCCACCGACGCTCAGTTCAGCCCCGGCGGACAGCTCCTCGCGGCCGCCAACCCCGGCCCCTCGGCGTTCCCCTCCCTCGCCACGACGTCGGTGATGTCGGTGTCGTCGTCGGGGAACCTCGCGACCGTCGGATACACCGTTTCGCTGCCCGAGCCAAACGTGATTGCCTGGAGCCCGCAGAACAGCGCGCAGGGGGGCGTCTATGCCGTTGGTGGTGGCGGCTACGTGGCAATGTATTCCGCCGGCCCCTACCCGACGATCACCACGCCTGCCAGCGGGGCCACCTATAACCTTGACCAGAGCGTCGACGCCGACTACTCGTGTGCCGCCTTGGCGACGATCACCTCGTGCTCGGGCACGGTCGCCGACGGACAGCCGCTGGACACCTCTACGGTTGGGACCCACACGTTCACGGTGACGGCGACCGACAGCGATGGGCACAGCGTGACGGCCGATGACAGCTACACGGTGACGGGCTGCGTCGGCGAGCTCGCATTCGAATTGACCCACGTCACGGGCTGCCTGACCCCGCAGAGCGATGGCACATACACGGCGACCTCGGAGATTCACGTCAACGGCGTCCCACTGACCCCGATCGCTGGGCACTCGATCGTGATCACGCCCGGCAACGGCACCGGCGTGCATCCCGGCGGCGAGATCGGCGTCGACGACGTGAGCATCGCGCTCGGCACCTTGACGATCTACCAGGGTGCGATCAACGCTGATCTTCCCGCCGGAGGCGAGGGAGACGAAGGTTCCGTAGTGACCCTCGCCCCGTCGTCGAACGTGTCGCTGTTCGGGTTCCAGCTCGGTGGGGCCTTCACGCTGAATCTCGGCCGCGACGGCGACGGCAATTACTACTCGTCCTTCACCCTGACGGTGGACCTGCCGAACGTGCTGAAGACCGCAGACGGTGCCGGGGGCGTGACCGGCACGGGATCGGTCAGGGTCGACGACAACGGGACGGTCGAGTACAACGGCGTGAACATCTCGGCCAGCAATCTGAGCATCGGCCCCCTAGATATCCCCGAGGTGTGCTTCTCGCTCATCCCCGGCGGTACCACCGATGTCGACCAGTGCCAGCCGCCAAGCCTGCCCGGCAGCTTCACCGGCTCCAGCAACTACCTGTCCTGCCAATCCAGTCCGGCTCCCGGTGACCACTGGGCCGCCACGGCCGAGATCACGCTGCCGACGCCCACGAAGGCTTCGCTCGCCGTGTTCGGCGCCGGCGCCGGCACCGACTTCACAGACCTCGGCGCGATCGGGACGAACCTCGACATCCCAATCGCCGAAGGGGTCGACATCAACACCTTGGCCGCGGGCATCTGCTTCCCAACCGCCGCCCAGCCGCTGACGATCCGCGGCGACCTCGGGGTCGGGTTGTTCCCCGTCGACGGCAACAACCTCGTCACGATCGATGGGACGGTCATCTATACGAACTCGACTCCGTGGACGCTCCAGGTCGGAGGCGCCATCGATATCGACCAGGTCGGCCAGATCGCCACGGGGAACGTCGAGGTCTACGGAGACGGAACTTTCACCTTCGCCGCGAACCTGAATCTGGTGGTGGGCCCATCTGACGCCAATCTGAGCCTGCAAGGCGGCGTCAACGGCTGGGTCGAACCCCAGGACAGCTTGTTCGACCTCGAAGGCAACGTGAATGTGTGCGTGGCGGTCTTCGGTGCCAGTGGCTGCGCGGGCGCGGACGGCGTCGTGTCCTCGACCGGCGCGGCAGGATGCATCGACTTCAATGTGTTCGGTACGTCCCTCGGCTTCGGCGCGGGCTACACCTGGTCTGACAAGGTCGTCACGCCGTTGGCGGGCACGTGCGACGTCGGACCCTGGCGGGCGACGATGGCGGCGTCCGATGCCGCAGCCGGATCGAGGACCCTGACGGTCGCGCCCGGCACCCGTGGGATCGCTTTCCGCGTGTTCGGGAAGACCGCTCCTCCGAGCATCAAGGTCACCGGACCGGGCGAGACGCAGATCACCTCGCCGGCGAAGGGCGGGCTGGTCAAGGGTCGCAACTACCTGCTGCTGGAGAGTGGCCAGAACAACACGACGAACGTCGGCATCGCCGCACCGCGAGCAGGCACCTACACGATCACGGCGCTCGACCCGTCCAATCCGATCACGGGGCTGCAGACCGCCCCCGTGCTCGCGCCGTTCAGCGGTCACGGCAGGGTCACGACCGCATCCCACGGACGGCGCACGCTGCGCCTCAGATACGTGCTGCCGACGGGTTCGAAGCTGACGCTCGTTGAGCTCGGCAAGCAGGCTGAGCACACGATCGCCGCGAGGGTCCGCGGCAAGGCCTGCCCCGGCGCATCCGCGCACGTCACCGGCGGCAGCGCGCTGTGCTTCACGAAGACGTTCACGCCCACCCATGGCCCGGGTGGAACGCGGAAGATCTACGCGGTCATCGCCGCACACGGCATTCCGTCCGCGGTCAAGCAGGTCGCTAAATACGGCGCGCCCGCGCAGACGCCGCCGAGCAAGCCAGCGAAGCTGCAGCTGCGACGCAGCGGCACGACGGTCACGATCGTCTGGAGCGGTGCGATCAGCACCTCCAAGTACGGCGTAAGCGCGATGATCAGCGAGGGTCGCACGGAGTCGTTCTTCGTCGGCCCGGCCTGCCGAGCGGTGAAGCTGACCGGCATCGCCAACACCGAGAGCGTCACCGCGGGGGTCGCGGGCATCCGCTACGACGGCGTCCGCGGGAAGCTCGCCAGCGGCCGGCTGGAGGCCGGCAAGACTCAGGGCGGAACGGCGGGCAAGAAGCTCGCCGGCAAGCTCTGCAGCTGATCCATAACACCTCCCGCGGCCCGGGCTTCCGGATCGCGGGAGGGGCGGCGGGAGGACGAAAGCGATCGTGCGGACCCGGCAGCCGGACGCGCGAGATTGGCAAACGCGACAACCGCGTCGGGAGGGTCGACGAGCGAGTCGAGCCCGTGCCGGATTCGCCGCGTCGCCTCTCCGCTAGACCTGACTGCCTAGGTGTTACCTAAGAATTTTGGTATTCATCTGGTCTCTTTTCTGATAGCTTGCCGCGGCCTGCTTGGTCTTTGAGCAGGTCGCCCCTGCCGCGCCTGGACAGCTAGGCAGCGATGGCTCTGGGTGCGAATTGGAACACAGGAGTACGAACCCGGGGAGGGTCGAATGTTTGATTTGTCTGCTTTGCGTCCGGCGCTACGATGCGGGCCGGCGAGCCGGCGCCCACGCCACCTAGGCGCACTCATCGGTGCAGCCGGCGCTTTCGCATTATTGGCGGTGTTTCCGTTGTCAGCCTCGGCGAGCTCGGACGTCTTTGCGTACGCTCCCAACGAGAACAACAGCACGATCTCGCAGTTTCAGGTGGGATCCGGTGGCGTGTTGACGCCCCTTTCCCCGCCTAGCCTCCCGACGGTGAGCTACGTGACTGGGTATCAGAATGGCGCCGCGATCAGCGCTGATGGCGGATCTCTTTACATGCCGGACTTTACGGGGATTGAGCAGTACACGATCGGGTCGGACGGGACGCTCACGCCCAAGAGCACACCGTGGATCCCGTCAGGGACGCTCCTCGACTGTGGCTGTACCAGCGAAGGCACTGCCGTAGCTCAAGCGGTCGCGGTGAGCCCCAACGGCAAGTACGTCTATGTAGGCAACGACGACGGTCCCGGCGACATCAGCGAGTACAGCGTGGGCGCTGACGGCTCACTGTCGCCGCTGAGTGGCACGGACAACTTCACCACTGGGATCGACGACACGATCGGCCTGACGATAAGCGCGAACGGAAAGTACCTCTACTCCAACAACCCAGGCGAGATCGTCCAAATGAAGATCGCACGCAACGGACAGCTCTCGTATAACCCCGCGGGCTCTACGGCCGGCGTCTACTTCGACGGCTTGACTGGCTCGGTCGTGCTCAGCCCTAACGGAAGGAGCGCTTATGTTCCCGCCTTCAACACGATCCAAGAAATGACGGTCTCGGGGAAGGGGACGCTGTCTCCCGCCGGCCCGGGCTACGTCACGTTTACGAGCGGTGGCGGGACCCACGAAGGGATCGCGATGAGCTCCGACGGGCGAATTCTTTGGGCTACGGATCCCGTCAATAACACGATAACCCGCCTCGTAGTCGCGGCGGACGGGACTGTGACCCCGACGAAGTTCGTCCTTCCGACTACCGGAACCGGCCCCGACTCGATAACGGTCAGCAGCGATGGGACGACCGTCTACGTGATGAACGGAAGCGGCGGCTCGGCGATCTCGGTGTACTCAGTGGGAGCTCATGACCAGCTCACACCGGAGGCCTCCCCGACGATCCCGAACGAGTTCCCGGTCACGCTCGTGCTTGCACCTTGACGCCCCTGAACGGCGAAGTCTGATCGGTTGATGCCGGCTGCCCCGCACGATACTCCTGGCGGGGCAGCCGCACAGCAGTCTCGGGGCTTGCGCTCTCTCTTCTGCGAGCGACTGGTCTCTCAGGTTGAGCGGCTCAGGGCGACGACTGGGATCGGCCGCGTGGTCTTCTTCTGGTATGCGTCGTACCGGTTGCCGTTGTTCTTGTTGACGAGCTTCCACAGACGGGCGTAGTCCGGGTCGTCGGGCCCGATCTCGGTGCCGGTCGCCTGGAATCGCGTGCGCGCGATCTGGACCTGCACCTCCGGCTTGGCGCGGAGGTTGAGCAGCCAGGCCGGGGCTGTGGGGGCACCCCCCTTGGAGGCGACGACCAAGTAGCGGTCGCCATCCTTGGCGTAGACGAGCGAGTTGGTGCGGGTCTGACCGGTCTTGCGACCGGTGGTGCGGAGGATCAGGCACGGGACGCCGAGCATGCGGTGGCCGATCAGGCCGTCGGTGTGCTCGTAGATAAAGGCGTGGACCTGGAGGGTCGTGTG
>Ga0302326_10017258_pt1 | contig 15065 bp, 13 predicted proteins | sample Palsa_T0_3_FD_202264 | JGI IMG/M metagenome (GOLD analysis project Ga0302326, IMG submission 202264) | Peat permafrost microbial communities from Stordalen Mire near Abisko, Sweden - Palsa_T0_3 | ecosystem: Environmental > Terrestrial > Soil > Palsa > Peat permafrost | place: Sweden: Abisko... | reverse complement strand
AGGTCGACATCCTGGTGAACAACGCCGGCATCACCATCGACCGGACCGTGGCCAAGATGACCGACGAGGATTGGCAGAGGGTCATCGCGGTCAACCTGTCCGGCGCCTTCTTCATGGCCCAGGCCGCGGTCGAGTACATGATCCAGCGCGGCCACGGCCGGGTCATCAACGTGTCCTCGGTCATCGGCGAGACCGGCAACATCGGCCAGGTCAACTACGCCGCGTCCAAGTCCGGCCTGTTCGGCCTGACCAAGTCGCTGGCCAGGGAGACCCTTTTCCAGCGGCACCGGGCCCAGCATCCGGTCGGGGCCGGGATCGGGCTCACCGTCAACGCGGTCACCCCCGGCTACGTCGCCACCGACATGATGGCCACCATCCCGGACAAGGTACTGGACCGGATCCGGGCCCAGATCCCGGTCGGCCGCCTCGGCACGCCGGAAGAGATCGCCCGGGTAGTCACCTTCCTGGCGGCCGATGCGTCCTCGTACATCACCGGACAGGTCTGGGCCGTCAACGGCGGACTGGACATGTGAGGAAAATGATCATGGAATCAGGCAAGTACGCGCTGGTTACCATGTGCATCGGCGGCGGCCAGGGCATCGCCGCGGTGTTCGAACGGATCTAACTGGATAGTGAAGGCTGCTCGGGCCTTTGTCCCCGCTCCCAAACCGGGAGCGGGGACCTTCGGGTGCTGGCACATTGATGCACGTTTCGAATCGAAGGAGCACCGATGGTGGACATGAACGCACAAGAGACGGCGCGGCAGGCCGGGGAGTCGGCGGCGGCGGCGCTTGGTCCCGAAGCCGACATGCTCGCCTCAGTGGATGCGGCGGGCCTGGGCCAGTCCACGCAGGCGGTGCTGCAGCGCGCCGCAGGCAACCCGGGTGCGGCCGCTGCGGCGTGGCTGCGGTACGGGGCCAGCCTGGCGCTGGCCGGGCCGGTGGCCACGGCCCGCTGGCTAGGCGTCGACGCGCCGCCGCCGGTCCCGGTGCCGGACCGCGACAAGCGGTTCGCCGACCCGGCCTGGACGGACCACCCCGCGTTCTTCGCCGTCCGCCAGGCGCACCTGGCCGCCTCCCGGCTGGTCAGCGACCTGCTGGCGGCCGGGGCCGGGGATCCTGTCGATGACGCCAAGGCCGCGCTCACGACCGGCTTCCTGCTCGACGCGACCTCGCCGACCAACTTCCTGGCCACCAACCCGGCCGCGCTCAAGCGGGCGCTTGAGACCGGCGGCGCTAGCCTGACCAGCGGCGCCGCCCACTTCGCTGACGACCTGGTCAACAACGGCGGCCGGCCCCGGCAGGTCGACACCCGGCCGTTCCGGGTCGGGGAGAACCTGGCCGCTACGCCCGGCAAAGTCGTGTTCAAGAACGACCTGATGGAGCTGATCCAGTACGCGCCGCAGACCCCGCAGGTCCGCGCGGTCCCGGTGCTGGCCAGCCCGCCATGGATCAACAAGTACTACGTCATGGACCTCGCCCCGGACCGCAGCTTCCTGGAGTGGGCGGTCCAGCACGAGCGGACCGTGTTCGCGATCTCCTACCGCAACCCCGACGCATCCATGCGCGGCATTACCCTGGACGACTACCTCATCCACGGGCCGCGGGAAGCTCTCGATGTCATCGCCGAGATCACCGGCGCGCCCACGATCGACATCATCGGGCTGTGCCTGGGCGGCGCGCTGACCGCCATGCTCGCCGCCTACCTCACCGAAAAGGGTGACGACCGGATCGGGTCCATCACGATGCTGAACACTCTGCTGGACTACAGCGAACCCGGCGTCCTTGGGGTGTTCACCGACGAGAAGACCGTGGCCCGGCTGGAGAAGCAGATGGCCGCCACCGGCGTGCTTGACGGTGCCCAGATGGCCGGGACCTTCGACATGCTCCGCGCCAACGACCTGATATTCAACTACGTGGTTTCAAGCTGGCTGATGGGCCAGGACCCGCCGGCCTTCGACATCCTGGCCTGGAACGGGGACAGCACCCGGATGCCCGCCGCGATGCACTCGTTCTACCTGCGCTCGCTGTACATGCGCAACGAGCTGGCTAAAGGCGAGCTTGAGCTGGCCGGGCAACAGCTCTCGCTGGCCTCGGTGCGCAACGACACGTACGTGGTGGGGGCGATCAACGACCACATCGTGCCGTGGCATTCCTCTTACAAGACCGGCGGGCTGCTCGGCGGCGCCGTGCGCTACGTGCTGTCCAGCGGCGGGCACATCGCCGGGATCGTCAACCCGCCCGGCCCGAAAGCCTGGTACGAGGCGAGCGATTACGCCGGCCCCGACCCCGAAGCGTGGCGCTCAGCCAACAGCAAGCACCGCGGTTCCTGGTGGGAAGACTGGACCGCCTGGTCCGACGCCCGGGCAGGTGACCGCATCAAACCCCCCGGTCTGGGCAGCAAGCGGTACCCGGTCCTCGGCGACGCCCCCGGCGAGTACGTGCACGGCTGACCGGCCCGCGAACAGGTTCAGCTGGAACAACAGCGCCGATCTGGACGGGCTCGGCACCATGCCGGTCGAGGAACACCTGCTGTTCTGCCTGGAGTCAGCGCGCACCTACATCGACTCCGGCTACACCATGTGCCTGGGCGCCGCCTCGGCCAAGGAACGCCTCGACGTGGTCTGCCGCGACGCCATCAACGCCGGCCGCATCCCCGGCCCCCGCTACCTCGCCAACGGCCCCGAGATCGCCGTCACCGGCGGCGCCCTGATCAAGTCCATCACCAAGTTCGCCGACGGGCCCGAGGGCATGCGCAAGGCCGTCCGCGAACTCGTCGACCTCGGCGTGGACCAGATCAAGCTGTCCATGACCGGCGAGGAGATCACCGGCACCCAGCGGGCCGAGGACACCTACTTCTCCGACGAGGAATGCGCCGCCGCCGTCACCGAGGCCCACCGCCGCGGCAAGCGCGTCTGCGCCCACGCCCGCAGCGCCGAAAGCGTCAAGATGTGCGTCCGCCACCACGTCGACGTCACCTACCACGCCAGCTTCACCGACGCCGAGGGCATGGACATGCTCGAGGCCAACAAGGACTGGGTGTTCGTCGCCCCCGGCATCAACTGGCTCATCGCCACCCTGTACGAGGACGAGGCGTTCGGGTTCCCGCAAGAAGCCGCCGAGGCCGTCGGCTACAAGAAAGAACTGGAAATGGCCGAAGCCGGGCTTCGCGAGATGCACCGCCGCGGCATCAGGGTGCTGCCCGGCGGCGACTACGGCTTCGCCTGGATCCCGCACGGCACCTACGCCCGCGACCTGCAGCACTTCGTCGAACGGCTCGGCTTCACCCCGATGGAAGCCATCCTGTCCGCTACCGCCCTGGGCGGGCAGATCATGCTGCGGCCCGACGAGCTCGGCCAGGTCCAGCCCGGCTACCTCGCCGACATGATCCTGGTCGACGGCAACCCGCTGGACGACATCACCACCCTGCAAGACCACGACAAGCTGCATTACATCATGAAGGACGGCCGCTTCCACAAGGAGCCAGGCGACGAGCCCGCGCCGCCGCCCGACCAGGACGAACTGATCACCAGCGGCACCCAGGCCGCGGTCAAGCAGCGCCCCTGACCCAGCCGCGGTCAGGTCGTCTCGGCCAGCCGGGCGTCGATCCACCGGGCATTCTCGGTGTGCGCGGCCTCGATCAGGTCGTAGTGGCCCCGGCCCGGATACCGGCGGTAAGCGAGCCTCGCGCCGCTGGCGCGCAGGGAGCGCGCGATGTGGTCGGTGCTGCGCCGGGCCACGATCGGGTCGTCGTGGCCCTGGACGATCAGCACCGGTACGCGCGGCCGGAGCATGGCTGGGTCGTTTGCGGCAAGGACCTTCAGCAACGGGCCGAGATCGGCGTCGGGACGGAACACTCCGGCGGGCACCAGCGGTGCCGGTGAGCCCGGGGCGAGGAGGTCGTCGATGCCGACGATCTCGGCTTTGGCCAGCAGGCGCAGGGCGGCGGGGGTGAGCAGTCGGTCCACGCGCACGGTGTGGTCGGCGGCCGCGGCACCGATCAGGACCAAGGCCAGGAAGCCCAGCGTGGGGGCTGGTGTGCGGGCTGGTGTGCGGGCGTCCCTGAGCCCGGCGATCAGGTCGTGAGCGCCGCCGGCCGGGGCGATGGCCACGGCTCCGATCAGGTCGAGGTCCGGGGCCCAGGCCGGGGCCAGGCTAGCGGTAAACAGGGCGGCGTGGCCGCCCTGGGAGTGACCCATCACCGCCCAGCTCCGGCCGATGGCCGGGAGGAGCCGGCGGGCCGCGAGCAGGATATCGACCGTGCTGCGCGCTTCGGAGGCCCCCACCAGGTATGGATGGGAGCCGGGGGTGCCGAGACCCTCGTAGTCCGTCTTGAGGACCACGTAGCCGCGCTTGACCCACTGGCTCAGCGTCGCGTCGGCAAGCTGGTTGTAGATGTGTGAGGGATGGCCGGGCGCGTCGCGGGACGGGGCGCAGATGTCGGCGGCACCGGTGGTGCCGTGCGTCCAGCTGAGCACCGGCCAGCCGCCTGCGGGCGGCCGGCCCACCGGGATCGATATCGTTCCGGACACCGCGATGTCCTGCCCGGCGAGTGTGCTGGAGTGGTACAGGATGAGCAGGTTCTCCGCGGCGCCGGGCAGGGCGGCCGGGCCAGTCACCTGCCGTGACCAGATCACCTGGCCGGCGGCACCGGGCACCAGCGGCGAAGGCGGCAGATAGAAGGCCAGGCCGTCTGGTCCTGGCTGGCCGTCGATCAGGGCCTGGCCGAGGAGGAAGGCCTGGCCGAGGAGGAAGGCGGCACATGCCGAGGTGATGACCAGCACGATTCCGAGATGACGACGAGCACGACGAGGGCGGCGATGGCGAGCTCGGCGAGCTGGAACCCGCTCAGGCTAAATGCCGTCAGGTTCCAGGTGGCTTTACCGGCCGGGGTGGAGGACACGTGGTGGCTGCTCGCCAGGCAGCCGGCGAGCGCGCTGACGCCGATCCCGACCGCAAAAGAGACCAGGACGATGATCAACGTGGAGCGGATGGCGCTCAGCTTGATCCGTTCCGAACGCAGCACATTGGAGAACGTGGCCCGGCGCGGGGCTGGGATGGATGGGCTCATGTCTCGATGGTGATTGAGCCGGGCAGCGGTGTCGCTAGGGGAGGCACTGGGGTCCGGCCCTAGGATTTTCCCGGCGCGCCGCCGCGGCGGCCCTAGGGTGGCGCGTTGCGCCCGGGACCCGAGGCGCCCACACTGCTTGGGTGGATCATTTTGTCGGCCGGGCGGGCGAGCTGGCGATCCTGGATGCTGAGTTGCAGGCGGTGCGGGCCGGGCGGCCCCGGGTGGTCCTGGTCGAGGGTGAGGCTGGGATCGGCAAATCCAGCCTGCTGTCCCGCTTCGTCTCGGAGCACCGTGACGTCCGCCTGCTGCGGGCCAGCGGCGACGAGGCGGAGATGCTGCTGGCCTGGGGCCTCGCGTACCAGCTGCTGGCTGCTGCCGGGCCGGCGGCCGCGGTGGGAACCTTGCCCGCCGAGGCGCGGAAAGACACCGACGTGATGGTCATCGGTGCGCACATGGTGGGGGCGCTCGGCGACCTCCAGGCCGGCGACCAGGTCGTCATGCTGGTGATCGATGACCTGCACTGGAGCGACCGGCTGTCGGCGCAGGCGCTGCTTTTTGCCCTGCGGCGGATGCAGGCCGACCGGGTGCTGGCACTGGTATCGGCGCGTCCTGGTGAGCTGAGCCGCCTGGGCGAGGGATGGACCCGCTTCGCCGGCGGGGATCACCGGGTCACCCGCCTGCGGCTGGCTGGTCTGAGCGCCGACGAGCTGGCTGCCATGGCTCGCAAGCTCGGCGTCGGTGAGCTGTCGGGCCGGGCCGTGGCCCAGCTGCTCGATCACACCGGGGGCAACTCGCTGCATTGCCGGGCCTTGCTCGAAGAGCTGGGCCCGGGTGGCCTGGCGCGGGCCGGGGATGACCTGCCCGCTCCGCGAGAGCTGGCCGGGGTGGTCCTGGCCCGGCTGAAAGCGCTGTCCGGGCCGGCTCAGGGGCTGGTCACCGCGGCGGCCGTGCTGGGCCGCAGTTGCCCGCTGGCGGCCGCGGCCGCGCTGGCCGGCCTAGATGACCCGCTCGCCGCGCTGGATGAGGCCGCCGACGCGGGCCTGCTGGTGGAGGACCGGACTGGCGCAGGGGCCGCGATCGCCTTCGCCCACCCGCTGGTCCAGGCGGCGGTCAGAGACGATCTGGGTCCGGCCCGGCGGCGCCGGCTGCACCGGGCTGCGGCGACGCTGGTCCCCGGCTCCGCCGCCCTCGCCCACCGGGTGGCCGCCGCGGTCGGGCCGGACGAGAGCCTGGCCGGGGACCTGGAGGAAGCCGCCCGGGGGGCGGCCGCGGCGGGCGAGGTCGCTCAGGGCGCAGCGTGGCTGGCCCAGGCGGCGGCGGCCAGCGCGGACCGGACCCGGCAGGAGCGCCGCCTGCTCGATGCCCTGGCGGCGGTGGTGGGCAGCGGCGACGCGTCCGCCGCCCTGGCCCTGTGGCCTCAGGTCGTGCAGTTCGGTCCTAGCGCCCGGCGCAGCGCCTTGCTAGGCCACCTCGATCTGCTCTGCGCCCGGGGGGCGGTGGTGGAGGCGCACCTGCTAGAGGCCTGGCAGGCCCACGACCCTCACACAGAACCCCTGGTCGGAGCAGACGCGGCCATCACCCTGGGGTCATACCTGTTGTCGTCGCGGCGGGAGGGGGAGGCCCTGGCCTGGGGCGAGCGGGCCGTCGCGGCCAGCGCCGGGGACCAGGCCACTCGCCTGCAGGCCCTGAACGTGGTGGCGTTGAGCCTGACCCTGACCGGGCGCGGCCCGGAGGGCCTGGCCCAGCTGGGTGAGCTGCCCGCTGCCGCCGCAGAGGTGCCGCTGGAGGCCACCGACGGTCTGGTCGTGCGAGGGATGTGCCGGCTGTTCACCGATGACCTGACCGGGGCGATGGCGGACCTGTCGGTGGGAGTGGCCCGGCAGCGGGCCGGGGTGATCTCGCATGACCCCGACATGGGCCTGCTCTATCTCAGCGATGCCGAGTACCGCCTCGGCGCCTGGGACGACGCTCTCATGCACTCCGCACTGGTGGTTTCCCTGTCCCACGACTCCGACCGGACCTGGGACTTCGCTTTCGTGCACGGCTATGCCGCCCTGGTTCCCGCCGCCCGCGGGGACTGGCAGCTGGCCGGCGCCCACGTCGAGGCGTCCCGGGCCGCGGCCCGGGCTTTCGGGACGGGAAGCGGGGTCACCACCGCGGCCATGGCCGGCGCCGACCTGGCCCTGGCCCGGGGCGATCTGCAGGGAGTCCTGTCGGCCACGGCACCAGCCAGGGCCATGGGCCGGGCTGAGATCCCCGGTGTGGCCGACTGGCTCTCGCGAGAGGTCGAGGCCCTGATCGGTCTGGGTCGCCGGGATGAGGCCGGGCAGGCCCTGGCGGAGCTGGACGCCGCCATCCCCGCCTGCGGCCTGCCCTCGGCGAGCATGACGACGGCTCGCCTGCACGGAAATCTGGCCGTCCTTGAGGGCGACGTGGCCGGAGCCGAGGATTTTTTTGCCGCCGCCTGGCAGCTGGCCGCAGGCCTGGCCCTGCCGTTCCAGCTCGCCCTGATGGAACGCGATGACGGCCGCCGGCTGCGCCGGGCCGGTGACCGGCAGAGCGCCGTCATGCGCCTCCGGCAGGCACGCGACCACCTAGCCGCCCTCGGAGCCCGGCCCTACGTGGCCGCCTGCGAGCGCGAGCTTGCGCAGTGCGGGGCCGAGATACGGCCCGAGCAGCTGCCGGCCTGGAACCTGACCGCATCCGAGCTGGCCGTGGCCCGCCTGGTCAGCACCGGCCGGTCCAACCGGGAAGTGGCCGGCGAGCTGTACGTCAGCGTCAAGGCGGTGGAATTCCACCTCGGACACGTCTTCGACAAGATCGGCATCCGATCTCGGAAGGACCTGGCCGCCCGGCTGGCAGCAGCCCGGTAGGGAACCGCGGCCGCAGGCAAACCCTAGGGTCACACCCCAGCGCTTCCCCTAGCGACAGCGCGGCTCGGCCTGGTCATGATCGAGGTATGGCAGCCGGAGGCCGGCCGCCGATAAGTCCAGGAGGCAGGCATGCACGACGTGAAATCTCGGGCGGGCGCACCGCCGGCTCGCGACCAACGGGCGCGCGATGAGGTATCGGGATGAGTACCGAGCTGATCGTCGTGATCGTTGTGGTGGTCCTGGCGGTCGGGAACATGGCATGGCGCTGGAAGCGCACGGGTTCTTTCTCCCCGTGGTGGTGGCGTGGCAAAGGCGCCCGGGATGAGTAAGAACCCCGGGTCGCTGGCCACACCGCCTGGCCAGCAGATGCGGGTGGCCCGCGATGATGGCGAGCGTGCCGCGCCGGGGCACCGGGCTGCCACTTGCTGTCGACCTGCGGGGGGTGCGCAAGTCCTTCGGCCCGGTCCACGCCGTGCGGGGACTCGCGCTGGCCGTCGGCGCCGGAGAGGTGATGGCGTTCCTGGGTCCCAATGGGGCCGGGAAGACCTCGACGATCGACATGATCCTGGGCCTGTCCCGCCCGGACGCCGGCGCGGTCGAGGTCTACGGCATGGCCCCCCGGCAGGCGGTCCGCAAGGGCCTGGTCGCCGCGGTCATGCAGACCGGGGGCCTGCTCAAGGACCTCACGGTGGCCGAGACGGTCGAGTACACGGCCCGGCTGTTCGCGGTGAGCCGCCCGGTCGCAGAGGTGCTGGAACGGGCGGGCATCACCGCGATCGCGGGCCGCCGGGTCGGGACGTGCTCGGGAGGAGAACAGCAGCGGCTGCGTTTCGCGATGGCGCTGATTCCCGACCCTGAGCTGCTCATCTTGGACGAGCCGACCCAGGGCATGGACGTGGAGGGCCGCCGCGGCTTCTGGACGGCCATCCGCGAGGACGCCGCCCGGGGCCGGACGGTCATCTTCGCCACGCACTACCTGGAGGAAGCGGACGCCTACGCCGACCGGATCGTCCTGATCAGTAAGGGCCAGATCGTGGCGGACGGGACCGCCGCCGAGGTCAAGGGCCTGGCCTCCGGCCGGACCATCCGGGCGACCCTGCCCGGCGCGGACGAGACCGCGCTGCGGGCCATCCCGGGCGTGGACGGCGTCGAGGTACGCGGCGACACGGTCCTGATCCGCTGCGGCGACTCCGACACCGTCGCCCGGCAGCTGCTGACCCAGACCCCGGCCCGTGACCTGGAGATCACCTCCCGCGGGCTGGAAGATGCCTTCATCACCCTGACCGGCGACGGCGCCGCCGGCCCCTCCGACAGAAACCAGGCAGCGACATGACCGCTCAGACCGCCCTCGCCGCCGCCCTGGACCGGCAGCCGCCGCCGGCGGGCGGCTTCAGCCCGGCGATCGTGCGGCTGGAGGTGCGCCGTCTGCTGCGCAACCGGCGGACCATGATCTTGGCGCTCATCTTGCCGGTGCTGTTTTTCTGGGGCTTCGGCCTGAACAAGAGCTACGTGCACGAAAGAGCCGGACACGGCAACGTGTCGGCGGTGGAGATGATCAGCATCGCGCTGTACGGCGCTGTGGCTGCCACCGCGACCTGCGGGGCGATGGTGTCCATCGAACGAGTAGCAGGCTGGAGCCGGCAGCTGCGCGTGACACCGCTGTCGCCAGCGGCCTACGTCGTGATCAAGATGCTGACCTCGCTGGTGCTGGCGGCCGGGTCGGTTGCCGCCGTCTTCCTCGTCGGCGCCCTCACGCACAAGGTGTCGATGCCGGCCGGTCTGTGGGTCATCACCGGGCTGTGCGTGTGGATCGGATCCCTGCTGTTCGCCGCCTTCGGCCTGTTCGCCGGCTACCTGCTGCCATCGGAGAACGTCGCGCAGGTCCTCAGCCTCGTGCTGACCCTGTGCAGCTTCGTCGGCGGCCTGTTCATCCCGTTCAGCCAGTTCTCCCCTGACCTGCAGGACTTCGCCAGGTTCACGCCGCTGTACGGGCTCAGCCAGCTCGTCCACGACCCGCTGACCGGCGGCACCGTGCAATGGAGCTGGATCGTGAACCTGGCCGTGTGGCTCGCGATTTTCGTGACCGGCGCCGTCTGGAGCCTGCGCCGCGACACCGCCAGAGTGTGACCTGACATCGATCACACGTCCTGGTGCCAGGCTGACGGGGAGGGAACGGTATTCATCGGCGCCAAGGCTGGACGTCCGCACCCTCTCGGCGCGAAGCTAGCCAGCAGGTGCTGCACAGCAGATGAGCGGCAACCAGGAAGGAAGTCCGCCGATGACGACGACCGCCCAGCAGACCGAGGCCGCGGCAGCGGTGACCACCTGGCTCGCCGGGTTCAGTGCTGCCCTGGCCGCGAACGATCCAGCCAGAGCCGCCGCTCTGTTTACCGAGGACTGCTTCTGGCGTGACCTCATCTCCTTCACCTGGAACTTCAGGACCTTCGAGGGCCGCGCCGAGATCACCCGCATGCTCGAAGCCACGCTGTCACGGGTGCAGCCCGCCGGCTGGACGGTCACCGACGGCGAGGAACCCGCCGAGACCGGCGGCATCACCGAGGCCTGGATCAACTTCGAGACCTCGGCCGGCCGGGGACACGGCCACCTGCGGCTGCGCGGTGGCCAGTGCTGGACCCTGCTCACCACCCTTTATGAGCTCAAGGGCTATGAGGAGCCGAAAGGCCTGCGCCGCCCTATGGGCGCCGAGCACGGCGCTAACCGCGACCGGACCACCTGGCTGGAGGATCGCGAGTACGAGAGGAAGAAACTGGGGATCACCGAGCAGCCGTACGTGCTGATCGTCGGCGGCGGCCAGGCCGGCATCGGGCTCGCGGCCAGGCTCCGGCAGCTCAGCGTGCCCACGATCGTTATCGACAAGCGCGCCCGCCCGGGTGAGGTGTGGCGGAGCCGGTATAAGTCGCTCTGCCTGCACGACCCCGTCTGGTATGACCACATGCCGTACCTGAAGTTCCCAGACAACTGGCCGGTGTTCTCGCCCAAGGACAAGATCGCCGACTGGCTTGAGTCGTACACCAAGGTCATGGAGCTCAACTACTGGCCCAGCACCGAGGCCACGAGTGCCAGCTACGACGAGGCCAGCCAAGAATGGACGGTCAACGTCGAACGGGACGGCCAAGCGGTGGTGCTGCGCCCCAAACAGCTCGTCCTGGCCACCGGAATGTCCGGCAAGCCCAACATCCCGTCCTTCCCCGGCATGGACAAATTCCGCGGCGACCAGCACCATTCCTCCGCCCATCCGGGCCCGGACGCCTATCGGGGCAAGCGGTGCGTGGTCATCGGGTCTAACAACTCCGCGTTCGACATCTGCGGCGCATTGTGGGAGAGCGGCGCGGACGTGACGATGGTGCAGCGGTCATCCACCCACATCGTCCGGTCCGCGACGTTGATGGACATCGGTCTGAGCGCTCTTTATTCCGAACAGGCCGTGGACTCAGGTATCACCACCGAAAAAGCCGACCTCATCTTCGCCTCCATCCCGTACCGGATCATGCACCTGTTCCAGATCCCGCTGTACGACCAGATGCGGGAACGGGACAAGGACTTCTACGACCGGCTGGAAAAGGCCGGCTTCGACCACGACTGGGGCGACGACGGCTCCGGGCTGTTCATGAAGTACCTGCGCCGCGGCTCCGGCTACTACATCGACGTCGGCTCCGCCGACCTGGTGGCCAACGGCGACGTCAAGCTCGCCCGCGGCCAGGTCGACCACCTGACCGAGGACGCCGTGGTCCTGACGGACGGCACCGCGCTGCCCGCCGACCTCGTCGTCTACGCCACCGGCTACACCTCGATGAACGGGTGGGCGGCCGACCTGATCTCCACCGAAGTCGCGGACAAGGTCGGCAAGTGCTGGGGACTGGGCTCCGACACGACCAAGGACCCCGGTCCATGGGAGGGGGAGCAGCGCAACATGTGGAAGCCGACCCAGCAGGAAGCCCTCTGGTTCACGGGCGGCAACCTGCACCAGTCCCGGCACTACTCGCTCTTCCTCGGGCTGCAGCTCAAGGCCCGTCAGGTCGGCATCCCTACCCCTGTCTACGGCCTGCAGGAGGTCCATCACCTCAGCTGACCTGGCCGGGCTGGTCGGCCGGAGGGCTGCCGGGGGTGATCAGGCGGGATTCGTAGGCGAGGACGACGGCCTGGACGCGGTCGCGCAGGCCGAGCTTGGCCAGGATGCGGCCGACGTGGATCTTTACGGTGCCTTCGGACAGGAACAGGCTGGCGGCGATCTCGCCGTTGGACATGCCGGCGGCGATGCGGGAGAAGACGTCTTGCTCGCGGTCAGTGAGGGTCTTGCGGATCTGGGCGCCGCCGTCTCCGGGCTGGGCCGGGGGGTGGGCGCCGGGGTAGCCGCCGGGTGGGGTGGTGGCGGCGAACTGGCGGACGAGGCGGCTGGTGGCGGCCGGCGCTAGGACGGCGTCGCCGGCCGCGATGGTGCGGATGGCGGCGACCAGGTCGGCGGGCTGGGTGTCCTTGAGCAGGAAGCCGCTGGCGCCGGCCCGCAGGCCGGCGTAGACGTAATCGTCGAGGTCGAAGGTGGTCAGGATCAGCACCCGGCACGGCAGCCCGGCGGCCACGATGTCGCGGGTGGCCTCGATGCCGTCATGGCCGGGCATCCGGACGTCCATGAGGACGACGTCGGGGCGCAGCGCGGAGCACATGGAGACGGCGGCGGTCCCGTCGGCGGCCTCGCCGACCACCTCGATGTCGTCCTCGGCGTCGAGCACCAGGCGGAAGCCCATCCGGATCAGGGCGTAGTCGTCGACCAGGAGCACGCTGATCACGGGGCCACCGCCGGATCGGGAGAGGTTGGGGCGGAAGAGGCTGGGGTGGGAGCGACTGGGCCGGCGGCTGGGGCGGGAGCGACCGGGCCTGGGTCGAGGCGGGCGGTGACGCGCCAGCCACGCGGTTGACGGGGGCCGCAGGTCAGTTCGCCGCCGAACGCGCTGACGCGTTCTCGCATTCCGGTCAGGCCGCCGCCGGGCGTTCCGGCTGCTCCGGTGCTGCCGATGCCGTCGTCCTCGACTTCGACGCGCACCTCGCCGGGGGCGAGGCGCAGCCGGACGGCCGCGCTGGCGCCGGGGCCCGCGTGCTTCATCGTGTTCGTCAGGGCTTCCTGGACGAGCCGGAAGATGACGAGCTGGACGCCGGGGGGCGTGTCGCCGGGGGGACCGCTGCGTTCGTACCTGACCGGCAGGCCGGCCGCCCGGACCCGGGTGAACAGGGCTTCGAGGTCGGACAGGCCGGGGAGCGGCTGGCGCAGCTCAAGACCGCCCTCGGTGCGCAGGACGCCGAGCAGGCGGCGGGTCTCGGCGAGCGCCTCGCGGGCAGTGGTCGACACGGCCCGGATCGCCTCGCTGGCCTGGGCCGGGGAGCGGGTGACCGCGGCCAGGGCACCGTCGGAAAGGGCCACGATGACGGTGAGGTGGTGCGCCACGCTGTCGTGCATCTCCCGGGCGATGCGGGCCCGCTCCACCGCCGCGGCCAGGGCGCTGGTCTGGTCGTGTTCGCGTTCCAGCCGCTGGGTGCGGTCGCGCAGCTCGGCCAGGTAGGCCCGGCGGGTGTTCACGTACAGGCCGGTGACCAGGACAGCGGCGATCCCGATGACTTCGTAGATCGCGGCCAGCCAGCCGTTATGCCAACCGCCCTGGCCGGCCGCCGGGATTTCGGCCGCCACCGCGAGCGCGGCCGCGACGAGCGCCGTCGTCCGGCTCATCGTGACCGCGACGGTGTACAGGGCGATGGCCGACGGGAACGGGAACAGCGCGCCCCGGACCGGCCACTGGGTCAGCACCGCCGCCATCAGGACCGTGACGGCGAACACCGGGCCGGGCCAGACCCGGCGTAGCGACAGCACCAGGGCGGTCAAGACCGCGACCACCAGGCTGACCGCCAGTGTCGGCAGCGCGGGGTGCGCCGCCTGGGCGAAGGAAAAGCTCCCGAACGACGTTGCCGCCGCGAGCAGGGCGCAGCCGACGTCGAAGACCCAGGAACGCCACGGGCGCGTTCCCGGGTTCTCGACCGGTGTCCAGAAGGACATACCTTATCCTCGCAGCCTTTCGATGTGGTCAGGCGTCGCGGCGGCGCAGCCGCCAGGCGGCCAGGGCGGTCAGCACGACCGCGTAGCCGCACAGGACCGCGAATCCGGTCCACGGGCTCAGCGCATGCGCGTTACCCTGCGGGTCGCCCCACAGGGCCCCGCCGGCGTTGGTGGGCAGGTAGGACGCGAAGCCCGTGATGTTGTGCGGGAGGGCCGACACGACGATCGGGATGACGAAGAACACCGCGCCGAACACCGACAGGGCCGCCGCGGTCCTGCGGAGCAGGGCCCCCAGAGCCAAGGCGATGATGACGACGACGGTCAGGTACAACGACGAGCCGACCAGCGTCCGCAGCACGCCCGGATCGCTCAGGGAGAACGCCGAACCGCCGCGGGAGGACTCGATGGCGGCCGCCACGAAGTAGTCGAGGAACGCGCACAGTAGGGTCACCGGCAGCACCAGGCCGACCAGCACGATCATCTTGGCCCACAGCACCGGCAGCCGCGACGGTACGACCGCCAGGGTGGCCCGGATCATCCCGGTGCCGTACTCGCCGCTGAACGCCAGCACGCCGATCATGCCGACCACCAGCTGGGCGAACAACACGCCCAGCAGGGCGGTTGAAATTCCGACCACGGCGGTATTGGCGGCCGAGATCTGATAAGGCGTCCCGGAGCTCGCGACAATGACCCCCAGGCCGACGATCAGCACGATGGCGGTCAGTGCGGACCACCGGGTCGAGCGCAGTGCCCGTAGCTTGGTCCACTCCGCGCGGACGACGCGGACCTGGGTCACCGGTCCGGCTACGGTGGCCGGGGCCGGGGTTATCGGGGCCGGGGCCGTGGCCGGGGCGGGGGCGGGGGCGGGGGTCATTGGAGCCGGCGCGAGTCCTGGCCGGGTGATGGCGCTCATCGGGTTGCTCCGGCGTGGTACTCGATGCTGTCCTTGGTGACTTGCATGAAGGCCTCTTCCAGCGATGCGTGGGTGGGGGTGAGCTCGTAGACGGGCAGGTGAGCCTGCCAGGCGGCGGTGCCGATCTGGGCGGCGGTGGTGCCGGAGA